>Ga0114129_10007471_pt1 | contig 15570 bp, 14 predicted proteins | sample RhiMetdeltSRZDD1_FD_80071 | JGI IMG/M metagenome (GOLD analysis project Ga0114129, IMG submission 80071) | Populus rhizosphere microbial communities from Tennessee, USA - Rhizosphere MetaG P. deltoides SRZDD1 (version 2) (version 2) | ecosystem: Host-associated > Plants > Roots > Rhizosphere >...
ACGACGGCGACAGCAGCACGCCGTCGACCCCCAGCGCGGCCGCGCACCGGAAGATCGCGCCGAGGTTCGTGTGGTTGTTGACGTCCTCCAGCACCGCGACCCGCCGGGCCGCCGCGAGCACCTCACCCGCCGCCGGGAGCGGGCGCCGGTGAAAAGATCCCAGCACTCCTCGGTGTACGTGGAACCCCGTGGCCCGTTCGAGCACGTCCTGGCTGGCGGCGTACACGGGGGCGGTGTCCAGCATGTCGCCGATCTGGTCGACTCGCTTGGCGTCGACGAAGAACGACCGGGGACGGTACCCGGCCCGTACCGCCCGGCGCAGCACCAGCTCGCCCTCGGCGATGAACAGCCCGTGCGGCGGCTCCCACCGCGTACGCAGCTCGACGTCCGTCAACGCGCGGTAGTCGGCGATGCGGGGGTCGTCGGGATCGGTGATCTCCTCCGGCACGCGGTCGATTGTCTACCGCGCCGTCGGTTGTCTACTGCGCGGGCCGGGGCAGCAGCCGGGTGGCCGTGAACGCGAGCCCGAGCGTCGCGGCGAGGAACAGCAGCGCGGCGACCGTACGCAGCAGCGGCAGGTACCACGCCCCGCCGAGCAGCAGAGCGGACAGCATGAGCAGGTACCCGTCGGTCCGGTTGAGCACCCGGGCCTGCAGCGCGGCGATGCCGAGCAGCAGCCACCCCAACCCGCTCAGTACGGCACCGGCCAGCGCGACCCGGGTCGTCGTGGTGTCGTACAGGTCGTGCCGCAGCGCCGCCGCGCCCGCCGCGTCGCCGCTCTGGTACACGCGACCGATCACCGGTTCGGCGAGCCCGCGAAGCCCGACGAGTGGCAGCGTGACCGCCGTACCCCCGAGCCCCGTCAACAGTCCGGCGATGGCGAAGTACCGGCCCCGCGTACCGGCGAGCAGGCCGGTCAGCGCGACGATGCCGACCAGCCCCAACCAGGCCCCGACGACCGTACCCACGTTGAGGTACCGGTACGCGTCGGTGGTCACGAAGCGCGCGTACCCGGCAAAGTTTCCGTCGGCTTCGGGTACGGCGACGAGCCCGAGCACGATCAGGAGCATCGCGTACCCGGGAAGGGTCCAGATGGCCGCCCGTGCGAACCGCCGTTGCGTGCGGGCCCAGACCGGGTTGGCGGTAACGATCTTGGTACTCGGTACGGCCGCCGCCGGATCGGGGCCGAGAACCGCGCGGGCGACCCGTGCGGCGCGATGGCTCTTGACGAGCCGGACGGGTGTGCCAGGACGGGGAGTCGGTGCTGTCTGTGCCATGTACGCCTGCCTCCGAGGAGAGCCGACGCGCCTCCTCGCCCCGGCACCTGCATCGATCATGGCAGGTATTGGGATGATTTGCGGCTTATTTCGCAATCGTCCCGGCGCCGGTGCAGGCGCGCCAGGCGGCCGGCCACCGACGCCCGCGCCGGCCGCGGGCGCCCACGCCCGCCGGGCGGGCACCCGCACGCATGATCACTGTCCGCGGTGCGGACGCGCACCGCGACTACACAACCCGCCCACGCACGCCGATCATGGACGGCGACGGCCGTTCCGGCGTGTCGCGTCTACCGCCTAGGCAACCGCCGCGAAGATCACGGTCCGAGGGCGGAAAGTGAAGCGCCGCTTCACTTTCCGCCCTCAAACACCGATCATGGCCGCGCGCCGCCGCCCGCCCGCGCGCCGCGCCCGCCCGACGCCCGCCCGCGCGCCGCGCCCGCCGACCGCGCCCGCAGCCTCAGTTCGACTCGCGCTCCGGCGCCGTCTCGCCGAGTACCTCTTCGAGCGGTACGCCTCCGGCCGGCGGGAGGGCCGGGGTGCCGTTGCCCGGCGCGGGAGCCCGGCCCGCGACATGCGCCTCGGCCGCGCGGACCTCCTCCTCGATCGCCTTGACCGCGGCGGCGGCCTGCGCGGCGGCTTCGCGGGCGTCGGCCTCGGCCTCGGCTTGTGCGGTCGGGTCGACCGCTGGCTGGACGGCGTCCGACTCGGCCGCGGCCGGCAGTGCCTCGGCCCCCACCGCCGAGGCCGACGGTCCGGTCGACGCCGAGGACGCCGTGAACCCGCCCAACGCGCCGCCGATACCGTCGAGTGCCTTGGTCAGCTCGGCCGGCACGATCCACACCTTGTTCGCCGCGCCCGCCGCGATCTGCGGGAGCGCCTGCAGGTACTGGTACGCCATGACCTTCGGATCCGGGTTCGCCTGGTGGATCGCGTCGAACACGGTACGGATCGCCTTGGCCTGCCCCTCCGCCTGCAGGATGCGGGACTGCCGGTCGCCCTCGGCCCGCAGGACGGCGGCCTGCTTCTCGCCTTCGGCGGTGAGGATCTGCGACTGCTTGAAGCCCTCCGCGGTGAGGATGGCGGCGCGGCGGTCGCGCTCGGCGCGCATCTGCTTCTCCATCGAGTCGCGGATGCTCGCCGGCGGTTCGATCGCCTTGATCTCGACCCGCGTCACCTTGATGCCCCAGCGCCCGGTCGTCTCGTCGAGTACTCCCGAGAGGTGCCGGTTGATCTCCTCGCGGCTGGTCAGCGCCCGCTCCAGGTCGAGCGAGCCGATGACGTTACGCAGTGTCGTCACGGTCAGCTGCTCGATGGCTTGGAGGAAGTTGGCGATCTCGTACGTCGCCCGTACGGCGTCGACGACCTTGAAGTACAGCACGGTGTCGATCGAGACGACCAGGTTGTCCGACGTGATCACCGGCTGCGGCGGGAAGCTGACCACCTGCTCGCGCATGTCCCGCTTCTCGCGTACGGACTCGATGAACGGAACCAGCAGGTTCAGGCCCGGCTTGAGCGTGCGCTGGTACCGGCCGAGCCGCTCGACGACGTCGTTGCGCTGCTGCGGGACGATCCGTACGGACCGAGCGAGCGTGACGACCACGATGAGCGCGATCACCGCACCGACGACGGTGAAGACGATCTCTACGGGACTCACTATTCCCTCCAGACGAGCGCGATCGCGCCCTTGACCTCGATCACGCGGACCCGCACGCCCGGCTCGAACACCTGGGTCGCGTCGTAGGAGCGCGCGCTCCACATCTCTCCGCCGATCTTCACGAGGCCGCGGTCGGCATCGACGCGCTCGAGGACCAGCCCTTCGGACCCCTCGATGGCCTCGAGGCCCATCTCCGCATGCTCGGCACCGCGGTGCAGCCGCCGGCTGATGGACGGCCGCACTCCGGCCAGCGCGAGCGCCGAGACGAGCGCGAACACCACGCCCTGGATCGCGTACCCGCCGCCGAGCCCGGCCGCGACGGCCGCGGCGAAGGCGCCGGCACTGAACATGACGAGCACGAACGTGCCGGTGAAGATCTCCGCCACCACCAGGGCCGCCCCGACGATCACCCACCACATCCACGGGTCCACGATTCGATCGTGGCACGCCGACGCTATCAGCGGCGACCCGGACAGTACGGTGCCTGTGTGTTTTCCGAGATCGCCAGCCGGCTCGCCGGCGCGCAGACCACCGGCCGCGTACCCACGATCGTCGCCGGCATCGTCCGGGACGGCACGCTCCTGTGGACGGGCAGCGCCGGCGCGCCGGTCGTGCCGGGCACCCAGTTCCGTATCGGCTCGATCACCAAAACATTGACGGCGATGATAGTGATGGCCGAACGCGACGCGGGCCGGCTGGGGCTGGACGACCGGCTCGACGCGTACCTGCCAGGGTGCCCGGTCGGCGCGGTCACGATCCGGCAGGTGCTCGGGCACGCGAGCGGGTTACGCCGGGAACCGGTCGGCGAGTGGTGGGAGCGCAGCGCCGGGACGAGCATTCCCGATCTGCTCGCCGGGCTCACCGCCGACCAGCTCGCCCACCCGCCGCACCGGGTCTACCACTACTCCAATCTCGGGTACGGGCTGCTGGGCGCTCTGCTGCGCGAGGTCACCGGCTCCGGCTGGTACCCGCTGGTCGACGAACGGATCCTCCAGCCGCTCGGGCTGCACCGCACCGCGTACCACCCGACCGAACCGTTCGCCCGCGGGTACGTCGTACACCCGTGGGATCAGACCCTGCGCGAGGAGCCGCGGCACGACGCCGGCGCGATGGCGCCCGCCGGCCAACTGTGGTCCACAGTGGACGACCTCGCCCGGTACGCCGCCTTCCTCGCCGATCCGGACCCGCACATCCTCGCCCCCGCGACGCTCGACGAGATGTGCGTACCCGTATCCATGAGCGAGAACTGGACGGGCGGGCACGGGCTCGGCATCGAGATGTACCGGCGGGGTGAGCGTGTCTACATTGGACACGGCGGCTCGATGCCCGGGTACCTCGCCTCGCTCGCAGTGCACCGACTGACGCGGACGGGAGTCGTCGCGTACGCGAATGCGTACACCCTGCGCGGCGGCTCGCTCAGCGCCGTGGCGCTGGACCTGCTGGACACCGTCGTGGACGCCATGCCGCCCGCTCCGAAGCCGTGGCGCCCCCGCACCGGCACCGCGCACGAGGACCTGTGCGGCCGGTGGTGGTGGATGGGCCGGGAGTACGAGATCGCCGCCGACCCCGGTGCGCTCACGATGACGCCGCTCACCGTGCCGGGCGCCGCACCGTGGCGGTTCGTACCGGACGGCCCGGACCGCTGGCTCGGCATCGCCGGCATGAACGCCGGGGAGCCGCTGACCGTCCACCGTGGACCCGACGGCGCGCCGGCCACGCTCGACATCGCGACGTTCCTCTTCACCCGCCGGCCGTGACGAAGTCGATCAGCCGTTCCACCGCACCCACGAGCGGCGTCTCCACGTCACGGTAGGAGCTGACCGAGGCGAGCACGCGCCGCCACAGGTCGGCCGGGTCGGCCACGCCCAGCGCCGCGCACACACCGGCCTTCCAGGGCAGTCCTCTGGGTACGGCGGGCCACGCGCGGATCCCGACCGCGGTGGGCTTGACGGCCTGCCAGATGTCCACGTACGGATGCCCGGTCACGAGCACGTCCGGCGAGCCCACCGCGGCGACGATCCGGCTCTCCTTCGAGCCCGGCACGAGGTGGTCGACGAGTACGCCGAGCCGCCGCCCCGGACCCGGCCGGAACGCCGCAACCGCCTCGGGCAGCGCGTCGATGCCGTCCAGCGGCTCGACCACCACGCCCTCGACCCGCAGGTCGTCGCCCCAGATGCGCTCGACGAGGGCGGCGTCGTGGATGCCCTCCACCCAGATGCGGCTCGCACGGGCCACGCGGGCCGGTCGGGCCGCGACCGCGACCGAGCCCGACGCGGTCGTCCGCCGACCGGGCGGCCGCGCGACGACCGTGGGCCGGCGCAGTGTCACCACGGCCCCGTCGAGCAGGAACGCGGCGGGCAGCAGCGGGAAGTGCCTGCGCCGGCCGTGCCGGTCCTCCAGGATCACCGCACCCGCGTCGAAGCCCACCACCGCACCGCAGAAGCCCGAGTCCACGTCCTCGACCACGAGGTCGGGCTCGGCGTCCACCTCGGGTACGGCGCGCCGCCGCGCCCGGCCGGCGGCGAGCACGTCACGGTCGTACCTCCCCATCCTTCCGACCGTAGCCAGCCGGGGCCCCGGAGCGGTTGCAACGCGCCGTAGGCGGACAGCGCCGCGTACAGCACGTACCCTTACGGTCATGTCCCCGGCACCGAGCGCCGAAGCCCTGGCGGTTCGCCGTTCCGCCAGGTTCGTGGCGTGGGTCCGCGCCTGGCGGGCCGGCCTGATCCCCTACGACGAGGTGGCCGACGAGATCGGCGGCGACGAGGAGCACGTCGTCGGCGACGCCCCCGGCACATGGACCGACATCTCGCTGCGCGAGGGGCTGACCATCTTCTCCAAGGTGCACCCGGACGGGATCCGGCTCGTCCTCCCGGCGCCGGGCGACCCGCGGGGCCTGCCGGGGCCCGGACACGCGTTCACCGGCGCGGCCCTCGTGGCCGGCGAGGGCGTCGTCACCGACGCACTCGGCCTGGTGCCCGAGGTCACCGTCCACACATCGGGTTCCGGCGATGTCTTCTCCACCGTGCTGTGGCGCTGTTACCCGCTGCCGGGCGCTCCGGTGCGTACCCCCGACGAGCCGACGACGGCCGAGGCGGAGGGTGACCTGGCGACGGCGCTGGCCGAGGCGACGGCCCGGTTGATGCGGTTGGACGTCGCCCGCTGGCGGCCCGAGCTGGCCGGCGCGCTGGCCACGCTGCGCGGCCGGGACTTCGGCTGCGAGCTGCCGCCCGTCTACGACCCCCGGGCGCGCCGGCTGTTCGCCCGGGCCACGGTGCTCGACCGGGTGCTCGCGCTCGCCGACCACGCGGCGCCGGGTGGCGCGGTCAACCTGCACGAGGCCCAGCAGCGCGACGAGGCCCTGCGCCCGCTGCTCGCCGCCTGCCGGCGCGCGCTCGTGGCCGCCTGCAACGCTTCCCTGGCCGGCTGAGCCGCACCGCTCACACCTCGTCGATCAGCTCCGCGACCGACTCCACGACGCGCGACGGCCGGTACGGGTACCGTTCCACGTCGGCGCGGGTGGCGATGCCGCTGAGTACGAGGATCGTGGCGAGACCGGCCTCCAACCCGCAGAGGATGTCGGTGTCCATCCGGTCGCCGATCATCGCGGTGGTCTCCGAGTGCGCGCCGATCCGGTTCAACGCGGAGCGCATCATCATCGGGTTCGGCTTGCCGACGAAGTACGGCTCAACCCCGGTCGCCTTCGAGATCAGCGCGGCGACCGAGCCGGCCGCCGGCAGCGCGCCCTCGCTCGACGGCCCGGTCACGTCCGGGTTCGTACAGATGAACCGCGCGCCGCCGTTGATGAGCCGGATGGCCCGCGTGATCGCCTCGAAGCTGTACGTCCGCGTCTCGCCGAGCACCACGTAGTCGGGTTCGAGATCGGTGAGCACGTACCCGACCTCGTGCAGTGCCGTGGTCAGGCCGGCCTCGCCGAGCACGAACGCCGTACCCCTCGGCCGCTGGTCGTCCAGGAACTGCGCGGTCGCGAGCGCGGACGTCCAGATCGCCGGCTCGGGTACATCGATGCCCATCCGCGCGAGCCTGGCGTGCAGATCCCGCGGCGTGTAGATCGAGTTGTTGGTGAGGACGAGGAACGGGCAGCCCGAGTCACGCAGCCGGCCGACGAAGTCCGGCGCGCCCGGAATCGGGTAGCCCTCGTGGATGAGGACGCCGTCCATGTCCGTCAGCCAGGACTCCACGGGCTTGCGCATCGTCATCGCGTCACGCCGCAGCAGTGCGCCGGGCAGGTGTCCCAGACGTCCAGGCGACCGAGGCGCTCCGCCGGACCGGTGCCGTTCAGCCGTTCCGTGACGAGCCGGGCGACCATGGCCACGAACCGCGGATCGGCGCCGGGCGTCGCGGCCCGCGCGAACCGCATGCCGAGCTGCTTCGCGGTCGCGGCGGCCTCCGTGTCGAGGTCCCAGACGACCTCCAGGTGGTCGGAGATGAAACCGATCGGGCTGACCACCACGCCGGTCACCCCGTCGCCGGCCAGCTCCCACAGGTGGTCGTTCACGTCTGGAACCAGCCAGGGTACGTGGGGAGGCCCCGACCGGCTCTGCCATACGAGATCCCACGGCAGGCCGGGTGCGCCGCGGTGCGCGACGAGCGCGGCGGTCTCGCGAAGCTGGGCCTCGTACCGGCCACCCGTGGGTCCGGCCGACTCCGCCATGGACCGCGGGATCGAGTGCGCGGTGAACAGCAGCCGATCAGGCTCCACAGTGGACACCGCGTGCCGTACGGCGTCCACGTGCGGCTCGATGAACCCCGGGTCGTCGTGGTAGTGGCGGATCTTGTCGACGACCGGTGCACCGGGGCCGACCGTGGCGCGCGCGGTCTCGATGTCGTCGAGATACTGGCGGCACGACGAGTACGACCCGTACGGGCTCGTCACGAACGCCAGCGCCCGGGTGACACCGTCGGCCCGCATCGCCGCCAGCGTGTCGGCGAGCATGGGGTGCCAGTTGCGGTTGCCCCAGTACATCGGCAGGTCGATCGTCGGGCGCAGTGCCGCCAGCAGCTCCCGGCACTGCGCGTTGATCGGCGACACTCCGCCGAAGCTCTGGTAGTGCTCGGCGACCTCGGCCAGCCGCTCGGGCGGTACGCCCCGCCCCCGCGTGACGTTCTCCAGGAACGGCGTCACGTCCTCCGGCCGCTCGGGCCCCCCGAACGACACCAGCAGGAAAGCGTCATACGACACATGCAGAGCCTATCGGCCCGCCCCGACGGCATGCGGCACGAGTGCCTGCCCGGCGACCGTCCAGCCTCCCGCGTCTACTGCCTAGGCACTACCGCCAAGATCGCGATCCGAGGGCGGAAAGTGAAGCGGCGCTTCACTTTCCGCCCCCAACCGCTGATCATGGCGGTGGGGCCGCGCCAGCCAACCCGGTCGCGGTTCGCCCGCCGCCCTGCGCGCCGAGCACCGACGGCGGCGAAGCCGCTCGTCGGGCGCAGGCGCAATGGGCGGGCTGAGGGCGAACCGCCGGCCGAGCGGAGCGAGGCCCAGCTAACCCAGCGCGTGGTACCCGCCGTCCACGTGGACCACCTCGCCGGTGGTGGCGGGGAACCAGTCCGACAGGAGCATCAGGCAGGCCTTCGCGGCCGGGTCCTGGTCGCCCAGGTTCCAGCCGAGCGGCGCCTTGACCGACCACGAGTCCTCGAACTGGGTGAAGCCGGGGATCGACTTGGCCGCCATCGTACGAAGGGGTCCGGCCGAGACGAGGTTCACCCGGATGCCCTTGGGACCCAGGTACATGGCCAGGTACCGGTTGGCCGACTCCAGGCCGGCCTTGGCCACGCCCATCCAGTCGTACACGGGCCACGCCCGCGTCGCGTCGAACGTGAGCCCGACGATGCCCGAGCCGGGCGCCAGCAGCGGCAGGCAGGCCATCGCGAGCGACTTGTACGAGTACGTGGACACGTGCAGCGCCCGGGACACGTCCTCCCAGGGTGCCTCGAGGAACCGGCCGCCGAGCGCGCTCTGCGGCGCGTTGGCGATCGCGTGCACCACGCCGTCGAGACCGTCGACATGCTCGCGGACCTTGTCCGCCAACCTTTCGAGGTGCTCGGAGTCCGTCACGTCGAGCTCGATGACGGGCGCCTCGCTCGGCAGCCGCTTCGCGATCCGCTCCACAAGGGACAGTCGACCGAAGCCGGTCAGCACGACGGTCGCGCCCTGCTCCTGCGCCAACCGGGCGACCGAGAACGCGATCGACTGGTCGGTCAGCACGCCGGTGACGAGCAGCCGTTTCCCCGCGAAGAGCCCTGACATCCGTACCCCCAGATAGGTTTTAGTGGCCCATGCCCAGGCCGCCGTCGACCGGGATGACCGCGCCGGAGATGTAGGCTGCCGCGTCGCCCGCCAGCCACGTGACCACGCCTGCGACCTCGTCGACGGTGGCGAAGCGGCCGGCCGGGATGGAAGTCAGGTACTGCGCCTTGCGGTCCTCGGGCAGAGCGGCGGTCATGTCGGTCTCGACGTAGCCGGGCGCGACCACGTTGGCGGTGATGTTGCGGGTGCCCAGCTCGCGGGTGATCGACCGGGCCAGGCCGACGAGCCCGGCCTTGCTGGCGGCGTAGTTCGCCTGGCCGGGGCTGCCGTACAGGCCGACGACCGACGAGATGAAGATCATGCGACCCCAGCGGGCGCGGAGCATCTTCGTCGTGGCCCGCTTGGCGCACCGCCAGGCCCCGCCGAGGTTGGTGTCGACAACCCGACTGAACTGCTCCTCGGACATGCGGATCAGCAGCGTGTCGTCGGTGACGCCGGCGTTGGCGACGAGGATCTCGACCGGGCCGAGCTCGGCCTCGATCGCGGTGAACGCGGCGTCGACCGCGGCCGGGTCGGTCACGTCGCATTCGACGCCGAACAGGCCAGGTGGCGCGCCGCTGCCCCGGTGGGTCACCGCGACCCGGTCGCCCTGCTTGCCGAACGCCTGCGCGATGGCCAGCCCGATCCCGCGGTTTCCGCCGGTCACCAGCACCGTCCGGGCCACCGCGTACCCCCTTCGCCGTTGTGATGGGCGTGCGCGATGAGACTAGGCGCTACCCTTGGGTACGCGAAACCTCGGGGGTACGATGTCGGAGGTTTCGCGCGCCGCATCTTCCACGCGACGCACTCCCACCGCTCCAGCCGCCACGACCGCAGGAGGTGATCGCTGTGCGAGATAGCGATCCTTCCAGTCGTGGCCGGACTGTCTGAGCTTTCGCACCCTGCCTGGCGCTCGACGCCACGGCGAGAGCGTGTCCGGTCATGACATTCCGTTGTGTGCTCCGCCCCGCCACACGTGTGTCTGCCCCCGCCCGTCCACCCTCGGGAGTCGTCGATGAGCCGCTATGTCGCCCCCTTGGGCTTCACCCTCGCCGCCGTCTGGGTCGTCGTCATCTTCCTCGTCGTCGGACACTGACCCCGACCGTCACGGCATCCGGGATGTCCACAGTAGACTCAGGCCCGCCGCGGCCAGAGCCAGGAGCAACCCCACGCCGGTGTACCAGTGGGTCACCTCCTTCGGCGCCGTCCGGTGCCCGATCGAGCTGCCGATGTCGTCGTACACCCGCTTGAGCTCGCTGGCCGACGCCGCCTCGTAGAAGTACCCGTGCGTCGACTCGGCGAGGTTCGCCAGCGACAGCCGGTCGACCGGTACGCGTTGCAGGTTCCCCGCGATGTCCACGACGCCCTCGTCGGTGCCGAACGCGATCGTCGACACCGGTACGTTGGCCGCCGACGCCGCCGCGGCCGCCTCCTCTATCGAACGGCCGTACGTGCGGTACCCGTCGGAGAGCAGCAGGATCCGTGCGGGCGGCGGCCCGGCCGCCCCGTCGGCGGGCACGGTACGGATCGCGTCCAGCGCGGTGAACACCGCCTCCCCCGTCGCCGTGGCCTCGGCGAGCTGCAGCCCGTCGATGGCCGCCGCGACGGCCTCCCGGTCCTTGGTGGGCGAGACGAGTACGTTGGCCGCCTTCGCGAACGACACCAACCCCAGGTTGTACGAGTCGGGCAGCTGCTCGGCGAACTGCTTGGCGGCCGTCTGCGCGGCGGCGAGCCGGTTCGGCGCGACGTCGGTGGCCTGCATCGACAGCGAGATGTCGATGGCGAGCACGACGGTGGCCCGTTCGAGCGGCACCTTCGCGTCGACGGCCGGGCGGGCCATTGCCGTGGACAGCGCGAGCATGCTCAGCAGCAGCACGGCCGCGGCGGCGTGGCGGCGCCAGCCGATGCCCTTCGGCGCGATCGAGCGCAGCAGGTCGACGTTGGTGAACCGCATCGCGTACGTGCGCCGGTGCAGCTGCCGCCACACGTACACACCGGCCAGCGCGAGGACCGGGACGACCGCGAGCAGCCACCACGGTTGCAGGAATCTGATCATCGGGTCGTCCCCCGGGTACGTGCGTGGCGCTGTGCGGCGACGAACCGCACGATGTCGAGCAACCAGTCGGAATCGGTACGCAATCGCAGGTGTGCGGCCCCGGCGCCGCGCAGGGCCGACGCGATCGCCTCGCGCTGGGCGGACGCGGCGGCCGCGTACCGGGCCCGCAGCTTCGGGTCGGCGGTCTGTACCTCGTGCAGCACGCCGGTCTCCGGGTCGGCGAGGGCGAGCACGCCGACGTCCGGCAGCTCCAGCTCGCGCGGGTCGACGATCTCCACGGCGAGGACGTCGTGCCGCACGGCCAGCTTGCGCACGGGCCGCGCCCAGCTGTCGGGCGGCGCGAGGAAGTCGGAGATGATCGCGGCCAGCCCGCGACGTCGCGGTGGCCGGTTGAGCCGGTCGACCAGCGTGCCGAGGTCGGCCCGACCGGGTCGGATCGGGGTGGTGGCGACCTTCTTGAGCAGGCCCTGGGCCTCCTTGCGCCCCGGCCGGGCGGGCAGCCGATAGATGTGGTCCCCGCCGGTGCCGACGACGGCGCCGACACGGTTGCCGCCGCGGACGGTCAGGTGGGTGATCGCGACGGACGCGGCGATGGCCAGGTCTCGCTTGAGGCAGCGCGCGGTGCCGAAGTCGAGGCTCGCGGACAGGTCGACGGCCAGCCAGGTCTCCAGCTCCCGGTCGACGACCGTCTGCCGGACGTGCGGCACGGTCGTCCGCGCGGTGACGGGCCAGTCCATCCGCCGCACGTCGTCGCCCGGCCGGTACTCCCTCGACTCGCCCGGTTCGCTACCCGGACCCGGCAGCAGGCCGAGGTAGTCGCCCTGCAGCAGCCCGTCGAGCTTGCGCGTGACGAGCAGTTGGAGCTTGCCGAGGACAACCTCGGACCGGGCGGTGTCGACGGCGGTCCGGCCGGTGTCGGCCCGGCTCACGGCGCGCACCGTCACGCCGGCCGCGCCAGGCCGGGCCAGCCGGCGGGTGACTGCGGGGCGAGCTGGCCGCCGTTCCCGTACGGGTTCGCCGCCTGCCGCGGCGCCACGGTCGGCAGCGGCACGGTCGCGAGCACCCGCCCGACGATGTGATCGGCCGGGATGTCGTCGGCGAGCGCGTCGTACGACAGGACGAGCCGGTGCCGCAGGATGTCGGGCGCCACGTCCTGGACGTCCTGCGGGAGCGCGTAGTCGCGGCCGCGCAGCAGCGCGAGGGCCCGGGTGGCCCGGACCAGCCCGAGCGAGGCGCGCGGGCTCGCCCCGTACTGGATGAGCTGCGCCACGTCGCCCAACCCGTACTCGGCCGGGGTGCGGGTGGCCAGCACCAGCCGGACCGCGTAGTCGACGAGCGCGTTGTGCACGAACACGCCGTCCGCCTTGCGCTGCAGGGCGATCAGCTCGGCCGGGTTGAAGACCCGGTTCGCCACCGGCGGGGCCACGCCCATCCGGTAGACGATCTCGCGCTCCTCGACGTCGGTCGGGTACCCCACGAGGATCTTCATCAGGAACCGGTCGCGCTGCGCCTCGGGCAGCGGGTACACGCCCTCCTGCTCGATGGGGTTCTGGGTCGCCATCACCAGGTACGGGTCGGGCACCTCGTACGTCTCGCCCCCGATCGAGACCTGCTGCTCGGCCATGACCTCCAGCAGCGCGGACTGTACCTTCGCCGGCGCCCGGTTGATCTCGTCGGCCAGCAGGAAGTTCACGAACACCGGACCCAGGTCCACGTCGAACTTCTCGCTGGACTGGCGGTAGATGCGCGTACCCACGAGGTCGGCCGGGACCAGGTCGGGCGTGAACTGGATGCGCGCGAACGTACCCCCGACCACGGTGGCCAGGGTCTCGACCGCGAGTGTCTTCGCGACGCCGGGTACCCCTTCGAGAAGGCAGTGGCCGCGCGCGAGGAGGGCGACGAACATCCGCTCGATGAGCCGGTCCTGGCCCACGATCACGCGCTTGACCTCGAACATCGCGCGTTCGAGCTGGGTCGCGTCCTGAGCCGGCGTGGTCGGCGGGTCGGCGGGCGCGTTGGCGTGGTCACCGGGCGCGGACGTCTGGGGTTGAGCCACCGGTCCTCCAGGACGAGCAGGGCGGTACGGGACGACTCACCAAGCCTCGCACGTTTAGCTGAAAGCCGGGTTGGATCCCCCTTGGCGGCCCCTGTGACCTGCCTGAGTACCTCGACGATCGGTCCCCTGGTTTAGACCGAATGGGCATGTTCGCAGGCTGGACACATCCGGACCCCCCGTGTGTACGATTCACCGGAACGCCGGGCGGCTTCCCCCGTGGCCGCCCGGCGCTCTTCTTGTCTGCGGGTCCGGTCCGCGGGCTGCCACACTCGTCGCATGCTCGTGTGCTCCGCGAAGGGCTGCCGCCGACCCGCCGTATGGGCGCTGCGCTGGAACAATCCCAAGCTCCACGAGCCGGACCGGCGCAAGACGTGGCTGGCCTGCGACGAGCACCGCGAGCACCTCACGACGTTCCTGTCGGCACGCGGATTCCTTCGTGAGGTCGAGCCGGCGTCGGCTGGCTAGTCTTGGCGCTGTGAACGCGCCGACGTCGCCGCCCAGTGCCCTCACTCCCTGGCCGGACACCGTCGACTGGCGCCCCGTCTCGCCCCGGCTGATCTGGGTGGAACTGCTGCAGGTCCTGGTCAGCGCCGGGCCCGTCGTGCTCGTCTGCCTGGTCGGCTTCCTGCTCCTCGACCCGCCATGGTCGGTCCTCATCGGGATCGTCGGCGGGTTCGCGCTGGTCAGCGCCGTCGTCCGCGCACTGTGGATCCCCCGCATCGTGCGTTCCTGGGGGTACGCGGAGCGCGAACGCGACCTGCTCGTGCGGCACGGCCGGCTGGTACGCCGGCTGTCGATCGTCCCGTACGCGCGGATGCAGTTCGTCGACGTCACGGCGGGGCCGGTCGAGCGGGCGTTCCGGCTCGCGACCGTCCAGCTGCACACGGCCGCCGCGGCGAGCGACGCCATCGTCCCCGGGCTGGAGCCGGCCGAGGCGTCGCGGCTGCGGGACCGGCTCACCGCGCTCGGCGAGGACCGGGCCGAAGGCCTGTGACCACGGCGACGGGCCTCGAGCCGCGGCGGCGGTTGCATCCGCTGAGCCCGGTGCTGCGCAGCGCCCGGCTGCTCGGGTTCGCGATCGTCGCGATCTCGTGGCAGGGGTACAGCCAGCTCGGTCCCCGGCGCTACCTCGCGCTGCTCGTCCTCGTGCTGCTCGGGGTCGCCGCGCTGTCGGTCGTCAGCTGGTGGTACACCGGGTACCACGTCGTCGGGCGGGAGCTGCGGGTCTACGAGGGGCTGCTGCGCCGGCGGGTCCGCGCGATCCCGCTGGAACGCCTGCAGGCGGTCAACCTCGTCCGGCCGGCGCTCGCCCAGGCCGTCGGGCTCGCCGAGCTGCGGCTCGAGGTGATCGGCGGGGACAAGGCCGAGGCGCCGCTCGCGTACCTGACCGTCGACGAGGCCGTACGGCTGCGGGAACGCCTGTTGTCGTTGTCGGGGGTCGCCGACCCGACGGCCCCGGCCGCGGTGGTCGAGGAGCAGCCGGTGCTCGCGGTCGCGAACCGCGACGTGGTGATCGGTCAGCTCCTGACACCGCAGGTCTGGTTCGTACCGTTCGGCGTGCTCATCGTGCTCACCCAGTTCGCCTACAGTCCAGAGTGGACGTTCATCGGGCTGGCCAGCCTCGTCACCGCCGCGGTCGGCGTCCTGCAGCAGCCGGTACGCCGGATCCTGCAGGACTGGGCCTTCCGGCTCGCGATCAGCCCCGCCGGCCTCCGGCTGCGCCACGGGCTGCTGGAGAAGCGGCACGAGACCGTCCCGATGCACCGGGTCCAGGCCGTGGGCGTGACCTGGCCGCTGTTGTGGCGGCCCAAGGGTTGGCTGCGCTCCCGGCTCGACGTCGCCGGGTACAGCGGCGAGGGCCGCCAGGCGCTGTCCGTCGGTCGGCTCCTGCCGGTGGGCCCACTCGCCGCCGGGCGGCTCGCCGTCCGGCAGGTGCTGCCCGACGTGGACCTGCTGACCCTTCCGGCGGTACGCCCCCCGGCGCGCGCCCGCTGGCTAGCGCCGCTGCGGCAACGGGTGCTCGGTGCGGGGCTCACCGACGCCGTGTTCGTGACCCGCGACGGGCTGCTGACGCGGGAGGTGGTCATCGTCCCGTACGCGCGGATCCAGAGCGTACGGGTCGTCCAGGGTCCGCTCGAACGCCGGTTGCGGTTGGCGTCCGTACACGCCGACACGGCCGGACGACTGCACGCGGTGGCACACCTGCGGGACGTC
>Ga0114129_10007472_pt1 | contig 15567 bp, 3 predicted proteins | sample RhiMetdeltSRZDD1_FD_80071 | JGI IMG/M metagenome (GOLD analysis project Ga0114129, IMG submission 80071) | Populus rhizosphere microbial communities from Tennessee, USA - Rhizosphere MetaG P. deltoides SRZDD1 (version 2) (version 2) | ecosystem: Host-associated > Plants > Roots > Rhizosphere >...
CAGGCGAAAGCCGATTAACATTTCACAGTCGCGTCAGATCAATGCGCGTCAGCTGCGCCCGGACTCTGCGTTGCCGCTCCTGATCAAACCAACTGCGACCGGGCTGGACGTATTCGAGTGGCTTGGCAACAATCGTGGTTGGTTAGCAAGTCAGTTACTAGGTCACGGGGCGATCCTCTTTCGGGATTTCAGCGTTGCATCGTTGGAAGACTTTGAGAGGTTCATTGGAACACTGTCATCTGAGCTTCTCGACTATTCATATCGCTCGACGCCTCGTAGTCATCTGAGCGGTAAGATTTATTCATCCACCGAGTACCCCGCGCATCAGTTGATACCATTGCACAACGAACTTGCTTATGCGCGATCATGGCCGATGAAGTTGTGGTTTTTCTGCGTTCAAAGAGCACCACAAGGAGGGGAAACGCCCATCGCAGACAGTCGGCGTGTATACGAACGTATCCCCGCTGAAATTCGCGAAGAATTTGAGCGCAAGGGAGTGATGTACGTGAGGAATTATGGAGACGGCTTGGATCTCTCCTGGCATGACGTCTTTCAAACGAACGACAAATCTGGCGTCGAGGATTTTTGTAAGGACCATAACATTGCGTTTACTTGGACCGACGCTGGACGATTAACGACAAGACAAGTTTGTCAGGCAACAAGTACTCACCCTGGTACAGGAGCTAGAGTTTGGTTCAACCAGGCTCATCTGTTTCACATTTCGAGTCTCGCTCCTGAGATACGAGAATCGTTGCTGGCGACGTTCAGCGAAGACCAATTACCGCGTAACGCGTTTTATGGCGATGGTACGACTATCGGCGATTCGGTGCTTGAGGAAATCCGAGCCTGTTATCGTAAAGAGGCAATCGAATTCAATTGGCAGAATGGCGACATTCTGATGCTAGATAATATGTTGACTGCTCACGGTCGGAACCCCTATACGGGTTTTCGCAAGATCGCAGTTGGCATGGCTGAGCAATTTGATAGTTCGACAGAATTCTGAATGACGTCGCAAGGACAAGTAACACAGGGATTTCGGTTGTCGCCTCAGCAGGAACGAATCTGGCGACTCGAGACGATACATCCAAACAGGTATCGTGCACGGTGCGCTACCTTGATAACCGGGAATCTTGACATCGAGCGCCTTCAGAAAGCCGCGAGCGATGTAGTCGCCCGGCAAGAGATCTTGCGAACGTCATTTCATTGTGTCCTCGACAACGATCCGCTCCAAATCATAGATAAACACCCGACGCAACCGCTCCAGCTCGTGACGCTTGTGGGCTCAGACGATCGCAACGCGATTGACGGCAACATTGCAAAAATGCGCGACGAGCCATTTAAGCTCACCGAACAGCCACTGCTTCGCTGGAGATTGCTCCGCATCGACGAGACGAATCATGTCCTTTTGGTCGAGGCGGCCGCTCTGTGCCATGACCGTACAAGTCTCATTAATCTAGTTCGTCAAATAAGCGAACAATACGGAATTGATCGTGTTGCATCTGACCCAATGCAGTACGCGGATTTTGCGGAATGGCAGAACGAACTACTCGAAAGTGAAGACGCGGAAGCCGGCCGATCTTTTTGGACAAGCCAGCGCCCCCCGCAAGCGGTTGATCCTCTTCCATTTGAACGTCGTTCCCGTGAGGGAGCCGATTTCGCTCCTGAGTTGATTCGGCAACACCTCGATCCAGCGCTACTGAATGAGCTGCTACGAATCAGCGGCAAAGTTGAAGTGTCACTACCGTCGATTTTATTTGCAGCGTGGCAGACCATAATCGCACGCTTAACGAGTCAGCCGGAATTCTTCATTGGGAATCGGATTGAGGGACGCGGATATACAGAGTTGGATCAGGCGCTCGGAGTTTTCGCAAAGTATGTGCCTTTGAGTTGCCTAATAGAAGATACTGCACGGTTTTCTGATCTCGCACGACAAACAGAAGCCGCTGTTGCTAAAGCCACTGAGCAACAGGAATATTTCGATTGGCGCCAATTTGAGAAAATGACTGCTAATCGGGAAGGCGCGCTCCTATTTCCATTCTGCTTTGCATTCTTCGAACAGCCAGAAGCATTCACGGCCCGTGGGGTGACGTTCACGATTAACAGTCTGTCCGACAATCTCGATCGATTCAAACTTTTGCTTTCGTGCAGTTTGGTTGGAAAAACGTTGGAGATTAACCTTCATTACGACCCTCAGTTGTTTTCTAGTGACGCCGTGCGTCGCTCAGCAAGTCAACTGGGCACCCTTCTGTCAAGCGTCGCACAAGATCCGTATGCCGCAGTCGAGGAGCTCGACATCCTCAGTCCTCAGGAACGTGAACAACTGCTGATTGCGTTCAATGACACCAGCTGCATCTATCCTTCTGATGCTTTAGTCCCTCAAATGTTCGAACGTCAGGTCGAGGCAGATCCTGATGCCATTGCCGTCACGTTTCAAAACGAGACTATGACCTACGCCGAACTGGATGCGCGCGCGAATCAGCTGGCACATCGACTGGCGCAACTCGGCGTCAGCTGCGAAAGCCGCGTCGCACTTTGTGTAGATCGCTCGCTGGAATTGCCAGTGGCACTGCTGGGTATTATGAAAGCCGGCGCCGCGTACGTGCCACTCGATCCGGCTTTGCCGCGCGAACGTCTCAGCTACATGATTTCAGAAAGTGGCGCCGGAATTGTTCTGACGGAATCGACTCTTAGCGCGAAGTTCCCAACTGACAACGTTTTTGTTGTTTGCATAGACACCGAAAGCGAGACAATCGCGCTTCAGAGTACAGCAGCATTAACCAGAACGGTTGCGCCGGACAACCTCGCGTATGTCATTTTTACTTCTGGCTCCACAGGGCGTCCCAAGGGCGTCGCGATCGAGCATGGGCAGCTAGCGCATTACGTCCAGGCAGTCTTGTCCAGGCTTAACCTGCCAACGCGTTCGAGCTTCGCGGCGCTGTCCACCATTGCGACAGATCTGGGCAACACGGCAGTCTTTCCTTCGCTCTGTAGTGGCGGGTCGTTGAGGATAGTTTCGGAAGAGCAATCAGTGTCTCCTGAAGCGCTTGGAGACCATTTTGCAACGCATCCAGTGGATTGCTTGAAAGTCGTGCCGACGCATCTATCGGCGTTACTTTCTACGTCGCGACCTGGCCAACTTTTGCCCCGAAAGTGTCTCGTCTTGGGTGGAGAAGCATGCACTCCAACACTGGTTCAGAAAGTTAAAAACATCGCTGACTGCGCAGTGTTTAATCACTACGGTCCAACGGAAACAACCGTAGGTGCTATTACCTTTGAAGTGGAGGACGACGCGCTGGACCAGTTCACATCGCAACTTCCCCTTGGTCGTCCATTGCCGAACACAAAGATTTATGTGCTCGACAAACGCATGTATCCGGAGCCGATGGGTGTCGCAGGGGAGTTGTATATCGGCGGCGCAGGTGTCGGACGTGGATATATCAATCGCCCTGATTTGACTGCCGAAAGCTTCGTACCCGATCCGTTCAGCAAAATACCTGGGGCCAGGCTGTATCGAACCGGAGATCGAGCGAGATTCTTGATCAATGGGGACATTGAATTTCTTGGGCGTTTCGACCATCAGGTTAAATTGCACGGTAATCGAATCGAGTTGCCCGAAATAGAAGCTACGCTTGTTCGCCACCACGATGTAGCCGCGGCCATCGTTCAGTTCAACGAGGCCGGATCTGGCAGCCAGCAACTCGTCGCTTGGGTTGTACCATCGCCTGGTCAAACCATCGATCCCATAATTCTTCGCGAACACCTTGGTGAAAACTTGCCGGATTACATGATTCCGTATCATTACGTCACTTTGGAAAAAATGCCGCTGACGGCGAGTGGCAAAATAGATCGCTCTGCGCTACCGGCATTGAAGATTAGTCAGTCGAATGACAGCTTCGTTGAGCCACGTAACTCAGCTGAGGAAAGTCTGGCGGAAATCTGGCGCAAGGTATTGAACGTTGGCCGAGTTGGCGTGTTCGATAACTTCTTTGAACTGGGCGGTGACTCCATTATGAGCATCCAAATCATCGCACTAGCAAATCAAGCCGGATTTCGCCTTACTCCGCGTCAACTATTCCAGCACCAGACCGTCGCCGAGCTTGCGGGCTTACTCGCCAGCTCTGTAGCAGTCGACGCTGAACAAGGTGTGGTGACCGGGGCTGTACCGTTAACACCAATACAACATCGCTTTTTCGAATTCGCATCAGACTGGCCTCACCATTACAACCAAGCGGCGATGCTCGAAACTCCAGTGCGCTGTGACCCGCTGTTATTGCGTGAAGTCGTCAGTAACCTACTAATTCATCATGACGCGCTGCGCTTGCGTTTCCGGCGTGATACAGAAGTTTGGCGGCAGTGGATCGCGGCGAATGAGGACAATCCCGTTTTTTCACAGATTGATCTATCAGCGCTGCCAGCATCCGAGCAAATGTCAGCCATACATAACAAGGCGGCAGAACTTCAGGCGAGCCTGGATCTCGCGAATGGTCCTGTAATGCGTGTAGCCTATTTTAATTGTGGAGAACAGGCGGGACGCTTGCTGATTATCGTGCATCACTTGGCAATCGATGTTGTCTCATGGTGGGTCTTGCTTCAGGACGTTGAAACCGCCTATCAAAAACTGAAACGTGGTCAACAAGTCAAGCTTCCCGCTAAAACAGCTTCTTTCAAAGCGTGGGCTGAGCGCATAGATAACCTGGCTCATTCGCGGTCACTTGAAAACGAAACCTACTATTGGCTCAACGATGCACGAGTCAATGTTACCCGTTTACCAGTTGACCATAAACTCGGACCGAATGAGGTAGGGTCTGCGCAAACGGTTTCAGTGGCTCTCGGAACTGAAGAAACGCGTGCACTGCTACAGAATGTGCCAGCAACGTACAACACACAAATCAACGATGCACTGCTGAGCGCGTTAGTTCACGCCTGTTCGACGTGGACAAGCGGATCCGAACTGCTGATTGATCTGGAAGGCCACGGCCGAGAAGACACGCTCACAGAAATTGACATCTCACGAACTGTTGGATGGTTCACAAGTGTTTTTCCTCTGCTGCTCACTAACGCGGCCTCCGATCCAGGCGACCAACTACGTCACACGCACGAGCAATTGCGCAGGGTGCCCAATCATGGTCAGGGATATGGGATACTGAGATACATGTCGCCCGTAGGTGCCGGCCTACAGAAACTACCGGCCGCCGAAATTAACTTCAACTATTTGGGGAGACGAGATGCTGAACCGGATACTCTTAGGCAGTTCATGCGAGTAAATGACGAAACCGGACCGGTGCAGCCTAACGCTGCTACTCGTCGGTACTTACTGACCGTAAATGGACAGATTCTCAACGATCAGCTGAAAGTCAACTTCACGTACAGCGCCAATTTACATCGAACATCGACCATTGAAGGACTGGCGAATTCGTTTATTGACTTCTTACGGCAGCTGATCGCTTCATGTAACTCCCCAAAAAACCTAAGGCCGAGCGACTTTCCAAATGCGCGTTTGAGTCAGAAGGATCTAGACGCAGTGCTCACGCGAATAGGAAAGCTATCTAATGTCGGCCGAAACTAAAGATCACGGCCAATGAGTTTAATCAGAAAGCAAGTTGCGGGGGTTCACACTGAGACCGTCTTTGAGGGACCGGCGTTGGTTGCGTTGCAAGAGCAGCAAGCGCCGAGCGGCGACGGCATATTCCATATATCCGCAGCTCAGGAACGAATCTGGTTTCTAGAGCAGTTGGAGCCAGGTAACCCCACTAATTTGCTTTTTCACGCGTTTCGGTTGATCGGAAATCTCAATCATGAAGCGCTGCAAGTGGCAATTGACCAAATGGTGCGACGTCACGAGACACTGCGGACTACATTTGCCGCAGCGGCGATTTATGCAGGCATTGACGGCCGTCCGGTACCGATAGTTGCAGAATCAACACTTCCTGCTTTTCCCCTTCTTGATTTATCTCGCTTACCGGAAACTGAACGTGAGTCACAAGCTTCGGATCTCACGAAGTTAGAAGCACGCGACCCCTTCGATTTAACGAAAGGCCCACTTTATAGAACGAAACTCCTGCGAATGAGCAAGAGTGAACATATTCTGTTGCTGAGCATGCATAGAATGATTGCTGACGACGAGTCGTGCATGATTTTTATTAAAGAATTGTTCAGCTTCTATGAGTCGTTCATTAATAGCTCACCGGTAGAAATCAAGCCGCTCACGATGCAGTACTCGACATTTGCCAGCCGACAGCGCGAATGGTTGCAAACTGACACAGCAAAGGATCGGATCGAGAACTGGAAACAACTATTGCACGGCGCACCGGCGCTACTGGAACTGCCAACTGATAGGCCTCGTCCCCCGAAACGCGGGTACGCTGGAGCTCGCGCTTCGATCGACATACCAAGTCACATCGTCAATGCACTTGATGAACTTGGCCGACGAGCAGATTCGAATCTATCCGTGGTGCTGGTCACAGCGTTTCAAAGCTTGCTCGCCCGGTACACTTCGCAACCAGAAATAGTTGTTGGCATCTCTGTCCCATCGCGATCCGCTGAAACCAAATCGCTTATCGGACCACTTGCAAACACCGTAGTTGTACGAACAAAGATTGTTGGTGAACAGTCGTTTTTGGAGCAGCTCAAGCGCACGGCCAATAGTATGGGCGTCGCGATTTCACTTCAGCAGGTTCCCTTCGAACATTTGCTTGAAGAGTTGCATCCGCAACGGAGTTTAAGCCACACACCTGTATTTCAGGTGATGCTACAACTGAAGGATTCTGATCCACTGAGTTATGACCTTCGAGAGTTAACTGTCCGTGAGGTTGATCATGATACGGAGGTTTCCGAATTTGATCTGACTGTCTCGGGGCACTTACCAGGTCGGAGCAGAGGAGAGACACTAAGGCTGTGTGTTGACTACAACACCGAACTGTTTGATGCGAGCACAATCGAACGGCTGCTGAAGAATTTCGTGAATCTACTTGCAGCCTTTGCGACAAACCCAGAGCAGCGACTCTCGGCAGCACAATTGATCGGTAATAAAGAGAGTGAGGAACTAAACGAATGGAACAACACGAAGCATAGCTATCGGCGGGATTTGTGCGTGCATGAACTGATTGAAAAGCAAGTAGCTGTTTCTCCGAGCAAAGTGGCGGTGGTGTTTGGCGAACAGCAGGTGAGCTACAAGGAGCTCAACCGTAGAGCAAATCAGTTGGCGGCTTATCTAAAGCAGCACGTTGGAGACAACGGGCTGGTTGGTATCTGCCTGGAGCGTGGTCCGGAAATGATCGTGGCGCTGCTGGCGGTGCTGAAAGCCGGGGCCGCCTATGTGCCGTTGGATGCTGAATATCCTTCCTCGCGGCTGGCGTTCATGATCGGGGATGCGGGACTGCAGCTGATTATCACGCAGGCAGATTTACGGGAGCGGCTGCCGGCAGTAGCAGCGAAGGTAATTTCTTTGGCAGCAGAGGCTGAGCAGATCGCGGCGGAAGCAACGGGCGATCTGGGGCGAACGGCAACACCGACGAGTTTGGCGTACGTGATTTACACCTCCGGTTCGACTGGGGAACCGAAAGCGGTGGAGATAACGCACGGGGCGGTGGTCAATTTTTTGACGGCCATGGAGGCCAGACCGGGGTTGAGTGCGGCTGAGCGGCTGCTAGCAGTGACGACGTTGTCGTTTGATATTGCCGGGCTGGAGTTGTATCTGCCGCTGACGGTGGGAGGTTGTGTGGAGATGACGAGCCGTGCGGAAGCTGGGGACGGCAAATACTTGATCGAGAAATTAAGGAGCGGGGGGATAACGACGATGCAGGCGACGCCGGCGACGTGGCGCCTGCTGCTGGAAGCTGGATGGCAAGGAAATGGGGAATTAAGGATTTTGTGTGGAGGCGAGGCGCTGCCGCGGGATCTGGCTAATGAGCTGCTGAGGAGAGGTCAGGCTGTCTGGAACATGTATGGGCCGACAGAGACGACGATCTGGTCGGCGGTGGGTGAGGTGGAGATGGGCGATGGGCCGGTGTTGCTGGGGCAGCCGATAAACAACACGCAGCTGCATGTGTTGGATCAAGACCTGAACCTGGTTCCGATTGGAGTTCCGGGTGAGCTATTTATTGGGGGCGAGGGTTTGGCGCGGGGCTATCTGCACCGAGCGGCATTGACGGCCGAGCGGTTTCTGCCAAATCCGTTTGCCAGTGAAGCGGGAGCACGAATGTACCGCACGGGAGATCTGGTAAGGCGCAAAGCGGATGGGCGGCTGGAGTTTCTGGGCAGACTTGATCAACAGGTCAAGATTCGCGGCTTTCGCATTGAACTGGGCGAGGTAAGAAATACTTTGTCGCTACATGCGTCAGTTAAAGAGAACGTCATAGCCGCAACTCCTGACACATCTTCTGGCGGGCAACGTCTGATCGCGTACTTGGTACCTGAACAGGAATCGGTTCTCGATGTGGGAGAAATACGTACGTTTCTGAAATCCAAGCTGCCCGACTACATGATCCCTGCCGCTTTCATAACTCTACCGAATCTACCAGTAACCTCGAATGGTAAGGTGGACTTAAAGGCTTTGCCACCAATCAACGGTTCGCGATCGACGGTGCATATAAATTATGAGAAGCCTCAAGATCCCGTCGAGGCGCAACTCGTCACAATCTGGCAGAAAGTCCTTGGAGTCGCTCCTATTGGCGTCGGCGATAATTTCTTTGAATTAGGTGGACACTCACTTCTAGCTGTGCGGCTATTTGCGCAAATTGAAAATCGTTTTGGTAGGGCCTTGGCGCTTGCCACACTGTTTCAAGCGCCAACTATTCGCGAGCTCGCCGGGATCCTGCGCAAAGGTGAGCGCCGGCAATGGTCTTCTTTAGTGGCGATTCGCTCCACTGGTGCAAAGCCTCCGCTGTTCTGCATACACGCTGCAGGCGCAAATGTTTTGATCTATCGACCCCTTGCTCATCATTTAGATATGGACCGGCCGGTCTATGCGCTACAGGCCCTCGGACTCGACGGGATTACTCGGCCGTTGACGCGGGTTGAAAACATGGCTGCTCATTACATCAAAGAGATACGTGCGGTACAGCCTAACGGTCCGTACTATCTCCTGGGCGGATCCTTTGGGGGCTTGGTGGCGTTTGAGATGGCTCAACAGCTGCGGGAGCGGGGAGAAGAAGTTGCGATGCTGGCGTTACTGGATACCTACTGTCCACTTCACTCCCTGGCGCAGCGTGTGCGCTGTCACTGGGTGCACTTGACTGAGCGTGGACCAGCACAGTATTCAGCGGATGCGTTCATGGCTCTTCGGGAAAGATTGCGCAGGACATCTTTGCCATCGGCTCCTAATCCTAAGGTACAAGCTGAGTTCGCTAAGGTCTTACCGAAACAAACGGAATTCCAAGATCCGCTTTTCCGCACCGTTGAGGCCAATATTGAGGCAGAAAACACATATGTTCCTCGAAACAAAGTCTTTCGCGGACGTATTATTTATTTCTACGCAGAGGATCTTGGCGGCGCACCTCCTCATGAAGACAACAGACTACGTTGGACAAGAATGGCTACTGACGGAATCGAAGTTCATCGAATTCCAGGCACTCACGTCACTATGCGAGAAGAGCCAAATGTCGCTTTGCTCACCAAAATATTGACGGATTGTCTGGAAAAAGCACATCGGTTATCAAAGCCAAATACAGGGGCGTAGCAATGGATAGCAGCTGTTTCGCATGAAGATGACCCAACCACCTATCAAACAAAATGCCGCTGAAACCGCGGGTCCGTATGCGAATCTGGAGGATCTGTACGAGCTTTCTCCAATGCAGCAGGGCATGCTGTTTCATACACTTTATTCCCCGGGCTCGGGCATTTACTTCGAACAATCCATATTCACTATCGAAGGCGATTTCGATCCCGATGCATTTAAAAGAGCGTGGCAGCAGGTCGTAACTCGCCATTCAATACTGCGGACAGGTTTTGCGTGGCAAGGACTCGAGAAGCCAGTCCAGATTGTTTACCGAAACATAGAAATCGATATCGAAGAGCACGACTGGCGCGAGTTCAACACGGAGCGACAGCATGAGCTGCTGGAAAAGTTTATTCATGATGATCAACTGCGCGGTTTTGATCTCACCACGCCGCCGTTGATGCGATTAACGCTCTTTCATACTGCGGATAGTGTTTACAAATTCGTTTGGAGCCGTCACCACGTCATTCTCGATCGGTGGTCAAGGGCTCTGGTCCTAAAAGACTTACTTAGCTTTTATAACGCCTTCTGCAAAGGTCTTGAGCCTGAACTCCAAGAAACCAGACCGTACGGCGACTATATCGCGTGGCTGCTCAAGCAAGATCAGGCTGCGACTGAATCATTCTGGCGTCGATCGTTGAGCGGATTTGAAGAGCCAACGGAAATCAGGATTGGCAATCCTCTCTTAGCACAACGAGAAACCTACGATCAGGAAAGCATACGACTCTCGACCGACTCAACTGCATCACTGCGCCGTTTTGCTCGTGAACAGAAACTGACTATGAATACCGTGGTCCAAGGTGCATGGTCCTTGTTGTTAAGTCGCTATAGCGGGGAGAGCGATGTTCTCTTCGGTGCGACGGTCGCGGGCCGGCCGGCTGATCTCGCCGGAGTCGAACGCATGGTTGGACTATTCATAAACACGTTGCCCGTACGGGTTCAGCTTCAGCAGCGCACGAAGTTGTTGTCATGGCTGCGCACGCTGCAGGAAATCCAGGCAGAGCAAAGACAATATGAATACACTTCATTAATCGATATTCAGGGTTGGAGCGATGTACCTCGTGGCGTGCCGCTATTTGAAACCATTCTGGTGTTTGAAAACTTGCCCGTCGAAACCTCATTCCGTGAAGCTGAGAGCGATTTGGTTATTCGCGGAGAGCGCGGCGTCGGATCAAAGACCAGCTACCCTCTAACAATCATCGTGAACCCAGGAGCCGAATTGTCCATTCAGGCTGTTTATGATCGTGGCCGGTTCGATGCTGATTCAATTCGTCAATTGCTCCGCCATTTTACTGTTTTGCTGGAACAGTTTACTGGCGCCGCCGAACGTTTTGTGGAAGAGATATCGTTGCTCGACTCGCTCGAGCGACATCAGCTATTGCTCAAATGGAACAACACAGCGAATGAATTTCTCGATGAAGTCGTTCACAGAAAATTCGAACGTCAGGTGCGGCGAACGCCCGACGCAATCGCTGTGACAGATGGTGATCAGAGCCTCAGCTATGCGGAAGTTAATCGCCGGGCTAATCAAACGGCACGACTTCTCTACCTTCGAGGTGTCAGAGCGGACCAATGCGTTGCTTTATTCGTCGAGCCTAGCATTGAAATGGTGATTGGACTACTCGCGATCTTAAAGGCAGGCGCCGCTTACTTGCCCGTCGATTCGCAGTATCCAATTGACAGAATCAATTTCATCCTTGCTGATGCCAAAGTGAAAGTGCTGTTGACGACTGAGGCCGCCAAAATCACTTTAGAGGCGGCCGGCACGGAGATCATCAGCATTGATGGTCGGTCAGCAGGGATTTCCGCTTTGGATCCGACAGAACCGGAAATTGACCTAACCACAGTGAGTCTAGCCTATGTCATCTATACTTCCGGCTCGACAGGCAAACCGAAGGGCGTAGCAATGTCTCATGCTGCGTTAGCAAATCTGCTCGATTGGCAACAACGCGAGTATCCTCTGGACGCGGACACACGAGTACTGCAATTTTCAGCTTTCACGTTCGATGTGTGTTTTCAGGAGATTTTTTCCACTTGGCTGGGCGGCGGGACACTCGTACTGACTCCCAATAGTGTGAGGCATGATCCAATCGCGTTGTGGAAATTGATTGAACAAAAAGAGATCGCACGGATTTTCCTCCCATTTGTGGCCTTGCAGCAATTAGCTCAAGCGGCAGAGTCGAAACCTGCGCTGTCCGCGACCCTACGTGAAATTTTCACAGCTGGTGAGCAACTGGAGATGACTCCGGCAATAACCTCGCTGATGCGAAGGTTACCTGGAGCGCGTTTGCACAATCACTATGGTCCAACTGAAAGTCATGTGGTGACGGCATTTACTGTCGCTCCGGCCGAAAGCAATGGGATGAGATTTCCTCCAATCGGACGGCCCGTCGCAAATACGCAGATCTATTTACTCGATGATCAGTTAGACCTAGTCCCCGTGGGCGCCTGCGGAGAGTTGCATATCAGTGGCATCAGCTTAAGCCGCGGTTACCTGCACCGACCGGATATGACAGCTGAGCGGTTCGTGCCAAACCCATTCGCAAACAAGCCTGGCAGTCTGCTTTATAAAACCGGCGACATGGCGCGGTATTTACCGGATGGGAATATCGAGTTTCTGGGGCGGCGTGATAATCAGGTAAAGATCAGAGGTTATCGCATCGAAACGGCGGAGATTGAATCGAAACTGAGAGAGCATGTGAAAGTGCGCGAAGCCGTAGTAATCGTGAGAGAGCGAGATTCAGGCGAGAAGCAGCTGGTTGCGTATCTGATGCTACAGGCACAACAGGGAGTAACGGTTAATGAGTTACGGACGCATCTGCAAGCAAGCCTACCCGACTACATGATTCCGGTGGCCTTTGTAGTGCTCGACGAATTGCCGCGAACGACCAGCGGTAAAGTTGACCGGCGCCGGTTGCCAGAGCCGGATGAAGGGCGGCCAGAGTTAGCGGAGAGTTTTGTTGCGCCCCGCACACCGCTGGAACAAGAGATGGCGAGGATTTGGGAGCAGGTGTTGAAGATCAATGGAGTGGGAGTTTACGACAACTTCTTCGCACTGGGCGGGCATTCGTTACTGGCGACCCAGGTAATAAGTCGGGTGAACGAGTCGTTACAGATCGAGCTGCCTTTGCGCCTACTGTTCGAGCAGCCTACCATCGGAGGTTTTGCTCTCGCCGCTACCCAACATAAAGCCATCATACTAGAAGATGAAACCATTCAAATCCTCGACAAATTGTCCCAATTATCAGACGAAGAAGCACAGCAACTGCTGGATTCCGAGGTCTTAACGACTAGCGAGATCGCGAACGTAGACATAGAATAGCTAGCAACCCGACAAACGGTTTATTGAGGCTTGCTAATGGTCCCCCTGCCTTTAGCCTCATTTAAAGGCTCGAAAGCGGAATTGTGCAGGAATTTCGCGTGTATTGAGTTCTAGAACGCCTGAGAGTCGGCCGAGGCAAACCTGCTGGCAAAACAGCAAAAGTTCAGTATATTTGCTTCGGAAAACGAATACCTTAAATCGTTTGCCCCCAATGACTATCAAAACCTCTCAAGAGGAGCTGCTCAATCAGCACATCGCGGGTCTGTCGCCTGCTAAACGTGCGTTGCTTGAGCTTAAGCTTAAGAAGAAGGCGCCCGCTTCAGCGAGCCGCGGTTCTATTCCGCGGCGGCCTCATCATTCTCCAACTCCTCTATCTTCTGCCCAGGAGCGACTTTGGTTTCTTACCGAGCTGGAGCCGAATAGTCCAGCCTACAACATACCCGTCGCGCGCCGCCTAATTGGGACGTTAGATCTGGGAGCACTCGAGCGCGCGCTCAGAGAAATACTGCGGCGGCACGAGTCGCTGCGTACAAGGTTTGAGGATGTCGGTGGCATACCGTTGCAGGTGATCGACGAAACGGGCGAGTGGACGCTAAAGCTGATCGATTTGAGTGACAAGAATGCAAGCGAGCGCGCAGCGGAGGCTCAGCGGATAGCGAGGGAAGAAGCGCAGCGACCGTTCAAGTTGGCGCGGGAATGGGGCATTCGGGTGCTGTTGCTTCAGCTAGATAAAACCGAGCACATACTGCTCCTCACCATGCACCACATAGTAACGGATGGGTGGTCGATGGGGGTGTTGTTTCGCGAATTACAGCGGCTGTATGAAGCATACAGCCGTGGTGAAGAACACTCACCGCTACCGGAGCCTAACCTGCAGTACGCCGATTTCGCAGTCTGGCAGCGGGATTGGTTGGAAGCAGCAGAACTGCAGAACCAGTTGCACTACTGGAAGGAACAGCTGGATGGGGTGAGTCCGGTGGAGCTACCGCTAGATAAGCCACGTCCTGCGACGCCGAGTTATCGAGGAGGGAAGCAGGCGCTGCGATTGTCAGCGGAGTTGAGCAAGCAGTTGCAGGGATTGGCGCGAGCTGAAGGAGCGACTCTATTCATGGTGATGTTCGCGGCCTTTCAAGTGCTGCTGAGTCGCTACAGTGGGCGAACGGACATTTGTGTTGGCACTCCAATAGCAAATCGGAATCGGGCGCAGCTGGAGGATCTCATAGGCTTTTTTGTAAATACGCTGGTAATGCGTACGGACCTCAGTGGAGATCCCACTTTTGTTCAGGTACTAGAACAGGTCCGAGAAGTCGCACTGGCGGGACATGCGCATCAGGACTTGCCCTTCGAGAAGTTAGTGGAGGAATTACAGCCGGAGCGGAGTCTGAGTCGGAATCCACTGTTCGACGTGATCTTCGCGGTGCAAAATGCACCGCGCAGCGAGACACAACTGCCAGGATTGCTCATCGAGCCGTGGGGCGAAGGTGGCAACATGACAAAGATGGATCTCGAAGTCCATGTGTGGGAAAGCGCGCATGGACTTACATGCACCTTTGTATATGCGACCGACTTGTTTGAGGCGAGCACCATCGAACGGCTGATGGGACACTACCAGCAATTGCTAGAGGCGGTTGTAGCAGATCGCAACCAGCGGTTGTCAGAATTGCCGCTGCTGACGAGTGCAGAGCGCGTTCAGATATTAAGGCATTGGAACGACACCAGCAGTAAGTATCCGGAGCAGTGCATACATGAGTTGTTTGAGGCGCAGGTGAAGCAGCGAGGGGCAGCGATAGCAGTTCGGTGTGGTGGTGAAGAGCTGACTTATGCGGAACTGAATGCGCGCGCCAACCAGTTAGCTCATCATCTGCGGGCGCACGGCGTCGGCGCAGAGACGCGAGTCGGCATTTGCCTGGAGCGATCACTGGAGTTAGTAGTGGGATTGCTGGGGATTCTCAAAGCGGGCGGAGCTTACCTGCCGTTGGACCCAAACTATCCGGCCGAGCGACTAGCCTACATGTTGCAGGACGCTGAGCCGTCGTTGTTATTGACGCAAGCAAAACTGCTCTCGCAATTACCAAAGACTGGCTTGAAGGCAATATGCCTTGACTCAGATAGCGACATAATTGGTGGCGAATCCAGTAACAATCCGGAGCACGAAACGACGCTCCAGAATCTGGCTTACGTTATGTACACCTCGGGGTCTACTGGCTCTCCGAAAGGAGTGTCGGTGACGCAGCGGAACGTAGTGCGGTTGGTTAAGGAAAACAACTACGCCTCGCTAAATGCCAATGAAGTATTTCTCCAATTTGCGCCGCTGACTTTTGATGCTTCAACGCTCGAAGTATGGGGGCCACTGCTAAACGGCGGCCGCTTGGTAATCTTCCCACCCTATGTGCCAACCTTGGAGGACCTGGGACGAACTATCGAGGAAAACAGAATCAGCACGTTGTGGCTCACGGCGGGTTTGTTTCATCAGCTGGTGGACGAACGCCCGCAGAGTTTAGCCGGAGTGCGCCAATTGCTGGCCGGCGGG
>Ga0114129_10007473_pt1 | contig 15566 bp, 8 predicted proteins | sample RhiMetdeltSRZDD1_FD_80071 | JGI IMG/M metagenome (GOLD analysis project Ga0114129, IMG submission 80071) | Populus rhizosphere microbial communities from Tennessee, USA - Rhizosphere MetaG P. deltoides SRZDD1 (version 2) (version 2) | ecosystem: Host-associated > Plants > Roots > Rhizosphere >...
TGACGATGGTCGGTGCGGCGGCGGGATTGCTGCTGGCCGCCTGGGGCACGGATCTGCTCGCGAGCCTCGTGCGCTCGGCTCCGGTCGCCACGATTGCGGACGGAACGCCTGCTCTCGAGCTCGACGTCGCGCTGGATCTTCGCGTCGTGGCCTTCACCATCGCGATGGCCCTGATCACCGGCCTGCTCTTCGGATTGATCCCGGCGCTGCAGGGCTCAAACGTGCCGCTGCTCTCGGTGCTGAACCGCCGCAATACGGAGGCGCCGCGCGGATCGACGCGGGGACGGCCGCGCACGGTGCTGCTGATCGGCCAGATTGCGGCGTCGACGATCCTGCTCATCGGCACCGGACTGTTCATGCGCAGCATCAGCGCGCTGCGCGAGGAACACCTCGGGTTCGATCACCAGCAGCTGCTGCTGGTGTGGACGCTGCCGGGCCCGACCGGCCGGCGCGGGCCCGCGCTCGAGGCGCTCTGGGACACGGCAGTCGAGCGCGTGCACGCGGTGCCCGGAGTCGAGTCGGTCGCGGCGTCGGTGGAGGGACTGCTCGGCGTGGCACCGGGCGGTGGCCCGCTCGTGAAGATCGACGGCTCGGATCAGCCCGCCATGCGCATTCAGCGGACGATGACCGTGAGTCCGGGGTTCTTCGGAACCGTCGGGCAGCCGCTCCTGGACGGGCGGGACTTCAGGACGACGGATCGAGAGGATGCGCCGCCCGTCGTGATCGTCAGCGAGTCGTTCGCGCGGCGCGCGTTCGGCGGCAGCCAGATCGCGGGACGGCGCATCTGGATTGCCGGGGGCGATCGGTCCGCTGAGATCGTCGGCGTCGTCGCGGACGCGAAGCACGCCGGTCCACGTACCACGCCGGGGCCGATGCTGTACTACCCGCCGGGGCAGAACGTGCGCCGGCTCTCGCGGTCGATGTGTCTGGTCGTGCGGTCGACCGTGCCGCCCGCTTCGCTCGCCGCCGCGATCCGGCGCGAGCTGCACGAGGCCGACGCCTCGCTGCCGGTGCTTCGCATGGACACGGTCGAAGAGCAGCTGTCGTCGGTGTTGTTCCAGGAGCGCCTGATCACGCGCCTGTCGGCCTTCTTCGCGACGATCGCGATGCTGCTCACGGCGCTCGGCCTCTACGCGGTGCTCGCGTTCGCCACCGAGCGCCGGCGCCGCGAGATCGGCATCCGGCTCGCCCTCGGCGCATCGCCGGGCAGCGTGAGGCGCGCGGTCGTGCGCGACGGGACCATCCTCGTGCTCGCCGGGCTGATCGTCGGCATCCCCGGCGGCGTGGCCACGCTGCGCCTGGTCTCGAGCCGGCTGTTCGGGGTTGCGGCGGCCGATCCGCTCACGATCGGTGTCGCGGCGGTCGTGCTGATCGTGGTCGCCGAGCTGGCCGTCTTCGCGCCCGCCCAGCGCGCGGCGCACGTCGATCCGGCGGCGGCGCTGCGGGCGGAGTGACACGGGGCATTGCCAACATTGCCAACATTGCCAACATTGCCAACATTGCCACAATTGCCAACAGTGAAATGCCTCGGGCTGGCCCCGAGCCGTTGTTCACATCACCCGAATATTGGCAATGTTGGCAATCGTGGCAATGTTGGCAATGTGCGAGCGGCGGCTCACTGACTGGCGGGCGCCGCCGCCCTGATTCCCCTGAACCCTACGTTTGAACTGCCGCTGTCGACGGCGCCCTTGCCGCGGCTGCCCACGAGGTATCTCGTGCAGTATTCGTCCGAGCAGAGGAACGATCCACCGCGCTGGACGCGCTTTGGCATGCCGGGTTCGGCGGGATCGTAGCTGTCCGACGGTCCTGTCGGATTGACCGCCTTCTGGGGCAGTGTGCCGTAGTAGTCGGGCCGGTACCAATCGGCGCACCACTGCCAGACGTTTCCACCCATGTCGTAGAGACCGAAGCTGTTCGCGGGGAAGGCATCGACCGGCGAGGTGCCGCGGAAGCCGTCAGCGGCGGTGTCCGCGACGGGGAAGGACCCCTGCCAGATGTTCGCGGCCGCGTGTCCGTGCGGCTTCAGCTCGTTGCCCCACGCATAGCGGTTGCGATCGAGCCCGCCGCGCGCCGCGAACTCGAACTGCGCCTCGCTCGGCAGGTCTTTGCCGGCCCAGCGCAGGTAGGCCACCGCATCCTCCCACGCGACATGCACGACCGGATGATTCGCTCGCGTCGCGATGCTGCTCTTCGCTCCTTCGGGATGCCGCCAGCTCGCGCCGCCGACGTACTGCCACCACTGCATCGGATTGTCGAGCGACGCGACCCGCTTCGGGGCGACGAACACCGCCGATCCCGGCACGAGCTTCGAGACGGGCACGCCGGGGAACTCCTTCGGATCGAGCGGCCGCTCCGCGACGGTGACGTAGTGCGTTTCCCGGACGAAGCGCTCGAAGTCCGCGTTGGTGACCGGCCGGGCATCCATCCAGAACCCGTCGACGCGCACCAGATGCACCGGCTGCGTGTCAGGCATCCCGCAATCCGCACAGCCCATCCAGAAGGTGCCTCCCGGCACCCAGACCATGCCGGCCGGGGCGGGGCCAGGGGGTTGGCGAGGATCGATCTGAATAGAGAGATCGGCGTCGCGAGATGCGGCAGTGGCGTGATGGGCGTGATCGGATGCGCCGCTCTCTGATACGGGCGCGCCGCTCTTCACCGATGCGCGCCAGACGGCGGCGCCGCCGATCAGCAGCGCCGCTGCAAGCGCAAACGAAAGGGGTTTATTGAGGGTCACCAAGAGGAGATGTTACTTCTACAATGTCGGCACCCTCTTCAACACGTACGCAATCGCCTCGGTCGGCTCCGGGTACGACCCCATCGGCGAGTTCCCGCGATAGTCGATGTCCTTGATCCCGATCGGGCTCGTGTAGAACGCGTCGACCGTCATGCGGCGGGCCCAGGTGAAGAACTCGATGCCGGGGGCGAGCTCCGGGGACTGGTTGCGGCGGAACGCGATCTGGTCGAGGAGCGCGGTCTGCTGGGCCGGTGTGGCGTCGGCGAAGTTCGCGGCGCCGCGGCTCTTCATGGCGGTGTCCAGCCACGCGAGGCCGTCCTTATAGATCTTCTTCAGCTGATCGTTCTCGCTGGAGATCGTGTCGATCCAGGCCGCGCAGCCGGCGGCCACCGCGCCCGGAGCGCCATTCTCGACCGGGATGATCAGATCGGTGAGCCGCTCGAGGGTACGGAACTCGGCCGGCGTCAGCGTGCGTGGCGTGTAGGGTCCCGCGGCGGCGGCCTGCGCGTCCGCGGCCATGTGATGGACTTCCTCCGCGGCCACGCGATCGAGGGCGCCGGTCGCCATGAGGGCGAGCCCGAGCCGGCGCAGCGCGTCACGACGTGAGATGTCAGACATTGCCTTTCCTCAGTTCTTCCGCGAGGTATTCCGCCGTGCGCCACGCCAGCGCGACGATCGTGTGAGTGGGATTCTTGTCGGCGTTGCTCACGAACGGCGCCGCGTCGGCGACGAACAGGTTCTTCACCTCGTGCGCCTGGCAGTATTTGTTCAACGGGCTGGTGCGCGGGTCGTCGCCCATGCGGACGGTGCCGACCTCGTGAATGATCGCCCCGCCCCGCGAGATCGGCACGCCCTGGTTCGGCGCCTGCTGTCCCATCGTCGTGGGCTGACCCGCCGGCGCGTTGGCCTGGCCGGTCTGCGGGCCCGCCTGTCCGGTCTGCGGCGCCTGGCCTCCGGCACGCTGTCCCGTCTGCGAGGACGGATTGTTTGCCTGGTTGGCCCGGCCGCCGCGGCCGCCGGCGTTGACCTGGCCGCCCATGCCCTCGAGGATCGCCCTGAAGGTCTCCTGCATGTGGCGGACCTGATTCAGCTCGTGGTCGCTCCACTTCCAGTGGAAGCGGAGCACCGGAATGCCGAACTTGTCCTTCACACCGGGATCGATCTCGCAGTACGAATCCTCGTTGGGGATCATTTCGCCGCGGCCCGACAACCCGACCGAGGTGCCGTACTCGTCGCGGATCGCCTGCTTCATCCGCACGCCGTAGCCTTCGGTGCGATTGACGACGCCCGTGAAGGAGCCGACGCCCGGCATGCCGTACCCGCCGCCGACTTCGATGTGGTAGCCGCGCGGGAAGTTCAGCGTCTTGTGCTTGTCCCACAGCCACCACGGCACATACAGATGCGAGCCGTAGCCGTCGGTGTTGTAGTGCGGCATCCCCGACAGCGCGGGCACCATCGCCGACATGCTGAACCCGACCGTGTCCATCAGATACCGGCCGACTTTTCCCGAGGAATTCGCCAGGCCCTGCGGATGCCGCGAAGACTTCGAATTGAGCAGCAGGCGGGTGGACTCGCAGCAGCTCGCGGCGAGGACGACGGTGCGGCAGCGCACCTGCCGTTCGCTGCCCGTTGTCTTGTCGATGTAGGAGACCGCCGTGACCTTGCCGGTGGCGTCGGTGAGCAACTCGCGCGCCATGGCGTTGGCGACGACCTGCACCTTGCCGGTCTTCATCGCCGGGAAGATCTGCACGTAGCTCGCGGCGTAGTTGGACGCGGTCACGCAGCCGCGGCCGCACTGGCCGCAGTAGTGACACGGCGGCCGCCCGTTGCGCGCGACGGTGGTGACCGCCTGGCGCGACGAGACCGCGCGGATACCGAGCTTCGCGCACGATTTCTGAATCAGGACCTCGTGCGCCTTGAGCGCGCCGGGCGGGTTGAAGATGCCGTCGGGCGCACTACGGATGCCTTCGACGCTGCCGGTGACGCCGATCAAGCGCTCGGCCTTGTCGTAGTAGGGCGCGAGATCCTCGTAGCTGATCGGCCAGTCGTAGCCGAGTCCGTCGGTCGTCTTCGGCTTGAAATCGTAGTCGGCCATGCGCAGCGTCACGCGGCCATAGTGATTGGTGCGTCCGCCGAGGATGCGCGAGCGGAACCAGGAGAAATCGCTCCCCGGCGCGACCGTATACGGCTCGCCTTCGAGCTGCGCGCCGCCGTAGGTCGCGCTGTAGGTGAAGCCGGTCGAGCCGCCGGTATAGGCCTGCCCCCGCGCGCCCGCGCCGCGATGCGAGACCTGATAGGGCCACATGTGCTCCTTCAGGTCCGCGATGTTGAGCATCGGTCCGGCTTCGAGGAGCAGCACCGAGACGCCGAGGTCGGCGAGGACCTTGGTCACCGTCCCGCCACCCGCTCCCGAGCCGACGACCACGACGTCGTGGACGGTCGTATTGGTTGTCTGAGCCATTGATTGCTCCGTGTTCCGCGGCTCGCGAGTGTGTCAGTTCTGCACGCTGTTTTCAACCAGAACGGGCCGCGCCAGCACCGCCCGCGCTAACAACGCGGTGACTCCACCCGTCTTGACCCAAACTAATGATCTCCGTCCGTCGTCCAAGCTGAGGTCACGATGAAGAAGAGGCTCGGGTTCTTCGTATGCGCGCTGACGATGGCCGCGGCCGGCTCATCGGCGCAGACCGGACCCGACCATGCCGCCGTCCCCGTCGTGCACGCCATCCCCGCAACCGCCCCGATTGTCGTGGACGGGGTTCTGAACGACGAGGCCTGGCTGCGCGCGCCGGCCGCGACCGCGTTCACGCAGAAGGACCCCGAGGAAGGGAAGCCGGTCTCCGAGGCCACCGAGCTGCGGATCGCTTACGACGAAGACGCGCTGTACGTGGCGGCGCGGCTGTACGATCGAGAGCCGGGCCGGATTGCCCGGCAGCTGGCCCGCCGCGACCAGAACGCCGAAGCCGACAGCTTCACGCTGTTCCTCGACCCCCATCACGATCACGTCACCGGCGCCGCGTTCTCGGTCAGCGCGGCCGGCGTCCAGCGCGACGCGACGATCTACAACGACTCCTGGACCGACGACTCCTGGGACGCGGTCTGGCTGTCGGCCGTGAAGATCGATGACAAGGGCTGGTCCGCTGAAATGCGCGTTCCGTACTCGCAGCTGCGCTTTTCCCGATCTCCGCAGCTGACGTTCGGGATCAACGCGATGCGCTACATCCAGCGGAAGAAGGAGGAAGCCTGGCTGGTCCACGTGCCGAAGACGGAGAGCGGCATGGCCTCGCGGATGGGACATCTCGACGGCCTCGACGGCGTGACCCCGCATCGCACCGTCGAGTTGATGCCGTACCTGGTGAGCCGCGCCGAATACGTCGAGCCCGCCGTCGGCGATCCGTTCAACGACGGCGCGCGCGCCTTCGCCGGCACCGGGCTGGACCTGAAGTACCGCGTCAGCAGCAGCCTGTCACTCGACGGCACGATCAATCCCGATTTCGGACAGGTCGAGGTCGATCCGGCGGTCGTCAATCTCACCGCGTTCGAGACCTTCTTCGAGGAGAAGCGTCCGTTCTTCATCGAAGGGGCGAACATCTTCAACAATTTCGGCCGCGGCGGCGCGAACAACTTCTGGGGCTTCAATCGTGCCGAGCCGATGCTGTTCTACTCGCGGCGGATCGGGCGCGCGCCGCAGGGCAGCGCCAGCGGCGACTTCGTCGAGCGTCCGACCTCCACCACCATTCTGGGCGCCTCGAAGCTGACCGGGAAGACGCGGAACGGCTGGAGCCTCGGCATGCTGGACGCGGTGACCGGGCGCGAGTGGGCCGACGCCGTCACCGGCCTTCAACACACCGAGACCGAGGTCGAGCCGCTGTCGAACTATCTGATCGGGCGGGCTGAGAAGGAGATCGGCCGGCGCGCCGCCATCGGGGGTATCGCGACCGCGGTCAATCGCGATCTTCGCGCGCCGACGCTCCAGAACGACCTGCCTTCGCATGCCTACGTCGGCGGGGCCGACGGCTACCTGTTCCTGGACAAGAAACGCGAATGGGTCATCAACGGGCGGATCGCCGGCAGTCAGGTCGCCGGGAGCACCAGCGCGATCACCGGACTCCAGAACGAGTCGCAGCGCTACTTCGGCAGACCTGACGCCACCCACGTCGAGCTCGATCCCGGCGCGACCTCGCTGGCCGGCTGGACCGGCAGCGTCAACCTCAATCGGAACGGCGGGGTCCATCAGGTCAACGCCGCGCTCTGGGGCGTCAGTCCCGGCTTCGACTCGAGCGCCGCCGGGTTCACGTTCGCGAGCGATCGCGCCGGGATGCACACGGTCTATCAGTGGCGCAATCCGAAGGTCACGAAGTACGCGCGCAGCCGGTTCCTCGCGGTCGCCAAGTGGTACACGTGGAACTTCGCCCACGAGCTGCAGGGCGACGGCCTGCACATGTTCGGCAACGTCGAGTGGAAGAACTACTGGACCGTGTTTGCGAGCGTCGGCGTGTTCCGCTCGGTCCAGGACGATCGCGCCACACGCGGTGGCCCTTCCATGCGGCAGGGATCCGCCAACAGCCGGTTCATCGGCATCGACAGCGACGGACGCAAGCCGATCTCGTTCGGCGCCAACCTTTCCGGCCAGAGCAACGAGTTCGGCGGCTGGAGCCGCGGCCTCGGCGTCAACGTCCGCTACCGGCCCGCCGCGTCGCTCGAGATCTCAGCCGGGCCGAACTTCGAGCGCAGCCATGGCCTCGCCCAGTACGTCGGCGCTTTCGAGGATCCGGTCGCCCGTGACACGTTTGGATCGCGCTACGTGTTCTCGACGCTGGATCAGAAGGAGTTCAGCCTGCAGACCCGGGTGAACTACGTGCTGTCGCCGAAGATGTCGCTGCAGGTGTACATGCAGCCGCTCGTCTCGGTGGGGGACTACTCCGGCTTCAAGCAATTCGCGCGGCCGCGCACGTTCGACTTCCTGCCTCTCGACGGCGCGGGAGGCAGCCTCGCCTACGACGGCGGCGCGCGTCGCTACACCGCCACGCCCGCCGACGGCGGCAAGAGCTATCAGTTCGACGATCCGAACTTCAACTTCAAGTCGCTCCGCCTGAACGCGATCTTCCGGTGGGAATGGCGGCCGGGCTCGGCGCTGTATCTGGTGTGGACCGAACAGCGTGAAGACCATGCCCATCCAGGCCAGTTCGAGCTGGGCCGCGACCTGGGCAGCACGTTCGGCGCCCCGGCGAACGACGTCCTGATGTTCAAGCTGGCGTATTGGTTTCAGCGGTAGGTGGCGTTTCGCTTGCCGGGCCCGCCACAGACGCAGATGAAGGATCAGCGCCTGGCGCCTACGATTCTGTAGGACGCCGCCATCGAGAGGATCGGCCCGGCTCGCCTCGCTCAGTTCGCTCGCACCACGCTCCCGGCGGACCACCGAAGGAACGAGGTATCGACCAGCCGCCGCAGCACTTCGGCACACGCGCGCCTGTCCAGATTCCAGAGTCGCGCCGCCTGTTCGGGCGTCAGCCGCAGCCCCGGCATCTCGTTGAACTCCCCACGCACGCGCTCCAGGATGGATGGCATGTCCACGGCTCTGGCCTTTCTCTTCGAGCTGTCCCGGTGAAGTGGAGTGGGTGCTAGAGCGAACCGTCGCTCTAGCCCCGACTCCGGAGGCACCCTCCGCCCGCCGCGTATACCGCAGCCGGACGTGGTCTGAGATAGCAAGAAGCTCGCCTCGTTGGTGACGAGGGCCGTCGATCGAACAGAGACGCAAATCCCGCCCGATTTCAGACCATCGCCAACGGACCACGGCGCGGGCCTCCGCCGAATCAGACATTTCTGTGGGCCAGGAAAGAGCGGTTCGACAAATTGGGCGAGTGACTGAGGCTCGGGGCTCGGGGCTCGGGGCTCGGGAGCTCGGGGCTCGGGGCTCGGGAGCTCCGTATTACTCTCACGCAACCAGCCGCTTGGATTTGCCCCTGTTGCCTCTGATAACCACCGGCTTCCCCGAGCCCCGAGCCCCGAGCCCCGAATCCCGAGCCCCGGCCCCGAACCGCGAATTGCGGATCGGTATACTGCCGCTTTCAGATGCCGTCCCGCCGCTCGGTTCTACTCCTGCTCGTCATGACCGCCGCCGTCTGCTGGAAGGCGCTTCCTGCGCAGGAGACGGTCCCCATCGACCCCGGGCTGTTCCGTGAGATGCGGTGGCGGTCGATCGGGCCGCATCGGGCCAGCCGCACGGTGGCGGCGGCCGGTCATCCGCGGCGGCCGTTCACGTTCTACGCTGCGCAGGTCAACGGCGGCGTCTGGAAGACCACGGATGCCGGCCGGACGTGGAATCCGATCTTCGACGACCAGCCGACCGGATCGATCGGCGTCATTGCGGTCGCGCCGTCCAACCCTGACGTCATTTACGTCGGCAGCGGCGAGGGGCTGCACCGGCCGGATCTGTCGACCGGGAACGGCATCTACAAGTCGGTCGACGCCGGGAAGACCTGGACGCATCTCGGGCTCGCCGACGCGCAGCAGATCCCGAACCTGGCGATCGATCCACGCAACCCGGACCGGATCTTCGTGGCCGCGCTCGGCCATCCCTACGGACCCAACGAGGAGCGCGGCGTGTTTCGATCGGTCGATGGCGGCCGCAGCTTCGCGAAGGTGCTCTACAAGGACGAGAACACGGGCGCCAACGACGTCGACATCGATCCCTCGAACCCAGATACCGTCTACGCGACGTTGTGGGAGGAGCGGCAGGGGCCCTGGGAGAACGCGGTGTGGGCCGGCACCGGCGGCGGCATCTTCAAGTCGACCGATGGGGGCACGACCTGGACGGCGCTCACCAAAGGACTGCCGGTCGTCGTGCAGGCGAATCTCGCGATCTCACCGGCGAATCCCCGCCGGCTCTACGCCGCGGTCGCGGGGACCGACAAGCCGGGCCTCCTCGATCAGACGCGCGGCACCGGCGGGATCTACCGCAGCGACGACGGCGGCGAGAGCTGGGTGCTCGTCAGCAGCGACCCGCGGCCGACCGGGCGCATCGGCGGCGGCGATCTTCCAATGCCGATCCCGCACCCGAAGGATCCCGATCAACTCGTCGTGGCGAGCACAGTCTCGTGGAAGTCGACGGACGGCGGAAAGAGCTGGCTGCCGTTCAAGGGGGCGCCGGGAGGCGAGGACTATCAGAACGGGTGGATCAATCCGGAGACGCCCGACATCATGCTGCTGGCCGCGGATCAGGGCGCGGTGGTGACGCTCAACGGCGGTCAGACCTGGAGCTCCTGGTACAACCAGCCGACCGCGCAGCTCTATCACGTGTCTGCGGACAACGCCTTTCCCTACCGCGTGTGCAGCGGACAGCAGGAGAGCGGCTCGGCGTGCGTGTCGAGCCGCGGCAACTACGGCGCGATCTCGGTGCGCGACTGGCTCCCCGTCGGCGTCGACGAGTACGGCTACGTCGCCCCCGATCCCCTCAATCCCGACATCGTCTACGGTGGACGAACGGTCAGCCGCTTCGATCGGCGAACGGGTCAGGTTTCCCAGGTCGGGCCGGTGGCCGGCCGGGGCGGCGGCGGAGGAGCCGTCGGCAACTTCCGGCAGGTGCGGACCATGCCGGTCGTGTTCTCAGAGGTCGACAAGCGCTCTCTATTCTTCGCGAACAACCACCTCTGGAAGACGGTCGATGGCGGACACACCTGGAAGCAGATCAGTCCCGATCTCACGCGCACGACCTGGGAGATCCCGAAGAGCGTTGGGAAGTACGCGTCGCTGCCGGGCTCGCAGCCGACCCAGCGCGGGGTGATCTACACGGTGGCGCCGTCGTACGTGGACATCCGCCGGATCTGGGCCGGCACCGACGACGGGTTGATCCACGTCACCGCGGATGGAGGCGTGACGTGGAAGGACGTGACGCCGCCGCAGGTCACACCGTGGGCGAAGGTGTCGCTGATCGATGCCGGCCGCTTCAGTGCGGCGACCGCGTATGCGGCGATCAATACGCTTCGGCTCGACGATCTGCGGCCGCACATCTTCCGCACGCACGACGGCGGAGCGACCTGGACCGAGATCGTGGCGGGCATTCCCGCGGGCGAGACCGTCAACGCGGTGCGCGAGGACCCGAAGAGGAAAGGCCTGCTGTTCGCGGCCACCGAGCGGACGATCTACGTGTCGTTCGACGACGGGGGACGCTGGGAGTCGCTGCGGCTGAACATGCCGATCTCGTCGGTGCGGGACGTCATCGTCAAAGACGACGATCTGGTGGCCGCGACGCATGGGCGGGGATTCTGGATCCTCGACGACATCACGCCGCTGCGGCAGGTGACGCCCGCCATCCGCAATGAGGATGCCTTCCTGTTTGCGCCGACTGTCGCCTGGCGCGTCCGGTGGAATACGAGCACCGACATGCCGTGGCCGGTCGAGGAGCCGGCCGGCACGAACCCGCCGGACGGCGTGCCAATCGACTACTTCCTGAAACAGGCGGCGAGCTCGCCGGTCACCCTGACCATCGAGAACGCCGACGGCCGGATCGTTCGCCGGTATTCGAGCGCCGATGCGCCCGCCGCGATTCCGGAGCCGGCCAGCGCGCCGGTGCCGCTCTACTGGTATCGGACGCCGCAGGTCCTGAGTGCCGCCGCAGGCATGCATCGATTCGTCTGGGACGTCCACTATCAGCCGCTGACGGACCCCTCCGGTGGCGCTGCGGGTGGCGGGCGGGGCGGCCTCCCGATCCAGGCCATTCCCAACAACACCGCGCCTGCGGCAGGCACGCCGTTCGCCTCCCCGGGTGTCTACCGCGTGAAGCTGACCGTCAACGGCAAGACGCTGACACAGCCGATCACCGTCCGGCAGGATCCGCGCGTGAAGACGCCGGCGCCGGCGATGCTGCAGGTCTACTCGCTGACGAACGCGATGTACTTCGGAGCGCTCGACGCGCAAGCCGCGGCGGCGACGGCGGCCGCGTGGAGGGACCAGGCTTCGAAGTTGAAGGCCTCGGCATCCGGGGAGGTGGGAGCGGCGCTGGATCGCTTCGCGGAGAAGGCCGGAGCGCTCGCGGGCTCGCCACCGAGCGCCGCGGGTGGCCGCGGCGGTCGCGGAGGCGGAGGAGGGGCACCGGCGCCATCGCCGGGTTCAGGCCCGACGGCTGAGACCCTGTGGGGGGTTCGGACCCAGCTGAGCGGTTTGATGAACTCGATGCAGGCGGCGGACGTCGCGCCGACCGCGAACACCCTGGCGGCGGTTACCGTCGCCCGCGCCGCCGCTGACCGGGTCATGACGCGCTGGCAGTCGCTGAAAACCGTGGATCTGCCGGCGCTCAACGCCAAGCTGAAGGGGACAGGGCTTGGGACGATCGACTAGAGAACAGTTTTTGCGTCGATCATCCGAAAGCATTAGAGACAAAGCGACTCGAGCGTTGTATATTATCTGGTATTCAGCCTACCTCAGAGGTTCCGCGGGGGCCCCGCGCACCGGCTGAGCGTCATATCGGTACGTCCCACTTGGCATCTTTCATAGTTCGTCGTTGGTAAGGAGGAAGGCTTATGCGCCCGCGTGTGAACGCCCGAAACAGACCCGAACCCCTCGAGGATGAGGAGCTCCAGCAGCTGATTACGGAGCGAATCGAGGAAGATCCGGTGTTCTGGACCGGTTCGGGCCGCCGCCGGACGTACGTCACCGTCGAGGTCGAGGACGGTCACGTGATGCTGTCCGGTGTGGTGCGTTCGCCGCTGGACCGCCGCCGGGCCGACATCCTGGCGCGGGCCCTGGGCGCGGCCTCCGTCGACAACCGCCTCGGCGTGGCGGAGGACGGCTCCGGGAAGGACAAGCCGAAGCGCAGCGTGGCGTAACGCCGCTCGGATTCGTCGAGCTCGATTGCAGCGCCCGTCCACCACTCTGGGGGACGGGCGCTTCTCTTTTAGTAGCCCGCGCTGCACTCTCCAAACGTCCGCTTCAACCATTCCATCGCCGGCTGTCCGATGGGAGCCCCGGGCGGCGCCTCGGGCACCGCGAGCCGCTGAGCCGGTTGCGACGGCCGGTCCAGGAATCGCTTGATCTCGTCCGCCAGGTATTGCGCATTGGCCGACTGCGACTCGGCGTCGGCCGTGTTCATGAGCGTGCCGCGCTGCTGCATGTCGGTCATCATCGCCTTGAGCTTGTAGCTGGCGATCGCGCGGACCTGGGGCATCGGCGCGGTGCTCGCCAGGGTCATGAGGTTGTCGACCAGCACGTGCTCGAGGGCACGGGTGATCTCGCGCTCGTAGGCCGACCGGGCCTGCTTCCGCGAGGTGGCATCCCGGAGCCGATCGATCACGGTCTCCAGGCCCGGCAGCGCCGGGTCGAGCGCACGCTGGTTGATCAACCGCGCGGCACGCGCCGGGTTGAGCAGCTCTCCCATGACGAGATCCGCGGCCACGACCGCCGGCGTGATCGCGTCGAACGCCGAGCCCGTGTTGCGCGGGAACAGCTCACGGTGCATCCCGAACCCGGCAGGGCGGGGCGGAATCGCGCCGAGCACCGCGGAGGGCAGCGCCAGCTCGGATGGCTTCAGAGAGGCCACGAGCGCGTCGAGCGCGGCGCGCTGCTCGCGCACCGGCACCGCCTTCACCGGCTCGCGTCCATCGCCACGCATCGCGTAGATGTAGTGAATGCCGCCGACCGCCGAGGCCGCGGCCTCGACCTGATAGCGATGATGGAGGTAGAGCGGGACCAGCACCTCCTCGATCAGCGCCATCGGCTGACCGCGCTTGATCGCCTGCTCGCCGAATCGTTCCATCGAGGCGCGTCTGACGCCCAGCATCCGCGTGAGCTCGGCGGCCGGGTCGGTGCCGTTCGACCACTGATCGACGCGCGGGTTCGCGCTCGTGTCCTGGTTCGCCATGTAGCGGAGGTCGGCTTTCCACGCCGTATCCAGAATGGCCTGGAGCGCGGGGCCTTCGGCGGTGCCCGGCGCGAAGTCCGAGTAGCCGTAGGTGATCGCGACCTTGTCCCACTCGCCGATCCCCGCCGCATAGACCTTCGAGTAATCGAGCGTCCCGTCCGGCTTCAGCGTCACGAGCGGATGCGGGTAGTCCATCACCGAGATGCGGCCCGCCTCGCTGTCGTAGTAGTTGTGTCCGAGCCCCAGCGTGTGCCCCACTTCATGCGCGGCGAGTTGCCGGATGCGCGCGATCGCCCAGTCGCGAAGCTCCGGAGGCGTCTCGTCGCCGGTCTTGTAGGGCACGAGCAGGCCCTCGGCGATCAGGTAGTCCTGTCGATCGCGCAGCGACCCGAGCGTCACGACGCCCTTGATGATTTCCCCGGTCCGGGGATCGGTGACGCTGCCGCCGGTGCTCCAGCCGCGCGTGGATCGGTGCACCCAGTTGATCACGTTGTAGCGGATGTCGAGGGGGCTGGCGCCCTCGGGCAGCATCTTCACCTGGAAGCCGTTGCGATAGCCGGCGGCGGTGAACGCCTGGTTCCACCAGCCGGCGCCTTCGACCAGCGCTGACCGAATCGGTTCGGGCGCGCCGGGGTCCACGTAGTAGACGATCGGCTGCACCGGCTCCGAGCTCGCCGCGGCGGGATCCTTCTTCTTCAGGCGATGCCGCGCGATGAACTGTTTGGTCATCGGGTCGCCGAGCGGCGCGGCGAAGTCTTCGTACGACATACCGAAGAATCCGGCGCGCGGATCGTACGGACGCGGCGTGTAGGACGAATCCGGCAGCTCGACGATCGAGTGGTGGACGCGGATGCTCGCCGCCTCGGCCGACGCGGCCACGCTGCCGACGCCTTCCAGGAATCCGCCGGGGCCGCCGCCGCGGCCACCGCCTCGTCCGCCCCCGCCCGCGGCGCCAGGCTGCCGCACGAACGTGAGCTCCGCTTCCATCTCACTGTTCTTCGGAAACCCCATCGTCATCGGCACGTAGACAACGCTGCGTCCCGCTTCGAAGCGGTACGACCCGGGCTGAAGGCGGCCGGCGATGTCGTTGGCATCGCGGACGAGGAAGTCGGTGAAGTCGACGAGCACGCGGCCGTCGCTGGCGCCCGCGATCTGAAAAGCCCAGAGCACGGATCGCGCGAAGGCCTCGGTCACGTCGCGGACCTCCGCGGGATTCTTGCTGGTCCCGCGATACTGATAGTTCGGCTGCACCATCAGCAGTCGCGGGCCGACGCGTTCGAACTTGATGATGCGTGATCCGCTCAGCGCGCCGCGGTCGATGCCGATGTCGTTCGAGCCGAGGCCGGTGCCGAAGCCGGTGGAGTGCAGGACCTCCATCTCGAGCTTCGGGACCTCGAGAAAGAGGCGGCCGCCGGCCTCGTCCCAATACATCGGAAAGAAGCCGTCGATTTTCTTCATTCCGCCAGTGCGATCGGCGATCGACGGAATCGGGTCGGCGCGGCCGGCGCCGGGCCCGCCGCCGCGCTGCGGCTGCGCGCCGGCGGACGCGGCGACGAAGAGCAGAGAGATGCTGAGGGCGGTGGAGAGACGCTTGAGCATGCGGAAGCTTACAAAATCGGCTTCCCGCGTCCAATCGAAAGGGCCGCCGACTGGTGTGTAGCGTGTTGCGGCGGTTCCGTATGGATTCCTGTCGAGTTCGGATTGGGTCCCGCGCGGAATGGCTGAACTGACGGCGGTCGTCGCTGGCACATCAGTTGCCGAAGAGGGCTCCATGTCTAGAAATCACAGAAAGGCCGGCTCCGAGTCGCGGGCACTCCCGCAGATGGCGGGAGCGACGACGGTGACAAGTTTCGACCGCGAACGGATTGCGATGCGCGCGTACGAGCTCTATCTCGCCCGCGGCGGCGCCGATGGTCACGCGGATGACGACTGGCTGACCGCCGAGCGGGAACTCTCGACCGGCAATCGGGCGACGAA
>Ga0114129_10007476_pt1 | contig 15560 bp, 16 predicted proteins | sample RhiMetdeltSRZDD1_FD_80071 | JGI IMG/M metagenome (GOLD analysis project Ga0114129, IMG submission 80071) | Populus rhizosphere microbial communities from Tennessee, USA - Rhizosphere MetaG P. deltoides SRZDD1 (version 2) (version 2) | ecosystem: Host-associated > Plants > Roots > Rhizosphere >...
CTGCGCCGCGGGCGCGGGGAAGGAAGGCTTCTTGACGCGAGGCTTGGCCGGAGCGCCGGTCGCGGCGAGGACGAGCGCTGCCAGGAAGACGACCATGCCCCCGCCTCCTCCCAACGAAGCTAACGAGTCGCCGCCGGGCTGCAAGTAACCGGGCGGACGCTCGTCCGGACACCTTGCCGCACCCCTCGGCGGGGTCTATCGTGCCGCGCCATGCCTTCGAAGATCCGGGTCGTGGCCGCCATGCTCGAGCGCGACGGCAAGTACCTGATCACGCAGCGCCGCCCGACGGCAACGCTGCCGCTCCTGTGGGAATTCCCCGGAGGGCGCGTCGAGGAAGGCGAGACCGACGAGGCGGCGCTGGCGCGCGAGCTCAAGGAGGAGATGGGGATCGACGTCGAAGTGCGCGATCGAGTCATCCACGTCCAGCACTCGTATCCGAACTACGACATCGACTTCTGCGTCTACAGCTGCAAGCTCGTGGCGGGGCAGATCGCCCACCATCGCGTCCATGACCATCGTTGGGTGGCGCCGCAGGACTTGAGCAAGTACGAGTTCCCCGCCGCGGACGAGAAGACCGTGGCGCAGTTGCTCGATTTGACTCATTGAGCAGGCGTGCGGGCAGGCGGCGTCCCGCTTCGTACCGGCGTCACAGACGAATTTTCTGTTTTGCTTGCGACTCCCCTACCGGGCCTTACCTTCACTGACAGGGGGAGTTCGTCTCCGGGAGGGGAGCCACAGGATGATCGGAAAGCCCAATCCGCGCGGCAAGAAGATCGACAAGCAGGGCGGCACCGGTCCGCGGTTCGGTTCACCGCTGGCCTACGTGCTGCTGGTGCTGGTCGCGTTCCTGCTGCTGCGGACGCTGTTCCAGGACGCCGGCTTCCAGCGCGTCCCCTATAGCCGTCTCGTCGATCGCATCCAGAGCGACGGCTGCGCGAAGGTCGTTCTCAGCCAGGAGTGGGTGAAGTGCTACCCGAAGGGCGCCGACGGCGTCGCGTCGCGCGGCGAGCTGCCGTGGTTCGCGGTGCGCGTCCAGGGCGACTCGACGCTCATCCCGCTCCTCGAGTCGAAGCACATCGAGTACGAGGCGGTCGCGGAGTCGTCGACCACCGACATGATCTGGATGCTCGCCGTCCCGATCGGCCTGGGCCTGCTCTTCGTCAGCTGGCTCACGCGGCGCATGAGCGGCGGCATGCCCGGGGGTCCTCCGGGCGTGATGAGCTTCGGCAAGACCAAGGCGCGCATCTACATGGAGGCGACCACCGGGGTGACGTTCAAGGACGTCGCCGGCATCGACGAGGCGGTCGACGAACTCAAGGAGATCGTCGAGTTCCTCAAGACGCCCGCCAAGTTCCGGCGCCTCGGCGGCCGGATCCCCAAGGGCGTGCTCCTCGTCGGACCTCCCGGCACGGGCAAGACGCTGCTCGCGCGCGCGGTCGCGGGCGAGGCCGGCGTACCGTTCTTCAGCCTGTCCGGCTCGGAGTTCGTCGAGATGTTCGTCGGCGTGGGCGCGGCGCGCGTGCGCGACCTGTTCCAGCAGGCGGCGGCGAAGGCGCCGGCCATCATCTTCATCGACGAGCTGGACGCGATCGGCAAGAGCCGCAACGCGGGCGTCTTCGGCGGCCACGACGAGCGCGAGCAGACGCTGAACCAGATGCTGGCCGAGATGGACGGCTTCGACGCGCGCACGGCGCTGATCGTCATCGCCGCCACCAACCGGCCCGAGATCCTCGACCCGGCGCTGATGCGTCCGGGCCGCTTCGACCGCCAGGTGCTGGTCGACCGCCCCGACCGGCGCGGCCGCGAGCAGATCCTCCGCATCCATGCGCGCGAGGTGAAGCTGGGCGCCGACGTCGATCTGCGCGAGGTGGCGACGCGCACGCCGGGGTTCGCGGGCGCCGATCTGGCGAACGTGGTCAACGAGGCGGCTCTGCTCGCCGCGCGCAAGGACCGCGACAAGGTCGTGATGGCCGACTTCATGGAGGCCATCGAGCGCGTGGTGGCGGGCCTGGAGAAGAAGAACCGGCGCATGAACGAGAAGGAGAAGGAGATCGTCGCCTACCACGAGTCCGGGCACGCGCTCGTCTCCAGCCTGTGCCGCTACTCGGAGCCGGTGCACAAGATCTCCATCATCCCGCGCGGGCTGGCGGCGCTGGGGTACACGCTGCAGCTCCCGCTCGAGGACCGGTACCTCATGTCCCGCGAGGAGCTGCTCGACAAGCTCGCGGGCTTGATGGGCGGCCGCGCCGGCGAGGAGATCATGGTGGGCAGCATCTCCACCGGTGCGTCAAACGATCTGAAGCAGGCGACGGAGATCGCCCGCCTCATGGTCACCGAGTACGGCATGTCGGACGCCATCGGCCCCGTGTCGCTGGCCGAGCGCAGCCGCTCGCCCTTCCTCGGCGCTCCCAACGGCTTCGGCGGCCTCGCCGAGCGCGTCTACAGCGAGCGGATGCAGCGCAAGATCGACGCCGAGGTGTCGCGCCTGCTCGACGAGGCGATGAACCGGGCCCGCGACCTCGTCCGCACCCACCGCGACGCGCTCAGCAAAGTCGCGGCGCGCCTGCTCGCGGTCGAGGTGATCGAGGGCGACGAGCTGCGCCGCATCCTCAACGAGGCGGGAGCGAGGGTGCCGGAGAAGCGCGCGGCGACGGCCGAGGCGGAGCACGAGGCGGCCGAGGAGGCGGAGCGGCACGCGGGGACGTAGCGCCCTGTTTTCGCGGTGTTAGAACAGCGGGTCCGGGTGGCGGGGAGCGCGCATGTCGGGACTCAAGATCGGACGTTCGCACAAGGCGCGCAAAGCGCTCTTCGCCCGCGGCATCCGCCGCGGGTACCTGCTCATCCATGAGATCGACGAGGCCCTGCCGCCGGGCAGCCTCACGGACGCCGAGCGGTGGCTCCTGTTCTACTCGCTCAAGGCCTCGCGGGTCGAAGTGCGCGACGTCAACGGCAACGCCGTCGAGCTGGAAGATCGCCCCTCGCTCTCCCAAGGCGACGGCGAAGCCGAGCTCGATCAGCAGCATTGATTGCGCGCTCACCCGCTGGACTCAGGGCTCCGCAAGCCCTGCGCGTTGCAATCTGGTTTCCGATCGACAGATCGTGCTGCGTATATGCCGCCGTCGCTGTAGCCTGCGTACGGTAGCGAAATGTTCGGCCCGGCCGGCTGTTCTAGGAAACCGGCCGCCCGCTCGTCCGCTTGGAGGCATTGTTCATGCAACGCTCTCGCATCACGCTTCTCGCCGCATTCGCTCTCGGGTCACTCGCGACCGTCGTCGCGTTGCCCATCGCTTACTCGGGCCGGGATCGGCAGAAGGATCTCGCCGCCGATGCGCAGGCGGCCCCCGCCGCCGCGGCGCCCGCGAACGCTGCCGCGCCCGCTTCGCAGGCGCCCACGGGCCAGCTCACGGCCATTCCGTCGCTCGCGCCGCTCGTCAAGCAACTCCGGCCGGTCGTGGTGAACATCAACTCCCGGTTCAAGCCGCGGCGCGCAGTTGCCCGGCGCGGGCTGCCTCCGGGCCATCCGCGCACTCCGTTCGATCAGCAGGAGCCCGGCGACGACGGCGACGACGGCAGCGACCAGCAGGATCCGATGGAGCGTTTCTTCCGCTTCTTCGGCGGCCAACCTCGCCCTGACGACCAGGAGCGACATGGCCTCGGCTCGGGATTCCTCATCGGCAACGGCATGGTGCTGACCAACAACCACGTCGTCGAGATCCAGGACCCCGGCTCGAACAAGTTCCGGCCCATGGACGACATCAAGGTGATCACCGACGAGACGTCGCCGGTCGGAGCGCGCGAGTACGTCGGCAAGGTGATCGGCAACGACCCGAAGTCCGACATCGCTCTCCTCAAGCTCGAGGGCGAGCACGTCAACGAGCTGAAGGGCGCCGTGCTGGGAGACAGCGATGCGCTGCAGGTCGGCGACTACGTGGTCGCCATCGGCGAACCCTTCGGGCTGCAGGCGACGGTCACTTCCGGCATCATCAGCGCCAAGGAGCGCGCGCTCGGTCCGAGTTCGGTGTACAGCGACTTCCTCCAGACGGACGCCTCGATCAACCCCGGGAATTCCGGAGGACCGCTCTTCAACCTGCGCGGTGAAGTCATCGGCGTGAACACCGCCATCATCGGCGGCGCCAACACGATCGGCTTCGCCATCCCCATCGCGGTCGTGAAGCAGATCCTCCCACAGCTGGAGAAGAACGGCCGGGTGGTGCGGGGCTTCCTCGGAGTCCAGCCGCAGCCGATCACGCAGGACATGGTGGATTCGCTGGGCCTCAAGTCGACGCAGGGGGCGCTGCTCGCCGACGTCGTGAAGGGCGGCCCCGCGGACAAGGCGGGCCTCAAGCCCGGCGACGTGGTCGTGTCGCTCAACGGAAGGCAGGTCACCGACAACAACCAGCTCACCCGCGACGTCGGGGCGATTCCGCCCAACCAGAACGTGAAGCTCGACGTCGTCCGCGAGGGCAAGCAGCGGCAGGTCGAGGTGAAGCTGGCCGAGCGGCCCGACGAGAGGGAAACCACCTCGCGCGCGGGAGGGCAGGGCGGCGAGGGTGAGAAATCCGGCGGCGACCTCCTCGGGCTCCGCGTGCAGGACCTGACTCCGCAGATGGCGCAGCGCGCGCGAGTCGACGCGGATACCAAGGGCGTCGTGATCATCGACGTCGCGCCCGACTCGCCAGGCGCGCTGGCTGGGCTCGATCCGGGCGACGTCATCCTCGAGATCAACCGCCAACCGGTGGTCTCGGTCGCGGACTACAAGAAGGTCGTGTCGAAGCTGAAGAAGGGGGAGACCGCCCTGATCCGCGCGCGCAGTGGTCAGGCCGTCCAGTACCTGCCGGTCAAGATCCGCTGACCGCGGCAGTACTCAGTGGATGGTGCCCCGGCCCGCCGTCGGTGCACCCTTGGGGGCGACGAACTTGAGGCCGATCCCCCGCATCCCGGCGCGGACGGCGTCCGCCCGGGTGAAGTTGATGAAGCACTGGTAGCGGACCTCCCCCTCCAGGACCATCTCCGCGCCGCCCGTGGGCGAAGTGAAGGTCACCCGGACCCGGCTACCCAGCGGAAACGGCTCCCGTGTTTCTACGAACATCCCGGAATCGCTGATGTTCCTGCCGATCCCGGCAGCGACGCCGCGGTCGCCTTCGAGGAAAACGGGGAAGGCTTTGTCGAGCCTGCCTGCCGGGGGTCGCCGCTCGGATTCGTGGTGCGAGAGCTTGGGCGGATCGACGCGGCTGGACATGCGAGAGCCTCGCGGAAGACGTGGGGCCCACCGTAGGAGCCGGCCGCTCGGCCGTCAAGGAAAGGACTCCGGGCCTGGGGGGTATCGCGCTCGGGCGGCGAACGTCTTAAGTTGGATGTGGGGAAGCGTCGCAGAAGCCCCGGGATGGTGGTACATGAAGGGTCGCACCGTGGGTGGGCTACTCACATCGGGGCTCGTAGCGCTCGCCTTTGCGCTCGCGCTGCTGCAAGCCGCCGTGCTCGCGCAGACGCCGCGGCCCGCGCCGGTGACCACCAACGCTCCCTCGGCCCCGACCAATCGGTACTCGGCGCCCGCGAACCGTTCGGGCATTCCGTGGACCCCGACTGCGCCATCGCCGACGAAAGCGCCGCCGCCCGCCGAGCGCGAAGGCCGTACTCCCGATCAAAAGCCGCAGCGCGAGGAGCACCGCGCTCCGCCGCGCAACCCGAACTTCATCCCCCAGCTCGGACCGCGTCCCGCTCGCCGCGCTCTGGCGTAGGGGCTCACTTCTCGTACAGCGCCCACGGACCTGCGCGCGCGGCGACGTGCCAGGCTGGCCCGGGCCCTGCGCGCGCGAACGGATCGGTGTAGCCGCGCACGAGCAGGTAGTCGTAGTAGCGCCCGTCGACGTCGTTGCGGAACCGCCACGGCTCCCATTCCCAGTGCGCGGGCTTGGGCGGCGGGGCGCGCTCGGGCCGGTAGCGCAGCGGCGACTGCGGCAGCTCGGCGAAGGAGAACGAGGCGAGCCCGCCTTTGCGCGCCCGGTAGTAGCTGCCGAAATGGAGGTACGGGCTGAACTTCGCCCACGCGGAGTCGTGCTCCCAGACCAGCGCGAGGACCCGCCGGCCCGGCGTCGCTGCCTCCAGGACCCGATCGAAGCCGTCCACCTCGCCGGAGAAGCCGCGCACCTGCCGAGCAGCGAGGCCCGCCGAGAAGAGGCCCGCGGCCGCGACCACGGCGAGCGGCAGCGCTCCGCGAATGCCGCGGACCGGCCGCAGCAAGAGCGGCGCGAACAGCGCAAACGCGATCGCGTACCGCTCGTTGAGCTGCCAGAGCCATCCGATCGCGACGGGAAAGGCGAAGTAGAGGAACGCTGCGAGCGCGCACCAGGCTGCGACGATGCCGCGCAGCCTCGGCTCGTCCTCGACGTCGCGCCGCTGTGGCCAGGCGAGGACAGCTGCTGCCCCGAGCAGGGCGAGCAGCACGACCTCGTCCCAGTCGCCGGGCCAGATGTCGAGGAGCGCGGCAGGGACGTTGCCCAGCGCCTGGCTGAGCGGCTCGAACAGCACCCGGGTGGGCTGCGTCCATCCGACGGCGGCGGGGTGGATGACGGGGCTGGTCGCGAGGAAAGCGGCGCCGACGAGCGCGACCGGCGCCATCCACAGCAACGCGCGCGGCCTGCGGCCCAGCACCGCCCAGGCGATCAGCGCGGCAGGCGCGAAGAGCAGGAAGGCCGAGAGGTGCAGGTAGAAGAGCGCGACGGCGACGGCGGCGAGGAGCGCGGTGCGGCGCGGCTGCGGGGCCTGCGCGTCCCGCACCGCCAGCGCGAGGCCGCAGAGGAGCAGGGGCAGCGCGGCGAGGTAGTTGAAAAACCCGATGAGCAGCGACTGCGACCAGAACAGCGGGGCGGCGAAGAGCGCCAGCCGTTCGTCGGCGCGCAGCGCCCGCGCAAGCGATCTCAGCGCGAAGGGAAACGCCACGGCGATGGCGGAGAGCAGGACGAGGTTCGCCCGCTCCGCGCTCCCGAGCGGGAACGCGAGCGCCGCGCCCATCACGTAGTAGAGCAGATACTGCGACCGTCCCAGCGCGAGCGTGAAGTACTCCTGCGCTTTCCACGCAGGATCGTTCCAGTGGCGGAGCGCCGCGATCGCCGCCGCGTGCTGGGGCAGATCCGTGAACGGAAGGTAGGGCCCCGACCAGAGCGCGGCGGCGTTGGCCAGCGCGCATGCGACGAGCAGCCACGTCCACACCGGATTCGCCGCGTCCGTCCAGTGCGCAGAGCGCGTCCTGGGACGCAGCAGCGGCGTCGCCGCCGCAGGGGCCTTCAAGGTCGACGTCGCTGTCGAGCCCGATCCTTCCACGCGCCATGGACTTTACCGGCAGGCGGGTGGGGCTGTCCCTCGGTACCCGGGTGCGCTAGGCTCTCGCGGCGTGCGCATCCTGGTCGGAGTCGACGGCTCGGAGCCGGCGCAGCGCGCGGCGCGGCGCGCCTTCGATCTGGCGAAGCGGCTCGGCGAGACCGTGACACTCATCCACGTGCTGCCGCCGCCGCCGGTCTTCTCCGAGCCGGCCGTCGTGCTGGACATCGCCGAGCTGGAGCGCCGCGTGTACGAGGCGGGAAGGATCGTGCTGGACAAGCTCGTCGCCGAAGCCGCGGCGGCCGGCGTCAAGTCGGACTCGCAGCTCTTGTCCGGACCCGCCGCCGAAGTCCTCGCAGACGCCGCCCAGGCGCAGGACGTCGATTTCGTCGCGGTGGGGAGCCGCGGCCGCACGCTCGTCGGCAGCATGCTCCTCGGCGGCACCTCGCACCGCCTCGTCCACATCTGCAAGAAGCCCGTGCTGATCGTGCACTGAGCGCCGGTCCGACCGCCGCGACGCTACTGGCTGAAGCCTTCCAGCTGGTAATGCGCCTCGATGCGCTTGAGGGCCAGGACCATCGCGGCGGTCCGCATGTCGACCTCACGGCCGATGCAGTAGCGCTGCGAGTTGTGGGTGGCGGTGCGGCGGGGCGTGTTGCGCGAGATGTCGCGGATGATGCGGTAGTTCGACTTGAGCGCCTGCTCGAGGCGGCCGTTCACCTCGCCCTCGCTCCAGTGCTCCATGCGCTTGTTCTGGATCCACTCGTAGTAGGAGACGGTCACGCCGCCGGCGTTGCCGATGATGTCCGGGATCAGCTCGATGCCGCGCTTGGCCAGGACGCGATCCCCTTCCGGCGTGGTGGGGCCGTTGGCGCCCTCGGCGACGAGCTTGACCTTGATCCGCTCGGCGACCGGCCCGGTGATCTCGCCTCCCAGGGCGGCGGGCACGAGGATGTCGGCGTCGACGTCCCACAGGTCGTTCTTGCCGATCTGCTGCGCCTTGGGGTAGCCCGCGACGGTCCGGCGCATGTTGGACGGGTTTTCGTAGACGTACGACATGAGGTCGGCGACGTCGATGCCGTTGGGATTGAAGATGGTGCCGGCGTAGTCGTTGACGGCGAGGATCTTTGCGCCCATGCCGGCGAGGATCTCGGCGGCGTTCGATCCGACGTTCCCGAACCCTTGCAGGATGACGCGGGCGCCGGCCGGCGTCGCGCCGCGGTCCGCGTACCACTCCTGGATGCAGTACGCGAGGCCCTGGCCCGTCGCCCTGACGCGGCCCTCCGACCCGCCGATGCGCGTGTCCTTGCCGGTGACGACGCCGCGCAGCGAATGGCGCTCCCGCTCGCCGTCGGTGAACTGGCGCAGGAGCAGGCCCATGATGGCGCCGTCGGTGCCGACGTCGGGCGCGGGAATGTCGAGGTTGGGCCCGATGAGCGGCTTCAGCCGGTACATGTAGCGCAGCGTCAGCGCTTCGAGCTCCTCGGAGCTGAGCGACTTCGGATCGACCTTGATGCCGCCCTTGCCGCCGCCGAAGGGCACGTCGGCGATGGCCGTCTTCCACGTCATCTCCGCGGCGAGCACCTTGAACAGGTCGAGGGAGACGTCCTGGTGGTAGCGCGTGCCGCCCTTGTACGGACCGCGCGCCTGGTTGTGCTGCACGCGGTATGCCTTGAACCGCTCCGGCCGGCCGGGGACCACCTTGTAAAGGCCCTTGCCCTTGAGGCGCACCACGCCGTCGCGCATGAACACGTTCGCGTTGATCAGCGCGCGCCGCTTGAAGACGAAGCTGCCGTCGAGCAGCGGCTCGAGGCCGTCGGGGAGCAGCTCGCTGTCGGGCAGGTCCTTGTAGCGCGGCTGCTCGGACGCGGGCAGCGGCGAAAGCCGCGTGTGCAGCTTCACCGTCACGTAGAAGATGTGCTCGTAGTCGGGCTCTTCCAGCTCCATCCGCACGCGCCGGTCGAGGCCGATCAGGTCGGCCGCGCGCTGGAAGACCTCCATCGCCTCCGTGTAGATGGTCTGCCGGGATGGTTCGGTCGTGGCGACGCGCGCGGTCAACGATCCTCCTGATGGGGGACACGGTCCCAACCTGGTGTCCCCTCCGATATCGGCGAAAGGGGCCGGTTTCTAGAGTGGATGGCGGGGGCTGTCAATCCGCGGCGCGTCACCTCTTGACCAAGCTGCGGACGTACTCGCCGAGCGCCTTGATCTGACCCGCGGTGAGCTTGGTGCGATACGCCGGCATGCGCACCTTTCCCTTCTTGTCCTTGGTGCCGTTGCGGATCGTCTCGCGGATCTCCTTGTCGCTCGTCTCGTCGGACCACTTGGCGCTGGTGAAGTCCGGGACCTTCAGCTTGCGCCCTTTCTCGGTGTCGCCACGGCCGTCCTCGCCGTGGCAGCCGACGCACTTCGCTTGCCCGTAGATCTCCTTCGGATCCTTCGTCCCGGGAGAGACGCGTTCCGGGGGAGCGGTCGGGGCCTGCTGGAAGGCGAGGGAGAGCGCGAACGCGGCGAGCGACAAGGCATCCTCCTTCGGTGTTCCGGGTCAGTAGCGTTCCAGCGCGTGCTCCGCTTCGACCCGCACGGCGTCGCGCGCCTCCGGCGGGTCGACGATCTCGGCGGCTCCGGCGAAGGAGAGCACCAGCGAGACGGCATAGCCAGTTCCTGCCGTTTCGATGGGCACCTCGACGCCGCCACCCGCGAGGCGCCGGGCGCGATCGCCGTAGCGCGACGAGGCCCAGCCCGCCGCCGCCGGCGAGAACCGCACCGTCACGGGCTTCTCCGCTCCGGTCGGGAAGAACAGCGCGGGTCTCTGGAACAGAGCAGGGTCGACGGGTCCCCGGTCCGGAAACGAGCCACCCGTCTCGCGGACGCCGCGCACGCGGTCGAGGCGGAAGGTGCGGTCGGCCGATCGCGCGGGGTCATACGCGTACGCGTACCACCGTCCCCGGTGCTCGACGACGGCGCGCGGATGCACGATGCGCGCGCTGCCTTCGCCTCGGCCTTCCTTGTCGTATTCGAGCGCGACTTCGCGCCGCTCCTCGGCGGCGCGACGCAGCAGCGCGAGCAACTCGTCGGTGCCGCGCGGCGGTGGCGTCGCCGCGGCGACGCGGCCGGCGAGAGCGGCATAGAGCTCGCGCGCCTTGGCGGGAAGCTTGTCGGTCAGCTTCCGCAGCGCGGACACCACCGCCGGGTCCGCGGGCGCCGCCTCCTGCGCCGCCCCGGCGAGCGCGAGCGCCTCGAGGCCCGTGAGCTGGGGGGGCCGCGAGAAGGACTGGTCGAGCATGACCGAAACGCGGCCGCGCTCGTCCACGCTGATGTCGATCAAGTCGTCGGGCGAGAAGGGCGGCCTGCCGACGAACCCGAGCAGATCGATGTCCTCCATCAGCTCCGCCGCGGGGATGCCCAGCTCGCGGGCGAGCTCGTCGACGTGGATGCCCGGGCGCCTGCGCGCGGCGGGAACGATCAAGAGGAGCCTGCGAAGGCGCTCCTGGGGCTCGAGCGTCCGGCGCGCTCGCTTTCCCGCCGGCGACGGCGCCTTTTCCGATGGCGGCGGGGCAGGCGCGGCCGGGACAGCCGAGGCGATGCCCGAGTGCTGGTCGATGAGCACCATGAGCGCACGCCGTGCCCTGGCGCGCGCTTCGGGCGGCCCTTCGATCCAAACCCGGTCGCCATGCGCGAGCACCTGCGTCAGGAGCCCGTCGAGATACGTGACCCGCACGCGCGCCGGGTCGCCGGCGGGCGCGTCGAAGGCTCGCTCCGCGAGGAGCTCGCTGCCGGGAGCGAAGCGCAGCGTGACGTCGAACGGCTGTGACCCGGTCCATAGCCACGGCCGGCGCCCAGCCGCTTCGCCCGCGTCGAAACCGTCCGGGATCTGGAAGTCGGGCTGGCCGGGCCGCTGCTCGTTGACGTCCAGCCGCTCGATCCGATCGACGAGGAACACGCGCTGCGCCTGCCGCAGGTGGCAGTACCCGACCAGGCGCCACGTGCCTCCGCGGAAGGCGAGGCCGTACGGATCGACGTCGCGGTCCGTCACCGCGCCGAACTTGTCGTAGCGCAGGTGGACCCGCTTTCGCCGCGCTACCGCGTCCGCCAGCTCGCGCAGCCGCGGCGCCCGTTCCGTGTCGCCGGGGCGCACGACGAGAAGGGTGCGGGAGACGGACTGCGGAGCGGGCGCGCCGCGCGCCAGCGAAATCTTCCGCAGCGCATGCTGCAGGTCCTGCGCGAAGGGAAAGTCGCGAGCCGCCAGCGCCGCCGAGCCCGCCGCATAGAGGGCCGCTGCTTCCTCCGGCGCGAGGCGCGGATCGGGAAGGAAGAAGGCGGCGCGATCGATGCGATAGCCGCCCAGGTCGCGGCCGTCCTCCAGGCTCGGCGGGACGAACTCCAGCGGCACACCGAGCTGGAGCAGCTCCGCCTTGTCGCGCTCGAGCTTGCGCTCCGCCGCCTCGCGGCTGCCGCCGTAATCGTCGGGGAACGCCTCTCGCAGCTCGGCAAACGAGACCGGCTCGGACGCGTCGAGCAGCAGCGCGACCAGGTCGAGAAGCCGCTCCGTCTTCTGCATCACTCCCACCGCCCAGCCGAGATGACGGCTCTACCTTCGATCTCACGCTCTCCGATCCGGCGCCTCCGGCGCCTCCACCAGGGTGGAGCTCGCTCCCCCCTGGACCCCCCAACCTCTCGCGGTCGTTTCAGCCATCGCTCGAGGTACACACTAGGTGGCGGCGCTCTTGGGGACTGCCTTGGCCTCTTCCTCCAGCGCCCACTGGATGGCGGCGACGTTGTCGCCGGGAATCTCGACCTTCTTCCCCGACAGCGGCCCGTCCTCGGTGCCGACGACCCAGTAGCTGTCGCCTTCCTTGTCGATCCGCGCGATCCCGGGCCCGATCTGGATCACGGTGATGTTCGGGTGCACGGGGAACCGCAGATAGAGGATCTCGATGGACGCGGCCACGTCAGTCTCCGCCTTTCCGGGAGAGCTTCTCCGTACCGTCCCAGCCGGACAGGGTCAAGCTACGACAGCAGCCACTTCAGCTCGGTCATGACCTCGGCGGGTTTCTCCAGGAACGACAGGTGCCCCGTGCCGCGGACGATCGCCTGGCGCGCGTCGGGAATGCTGCGCGCCATCAGATCGCAGGCCGCTCTCGGGACGATCTGATCCTGCTCCCCGCACAGCACCAACGTGCGGACGCGCCAGCGAGGCAGATCGGGCGTCGAGTCGGGCCGCAGCGCCATGCCGCGCAGCGCTTCGGCGATTCCCTGCGCGGTGGCGGCGCTCGCGAGCTCGCGGACGCGCGCGACGAGCGGCGACCCCGGCGCGACCTGACGCTCGGCGAGCGACCCCGTGACGGCGTCGGGCCCTTTCTCCAAGGCCGCCCGGGCCTGCTGCTCGCGTTTCTCCTTGGCTTCGGCCGAATCGGCTCCGGGCTGCGTGTTGAAGAGCCCGGCACGCTGCATCCGCTCGGGAAAGAGCCGCCAGAACGCCATCAGCGCGTAGCCTCCCATCGAGCAGCCGACGAGCGTCGCGGTCCGGGCACCCAGCGCGTCCAGGCTCGCTGCGAGCAGGCGCGCCAGGTCGTCCATCGTGCACGGCCGACCCAGCGCGGACGTGCCGCCAAAGCCCGGCGCGTCGACGGCGGCGGCGCGCCAGCCGAGCGCGGCGCAACTACGCAGCGTCTCGTCCCAGCAGTCGCCGGCCAGCGGGAAAGGATGTGCGAACAGAACCGTCCGGCCCGGCTGTCCTTCCGCGCGCAGGCGCGCCGGACGACCCTCGAAGCGCAGCGGGACTTCCTGCACGTCAGCCTCCGGTGACGACGATGGCGCCGCGGTACATGTCCATCGGACAGGCGAAGCGAACTTCGCCGCTCTTCGGCGCCGTCAGCCTGACCTCGACGGGCTTGTCCTTGGGAAGCATGTGCTTCACGGGATCGCCCTGCACGACGACCGCGTCCGCGCAGGTCTCCGCCACCTTGCGCGTGAACCGCAGCACGACCTCGCGCCCTGCCGGCACCTCGACGCGCACCGGCTCGAAGCCGCGGTCGGTCACCGAAACGTCGTAGACGGGCGCTCCGCCCGATGTGGGCGTCTGTGCGCGCTGCGATGGCTTGCACGCGAGCAGCACGAGCAGGGGAAAGATCCATCGGACCATGCCGCTCGTATCTACCGGCGACGCTCGTCGTGCAAGCGCCATGACCCCGCGGTGACCGCGGGATTGGACACTCGCTTGCTTGGTCGGCGTCGCGTATCCGTGCAAGACTGAGCGAGCAGGCGGGGACATGCACCGACGTTTTCTCGAGGTTCGCCACCGCGACCGCAAGTCGCTGCGCGACGGCTACAGCCCGGCGGTGCGCCGCTTCGAAATCGCCAGCATCGTCGTGTATTGCGGCGTCATGGCGTGGGCCGTGTGGAGGCTCGCGCCCCTGGCCCCGCGCTTCCCCTGGCTGATGGCGAGCGGATTCATGCTCGGTTTCGTCCTCGCCGACTTCGTCTCCGGCGTCGTGCACTGGCTTGCAGACACGTGGGGCTCGCCGGACGTGCCGGTGATCGGCCAGGCGCTGATCCGCCCGTTCCGCGAGCACCACGTCGATCAGAAGGAGATCACGCGCCACGATTTCATCGAGACGAACGGCAACAACTGCTTCATCTCGATCGCTCCCGCCGCGTGCGGCGCGCTGGTGGCGCTCGACGACGCCGCCGGCATCTTCTGGGCGACGGCGATCTTTTCCGTGACGCTCTGGATCCTGTTCACCAACCAGTTCCACAAGTGGTCGCACATGGACGCGCCGCCGCCCTGGGTCGTGCTGCTGCAGCGGCTCAACCTCGTGCTTCCGCCCGATCACCACACCGTCCACCACACCGCGCCGTACGCGAAGTACTACTGCATCACGGTCGGGTGGCTGAACGAGCCGTTGTACCGGCTGCGCTTCTTCCAGACGCTGGAGTGGCTGATCACCGCGCTCACGGGGCTCATGCCCCGGGAAGACGACATCGGAGCGCGGGCCGCTCGCGAAGTGCTCGAGGAGGCGCCGCCCGCGGCGGTGCCACCCGAGCGCGGCGTCGCCGCCGAACCCGAGATCTAGGGCCGCTCCCGGCGCGCCTGCTTCGCCCACGCGGCGAGCTCGTCCTTGCGAGCCGCGATCTCCGCGACGATCCGCGCCGGGTCGACCGAGACGACCACGAGGTTCGCGGCCGAGGTCACGCCGGGAGGGACGGCAATGCCGGCGCGCAGCGGGAGGTATCCGGGCAGCCGCGCGACCAGGAGCTGCTCGATTTCGCGCGAGGCGAGCCGTTCGGCGAGGTCCTCGGCGGCGGCCTCCTTGCGCGCATTCTTCAGGCGCGAGAGCGCCGTCGGCCAGACGAACGTTCCGATCGAGCGCTGGTTGGGGTACTCGAGCGCGACGTGCGCCGCGCTCGCCGCGGCCTTGGCGGCCTCGTCGCTCGAGAGCACCCCGACGATCGCTCGTCCACCTACGACGGCCTGCCGGACGGCGTCGTCCGATTCGAGCACTTGCACTCCGTTCGCCTGGAGCTGGCCCAACCAGGCGCGCATGCGCGGTTCGCCCCACGCCTGGAAGAGCGCGGCGAAATGCGCCAGCGAAGCCCCGCCCGTCGGAGCCGCGATCGCCACCTTCCCTTTGAGCCATGGCTGGGTGAGCACCACGTAGTTGGCGGGGACGGGATGGTCCCCGAGTTGATTGGTCGCCGCGAGAATGACGACTGCGCGGCCGCCCACCGCGACCCAGGTGCCGCCAGGGTCGCGCCAGAGCGGCGGCACGTCGCGGCTGGTGATCGGGATCGGCGCCAGGTTGCCGCGCCGCGCGGCGGCGATCGCGCCGTACGGCTCCGACTCCCACCGTACGTCGCCTTCTTCGCTACCTGCCTCGGGTTTCGTGAGCGCCTCGGCGCCCGCCGCGCTCGAACCGATGCGCTCGGCGCGCGGCCCGCCGTGCTGCACGATGAGCCGCAGCACGGTGTCGATCACCGGCGCCGGCAGATCCGTGGCGAGCCGCACGTCGGGTGGCGCCGGCGCCGCCGGGCCCGCCTGCTTGCTGCAGGCGGCCAGGAGGACGAGGAGCGCCTTGCAGATTCCGCGCATTGGTGGAGCTTGCGCCGCTGGGCCTGCGTGTCAATCGCTGCGGTTGACCGCAAAGGGCCCCGCTTGCTAGAAGCACCGTCCTTTCGTTGGGCCGACATAGCTCAGTCGGTAGAGCAGCGGTTTCGTAAACCGCAGGTCGCCGGTTCAAGTC
>Ga0114129_10007477_pt1 | contig 15557 bp, 14 predicted proteins | sample RhiMetdeltSRZDD1_FD_80071 | JGI IMG/M metagenome (GOLD analysis project Ga0114129, IMG submission 80071) | Populus rhizosphere microbial communities from Tennessee, USA - Rhizosphere MetaG P. deltoides SRZDD1 (version 2) (version 2) | ecosystem: Host-associated > Plants > Roots > Rhizosphere >...
TCCCGGCCGCGGGGCTCGGCGCCGTCCTGGTCGCCGGTGGCGCCGGCTCGTTCATCGGTGCCTGGTTCGGCGGCCGGGTGACCGGGCGATGGGGGTACGGCCGGGTGTTGCTCACCACGCTCATCACCGGCAACACGGCTCCGATCGCGGCCGCCGCGGCCGGGCTCGGCGGCCGCTGGACCGCGGGCATCGTGCTCGGTGTCGTGTTCTTCGTGATGGGCGTCGGGATCGGGATCGCGAACTCGCACGCCACCACGGTCCGCCAGGTCGCCACCGCTCCCGGTCTCCGCGGCCGCGTCAACTCGGCGTACCGGCTGATCTCCTGGGGCGTGCTGCCGGTCGGCGCGATCGCCGGAGGCGCGGTGGCGACCCAGGCCGGCGCCTGGGCGGCGATGCTGGCGGGCGCGATCGGGATGAGTACGGCGACCCTGTGGGTGCTGTTCTCGCCGGTCCCCCGGCTCCGGACCGTCGGCGAGGCCGCACCAGCACTGACCCGTTGACCTACGAAGACCCCGCATCCACCTGGGGATGCGGGGCCTTCGCACTACTTGACGCTCCCGGCGAGCAGGCCCTTCACGAAGTACCGCTGCAACGCGAAGAAGACGACCAGCGGGCAGACGATCGAGACGAAGGCGGCAGCCGTCAGCAGGTGCCAGCCCTGCCCGGTGATGTTGTTCACCAGACCACTCACCATCACCGTGAGCGGTGCCGTCTCCCGGTTGCCGCCGACGAAGATCAGCGCCAGCAGCAGGTCGTTCCAGACCCACAGGAACTGGAAGATCACGGCCGACGCGACCGCCGGCGCGGCGGTGGGAAGCGCGACGTGGACGAACGACCTCAGGTGGTCCGCGCCGTCGATCTCGGCGGCCTCGAACAGCTCCCGCGGCAGCTCCCGGAAGACGTTGTGCAGCAGGTAGGTCACGAACGGGATGCCGACGCCGGCATGCACCAGCCACAGTCCCGGCCGGGTACCGGTCACCGCGAGATCGTTGTAGATGCGCAGCAGCGGGACGAGGATCACCTGCAGCGGTACGACGGTGAGGCCGAGCAGCACGGCCAGCGTCACCCCGGAGCCGCGGAACCGCATCCTGGCCAGCGCGAAGCCCGCGACGGTCCCGATCGAGACCGTCACCGAGACGCTCGGCAGCGTGATGAGCAGGCTGTTCATGAACGCCCGGCCCAGCCCGCCGTGGGACAGCACCTCGACGTAGTTCTGCTCGGTGAACCGCAGCGGCGGCCGCACGCCCTCCCACCAGCCGGTCGCGAACGAGTCGGCCGCCGTCCGGAACGAGCTCACGAAGACGGTCGCCGTCGGCGTGAGCCACAGCAGGCAGAGCAGCACGAGCGGGGCGTGCACGAACGCGAGGCTGCGCGCGGTGCGACCGGTGGGCCGCACGGTACGGCGCTCGGTGACCGGTCGCTTGGTGGGGCGGAGCACTACGCACGTCCCTTCCGGAAGAAGCGCAGGTTCACCGCGACGACCGGCAGCACCAGGATCACGAGCAGCACGGCCAGCGCGGCCGACCGCCCGTAGTCCGCGTTGAGGAACAGCTCCCGGTACATCAGGTTGGCGAGCACGTTGGTGTCGTAGTTCCCGTTCGTCATCACGTACACGACGTCGAAGGCCTTCAGCGCGGTGATCGCCAGCAGCGTGCTCACCACGACGATGGTCGGCAGCAGCTGCGGCAGCACGACGTACCGGAAGAGCCGGAACGGACCGGCGCCGTCGACCCGCCCGGCGTCGATCAGCTCGGCCGGTATCGCCTTGATCGATGCGGACATCACCACCGTCACCAGGCCGACCGACATCCAGATGCCGACGCCGATGAGGGCCGCATTGTTCGTCCGCTCGTCCACGAGCCACGCGACGGGTTCGGCGCCGGCCGCCGTGACGATGGCATTGAGGGTGCCGGTCTGCGCGACACCGGGTGGCCGGTAGTCGAACATGAACCGCCAGATCACAGCGGCCGCGACCGTCGAGATCGCCGCGGGCATCACGACGACCGCCTTGGCCGCCGTCTCCCAGCGGACCAGGTGGGCGAGCACCGCGACGGCGGTCCCGGCCACGAGGCTTCCGGCCGTCAGTCCGACGAGCCACAGGCCGTTGTTGACCAGCGCGTCATGCACCTCACCGCTGTGCACGAGGTACCGGTAGTTGTCCAGACCGTGCTGCCCGCCGCGCACCTGGAAGCTGGTCCAGATCGTGCTCAGCAGCGGCCACACCAGGTAGAGCCCGACCACCGCCAGCGGCGGCGCCAGCCACAGCCACGGCCGCGCCCTGCGCCGGCCGCGGTAGGACAGCGGCCGCAGCAGCCGTTCGACCAGCCACAACCACGACAGCAGCACCACTGGCGCGCCCACTGTCACCGCGACCGACAACAGCACCTGCCGGGACATGCTCACCCGGCCGGCTGCCGCGTCCGCTCCACCGACGCCAGGATCGAGTCGAGCGCACCGGGGTTGCGCACGTAGTCCATCACCGACTTGAGGAAAGCCTGCGACATCGCCGCCGGCATCGCATCCTTCGCGCCGAACCGCACGTCGGCCGCCTTGCTGTACACGTCCGCCGCCTGCCGGGACAGCGGCGACGCGTACGCCGTCAGCGGGGTCTTCCGGTTCGCCCCGAGCCACAGGCCGGTCTTGGCGACCAGCGAGCTGAACTCCGGGGTCGACACGTACCGCATGAAGGCCCGCACCTGCGGGGTGTCCTGGAAGGCCCCGACCACCTCGCCGGTGATCTCGAGGCTGCCGGCGTACTGCGGGTTCACCGCCGGGAAGGCGAAGAAGTCGATGTCGTCGACCGCCTTCACGCCGGGCACGGCGGCGGCCATCGCGTTGCCGACCCAGTCGGCCTGCAGATGCAGCTGGCAGGCCGGTGGCTTGGCGAACAGGCCCTTCGGGCTGTCGCCGAAGTTGGTCGTCAGCGCGCCCTTCGGGCCACCGCTGACCATCTTCGCGTCGGTCGCGACCTTGCCGAACTCGGCGAAGGCCTGCCGGACCTCCGGCGAGGTCCAGGGAAGCTCACCGCGCCACCACCGGTCGTAGGTGTCACCGCCGTGACGCTGCAGCATGAACTGCTCGATCCACACCGCGCCGGGCCATCCGCTCGCCGGCCCGGACTCGAGCCCCATGCACCACGGGGCGCGGCCCTTGCCGCTCGCGGTCGCCGCCCAGGCGCCGAGCGCGTCCCAGGAGGCCGGCGGCTTCGGTCCGTCGTACGTCTTCGGGTCGTACCAGACCAGGCCCTGCACGGCCGTGTTGACGAACAGGCCGTAGGACTTCTCGTTCACAGTGGTCAGGTCCCACAGACCCTTCGGGTAGTTCTCCCGAACGGCGCCGCTGTCCAGCATCGGGTCCACAGGGACGAGACTGCCCTTCTTCGCGAGGTCGCGCATCTGTCCCGCGGACGGGTTGCTGACCACGTCCGGTGGGTTGCCGCCCTCCACCCGGGTCTGCAGCACCGCGATCAGGTCACCGGCCGTCTCGTACTTGATCGTGATGCCGGTGGCCTCCTCGAGCGGGCGCAACGTCTGCAGGTACTTGGTCATGTTGTCGCCGGAGAGGATGCCCAGCAGGTTCAGCGTGCCGCCGACCTGGGCGTTGTCCGCGGCACGTCGCGCGGCCGCGGCCGCCGCCTCGACGCTGTCCGCCGGCAGTGTCTGCTCGGCCAGTGACGGGGAGGTGGTGTCCTCGGCGCAGGATGACAGTGCCAGTACCACCGTCGCCGCCGCGCAGATTCTGGTGATCCGATTCATGCGTCGCTCCCAGCGTTCGGGTTCGCCCTCACGATGCAGTACATCCCTCTGACCGAATCTTGTCAACTGCTTGTTGTAAAGCAGTTTACATCGCCAAGAGCGCAACCGAGCGGATCGCTGCCGGCACCGGATCAGGCCGTCTTCCGGACCACCAGCTCGACGGACATGGTGACCTGACGGGCCGAGACCGCCGACCCACCCATCGCCTCTCGCAGCATGCGGAACGCGAGCCTGCCGGAGCCCTCCAGCGGCTGCGCGACCGTGGTGATCCCGAGCAGCTGCGCCAGCTCCGAGTCGTCGAACCCGACGATCGCGACGTCGTCCGGCACCCGGATACCGCGCCGGTGGCACTCGGTCACGATGCCGGCGGCGAGCAGATCCTGGTGCGCGAAGATCGCGTCCGGCAGCCCGTCGGCCAGGATCGCCTCCAGCGCCTTCGGTCCCCCGGTCACGTCCCGGCTGGTCTTGACCTGCCGCAGCATGCCCGGGTCGAGACCGGCCTGGGTCAGGGCCCGCTCGACCCCGGACCGGCGTAGCTGGCCCGGAGAGAGGTAGTCGGTCGAGGCCTGCGACTCCGAGACATAGGCAACCGTGCGCCGCCCGGTGCCGACCAGGTGCTGCGCGACCAGGTACCCGGCCGCCTCGTCGTCGATGGTGATCGAGTCGAACTCCGGCCGCCGGCTGTCGACCAGGACGGTGGGCACCTTCTGCGCCACCAGCCGTTCGGCCAGGGTGTCGTCGAGCGGCAGGCCCATGATCAGTACGCCGTCCAGCCGGTGCGTCACCGGCAGCGCACTCAGCAACGGCGACGCCGCCGTGGCCGCGGACTGCTGGTCGTACACGACAGTCTCGACCGCGTCCGACTCGGACTCCTTCATCACACCCATCAACCGCCGCGTGTACGACGCGTAGGACGTGAACGGCGCCAGCACGCCGATTCGGCCCGCCGCTTTCCGGGCCCGGGCCACAGCCGTTGCCTTGGGCACGTACCCCAGGTGGTCGATCGCCTCCAGCACCCGGCGACGCGTCTCCGGATTGACCCGCTGCGGGCGGTTCAGGGTATGCGAGACCGTCGATACGCTGACGCCCGCACGCGTCGCCACGTCGTAGATCGTCGCCTGCTCAGCCACTACGTTCTCACTTCGTTGGCCGACGAGTTTCGACGCAGTCTTGCACGCCTGCCCGCCGCGGACTCATGCCGAGTCCGCCCGTTCCGAGGAGTCGCTCCAGTGTGCCCGGCGAAGCGCCGCCGCGGCGTCGGCCTGCCAGGCCCGGGCGGGCTCCCAGGATCGGGTCAGCATCGCGGTGCCGTGAAGCGCACCGCTGAAGCGCTGGTGCGTGACCGGGACGCCGGCATCGCGGAGACGCCGTGCGTACTCCTCACCCTCGGTCCGCAGCACGTCGAACTCTGCCGTCATGATGTGTGCCGGCGGGAGCCCGCTGAGGTCGCCGGCCAGCAATGGCGAAGCATACGGGTGGGTGGCGTCAGCGGGCCGCGCGAGGTACGCGTTCGTCGCGTCACCCATGGTCGGCTGCGGTACGTCGGGCAGCACGCCGGACTCGAGCGTCACCCGAGCCGTCTCCCGGGTAAGGTCCAGCGCCGGCACCTCCAGGAGCTGGAAGCGCAGCCCCGGACCACTCTCGTCCCGGCAGCGCAGTGTGACGGCGGCGGCGAGGTTGCCGCCCGCGGACGCACCGCCGATCGAGAGGTTCGCGGCGTCGACACCGAGCTCCTTCGCGTGGTCGTGGACCCAGACCAGCGCCGCGTGGCAGTCGTCGAGCGGAACCGGGAACGGATGCTCGGGAGCCAGCCGGTACTCCACCGCCACGATCACGCAGTGCGCCTCGCGACACCGTTGCCGGCAGATCGCGTCGGACAGACGCTCGTGCACCGAACCGACCTTCCACCCGCCGCCGTGCAGTGTCAGGTGCGCCGGAAGCGGTTTCTCCTGCCCGGGCCGGTAGATCCGGAGCAGGATCTCACCACCGTCCACCGCAACCTCGTGGTCGGTGACCTGGTGGACGTCCGGCCCCGGCAGACCGAACCTGAGGAAGTTGAGATCACTCAGCAGTCGCATGTACTCGCGCTCCTGCTCCACCGTCAGGTGGGCGGGCACACCCTTCGGGGTCTCATCGATCAAGGTCCGCACCGGGCCGGCAACCGTCATCGAGTCTGGTCCTCTCCACAAGACGCGATGTAAACTGCTTTTCGCGAATCACTTTACAGCCCGGTTCGATGGCTGTCACCGCCGGCGACGCACCCGGAGCGCGTCGACTCGATCGGTGCCGGCGAGGACCCGCCATGACCCAGCAGTCAGGCCGGGAACGACGAAACGCGCAGGTCAGAGGTGATCTGACCTGCGCGTTCGCAAGGGGTGGAGGTGGCGGGAATCGAACCCGCGTCCTTCAGCGTCGCTTCGAGACTTCTCCGGGCGCAGTCTGCGTAGCGCTTTTCTCAGCCCCAGCACTCGCGCAGGCACGTTGCTGACAGGCTCAGTCACTGTGAATGTCCCCTACTAACCCCGTGACCGGGCTAGCAGAGCAAGCTTCCTAGCTGAGGCCAGGAACCGGGTCGGAAGCATCCCCGGGCTGACCCTTCGTTTACCTCAGGCCGTCAGGCGGCGAGAGCGAAGTTAGTGCGATTAACCTTGGCACTTATAGGTTTCCAGGGAGCGTTAGCGAGATAACCCTGGGTCCTCGGCCCGCTTCTCTCGAACCGTACGTCCGAAGTCGAAACCGTTCACCCCCTGTTGAGTTGTCAAACCCGCCGCGGACCGAGCAAACCCGGACCGCTGAGGCAAGTCCACACTATACGGTTCAACCCGCCGCCCGTGCCCAGAATTCCCCTCATCGGCCACTGGTGCCCACTCCGCCCTCGACCCGCCGCTCGCCGGCATCTGCCGCCACGGTGCCTGTGGTGGTCGTGATGTCCATGCGGTAGTCGGGCTTGACACCGCAGGCGGTCAGCCAACCCTGGAGCGCGTAGGCGGAGGTCGGATCGTCGATCGCGTGCGCTACCAGGGAGGCGGGATCGAGCGGAGTGCCGTCGACACCGACCAACGGCGACTGTCCGGTCCAGCTCAAACGGTACGACGCCCGGCCGGCGTCGATGAGCGCGATCACGACCAGATGTGTCAGCAGCCGCTCGGCGAGCCTGCGCCACTCGGCATCCGGTCCGCCCGCTTCCAGCAGCGGCCGGACCATCTCCGCGGTCTCGCCTCTCCGGATGGCGTCGAACACCGCGGCCAGGGTCGCGGGCTCGGCTACGCCACTCTCCTCGGCCGCGGTGGTCAGCAGGCCGGCGCCCGCCCGGACGCTCTCGGCTCCGGCCGCGGCAGCGATCTCATCCCACGACGCAGGCACCAGGCGGGAGCCCTCGTACATCCACGCCTCGAGGTCGCTGATGGCGCGCTCGGGGCGTTCGACGAGGCTCATTGCCGGTGTGTAGTCGTCGATGACCTCGTCCGGTGGAAGCGCCTCCAGTGCAGCGATCCGTGCCGACAACGCACGCCGGCTGTGCTGGTCCGACCGGACCTCGTCGGCGCGGGCAGCCCGTACGTCGACCAGCTGCAGCTGCCGGGCGGGCTCGGCGAGGAACTGTTGAAAGCCGTCGAAGATCGCGAGTGGCCGCAGGTCCTGGGCAGCGCCGAGGTCGGCGTACCTGTCGAGAAAGTAGTCCCAGGCGTGGTCCGTGGCCGCCACCTCGCGCAGTGCGGCTGCCGCTGCCGCCCTGCCTGCCAGACGCGCGCTGTGCCGGTCCGCCTCGAGCTCATGGCGTCGTATGACGCTGTGTGCGATGGACGTGTACAGCCGGTGCTGGCGCCGGACGATCCTGCCGGCGACGGAGTCGGCGCCTACATCGGCGGCCACCGCACGTAACGCCTCGCCGCCCCGGTAGGTCACCCTGCCGAGCAGGCCGGTCCGGCCGCTGTAGAGGCCGAGCTCCTGCGCGATCACAGCACGCAGCTGCAGTGCGGTGAGGCTGGTCAGCAGTGGCATCCCGAGGCACAGCCGCCGCGGCCAGCGCCTCAGCGCCTCGTACGACAGGGTGACGCCGACGTCCGGCACGATCCGCAGCTCGTCCGGGGTCCGGACCCCCAGCTCATGCGCGACCTCGTCCACCTCGGCCCACAGCGGGCCCTGCGACGCCCGGGTCAGCGCGATGCCGGGTGCCGGCCGCACCACACGCCGCCGAACGAGCACGACGACACGCCATATACCAATTCCGGCGAGGGCCACGAGGATGCCACCGACCAACCATCCATACGGTCCCGTCCGGGCGACGAGTACGGCACCGACGAAGGGTGCCAGCAGCACACCGGCGGCGACGACGTACGAGCCGAGCAGCAGTGCAAGCGCGAGCATCGCGTGCAGCGGAGGTCTCATCTGTCCCTCGGGGCGGTGACGTCAAGGACGCCACATCCTCTCCGACCTCGCGCCGTGATGCCAAGCTACGAGGCCCCGCTCAGCGCAGCAGGCGGAACGAGAAGGGGTAGCGGAAGTCGTTCCCGACCATGGTGGCCAGCCCGCCGATCCCGGTCAGCAGGAACCAGGCGAGTCCCGCGAACGGGAACAGGAACCAGGTGAAGCCCTCGGTGATCCCGGCCAGGATGCCCAGGCCGACGAACATGATGAACGCGGTGAGCTGGAAGTTCACGGCCTCGATCGCGTGCCGCCGGACCGCTGGGTTCTTCTGGCCGGCTGTCGCGGCGATCAGCGCCGGGCCGACGAAGAACATGGGGTACCCGGACCAGTGCGCCAGTGTGCCGAGCCCGCGGCCGCTGCTGGGGTACCGCTGGACGGGTCGCGGTGGGGTGAACGCGATCGGTGCGTAGGTGGGGACCGGCCGGGAGACCAGTCCGTCGAAGGCCGCGTTCAGCTCCGCCCGGGTCTTCGCCGCCAGCGCCTTGTCCAGGCGCTGGTCGAACTCGAAGTGCGTGAGCCGCCCGTCGGCGTACATCTCCTTGAGGATCTCGACGCCACGGTCGCGTTGCGCCGGCGTCACCAAGAGCGTGTCAGTGGCCATGCCCCAACTCTCGCCCCGGATCCGCCCGCAACCTATCCGGATCTGCCCCGGTGCGCCCCTGACCCCACCCTTGCGCCTAGCGGTTGCGGTCGGCGAGGGCGCGACGGGCCTCGCGCTCGGCATCCCGCTTGGCCAGCGCCTGGCGCTTGTCGTACGCCCTCTTGCCGCGACCGACGGCGAGCTCGACCTTGGCGTAGCCGTCCTTGAAGTACAGCGACAGCGGGATCAGCGACACGCCCTGGGTGTCGACCGCCCGGATCAGCTTGTCGAGCTCGTTGCGGTGCAGCAGCAGCTTGCGCGTCCGGCGTGGCTCGTGGTTGGTCCAGGTGCCGTGCTTGTACTCCGGGATATGCATCCCCTGCAGCCACAGCTCATTGCCGCCGCGCACGGCGGCGAAGGCGTCGACCAGCGAGGCGCGGCCGAGCCGCAGCGACTTCACCTCGGTCCCGGTCAGCACCAGGCCGGCCTCTACCACGTCCTCGATGTGGTAGTCGTGTCGCGCCTTCTTGTTCTGCGCGATCAGCTTGCGACCGGTCTCCTTAGCCATCCAGCCATTCTCCCGCACACCCGCAAGCCGGTTAGCGGGTGGCTAGTACCACCTCATCGGGTTCACGGTGTTGCCGTCGGCGTAGATCATGAAGTGCAGGTGACAGCCGGTGGAGTAGCCGGTGCTGCCGACGTACCCGATGATGTCGCCCTTGCGGACCGCCTGACCGACGTACGTCGAGTAGCGCGACAGGTGGTTGTACACCGTGACCAGGTGCTGGCCGCGCTTGATCCCGTGCGAGATGAAGACCCGGTTGCCGTACCCGCCGTTGTAGTACCTGTCGGTCACGATCCCGCCGGTCGCGGCATGGATCGGGGTGCCGCAGCCGGCGCCGAAGTCGGTGCCGTCGTGCAGCTTCCAGTACCGCAGGATCGGGTGGAACCGCATCCCGTACGGCGACGTGATCGGCGCGCCCGGCACCGGCGACATCAGCAGGCCGCCGTCGTTCGATGGGTCCGGAACGCTCCGAGGCGGGCGGTTCTCGCGCTTCGCTCTTGCCCGCTCGGCCGCGATCGCCGCGGCGCGACGACGGGCTGCGGCGGCCTTCTCGGCCTTGGCCCGGGCGATCAGGATCCGGTTCACCCGGTTCCGCTCACTGACCAGGTTGCGGTAGTGGGCCAGCTCCGCGCGACGGTCGCGGATCACCGCGCCGTACGCCTGCTGCTTGACCAGCGTGACCCGGGTGACCTCGGCCTTCTGTGCCGCCACCTGGGCGTCCAGCGCCCGGACCCGGCCGAGCGTCTCGGCGGCCGCGGCGCGCTCGGCGGCGACGAGCCGCTCCGCCTCGGCGACCTTCGCCTTCTTGCTCACCAGCTGGGCCTGCGCGTTGCGCAGCCGCTGCATCGCGTTGCTCTGGACGTCGAACACGTTGCGCTGCACCTGGACACCGGTCGCGACATCCGACGCCGAGGTGCCCTGCAGCACGATCGCCAGGTTCAGCAGGCTGCTGTGCTGCTGGTACGACGAGCGCACCGCCTGGCCGACGCCGCGCTGCGACCTCGCGATCGACTCCTCCCCCGCGGCGACATCGCTGCGGGCGTCCGCCAGCGCCTTCTCGGCCACCTTCAGCCGGGCCGCGGCGACCTGGTCCGCCGCCCGGGCAGCGGCCAGCTGACCCTGCGTGACGGCGTACCGCCCCCGGACCATGGTGAGCTCGGCCACCGAGGCGTCGTACGCGCGGTCGGAGGTGACCAGCGCCGAGTACGACTCGTGCAGGTCGTCCAGCTGGGACTTGATCTGCTCGTCGAGCCGCTTCTTCTGGACCTTCGGATCGGGCGGGTCCGCGCTGGCAGCACCACTGGCAGCGAGGACTCCGCACGTCATGGACAGGACAACGCAGCAGGCCGTCACCCCGGGATGGCCGAGCAGACGTCTGCCGAACGTGGTCGGCGAACGTCGCTGGCGACCCGCGGTGTCGGTGCTGTCGTCTCGCTTGATGCGTTCCCGTCGGAACGGGTTCGCACCGGGGAAGTGCGAAACCACAGTCGACCCCTTACGGAGGGTTAAGTTGTCACAGCGTCTCGACGGTAACGCACGAACCTCAGACTTTGAGGTATTTCCGGGTCGTCAGGAATGTCGGGATCACCGCGAGCACCAGACCGGCGATCACCATGTACACCGTCACCTCGAGTGCGTCGCTGAACTGGACCCACTCCCAGACCTGGAACGTCTGCTGGGCGAACCGGTCCACGATCAGGTAGACCGCGATCCACAAGGTGATGCAGGCAAGCAGCGCCCCGATCAGCGCTGCCAGCACCGCCTCGAGCAGGAACGGTAGCTGGATGTAGAAGCTGGACGCACCGACCAGCCGCATGATGCCTATCTCTCGCCGGCGGGCGTACGCCGCCAGCCGGATCGTGTTCGCGATCTGCATCAGCGCGGCGACCAGCAACAGGCCGGCCGCGACGTACGAGCCGATCTCGAGTGCGTTCAGTGCCTTGAACAGCGGATCGAGGAACTTGCGCAGGTCCTGGACGGTGTCCACCCCGGGCAGTCCGGCGACAGCGCTGACCAGGTTCTCGTATCTCTGCGGGTCCTTGAGCTTGACCCGGAACGACTCCTGCATCTGCTCGGCCGTCACCGTACTGACGATCGGCGAGTCCTTGTAGAGCCGCTTGAAGTTGTCGTACGCCTCCTGCTTGGTCTCCACGAACACGCCGTCGGCCGCGGTGTCCGGGCTGGACTCGATCACCTCGCGGATCCGGTTCTTCTCGGCCGTCGTGACCTCGGCGCCGGAGCAGCCGCGGCCGCCGGAGTCCTTGGTGCACATGAAGACGGAGATCTGGATCTTGTCGTACCAGTTCCCCTTCATCAGGTCGACCTGCTTGTGGATCAGCAGCGCGCTGCCGAACAGCGACAGCGAGACCCAGATCGTCACGACGACCGCGATGGTCATCGAGAGGTTCCGCTTCAGGCCGATGCCGAGGTCGGAGATGACATAGTTCAAGCGCATGTGAGATCAGTTCCCAGTCACTGGTAGCCGTAGACGCCGCGGGACTCGTCGCGGACGAGGTGGCCGTTCTCCAGCTCGATCACCCGCTTGCGCATCTGGTCGACGACCGACGCGTCGTGGGTGGCCATCACCACCGTGGTACCGGTCCGGTTGATCCGGTCCAGGAGCTTCATGATGCCGACCGAGGTACCGGGGTCGAGGTTTCCGGTCGGCTCGTCCGCGATCAGGATCATCGGCCGGTTCACGAACGCCCGGGCGATTGCGACCCGCTGCTGCTCACCGCCGGACAGCTCGTCGGGCAGCCGGTCCTCCTTGCCGGACAGGCCGACCAGCTCGAGCACCTCCGGCACCGTCTTGCGGATGTGGTTGCGCGGCTTGCCGATCACCTGGAGCGCGAACGCGACGTTCTCGTTGACGGTCTTGTTCGGCAGCAGCCGGAAGTCCTGGAACACGGTGCCGATCTGGCGGCGCATCTGCGGAACCCGCCAGCTCGCCAGCCGGTTCAGGTCCTTGCCCGCGACCAGGATCTGCCCCTTCGTGGGACGGTGCTCACGCAGCACAAGACGCAGGAACGTCGACTTGCCGGACCCGGAGGCGCCGACCAGGAAGACGAACTCGCCCTTCTCGATCTCGACGTCGACGTCGAGGAGGGCCGCCTTGGACTGGCCTTCGAACGTCTTGGACACATTCTCGAATCGGATCACGTGAACTTCTCAGCCGGTGTCGGGTATGGGAAGCGGCGCGCCACTTCGTGACGATGCGGCCCGCGCCGCCGGAGCGGCCGCCGCTCAGTCTAGGTGAGCCGCCGCTGAGCCTTTCGCAGGCACGTCCCCCAGGCGTGCCGACCCCCTGATAGATCACCGGAGGGCTGCGCGGCGGGAGGTGAGGAGGCGGCGTTCGGCGTCGGTGTTGGCCAGCTCGAGGGCGCGGTCGTAGTCGGCGGCGGCCTCGGTGTCGCGGCCCGCGCGGTGCAGGAGCTCGGCGCGGGTGGACCAGAACAGGTGCGTGCGGCCGAGCGGGTCCTCGAGCCCGTCGAGCAGGCCCAGGGCGGCGGCCGGGTTACCGTCACGCTCCGCCACCGCGACGGCTCGGTTCAGCCGGACCACGGGTGACCCGGTGAGCCGGTCGAGTTCCTCGTACAGCCGGCAGATCTCGGCCCAGTCCGTCTCGACGGCCTCCGCGGCCCGGGCGTGCTCGGCCGCGATCCGCGCCTGCAGGCCATAGCTGCTGGCCGGGCTCCTGGACGCGAGTAGCCGCAGCGCCTCGGCGATCTCGTCCAGGTGCCAGCGAGCCCGGTCCTGCTGGGTGAGCAGCACCAGCTCGCCGTCCGCGCTCAACCGGGTATCACGGCGGGAGTGCTGCAGCAGCATCAGCGCCAGCAGCGCCGCCACCTCCGGCTCGTCCGGCATCAGCGCCGCCGTCAGCCGGGTGAGCCGGATCGCCTCCGCCGCCAGGTCGGCGCGGACCGGGCCGGGCCCGGACGACGCGGCGTACCCCTCGGTGAACACCAGGTAGAGGACGGCCAGTACGCCGCCGAGCCGGGCCGGCAGCTCGGCGCCGGAGGGCACCCGGTACGGGATGCCGGCGGACGCGATCTTCCGCTTCGCCCGGGAGATCCGCTGCCCCATCGTCGGTTCCGGAACCAGGAAGGCCCGGGCGATCTCGCCGGTGGTCAGGCCACCGACCATCCGCAGCGTGAGCGCCACCCGGGCCTCCAGCGCCAGCGCCGGGTGGCAGCAGGTGAACAGCAGCCGCAGCCGTTCGTCCGGTATCGACACCTCGTTCTCCACCCACTCGTCGGCCGCGGGCGCGACCTCGTCCGTGACCAGCAGCGGCAGTTTGCGCGCCACCACGGACTCGTGGCGCAGCAGGTCATACGCCTTCCGACGCGCCGTGGTCAGCAGCCACCGCTCCGGATGATCGGGTACGCCGTCACGCGGCCAGGTCCGTACCGCGGTGGCGAACGCGTCCGCCAGCGCATCCTCGGCGATGTCCAGCCGGCGCAGCCGGGCAACGAGCAGCGCGAGCAGCCGGGCCCAGTGCTCCGTGTGCGCCTTGGAGACCGTATCCATCAGCTGGTCCATCAGCTGAACGTGGGCCGGATCTCGACCCTGACGCCGGTCGCGACCGGCACCTCCTTGGCCAGCGTGAGCGCCTCGTCCAGATCGCCGCACTCGACGTGGAAGAAGGCGCCCAGGTGCTCGGTCGCCTCGGCGTACGGTCCGTCGGTGACCATCCCGTCGCCGGGGCGGACCACGGTCGCGGTCGCGGGATCGTCCAGCCCCGCGCTGTCGACGTACCTGCCGCGGTCACGCAGCATCACCGCGTAGTCGCGAAACGCGGTCGCGTACTCGTGCCGCTGCTCGTCGGTCAGTGCCGCGGCGGCCTGCGGGTCGTCGAACACCAGGAACAGGAAGCGCATCGGAGCCCCTTCGGTGAGTGCCGGTCACCATGGTGACGAGTCAGCGCGATGAATTTCGACCGCCGCGACGGTCCATCGTGAAATCACGTGTTGCTGTCCGGAGGTTGGTGTTACCTAGTGAGTGTGGAGAACGAGACCGACTACGACGTCTTCGTGCAGGGGACGGTCTTCCTCGACATCGTGCTGACCGGTCTGCCGTCCGCGCCGCGGACGGGGACCGAGATCATTGCCGAGGGCATGGGTTCCTGCCCCGGAGGGGTGGCGAACTTCGCGATCGCGGCCAGCAGGCTCGGCCTGCGCACCGGGCTGGCCGCGGTCTTCGGCGACGACGCGTACGCCGACTTCTGCTGGCGCACGCTGGCCGACCAGGAAGGCGTCGACCTGTCGCACTCGCGCCGGATCGGGCACTGGCACTCCCCCGTCACGATCTCGATGTCGATCGACGCCGATGCCGGCACCGACCGGGCGATGGTCACGCATGCGCACGACGCGCCGGGCGACCCGAGCAAGCTGGTCGGATCAGGGCTGCGGAGCCGGGCGGCGATTGTGCCCGTGACCGAGGAGCAGCCCGGCTGGATGGTCGACGCGCATGACGCCGGCACGATGCTGTTCGGCGACGTCGGCTGGGACCCGAGCGACGCCTGGTCGCCCGCGGTGCTCGACGTGCTCAGGTGCTTCCACGCGTTCACGCCGAACGCGGTCGAGGCGATGGCCTACACCCGCACCGACACCCCGCGGGACGCGCTGCACAAGCTCTCCGACCTGGTCCCGCTCGCGGTCGTGACCGACGGTTCGCAGGGCGTGATGGCCGTCGACTCGACCACCGGCGAGGAGGCCTCGGTCCCCGCGCTGCCGGTCCGCTCGTACGACCCGACCGGCGCAGGTGACGTGTTCCTCGCCGCCCTGGTGCTCGGCACCCTGCGCGACTGGCCGCTGGCGCACCGGCTGGCGTTCGGGAACCTCTGCGCAGGCCTGTCCGTGCAGCACTTCGGCGGCTCGCTGGCCGCGCCGGGCTGGGGCGACATCATCGACTGGGTGCGCGACCACAGCCGCTCGCACCCCGGCGACATCGACCGGGACCTACTCAAGTACTACACCTTCGTCGGCGACGTACTACCCGCCGGCCCGGTCCCCATCGTCCGCCGCGCCTCGGCCACCGTCGCCCGCCTCTCCGACGCCTGAGAGCAGCCACCACCCGGCTGTGCCCCAGCACCGCCCAGCACCGCCCAGCACCGCCCAGCACCGCCCAGCACCGCCACCGGCCAGCACCGGCACCGGCGGGCCACATTCGGGTGGTTAACCCTGCGAATGGCGGGTCTGCCCTGCTCATAGCCGGGGCGAACCCACCGCCCGCA
>Ga0114129_10007478_pt1 | contig 15556 bp, 12 predicted proteins | sample RhiMetdeltSRZDD1_FD_80071 | JGI IMG/M metagenome (GOLD analysis project Ga0114129, IMG submission 80071) | Populus rhizosphere microbial communities from Tennessee, USA - Rhizosphere MetaG P. deltoides SRZDD1 (version 2) (version 2) | ecosystem: Host-associated > Plants > Roots > Rhizosphere >...
CGGGCCGCCTCGATCACGGGGGCGAGGAAGATGTCGGGGCCGGGCTCGCCGGCGAAGGCCGCCACGGCGTCGACGGCGATCCGGCCCGCCGGCGACGGCGTGAGCGGCGCGCGGAGCTGCAGCCCGCGGACGGCGGCCAGCAGCTCGACCGCGAGCACGCTGGTGACGTTGTCCAGCACCGTACGCAGCTTCCGGGCGGCGGCCCAGCCCATCGACACGTGGTCCTCCTGCATACCCGACGTCGGTACGGAGTCGACCGAGGCGGGGGAGGCGAGCCGCCGGTTCTCCGCGACGATGCCGGCGGCCGTGTACTGCGCGATCATCAGCCCGGAGTTGACGCCCGCGTCCGGGCTGAGGAACGGGGGCAGCTCGCGGGAGCGGCATACGTCGAGCAGCCGGTCGATCCGGCGCTCGGCGATCGCGCCCACCTCGGCGGCGGCGATCGCGAGGAAGTCCGCGGCGAACCCCAGCGGGGCACCGTGGAAGTTGCCGGTCGACTCGACCCGCCCGTCGGGGAGTACCACGGGATTGTCCACAATGGACACCAGCTCGCGGGCGGCGACGTCCATCACGAAGGCCAGCGTGTCCCGGGCCGCGCCGGTCACCTGCGGGGCGCAGCGCATCGAGTACGCGTCCTGCACCGCGTGGGTCAGGTCGTCGCGATGGGACGCCATGATGGCCGAGTCCTGCAGCAGCGCGTAGATGTTCGCGGCCGACGCGGCCTGCCCCGGATGGGGGCGGATCGCGTGCAGCTCCGGCTGGAACGGGCGGTCGCTGCCCAGCATCGCCTCGATCGCGAGCGCGGCCGTGATGTCGGCGACCGTCGCCAGGTGCCCGAAGTCGGCGATCGCGAGCAGCAGCATGCCGAGCATGCCGTCGGTGCCGTTGATGAGGGCCAACCCCTCCTTCGCGGCCAGCGTGATCGGAGCCAGCCCGGCCCGGTGGAGTACCTCGCCGGCGGCCAGCCGCGTACCGTCCTTGCCGAGCACCCAGCCCTCGCCCAGCAGGACCAGCGCGCAGTGGGCCAGCGGGGCGAGGTCGCCGGACGCCCCGAGCGACCCGTGCTCGGGGACCCACGGGGTGATGTCGTGGTTGAGCAGGTCGACGAGCCCCTGCGCGATCAGCGGGCGGACGCCCGAGTGGCCGAGCGCGAGCGAGCGCACCCGCAGCAGCATCATCGCCCGTACGACCTCGCGGGGCATCGGCGCGCCGACCCCGGCCGCGTGCGACCGGATCAGCGCGTGCTGCAGCTCGGCCCGGCGCTCCGGCGCGATCGAGGTACTGGCGAGGGCGCCGAAGCCGGTGGACACGCCGTAGACCGGGCGGCCCGTCCGCTCGATGGCGTCCACAATGGACCGGCTCGTGGCCATCGCCTCCACTGTGGACGGAGCCAGTTCGACGCGGGCGGCCGTACGGGCCACGGCGAGCACCTGGGCCGCGGTCACCCCGGTGGGCAGGACGGTGACGGTGGTCATGTCAGTACTCCGTTGTGCAGGACGTGGCGGACGAGGGGTACGCCCGGACGGTAGGCCAGGTGCAGGGCGGACGGTGCGTCGAGCACGACGACGTCGGCCCGGGCACCGATGCCCAGGTGCCCGACGTCGTCGCGCCGGAGGGCCCGGGCGCCGCCGGCCGTCGCGGACCAGAGCGCCTCGGCCGGCGTCATCCGCATCTCGCGGACGGCCAGCGCGAGGCAGAGCGGCATCGACGACGTGTACGAGGAGCCGGGGTTGCAGTCGGTGGCGAGGGCGACGGTCACCCCCGCGTCGAGCAGGCGCCGCGCGTCCGGATACGGCGAGCGGGTCGAGAACTCGGCCCCGGGCAGCAGGGTGGCCACCGTCGACGAGCCGGCCAGGGCGTCCACGTCCTCAGTGGACAGATGCGTGCAGTGGTCCGCCGACGCCGCGCCCAGCTCGACGGCCAGCCGTACGCCCGGGCCCGGGCCGAGCTGGTTCGCGTGGATCCGCGGCAGCAGGCCGGCCCGCGCACCGGCCTGCAGCACGGCCCGCGACTGGTCCGCGTCGAACGCGCCGCGCTCGCAGAACACGTCGACCCAGCGCGCGTACGGGGCCGCCTCGTCGAGCATCGCGCCGCAGACGAGGGCGACGTAGTCGTCGGCGCGGCCCGCGTACTCGGCCGGGACGACATGCGCGCCGAGGTACGTCGTCTCCGGCGACACCTCGAACGCGAGGCGCAGCGACCGGGCCTCGTCGGGCACGGTCAACCCGTACCCCGACTTGATCTCGATCGTCGTGGTGCCCTGCCGCAGCGCCTCGTGGCGCAGGCGGACGACGGTGGCGCGCAGCTCGTCGTCGGACGCCGCCCGCGTCGCGGCCACCGTCGTGCCGATGCCGCCGCCGGTGTACGGCTCGCCGGCCATGCGCGCGGCGAACTCGGCCGCGCGGTCCCCGGCGAACACCAGGTGGGCGTGGCTGTCGACGAAGCCCGGGATGACCGCGCCCCCCGCCGCGTCCACCGAGGAGTCCGCCGCCGGTGCGAGGCCCCGCGGGCCGGCCCAGGCCACGCGGCCGTCGTCGAGCACGAGCGCGGCGTCGAGGAGCACGCCGAACTCCGGGTCGTGGGTGACGAGCTCGCCGATGTTGTCGATCAGCAGACTCATGCGGTAACCGCCTCAATCGCCGCCGACAGCGCGCCGGCCACATCGGACACTCCACAGTGGACGCCGTCGCGGACGACGACCGTGCCGTCGCGCACCACGTGCGTCACATCCGCTGCGGTCGCGCTGAAAACGGTGGCGGTCAACGGATCGGCCGCACCGGCCGACCGGACGGTGTCCAGCCGTACGGTCACCAGGTCGGCACGCTGGCCGGGCGCGAGCCAACCGGCATCGGACCAGCCGAGTGCGGCGTGCCCGGCGCGGGTGGCGGCGTAGAGCAACTCCTGCGCGGCGAAATGGCCCCGCTGCTCGGATCGCAGCCGCTCGTCCAGCTCGACCGCACGGGCCTCCTCGAACAGGTCGACGACCGCGTGGCTGTCCGAGCCGAGGCAGAGCGGGCTGCCCGCGTCGACGAGCGCCCGCGCCGGACCGACGCCGTCGGCCAGGTCGCGCTCGGTCGTCGGGCAGAAGCACACGCCGGTGTCGCGGTCGCCGAGCAGCGTCCGGTCGAGGTCGGTCAGGTGGGTGGCGTGGACGGCCGTGGTACCCGGGCCGAGCACCCCGCAGTCGTCGAGCAGCTCGGTGGGCGTACGGCGGTGGAAGGCGAGGCACGCCGCGTTTTCGGCCCGCTGCTCCGACAGGTGCACGTGCAACGGTATCCGGCCGCGCGCGGCGGTCGCGGCGACCTCGCCGATCTCGGGGGCGGGGACGGCGCGTACGGAATGGATCGCGGCCCCGGTGCGGGCGTGCGCCCCGTCGGGCGTGAACGCGCTCACCCGGTCGACCCAGGCGGCGGCCGTACCGTCGGAGAACCGCAGCTGCGGCCCGTCGAGCGCGCCACCGTCCACCGTGGACATCAGGTAGCACGTGTCGAGCAGCGTGATCCGGATCCCCGCGTCGGCGGCGGCGGACACGAGGGCGGCGCTCATCGCGTTCGGGTCGTCGTACGGCTGCCCGCCCGGCCCGTGGTGGAGGTAGTGGAACTCGCCGACGGCCGTGATGCCGGCGAGCACCATCTCCGCATAGGCGGCCCGGGCGAGCGCGTGGTACGTGTCGGGGTCGAGCCGCTCCGCGAGGGCGAACATGGCCGTGCGCCAGGTCCAGAACGTACCCTTGCCCGCCTGCGTACGGCCCCGCAGCGCGCGGTGGAACGCGTGCGAGTGGGCGTTCGCCAGGCCGGGGAGCGTGAGCCCGGGCAGGCGTACGGCGTCGGGCGGCGCCGCGGTGCCCGGCGTGACGGCGCTGAACCGGCCCTCGTCGACCTCCAGCAGCACGCCGGACGCCACACCCGTCGGTAGCCACGCCTGCGCCGCCCAGTACCGGCTCACCGGCATGCCAGCTCCTCCAGGACGTCGGCGAGCGCCGCGACCCCGGCCGCGCAGTCCTCGTCGGTGGCGTACTCGGCCGGAGCGTGCGACACCCCGGTCGGGTTGCGGACGAACAGCATCGCGGTCGGGACGTGCCCGGCGAGCACACCGGCGTCGTGGCCGGCGCCGGTCGGCAGGACGGGTACGCCCCCGAGCCGCGCGGCCAGCCGGTCCCGGAGTCCACTGTGGAACGTCGTCTCCGGCGACACCGACTCCGCGGCGACCTCGACCGTCGTGCCGTCACGGGCCGCGCGCTCGCGGGCCCGGTTCGCGATGGCCGCCACCAGAGCCTCCAGCGTGGCCTCGTCCGCCGCCCGCGCGTCCAGCCAGCCGCTCACGGCCGACGGCACGGCGTTCGTCGCGTTCGGCGTGACGGCCACGCGGCCCATCGTCGCGTGCGCGCCACCGAGCCGGGCCTCCTTGTTCGCGGCGAGCACCGTGTACGCGAACGTGAGCATCGGGTCGCGCCGGTCCGCCATCCGGGTGGTCCCCGCGTGGTTGCCCTCGCCGGTGAAGTCCAGCCGCCAGCGCCCGTGCGGCCAGATCGCCGACGCGACCCCCACCGGAGCGTCGAGCGCCCGGCCCTGCTCGACGTGCAGCTCGACGAAGTGGCCGATACGGCCGAGGCGGTCCGGGTCCGGCCCGAGTGCGGCCGGGTCGGCGCCGGCCCGCCCCATCGCGCTGGCGAGCGACACACCGTCCACATCGGACAGTGCGCGGGCTCGGTCGGGGTCGAGCGCGCCGGTCAGCAGGCGCGACCCCAGGCAGGCCACGCCGAACCGCGCCCCTTCCTCCTCGGTGAACGCGACGATCGCGACCGGCCCGGCCGGGGTGACCCCGCGGGCGCGCAGCTCGTCCACCGCGAGGAAGCCGGACACTACCCCGAGCGGCCCGTCGTACGCGCCGCCGTGCGGTACGGAGTCGAGGTGGCTGCCCGTCACGACGGCGTCCCCGGCGGCCGGGTCGCCCCACCAGGCCCACAGGTTCCCGTTGCGGTCGGTCTCGACGTCGAGCCCGCGTTCGCCCGCCGCGCCGGTGAACCACGCGCGGCACTCCAGGTCCACAGTGGACCACGAGTACCGCACGTACCCGCCCGTCGACCGGTCCCGTCCGATCGGCAGCAGATCCTCCCACAGCCGGTGTACACCCATCACGACTCCCGCATCGGGATCCGTACCGCCGACTCCGCGGCCACCTGGTCGGCCAGCTCGTAGCCCGCGTCGACGTGCCGGATCACGCCCGTGCCGGGGTCGTTGCGCAGCACCCGGGCGATCTTCTCGGCGGCGAGCGGCGTACCGTCCGCGACCGTCACCTGCCCGGCGTGGATGGACTTGCCGATGCCGACGCCGCCGCCGTGGTGGATCGACACCCAGGACGCGCCGCTCGCGGTGTTCACCAGCGCGTTGAGCAGCGGCCAGTCCGCGATCGCGTCCGAGCCGTCGGCCATCGCCTCGGTCTCCCGGTACGGCGACGCCACCGAGCCGCAGTCGAGATGGTCGCGCCCGATCACGACCGGTGCGGTGATCCGGCCCGAGGCGACCAGCTCGTTGAACCGCAACCCGGCGCGGTCGCGCTCGCCGTACCCGAGCCAGCAGATGCGCGCCGGCAGGCCCTGGAACGCCACCCGTTCGCCGGCCAGCCGGATCCACCGGGCGAGCGACTCGTTCTCCGGGAAGAGCTCGAGGATCGCCGCGTCGGTCGCCGCGATGTCGGCCGGGTCGCCGCTCAGCGCCGCCCAGCGGAACGGGCCCCTGCCCTCGCAGAACAGCGGCCGGATGTAGGCGGGTACGAAACCGGGGAAGGCGAACGCGCGGGAGTACCCGCCGGCCGCGGCCTCGGCACGCAGGGAGTTGCCGTAGTCGAACACCTCGGCTCCCGCGTCGAGGAAGCCCACCATCGCCTCGACGTGCCGGACCATCGACGCGCGGGCCCGGTCGGTGAACTCCTCCGGCTTGCGGGCGGCGTAGTCCGGCGCGTCGCCCGGGTCCACGCCCTCGGGGACGTACGCGAGCGGGTCGTGCGCGCTCGTCTGGTCGGTGACGATGTCGACGGGTACGCCCCGGCGCAGCAGCTCCGGTACGACGAGGGCGGCGTTGCCGGCGACGCCCACGCTGAGCGCCTGCCGGGCCGATCGGGCCGCCACGGCCAGCTCGACGGCTTCGTCCACAGTGGACGCGATCGTGTCGAGGTACCGCGTGTCGACCCGTCGCCGCAGGCGGGCGGCGTCCACGTCGACGATGAGGCAGGCCCCGCCGTTCATCGTCACGGCGAGCGGCTGCGCGCCCCCCATGCCTCCGCAGCCGGCGGTGAGCGTGAGCGTGCCGGCGAGCGTACCGCCGAACCGTTTCGCGGCCACGGCGGCGAACGTCTCGTAGGTGCCCTGCAGGATCCCCTGCGTACCGATGTAGATCCAGGACCCGGCCGTCATCTGGCCGTACATGGTGAGCCCGAGCTTCTCCAGCCGGCGGAACTCGGGCCACGTCGCCCAGTCGCCGACGAGGTTCGAGTTGGCGATCAGTACGCGCGGCGCCCACTCGTGGGTCTGGAACACCCCGACCGGCCGGCCCGACTGGACCAGCATGGTCTCGTCATCGGCGAGCGTGGTGAGCGTACGCGTCAACGCGTGGAACGAGGGCCAGTCGCGTGCGGCTTTCCCCGTACCCCCGTAGACCACCAGGTCCTCGGGGCGCTCGGCGACGTCCGGATCGAGATTGTTCTGCAGCATGCGCAGCGCGGCCTCCTGCGGCCAGCCGCGGGCGGTGAGGGTGGTGCCCCGCGGTGCGCGAACCGGTTCGTACATAGCGAGCCTCCTCAGGGGACGAACACCGAGCGCCGGGCGGCGGACTGCTCGAACTCCTCCAGGCGGCGCTGCGCGTCGGCCGGGGCCGCGTCGCACATCGCCGACAGCAGCACCATCGCGAGCGCCATCGGAGCGGCGTGGAGGTCGAAGACGAGCTGCGAGCCGACGGGCGCGACCAGCGTGCGATCGGACCGGGCCGCGGCGGGGCTGGCCGGCGAGTCGGTGATGGTCACCACGGCCAGCCCGGCCGCGCGCGCGTCCCGCAGCACGTCGAGCACCTCCCGTGGGTATCGGGGTAGCACAAATGCCAGCATCGCGCGGGCACCGGCGACGCGGGCCTGTTCCAGCCGATCGGTCAGCACGCTGCCGCCGTGATCGAGTACCCGGACATCGGGGTGGATTTTCGCCGCGAAATACCCGAAGTAGGCCGCGAGCGGGGCCGCGGCGCGGAGGCCGACCACGGGCAACGGCCGGCTGGCCACGAGCTCCCGCGCCGCCGCCACGACCGGATCCCGATCGGCCAGCTGGTCGGCGAGGAGGCCCAGGTTGTCCCGCTCGGCGTCCACCGCCCGCTGCCACTCGGACCGCTCGGCACCGGTCGCCTCGCGCCGCGTCGCGGCCGGCGTGCGCGGGGCGGGGACCCGCCCGCCCACCAGGTCCCGGATGTGTCGCCGCAGGGCCGGATAGCCGGCGTAACCGAGCGCGGTGGCGAAGCGGGTGACCGAGGGCTGGCTCACGCTGGCCAGGTCGGCGACCTCGCCGCTGGACAGGTAGGCGGCTTGTCCGGCGTGTTCGACGAGGCAGTGGGCGATGCGTCGCTGGGCCGGCGTCAGGCGCACACCATGGAACAGGCCGGCGACCTCGGCGTCATGCACGCCCAGACCGTATGCATATTTTCATGCAACGGCAAACCCGAAACGACCTGCGGCTAGCTTTCCTCGGCAGCGGTTCGTCTGGAAGACTGCGACGCGATTGTCATCGCCCTTGCTACACGCCGTAGCAAGGCGATTGCTTAAAGGAGTAATGGCAGGTAACGCTCGTTCCAGGGCCCCGCCGGTGAACCAGGCCGGTAATCGGGGTTGGCCTCGTACTCACCGGCGGAAGGTCCATGCACCGCCAGTCGGGCACGTCGACCGGGTCGACAGCCCAACTGCTGAGACAAGGAAGAGTTACCAGCTTTGAAGACTTGGGACACCCAGCCGAGCACGACGACCAGGCCGGAGGACGCCGCATGGCTCCGACCGGCGAACGAACCAGGCATCGAGCCTGAGACCACCGCGGTTCCGCGCCGGTCCCGACGGCGCAGTGCGGTGGTGATCGGGGCGGCTCTGTTCGTCGTGATCGCCGCGGTGCTGATGGCCAAGCTCGACCCATCCAGCGCCAGCCAGCTCGACAGCAACGCACTCCTACGCGCCCAGCAGGCCGGCGCCGGCGCCGCCTGCGCGCCGGCGCCCAGTGCCTCGGCCTCGGCGTCGCCGGGCGCCACCGCCTCCCCCCAGCCCAGTGCGACCGGTGGTACGGCCGCACCGGTGATCCCCCCGCCCGACCCGAACTCGCCCAAGCCCAACGCGGCGAACACGGGCCCCCGGTACACGACGACCCGTACGCTCACCGCCTCGGCGGCCTTGACCGAGCTGCGGGCGAAGAAGACGCTGTCCCGCGTGAAGATCACCGGCGGGCTGACGTTGAACGGGGCCGACGGCAAGGGCTGGGTGATCTCCGACTCGATCATCGAGAGCCGTGGCTCCACGTACGCGGTCAAGGCGTACGTCGACACCGCATTCAGCGGCCGGACCTCGGAGCGGCCGATCTTCCAGAACGTGGAGGTCCGCGGCGCCGCGGTCACCGGCAGCGGTGCGACATCGTCGCTGTTCTACGGCAGCGACACGATCTGGCGGCGCAGCGAGCTCTACGGCGGTGTCGACATCTTCAAGCTGATCGACCGGGTCGTCATCGAGGACTCCTACGCGTACGGGCTGCACCACCCCGACGGCGCGCACGCCGACATCATCCAGATCCGCGAGGGTCGTGACTCGGTGATCCAGCGCAACACGTTCTCGGCCATCGTCGGGTACGGCACCAACCCCGGCCAGAACGCCAACGCCGTGCTGCAGACCGGTTCGATGACCGGCCCGTTGACGAACGTCCAGTTCGTCAACAACTGGGTCAACGGTGGTAACTACATCCTGAACGTCGGCGATCCCGGACTCGGGTACATGTTCGCCGGCAATAAGTTCGGCCGCTCGTTCCGCTACATGGCGGTGATGGGCAGCACGGCCGGCAAGAGCAACGGCACCAACGTGTGGGAGGACAACGGCCAGAAGGTCTTCTAGACCGGAGTAGTCGTTTCCAGGATCACGCCGGCGACCCGTTCGGGATCGTCGCTCATCGGTACATGCCCGCAGCCCGGCAGCCATACATGCCGGGCTGCGGGTAACACCGCCCGGGCCCGCATCGCCTGGCGGGGCAGCAGGATCCGGTCACGCGTACCCCAGGCGACGGTCACCGGCACGCTTATCTGCTTGGTGAAGGAGTAGGCCCGCGCCGCGCGGGCCACCGGGGTGAACCCGGCGCCCGTCCGCAGGGCCAGGGCGTCGGCCCGCGCGGTCTCCGCGCTCAGTCGCCCGGGTCGCGCCACGATCATCCCGAAACCCACGAACCTCATCGGGGGTACGCGCAGAGCACCGCCGAGCCCCGGAACCCGCGTGCCGAACCGGTGCACCCGCAGCACGCCGACCGCCCACCGGCGCTCCCACGGTCGCCAGAAACCGGCCGGCGACAGGGCGGTGGCCGAGGCGACCCGGCCGGCGGCGGCCAGCTCGAGGGCGATCGCGCCGCCGAGGCTGTTGCCCGCGACGTGGGGCCGGTCGAGGCCGAGCCGGGCCAGCTCGGCGGTCACGTACTCGACCACCTCGGGCATGCGCGCCGGGACCGGGTCGGGCAGTGGCGAGGCGCCGAACCCCGGCAGGTCCACCGCGTAGACGTCGTGGACGGCGGCGAGCCGGTCGAGCACCGGTGTCCACGCCTGCCAGCGGTGCCCGATCCCGTGCAGGAGTACCAGTGGCGACCCGCTGCCGCGGCGCTCGTGGTTCACGGCTCCGGTGCCTTCTCCGCGGCGCTGTGCTCGCCGAAACGCCGGCCCAGCGCCCGGACCTCGGCCTCCAGGGCCGGCACGCCGGTCTTCGCGCCCCGGCCGAGGATCGCGCCCATCGTGCGGCCGAGCGCGACCGTACGCAGGCCGGAGACCAGGGCCACCGACCGCGGTACGTAGACCCGCCGCCGGCGCCGCTCGATGGCGTCCACCAGCAACCGGGCACAACTGTCCACTGTGGCTGCTCCGCCCATGGGCGGGGGGAGGCGGCGGCGACTCGTACCGAACGTGGGCAGGTCGCGCGACACGTCCCGGACGAGGTCGGTGTCCACCCACGACGGATGGGCGGTGCCGACCCGTACGCCCAGGTGGGCCACCTCCAGCCGGAGCGCGTTGCCGAACTGCTCGACGCCGGCCTTCGAGGCGCAGTACGCCGCCATCCCGGGCAGCACCGTGAAGGCCGCGGCCGACGAGATCAGCAGGACATAGCCGCGCCGCGCCGTGACGGCGGGCAGGGTCGCGCTTACCGTACGGATCACGCCGATCAGGTTCACCTCGATCGTGCGTACCAGCGCGTCGACCGGGCCCAGCGCGACCGTACCGAGGTTCGCCACCCCCGCGTTCGCGACGACCGTGTCGATGCCGCCGAGGGTGTCCACTGTGGATCCGACCGCCTCGTCGAGGCTCTGCTGGTCGGTCACGTCGCACTCGTACCACGCGTGCGGGCCGCCGGGCAGCTCGCCGGACACAGTGGACAGTCGCGCCGGCTCGAGGCCGAGCAGGGCGAGCCGGGCGCCGCGGGCCGCCGCGAGCCGGGCGGTGTGCTCGCCGATCCCGCGGGCGGCGCCGGTGATCAGTACGACCGAGCCGGCGAGCCGGGGCGTCACGACGCCGCCGCGGTGGTCGTGGCGTAGGCGTCGGGCTGGAACCGCCGGAGGCGCCACCGGTAGCGCCAGCTGAAGTTCGGCCAGATCGTCGAGTTGCGTCCGGTGCCGTCGAGGTACCAGCTGCGGCAGCCGCCCCGGATCCACACCGTATTGCGCATCCGGCCGTCCACTTCGGACACGAACGCCGCCTGCGCCGCCGGCTTCGGCTCGACGGTCGCGAGGCGCTGCCGGTCCATGTGCCGCAGCCCGCGCAGGATGTGCTCCAGCTGCGCCTCGATCATGAACACGACCGAGTTCTGCCCGAGACCGGAGTTGGGGCCGAGCAGCAGGAACAGGTTCGGGAAGCCGGCGACCGCCGTACCCAGGTACGCCTTCGGGCTCCCCTGCCAGGTGGCTTCGAGGCTCTGCCCACCCCGCCCGCGGATGAGGCGCGAGGCGGTCTGGTCGGTCACGTGGAACCCCGTACCACAGATGATCGTGTCGACCTCGTGCACGGTGCCGGACGCGGTGACGACGGCGCCTGGCGTGACCTCGGCGATGGCGTCGGTTTCCAGGGTCACGTTGGCGCGGGCGAGCGCGGGCAGGTAGTCGCTCGACAGCAGGACCCGCTTGCAGCCCATGGTGTACGGGGGCCGCAGCTTCGCCCGCAGCGCCGGGTCGCGCACCTGGCGGGCAAGGTGCCGGCGGGCGATCACCTCGCCGAGCCGCATGAGCGGCGGGTGCAGGAAGAGGAACGCGGACAGCTCGCGGGACCAGTAGATCGCGCCGCGGGTGAGCCGCTGCGCGGCCGGGATCGCCGTGTAGAACCGGTGCTCGGCCCGGGTGAGCGCGCGGTCGGCCCGCGGCAGGATCCACGGCGGCGTGCGCTGGAACACCACGAGGTGCTCGACCCGCGGCTGGATGCGCGGTACGAACTGGACGGCCGACGCGCCGGTCCCGATGACCGCGACGCGGCGCCCGGTCAGGTCGTGGTCGTGGTCCCAGCGTGCGGAGTGGAAGACCTTGCCCGCGAAGGAGTCCAGGCCCGGGAGCTTCGGCAGGGCGGGCTCGGACAGCGGCCCGGGCGCGGCGATCACGACGTCGGCGCGGTAGTCGCCGCCCGACGTGTCGACGAGCCACTGGCGGCTGCCGTCGTCCCACGCGACCGAGGTCACCGTGTGGCCGAGTCGCAGGTGCGGCGTGAGCCCGAAGCGGGTGACGCAGTCGCGCAGGTACGCCCAGATCTCGGCCTGGCCGGAGAACGACCGTGTCCACTGTGGATTGAGTGCGAACGAGAACGAGTACAGGTGGGACGGCACGTCGCAGGTGCAGCCGGGGTACGTGTTCGCCTGCCAGGTGCCGCCCACGTCGTCGGCCTGCTCGAAGACGAGGAAGTCGGAGGTCAGCTCGCGCTTGAGCCGGATCGCGGCGCCGAGCCCACCGAACCCGGCACCGATGATCGCGATGCGGACGTGCTGGCGGTCACGGTCCATACGCCTGAAGTTACCATCGGGTAACCCGATCGGGAACCATGCGGGGGACCGGTCTAGAGGGTGGCGGCCTCGGGGATCACCCGATCGCCGAGGATCTCCAACGTCCGCGGGCGGTACACGTCCACGACCTGACCGATCGCCGCCTGGAAGCCGAGCCCGGCCAGGCGGCGGAGGTCGTCGAGGACGCGGTCGACGTTGTCCCCGTCGGCGCCGAGGTCGAACCGGTAGTAGCAGGTCTTGAAGATCTCGTCGTAGTCGCGGCCCTCGCGTTCGCAGTGCTCCCGCAGGACGTCGAGCTTGCGCCCGACATCGGGGCTGGCGAAGAGGTTGCAGGCATCCGCGTACTTCGCCACGAGGCGCAGCGTCTTCTTCTCGCCACCGCCGCCGATCATGATCGGCGGATGCGGCGCCGTGAGCGCCTGCGGTGAGTTGAGCGGGCGGCGCAGCTGGTAATGCTTGCCGTCGAACGGCTGCTCGTCGCCGGCCCACATCTTCCGGACGATCCGCAATGCCTCCTCCAGCCGTTCGAACCGCTCCGCGACCGGCGGGAACGGTACGCCGAGACCGGTCGACTCCTCGTCGTTCCACGCGGCGCCGATGCCCAGCCAGGCCCGCCCGCCGGAGAGTACGTCGAGTGTGGTCACGGTCTTGGCGAGAATGCCGGGGTGCCGGTACGTCACGCCGGTGACGAGGGTGAACAGCTTGACCCGCGTCGTGTGCGCCGCGAGGAAGCCGAGCGTCGTGTACGCCTCGAGCATCTCGCGCTCGGGCGGGCCGATCACGCCGATCTGGAAGAAGTGGTCCATCACCGCGAGGTACTGCGCGCCGACGTCGTCGGCGGTACGGGCGACGGCCGCCAGCTCGGGGCCGAGGCGGGACGGGCCGTCCGGAGTGGTGAAGTCAGGGATCTGTACGCCGATCTGCACGGGTCACCCTTCGCCGTAGCGGTCTACGGTCCGGACGCTACGCCCCCGGACACCCGTACGCCGAGGCAGACCGGCCGGGTCCCGCCGCGCCAACGCGGGGAACCCGGCTCGGCTCGGGCCGCGTACCGCCGCCGGTCGAGCCGGCCGTCAGGTCGCGGCCCCGAGCGCGTCGCGGCTGGCCCGCATCTCGTCGAGCGCGGCCCGGACCGCGGTCACGCCGGCGGCGCCGTCCGCCCCGGCGGCCACCCCGGTCGCCGTCAGCAGCTCCGCCCGCCGCGACACCTCTGCGAAGAACGACGCGGGTACGCCGTTCGTCTCGGCCACGATCGCGGCCACCTCGGAGTCGTCGAGCACCAGGCGTGGCCCGTACAACGCGAGCAGCCGGGTACGCGCCCGCTCGTCCGGGAGCGGCACGTTGACGGCCAGGTCGACCCGGCCGGGGCGCTGGGCGAGCGCGGGTTCGAGGAGATCGGCGCGGTTGGTGGTGAGTACGAACGCGACATCGCTGTCCCCGGCCACGCCGTCCATCTCGTTGAGGAGCTGGAACAGCAGCGGGTTGTCCAGGCCGGACCGCAGCGCGCGGCTTTCGGCGACGAGGTCGACGTCCTCGACGACCACGAGCGCGGGCGGCAGGAGGCGGGCCAGGGCGCACGCCTCGCGGATGTGGTGCAGGCCGAGTCCGGTGACCACGACGATCGTGACGTCGGGCAGCCGCGACATCAGGTACCGGACAGTGTGCGTCTTGCCGCTGCCGGGCGGGCCGAACAGCAGCACGCCGCGCTTGAGGTGGTGGCCGGCCGCGAGCAGCCGGTCGCGGTGGACCGCCACCCCGATCACCTGGCGCTCGACGGCCTCCAACAGGCCGGCGGGCAGGATCACGTCATCGCGCTCGATCGCGGGCCGGGCGTGGAACTTGACCGGACCGAGCCCATGGCCGAACTCGTGGGGCTCGACCGAGATGATCTTTCCGCGGAACACGTTGTGCCGGCCGGTCAGCGTACGGATCTCGGCGAGGAATCCGGTCAGCACGTCCGGCTCGGGGCCGAGGGTCTCGAGCATGATCTGCGGCGGTCCGTTGTGGACCACGGCGCGCATCAGCACCACGAACCGGTGTACGCCGTCGGCGATCAGGTAGACGCCGATCCGTACGCAGGTCATCTCCTCGTCGATCCCCGTGGGTACGGTGACGTAGTCCACGGCGCCCTCGTCGAGGCTGCCGTGGAACCAGGCGCCGTCGATGAGCTCGGAAAAGCTCTGGTACTCGCGGCCGGAACCGCCGCCGAGCCCGATCAGCTCGGCGCTGCGTGCGTCGGCGCCGAGGTACCGGTCGATCGCGATCTGGACGTTCGGGTGGTCGTACGCCCGGAAGGAGTCGGTGACCACCGGCAGGCCCTGGGGCGACCGGCCGAGGTGCTCGGTGAATCGCCGGACCAGGTGCGGGGGCTCGCCGCGCGGAAGCCGGGCGTCGAGCTCGTCGAGGAACCCCTGGAACTGCCGGGCGAATGCCATCGCCTCGTCGCCGTCCATGCGCCAAAGGATAGAGGATTGTCGTGGTGGGGCCGGTGAGACTCGAACTCACACTGGCGCGGACCTAAACCGCGTCTCTCTGCCAATTGGAGTACGACCCCGGGTGCCCTTCGACTGTACGGCAAGCCGTACGACCGTCGCGTCGCGGAGAACGCGCCCGCATCAGTCCAGCCCGAGGTCCCGCCGCAGCTTCGCCACGTGCCCGGTCGCCTTCACGTTGTACATCGCCCGCTCGATGCGGCCCTGCTCGTCGACGACGAACGTGGACCGGATGACCCCCTGGACCGTCTTGCCGTAGTTCTGCTTCTCGCCGTAGGCCCCGTACGCGGTCAGCACCCGTTTGTCCACATCGGACACCAGCGGGAACGTCAGCCCGTCCCGCTGGCGGAACGCCGCCAACTTCTCGGGCTTGTCGGGGGAGATGCCGACCACCTCGTACCCGGCCGCCTGCAGCGAGGACAGGGAGTCGCGGAAGTCGCACGCCTGTTTCGTGCAGCCCGGAGTCATCGCCGCGGGGTAGGCGTAGAGCACCACCTTCCGGCCGCGCAGGTCGTGCAGGGACAGCTTCGCCCCGGTGTCCGTGGGCAGCGTGAAGTCGGGCGCCTCGGCACCGGGTGCCAGTCGGGTGATCTCGGCCATGTATTCACCCTAGTCCACGCTTCTGCAAATAGTTGGCAACAGCCATGGTCGGGAAATAGTCTGGGCGGGTGGACAGTCTGGCAATGCACATCGCCAACGGCATCATCGACGGCCAGGTCGCCGCCGCCTTCGCGGCGTTTGCCGTGGTTGTCCTGGTGATCTGTGTGGTGCGGGGTCGGCGTGACCTCGACGACCGGTTGGCCCCCATGGCCGGCCTGGTGGCGGCGTTC
>Ga0114129_10007479_pt1 | contig 15556 bp, 8 predicted proteins | sample RhiMetdeltSRZDD1_FD_80071 | JGI IMG/M metagenome (GOLD analysis project Ga0114129, IMG submission 80071) | Populus rhizosphere microbial communities from Tennessee, USA - Rhizosphere MetaG P. deltoides SRZDD1 (version 2) (version 2) | ecosystem: Host-associated > Plants > Roots > Rhizosphere >...
CGGGGTGCGCGCGGTGAGGTTGTAGTCAGCCGCGCTGAACCGGTCGAAGCCGAATAGCCCTTTCGAATTCGCGACCGCAAGGATCTGCGCCGACGTCTCCACGAATCCCGCCGACACGACATCCTTCTGCTTGCTCAGATCGATCGCCGCGCGCACAGATCCGGCCCGCCATTCCGGTGTCGCCGATGCGGCATCCTCGAAATAGGCCTTGACCGGCGTGTACGTCTGCGGCGCGAGCACCGGCATGGCCTCGGGGTTGTCCGGCGACAACCGCGCAATCTCTTCGGCGTTGCGCATCGCTTTCTGGAGGCTCGCGTCGCTGAACTCGGACGCGGTGACCGTGCCCGTCTTCCGGCCGAACTTTGCGACGAGCGCCACGCTGTAGCCAGACGAGGCGCCGGCGGTCGTGACGCTGTTGCGCGCGAAGCGAACGTTCGCGCGATCGCCGCCGCTCAGAATCACGTGCGTTTCTTCCGCCTTGCTGAACGAGAGCGCCCGATCCGTGAGCGCCTTCGCCTGTTCACGCGTCCAAATCATCGTCGAGCCTCGAGTCTATCTACTCGTATTCAGGATGTTGACCTTGGAGAACCGAGCAACCGGACATCCGTGGCTGACCGAATTCGTCTGCACCGGTTGTCCCTTGCCGTCGCTGAACGCGCCGCCAAGCTGATAGGTCGCCGGGCCGCCGAGCATGTCGAGGGACTTCCAGAACTCGGGCGTGTTCGACTGATAGGCCAGGTCCCGGAGCTGCGTGGTGATCTTGCCGTTCTTCACTTCCCAGAACGTCTGTCCGCTGAACTGGAAGTTGTAGCGCTGGTGATCGATGCTGTAGCTCGCGTCTCCCTTGATGAACACGCCGTCATCGGTGGCGCCAATGATGTCCTGCTCCGAGACTTCCTTGTCCGCCGGCTGCAGCGACACGTTCGGCATGCGCTGAAACGGGATCGACGACCAGTTGTCGGCATAGCTGCAGCCATGCGACTTCGTCTGTCCGATCAGATGCGCCTGATCGCGGGTCGTCTGGTAATCCACGAAAATCCCCTCGCTGATGAGCGGGAACTTCGTCGTCTTGACGCCGTCATCATCGTAGCCGCACGTCGCCATCGCCTTTTCCTGTGTCTTGTCGGCGACGATGTTGACGAGCTTCGATCCGAACTGAAACTTTCCGAGCTTGTCGGTGGTGAGAAAGCTGGTGCCGGCGAAATTGGCTTCGTAGCCGAGCGCGCGATCGAGCTCGGTCGAATGGCCGACCGATTCGTGGATCGTCAACCAGAGGTTCGTGGGGTGGAGAATCAGCGTTCTCTGACCCGGAGGCGCAGGCTTCGCCTTGTGCGTTGCGACCGCTTCTTCCGCGGCGACGCGCGCTTCCTGGAGCAGGGGATAGCTCTCGATGTATTCGTAGCCGACGCCCATCGGGGCCGTCAGGGCGTTGCGCTGATAGAAGCGGTTCGTGGATCGGTCGACGGACGTCACGCTGAACGTCGGATAGGAACGGATTAGCAATTGATCGACATACGAGCCGTCGGTCGACGCGAAGAACTTCTTCTCGTTCACGAAGAGCATGAACGCGGAGACGAAGCTGGCGCCGGTCACCTTCAAGGCCTCGTCGTTGATCTGCAGCAGCAGATCGATCTTGGCTTGAAGCGGGACCTCGAACGGATCCTTCTTCACCGGTGTGTTCCAGGTTGCATCCGGAAAGGCTTCAACGGGCGCGAGCCGCACGGGATCGGAATTCACTGCCTTGTTCGCGCGCGCGATCCCGATCGCCTGGCTGGAGATCGCGGCGATGTCGTCCTTCGTCACTGAGCTGCTGCTCGCGAAGCCCCACGTCCCGTCCACGAGGACGCGGACGCCAAACCCGTAATCCTCGGTGTTGACGATGTTCTGGACGCGGCGGTCGCGGGTGAAGATGAACTGGTTGCGATAGCGGTTGATGCGGATGTCCGCGTAGCTGGCGCCTCCCTGACGCGCCGTCGCGAGCGCGGCGTCCGCCAGGTCCTTCAGCTCGTGATTCGGCGGCGCCCCGAACAGCACGGTGACCGGACGAAGCCCGGCGGCGGCGCCGAGCGCCATCATGGACTGGACGAATCCCCGTCGATCGATCATGAAAGGCCTCGTTTGCAGAGAGTGGACGTGATTGTATGTCGGCGCGGGCGCGGCGGGGAGCCTTTGGGACGAATGCCGCGAGGGCTGGGACCACCTGACTGAATACCGGGTATCCACTACCGCGGCGAAACGAGGTCCCGCCCACGTGACGGGCCTGACCCGAGCGATCAGGCGGTGCGAGTGTGATCCTGAGCGGACCAGTCAGCGGGCGCAGAAGCCGGCGTTTGGGCGTGGCGCACTGGTTCTACGAGCAGCCGGAGCGCGTACTCTGACGGGGAGCCCGTGGCCTGACTGTACGGACCCACGCGGAACACGGCCGACAGCACGTTCGGCCGCCGGAGCGCGGCGGGAAGATCCGGACGGTTCCGGGCGTCACGATCGACCTGGAAATATACGAGCCGGTAGAGCGGAATCGCGGCGCCGTTCAGGCACTCGACCGCAACCCCATGTTCGCTGACGTCGCGCGTCACCACGGACGCCAGTCGCGTCGTGCCTTTGGCGTCCTTCCAGACGATCTGGCCAGGAACCATGATGTCGCGACGCGGGGTGGCTCGCCTCTCGACTCGAGACTGCCAACCTTGAACAAGGCGAAGACGCTGTTCCATGATGGGGTTCCTCCGGTTGCCGCAGGAGGATTACAAGGACCGATCCGACTTCAAACAAAGAATCACGCTCATCAGTCAAGTGCTTTGAATATACGTAGTTAGCAACTATCTCTGCCTTTGGACGATTGTCGCGAATCTGAATACTTAATATCCAAGAGCTGTGTTTCCTGGATACCTGCTACACGCCGGCGCGGGGATCAGGCGCCGGCGCCGCCAGTGATCCCGAGGCGATCCAGCTTCAAATAGAGGCCGCGACGCGTCAGACCCAGGGCGCGTGCGGTCTGAGAGATGTTGCCCGAGGCGCGCTCGAGGGCCTTTGCGATCATCTCTCGTTCGAGTCGATCGACGGCCTCGGAGAGGGTGAGGGTTCGACTGCGCCCTCGCGCTCCCCCTTCTGCCGCTGCACCGGAGCCACCGAAAACGGAGGACAACAGATCTGGCGTGATCAAGCCGCCGGTGGCCATCGCGACGGCGCGCTGCACTTCGTTTCTCAACTGGCGCACGTTCCCGGGCCAGCTGAAGGCGTCGAAGAGATCGAGGGTATCGGGACTCAAGCGCACGTTCGGTTTGCCGAGCCGCTCGGAGGCCTCGCGCAGAAAGAACGTCGCGAGGTGGGGAATCTCCTCGCGGCGGTCGCGGAGCGGCGGCACGTGAATGCGGATGACGCTGAGACGATAAAACAGATCTTCGCGGAACTTTGCGCCGGCCACGCGCTGCTCGAGATCGGCGTTCGTGGCAGCAACGACACGAACGTCGACGCGCGTGGGGCGCGTCTCGCCGACCGGGAGAATTTCTCCCTGCTCGAGAAACCGGAGCAGCTTCGGCTGAACGTCGATCGGCAGGTCGCCGACTTCGTCCAGGAAGAGCGTCCCGCCGACGGCCGTCCGCAGCACGCCTGGCTGATCTGCCACGGCGCCCGTAAAGCTGCCGCGCCGGTGCCCGAACAATTGACTGTCCGCGAGCTCGCGCGTGGCGCTCGTGCAGTTGTACGGCAGGAACATCGCCTCCCGGCGCGGTGACCCGGCGTGAATCGCGCGAGCGACGAGGTCCTTCCCCGTGCCGCTCTCACCGGTGATCAGCACCGTGAGGTCGTTGCCCTGCAGGCGCTGAATCTGATCGCTGACCCGCTGCATCGCCGCGCTCGCGCACACGAACCCGGGGATCAGCGGTTCGAGCTGACGTTCCATAGCGCCTTGTGCCGGCTCGAGCGGACGATCTCGCGCCGAACAGAGCTCGAATCCCTGTCGGAGGACTGCGCACAGCGTGCGGAATCTGTGCAGCAGTGGCTGCGGGAACGGCCGGTGGCCCGATACCACCGCGTAGCGCGGCGCGCTCCCCTCCCGGCCGATCGGCTCGATGATCAGCATGGGCGCCTTCGCGCCGCCGAGCATCCGGCTTGCCGCGCCGGCGAGCGCGCGCGCCGTATCGCCATCGCACCCCGCTGCCGACACGACCTGCACGTTGCTGGGTGAACGTAGCACAAAGATCACCGCGGCCTGTGCGTCACACGCTTCGAGGAGCGCCGTCGTCCCTTCCTTGGCGAGGAGCGCCGGGGTGACCGACGCATCCACGATCCGGCGCACGAGCGCAGCGTCGCCGTCCATCTGGACGCCGACGAAGCCGCCGGTCGCAACGGCGGGAATGCTTGCGAGGGCCGCGCGTGTCTCGGCAAGGTCGGGGTGCGCCTGCAGCGACTCGAAGATCGTCGTCGCATCGGTGAGGTAGCGCGTGGCGCGCGAGCGCGCGCCGGCCGCTCCTGCAAGCTTCCCGAGCTCGAGATAGCTGAGGCCCGCCTGGTATCGCTCGCCCAGGAGGTCGAAGACGCTGACGCTCTGGCCGTAATCGTGGTACGCCTCGGTCGATCTGCCGCCTTGCGCGTGGACGCGGCCGCGCAGCCGGAGGAACTCTCCCCAGATCCCGCTCATGCCGGACGGCTGCAGCCTCGATTCGACGGTCAGCAGGAGGGCTTCGGCATCTTCCTGACGACCTGATGCCAGCAGCGCTTCGACGGCAACGAGATCCGCCTGCACCGCGTAGCCGGACGGGACGTCCTGCGCGTTGGCAATCTCCGTCGCGATCGCGAGCGCCTGCGACGGCTGGCCCCGTCTCAGCGCGACTCGGGCCTCGAGCACGCGCACCGACCACTGATACCAGCGGTTCGCCTGGGCGCCATACTCGCCGTATGCCTCGCGCGACCGCTGCAGGCACCGGCTCGCTTCATCGTGATTGCCGCGGATCAGGTAAATCTGCGCCAGCGTGTCGAAGACGGCGCCGGTCGTCTCGCGCATGAACTGCAGCGGGCTGCGCACGTCGAGCGCGCGATTGAGCGCCTGCTCGGCGCGCGTCAGATTGCCGAGCCGCACGCAGATCTGACCGAGCGACGCGAGCGCGATCCCGAGTCCATGCGGCGTCCCGGACTCCTCCTGGAGCTCGACGCTGCGCTCGGCCAGCAGCATCGCCGTGTCGTGACGGTGCTGCATCATCGCGACGTTGGCCTCGTTGCCGCACACCGTTGCGACCACGTCCCCGGCGTGGACCATGAGGGCGAGTCGTTCGGCGTGCCGCAGCGCGCCCATGGCTTCGTCGAGGCGCCCGTCCTGCGCCAGCGTCACTCCCGACAGTGAGTGCACGAGGGCGAGATGTCGAAGGTCACCGGCGGCGTGCAGGGCCGAGGCCGCCTGCGCGATGTGATCGCGGACGATCGCGCTGTCGCCGACCTGGCGGTAGCAGAGCCCCAGCTCGTAGTGGGCGAGGCCAATCGCGCGCGAGTCGTGCGCGCGTTCCGCCTGCTTCAGCGCGCGCGTGAGGAAGGCGATGCCGCGCGACGGCTCGCCGCGCGCGCTGGCCAGCTTCCCGTGGAGCCGCCACAGCTCGGAGAGACGGGCGGGATGCAGCCGCTCGCGCTCCTCGGGAGGCTGCCCGAGGGCCTCGGTCGCCTGGCGGATGTCGTCCTGCAGGAGCCACGCTTCGGCGAGGGCGCTGCGGAGCTGGAGCGTCTCGTCGCGGCTGAGCCCTGGTTGTTTCAGGGTGCGCACCAGGACCGTCGCCGCGTCGGCGCCATGGCCCTTTTGCAGGGCCTCCGTAGCTTGCGCAAAGAGGTCCGCCGCCGGCATGCGGTCCGCAGTATACCTCGTATACAACCCAGGTCAACTATCAGTTGCATCGGGGCTTGCGCGGCCCGGACTCTGAGGCCGATTTGCGCAGCGGTGTGCATTTGGCGACTCAGAGTCCATTCCACAAATTAGGACAGCGGGAGCGACTCAGAGTCCGGGTCAGGCGCGCGCGACTCAGAGTCGGCGGGCGAGCGGATCCCGCGCGAAGCAGTAGGTCAGGAGCTTGTAGATCAGCTTCGCGGCGAGGAAGTTCGGGGCGACGATGCCGGGGATCGGGCTGAGTTCGACGATGTCGCAGGAGACGACGCGTCGGCGCTCGGCGGTCGCGCGGAGGAGCGCGGTGATCTCCGCCCACGAGAGACCGCCGGGTTCGGGAGTGCCGGTCGCGGGCATAATCGCGGGGTCCATGCCGTCCACGTCGATCGTGACGTAGACGTCGGCCCCGAGCGTCTCGACGACCTTGTCGATCCAATCAGGATCCCGACGCATCTTGACGTCGTAGAAGATCGTCGTGTTCAGCTTTTGAAGCATCGCCGCTTCTTCGATCGACAGGCTCCTGATCCCCACCTGCGTGACGGACGCGTATTCGAGCGCGCGCCGCATGGCGCACGCGTGGTTGTGGCGCGTTCCCATGTAGCTTTCGCGCAGATCGGTGTGCGCGTCGATCTGCAGCACCGAGATTCCTGGATACTTGCGCGCGGCCGCGGACACGAGCGGAGGCGTCATCGAATGTTCCCCGCCGAGTGACACCAGGAACTTGTCGCGGCCGATGATCTCGTACCCGACACGCTCGATCTCTTCCATCAGCGGCTCCATCTCGCCGAACGGAAGCTCCATCTCGGGCAGTGTGAAAATGCCGACCGGGTGGACGTCCACCTCCATCTCTTCATCCCACAGCTCCATGTGCGAGGACGCCTGCAGGATCTCGTGCGGACCGTTGCGGGTCCCGGCAACGTACGACGTGGTGCGATCGACGGGAACGGGCAGAATCACGACGCGCGCTTCGTCAAACGAACGGCGGACGGGCAGCGCTCCGCCAAAGGCAAGCGGGTCCCCGTGATCGTAGTGAAACGGAAAACTCATTACGTGCGGGCCTCGAAACGCGCCTGCGGGAAAGGGCGGCCGTCAACCGCCATGACGGGACCGGAAAGATCGAAGCGCAACGGTTTCCGGCCGGCGAGCGTCTCGCGGCCGCTGGTGGCGAGCGCGCTGACGAGCAGCGGCAGCGCCAGCGTCGCATCGGCCTGCACCGTGACCTGCTCCGCATCGGCCGCGAGCTTGCCCCAGCTCTGCGCCTCCTCGAGGCTCGAGCCGGACGCGCCGCCGAAATGCGGGACATCGGTCACGATCTGCAGCGCGTAGCGGTGTCCGCCGACCCGGTCATCGTAGAACTCCGCCTGCACGCTTGCCTGGTTGATGAAATTCTTCGGGGTGCCGCCGCCAAGGACGACGGACGCGGTCCGCGGCCGGCGGATGACGAGGTTGGCGGACTCGATGATGTCGCCGATGACGTCGATCTGCGCCGCGGTCGCTTCGCGGTGCCGCGCCTGCGACAGCCCCATCCCGATCGAGGAGTCCGCGATGGCAGGGCAGAAGATCGGCACGCTCGCGCGATACGCGGCCGTCAGGATCCCTTCGGCCTTCGTTTCGTTCCACAGGTACTCGCCGAGCTTATAGAGGAACTCGCGCGACGTGTACGGCCGGCGCTCGAGCGTCAGCGCAAAGGCCGCGATCCACTCGTCGTTGTCGACGAACTCGTCTTCGCTCGCGTACGTGTCGTACACGCGATCGATGTGCTCGGCCTGCAGGGCCGCGTCGTTTTCACGCGGAGACCCCTGATAATGACGCCGGCCCCGCGACTCGTGCAGATCGTGATAGAGGTTCGCGCCCGTCGAGACCAGGCAGTCGACGTAGCGTTCGGCGATCAGATGCGCGACGATCAGCCGCAGGCCGCCGGCGGTGAGCGCGCCAGCCATGCCCATGAAGATCGTGCAGTCGGCGCCGAGCATCTTTTCCCAGATGCGCCGCGCGGTGGCGAGATTGCGCCCCTGGAACGAAATGCGCTCCATTCGCGCGAGCACTTCATCGGCAGGAAGGCCCGGCTCGATCGTGAATGGCTCCACGGGCGCGCGAAGAAAACGTGATTTCGTTTTCATGCGGACGCTATTCTAATTCGTCAGTCGACAAATCAGCATTCAGAAAGCGCGACCGACGCGGCCGAACACCGCCGACCCCGATCGCGCCCTCACGGGATCGCGCGTCCAGGCGACGCCGGCGGTGAAGGTGACCGGCAGGTAGTGGCCGAGGACGGTGTCCGTCGAGAGCTCACCGCCCGTCGAGGTCCGAACATCCGCAAATCGAAAGCTCCGGCTCCACGCCTGGCCGGCATCCGCGAAGATCGCCGCGTGAATCGACCGGAAAAAGATCGGCCAGGACCCGAGGCCGCGCTGAATGTAGACCAGTGGCAGCCGCACGTCGACGTTCGCGACCGCGGCGCGCGAGCCCACGAGGTCGTCGGCGGCAATCCCGCGCAGCAGCCCAATCGTGTCTCTTCCGAAATCGAAGACGGCGACGGACGGTCCCGGTCCGGCGGCCGAGAACGCGCGTCTGACGCTTCGATCGCCCCAGCCGCTCGCGAACGCCGCACGCCCGGCAACCACGGTGTGGCGTCCGAAGATCCGCTGAAAAACGCGCGCGTCGAGGATGGCGGCTCCGCCGTCGGCGTCCGACCCGAAGGCGGCGCGCGTCGTTTCCGCCGCGACCTCGACCTGCACGCCCTCCTCGGCGCTGATCGAATACCCGAACTGGCGGCGGCTGTCGTGTATCCAGCCGGCGCGTAGCGACGCACGGCGTTGTCGCAACGGCTGTGCCCCGCACCCGGACGAACAGCGGAGAGTGTCCTGTTGAAAATCGAACGCGCCGAGGAGCGTGTCGGTCCAGCGGACGTGACGGAAGGGCAGCAGCGCGCCTGCCAGCGCCTCGCGCGAGCGGATATCGCCGCCGGTAATCGGATCGGTGTCGTCCGAGTAGCCCGCGAAAAGCGTCGGCCACCAACGATCGTACGCGTAGGCCGCGTGCCAGTCCGGCCGCGCCCGGTTCCCGCTCCATGCCGCGGAAACCGCATATCCGTGGCGTCCCAGCGCATCCGTCGCGTCGGTTCCGGCTCCCACCAACAGTTCGTCGGCGTCAGTCTCCACGATCGGCGTCCAGTACGTCGGCGCGAGCGTTCGCCAGGGGTTGTACGACGCCAGCTCACCCGCAGAAGCCACTTCACCAGACGCGGGCCGTGCTTCCTCCGGCCACTCGACGCTCCGCCATCGTCGCTCATCGACCGGCGCTGAAAACAGGTCGTACCCGTCGGCTGTGTAGCCGACGTAGAGCAGCGTGCGGCCGTCGGGCGATAGCTCGGGAGACTGCGCGCCGCTCGTCGAGTCCGTCACCTGCCGGACGCGTCCGTCGAGAGACACCGCGTAAATATTGAAGGGGCGATCGTCGAGGTTGGCGGCAAACAACACTCCGCGTCCGTCAGGCAGCCACGATGAGGTGACCAGTCGTGCGTTCGCACGCGCAACGAGTGGACGCACCCGTCGCGTCGCCACATCGACGAGGACGAGTTCGTACAATCCGCTACGCCGCCGGCGCTCCACAACGAGCCGACTTCCGTCCGGGGACCAGCGCGGACCCGTGAAATCGGTCTCTGGTTCGTCCACGATCACGACCGGCTTCGACATTTTGTCCGGCGTGAAATCGAAGATCGCGAGGGCGCGTCCCGTGCTCGTCTGCACCGTGCAGGCAATGCGTCGACCGTCCGGAGAAAGATCCGGATCGCCGGCACGTGCATGGAACGTGAGCCGGTGCAATGAACCGCCGTCGAGTTTCACCGCGTAGAGATCGGAGTAAAGCGCGACCGATCGAACGCGCTCGAGCTGATCGAACACGATCCAGGCGTCTCGAACCGATGTCCGGTTGCCGCGGACCCGCGGAGCGATCCCGGTGACGACCCCTGCCGGCGACAGCTTGTTCAGAGAGGGAAAGCGATGCGCGTCGGCCACGGCGTAATAGATGGTCCCGTCCGGTCCGTAGCGTGGCGCGAAGACCTCGAATCCATGGTGGGTGAGACGCGTGGCGATGAGGTCGGTCGGCCCGGGAGCGGGCGCGTTGCTGAGGCGAGCGCCGGCAAAATCCTTCCAGAGATCGCCGACGGACCGTCCAAACACGGTCTTGAAGGCCGGCGCACCAAAGTAGGGCACGCGGCGTGCGGTGACGTCCGCGAGCCGGGCAAGACGCTCCGCCCCATAACGATCCGCGAGGTATTGGTGGAAGTACGCGCCGTACGCGTAAGGCGCCAAGCCATCCGGCCAGGCGACCAGCCCGCCGCCGGCACGATCGCGGGGCTCGAATCGTCCGGCCCGCCCCGCAACGTCGACGATTGCGCGAAAGTCGCCCGCGGGAACGCGACCTTCATTCGTCATCCGGCTTTCCTCGAATGTCGCGATGCCTTCGATCTGCCAGATCGGGAGGAACGTGTTCGGAAACACGACCGGCACGCGCCCGAAGATCCGGCGCACGCCCCGAATCCATCCGCCCGTTCGATCGAGATGCAGGATGTGCGTGTACTCATGTGTGAACACGAGACGCAGCCAGTCGTCCGTATTGCCAATCAATGTCTCGGCAAGCGGTGGCACGGCCGTCATCTCGATCGCATCGTACGGAAACGGCGTCGCCCAGCCGTTGGCGAGATCCGTTTGATCAACCAGAATCACCTGCACCCGTCCCTGTGGCACACCGAAGACCGGCTGCATCTGGGCTCTCACGTCTTCGACAATGCGGGCAAGACGGCGCGCCAGCGCTTCTTCTCCCTGATGGGCGTGGATGTCGAAATGACGTGTCCGAATCGTCTTGAACCGCAGGCGCCAGTCGTAGCGCGTCGCCGCCGCGCAGTCGACGGCGATCCCGAGCATCAGGATGAGCAGCCCGAATTCCCGGCTGAAGCTTCTAATGCGCCGCCGCTGCCGGCGCGCTGCGATAGACATCTTTCATGAAGGTGAAATCGGCGATCGGCGACAGGCGGACGCCGTGAATGTCCGGCTGGAAAACGGCGATGTTCGTCTTGTACCACAAGCTGATGTAGGGCACGTCCCGAGCGATGATCTGCTGAGCGCGTCCGTAGAGCACGCGGCGCTCCTGATCGTTCGGCGCGCGCGACGCCTGGTCGATGAGTTGATCCACCTCAGAGCTCTGATAGTGAACCCGGTTGAGACCGGCGGGAGGCATCTGCGTCGAGTGAAACACCCGGCGCAGCATGTCCGGATCCGTCACGCCAACGAACTGCGCCGTGTACATCTGAAACCCGCCGCGGATGACATCGGCAAGCAGCGTGGGGAATTCCTGTGAGCGCACCTGCAGCGCGATGCCCACGCGAGCGAGATCCTGCTGAACCGCCGTCGCTTGAATGCGGTACACCTCCGACGTCGACGTCTTGAGCGTCAGCGAAAAGCGCGGCCGCGGTCCATCGCCGTCCGGATCGGGGAATCCAGCCGCGTCCAGCAGCCGCCGTGCCTCCGCGGGATCGAATCGGAAGTTGAAGACGTCGCGCTCGAAGGCCCATGACATCGGCGGCACGATCCCAACCGCCGCCGACGCGAATCCGCGGCGTAGATAGCGGACGATAGCGTCGCGGTCGATCGCGAAGCCGATCGCCTGCCGCACTTCGAGGTGCTGCAGGATCGGATCGCGCATGTTCAACCCGATGTACGCGTAGTCCGTGCCCGGCGACGAGGCCACCTGCAGCCGTCCTTCCTGTTGCAGCTGCCAGACGATGTCCGGCACGACATCGTTGACGATGAGATCGACGGTCCCTTTACGAAGCTCGAGGCCCCGCATGGTGTCGTCCGGCACGACCTTGAGAATCAGCCGGTCGTTCTTCGTCGGGCCGTCGAAGTACTTGTCGAATCTCTCCAGCACGACTCTGTCGTCCGGCTTGAACGACACGAGCTTGTAGGGTCCCGTTCCAATCGGCGACCGGCTGTTCGACCCACCCGATCCTGCCTGCACGATTCCCATGATCAAGTTCACGGGAAACGACGCGAACGGCTCCTTCAAGTGAAAGGCGACCGTGTAGGGATCCACGATCTCGACGCTCTTCACGTTCCGGTACGCGCCCGATCGTCCGCGGAACGTCGGGTCCAGGAAGCTCCTGAACGTGTACGCGACATCCTCCGCGGTCAGCTCGCGGCCGTTGTGAAACAGGACGCCGTGACGGAGGCGCGCGACGTAGGTACTGTCGTCGGTCTGGTCGAGCGATTCGGCCAGCTCCGGCACGATTCGCAGGTGCTCGTCGACACGGACCAGCGAGTTGTAGAGGAGCTGATGCGCCTTCTGCGACGCTTCGTCGGCGGCAGTGCGGGGATCGAGATCGACGGGCGAGTTCGCCATTCCGACGACGATCGCGGGACCGTCCGGACGACCGGCGCAGGCCGTGAAAAGAAGGAGGATCGGAATGAAAACGAGCGAACGCATCTTACTCGCCGGCTTCGTCTTTGAGCTCCGCCAGCATCGCGAGCGCCTGCATCGGCGTGAGCTGGTTCACATCGATTTGCCGCAGCCGTCGTCTGAGTGGATCGTCCGCGGTAGTGGTCGACTGGAACAGGCCGAGCTGTTCCTGACGAACATTCGATTCGCCGCTCAGCGACGGCCGGCCGCCACGTGAGAGCTCGTCGCGCTCGAGGCCGGTGAGGATCTCGCGCGCCCGCTCGACGACGGAGGGCGGAAGACCCGCGAGGCGTGCGACCTGAATGCCGTAGCTGCGATCCGCGCGGCCCGGCACGACCTTGCGAAGCAGCACCAGATCGTCGTTCCACTCGCGAACGACGACGTGGAAGTTGGCGACGTTGGTGAGGGCGTCGGCGAGATCGGTCAGCTCGTGATAGTGCGTCGCGAAGATCGTCTTCGGCCGCGCCTTCGGGTTCGTCGCGAGATACTCGGCAACCGCCCATGCGAGGCTCAGGCCGTCGAACGTGGCGGTGCCGCGACCGATCTCGTCGAGGATCACGAGGCTTCGCGAGGAGGCCGAGTGCAGGATGTTCGCGGTTTCCTGCATCTCCACCATGAACGTGGACTGACCGCGGGTGATGTTGTCGGATGCACCTACGCGCGCGAACAGACGATCGATTACCGGCAGCTTCGCGCTTCGCGCCGGTACGAAGGAGCCCGCTTGCGCCATCAGGCAGAGCAGCGCGCACTGACGGAGGTAGGTCGATTTCCCGCCCATGTTGGGACCGGTGAGGATGATGACCTGACGATCGGCGGAGAGCGCGGCGTCGTTGGGAACGAATGATTCCGCGACGTGCCGCTCGACGACCGGATGCCGCGCGTCGGTTGCGACCAGCTCGTCGGCGGAGTGCATCAGCGGCTTCGTGTAGTTGGAGAGGGCCGCGGTTTCCGCGAGCGCGGACAGGACGTCGAGCGTCGCAAGCCCGCGGGCGGTGTCCTGGATTCGCGGCGCCTCGGATGCGACGCGGGCGCGCAGCGCCTCGAAGATCTCGACCTCACGCTCGACGATCCGCTCGTCCGCGCCGAGGACCTTCTCCTCGTACTCCTTGAGACCTGGCGTGATGAAGCGTTCGCCCCCGGCGATCGTCTGCTTGCGGTGATAGTCGGCGGGCACGCTGGCAAGATTCGATTTCGAGACTTCGATGTAGTAGCCGAAGACGCGGTTGTAGCGGATCTTCAACGAGGCGATGCCCGTTCGGGCGCGTTCCGCGTCCTCCATTTCCGCGATGCGCTGCTTGCCCGAACGGCTGATCCCGCGCAGATCGTCCAGCTCAGGGTCGACGCCGTCGCGCACGATGCCCCCGTCACGCGCGACCGCGGGCGGCTCGTCGATGAGCGTCCGCTCCAGCGCGTCCCTGACATCCGCGAGGTCGTCGAGCTCGGCGAGAAGGCTCCGGACGAGCGGCGCCTGAAAGTCCTCGAGGACCATCCGCACTCGTGGAATCGCGACGATCGAGTGTCGCAGCGAGACGAGATCGCGAGGACCTGCGGTCCCGAGCGCCGTTCGTGCGACGAGCCGTTCGATGTCATGGACGCCCTTCAGCGCGTCACGAAGCTTCGTCCGCGCCGTGCTGCGGAATCCAAAATCTTCCACCGCATCGAGACGATCCTGAATTCGCTCGAGGGCGACGAGCGGGCGCAACACCCACGCGCGGAGAAGCCGGCCACCCATCGGCGTCATCGTTCGATCGATTTCGTGCAGGAGCGATCCCGTTCGTCCCCCATTGGCCGCTTCGAGGACCTCGAGGTTCCTGAGCGTTGTCGCGTCGATCAGGAGGCAGTCGGCGCCGGTCCTGAACGCGACGTCGCGCACGTGCGCGAGATCCCCTTTTTGCGTATCTCGAAGGTACTGAACGAGCGCACCCGCCGCGCAGACGGCCGAGGGGCTATCCTCGAGGCCGAATCCCTGGAGGCTCTGCGCACGAAGCTGCGTCAGCAGCGTGGCTCGCGCGGAGTTGTACTCGAACGTCCAGGGTTCCGCGATCGTGATGCGGGCATCGATCTTTGCGGCCGCGACAAGCTCCGCCGCCGCTTCCACACCGACGGGAGCGACGATCTCCCGCGGGCGCAGGATCGACAGCTCGTGTACGAGCGCCTCGCGGCCGTCGGGACCGGCATACTCGGCGGTCGTGAACTCGCCGGTGGAGACGTCGAGCAGCGCCACGCCGAATCCCGGACCTGCCTGCATCGGCGCAAGCGCGACGAGAAAGGCCGGCTCGCGTGCATCGAGGTAGCCGGCATCCGTGAGCGTGCCTGGAGACACGACGCGGACGACCTCGCGGCGAACGAGCCCCTTCGCCTTCCGCGGATCCTCGACCTGCTCGACGACCGCCACGCGAAAACCTTTGCGGACGAGACGCGCGATGTAGCCGTCGGCGGCGTGGAACGGCACGCCGCACATCGGGATCGCGCCGCCGCTGGCGTCCTTCGATCGCGACGTCAGCGTCAACTCGAGGGCGCGCGCCGCGGTGAGCGCGTCCTCGTAGAACATTTCGTAGAAATCCCCCATCCGGAAGAAGACGATCGCGTCGCGATACTGCCGCTTCGCTTCGAAGTACTGCCGCATCGCCGGAGTCGCGCCGGAAGTAACCGGGGAGGCGGAAGGAGACGACATGGGTGGGACGATCGCGAGTATAACATTGCAGATCGGCGAATGCCGATTGCCGATTGATGCTGATCCTTGCGCTGGACACCTCTTCCGCCGCCGGTAGCGCGGCGCTCGCTCGAGACGGTCGCGTCGTGATCGAGCGCGCCGGGGATTCGGCGCGCACGCACGGCGAGCGCCTTCCGGCGGAGCTGATCGCGTTGCTGGATGAGAGTGGGATGACGCTTGCGGCCGTCGACAGGTTTGCTGTCTCGATTGGACCAGGATCGTTCACTGGGCTCCGCGTCGGGATCGCGTCCGTGCAGGGACTCGCGCTCGCGCGCGATAAGCTCGTTGCGCCGGTCTCTACGTTCGACGCGCTCGCGTGGCGCGCTCGCGAGGCGGACGAACCAATCGCGACGTGGATCGACGCTCATCGCGGCGAGGTCTTTGCCGCGCTCTTCGCGCCGGGTGGACGCACGATGCTGCAGACTCCAACGTCGCTGTCACCGCTTGCAACGCTCGAGGCATGGCGCACCGAGCTGATTCGGTTCGACCGCGTGCGTTTCACCGGCGACGGCGCCGTCCGCTACGCC
>Ga0114129_10007480_pt1 | contig 15556 bp, 13 predicted proteins | sample RhiMetdeltSRZDD1_FD_80071 | JGI IMG/M metagenome (GOLD analysis project Ga0114129, IMG submission 80071) | Populus rhizosphere microbial communities from Tennessee, USA - Rhizosphere MetaG P. deltoides SRZDD1 (version 2) (version 2) | ecosystem: Host-associated > Plants > Roots > Rhizosphere >...
GACGAGGGGCGGGATGGTTTGCAAGAGGCCGATCATGACCATCTTCATGGCCGACCCGGTCAATTGATAGACGAACCATAGCAAGGCGACGCGATTGAGACTGTCACCGATTTGGGAGGTCATTTGGCCCCAGAAGAGCAGACCGAACTCCCGCGTCTTGAGCAACTGCCATCCGGGAGCGGCGGAAGCCGTCTTCCTGTCCATAGAGCCCATTGAGCCAGGTTCCATAGTGCTCGTCGTCTCACTCGGGCATTCTGCCTGAACCGTCGTCATGCGCTCCTCCCTAAATCCACATCAGTCAGATTAACTGACGGCAATCACTGCACAGAGCTTGCCTCGGTTGAACGCCGGATCGAGCGCCGGTGACCCTTCACAATGCTTGGATTTTCCGTATGTGGAACCGCCAATAGTCATTGAGTTTTTAGACGCCTCGAGACAATTTGTCCACATGAGATTCAACATAAGACTTAACCCTGCCGAATCAAGACTAGACATTCTACTAGTTCTGCGCACCTACAAGTCGGGGTTTAGAGCCTACAGATGTCCTGCGATGTGTCTTAGATTCCGCTAATGCAACGCCACAGGCCGTTCCGAAATTTTATTCCAGAACAGTCCGGCCCACAGAGCCGTCACTGCCATGACGAATCCAATGGCGGCAACGGTCACCGGCACGCCGAACCGTCCCGTAACCCATCCAAAAAAGGTGATGCCGCCCATCGCCGCCCCCATGGCCCCCATCGTATAGAAGCTCAGAGCCCGACCCAGCATGTGCGGCGGAGTGACCTCCTGCAACACGCCCCAGGCAATCGGCGTGAGCACGCCAAGTCCGCCGCCCAGCACGATCAGCAACCCGCCGGCCGTAGCGGGATGATTTGCCCAGACCAGCGCCAACAGCGCGGTCCCGCTGATCGCGCTCGCCAATGCGATGATTTTGACGCGGCGTTTGATGCTCCAGGCGCTGATCGCCGTGAGCACGACCGACACAGCGAGCAATCCCACCCCCAGCATCGACCACAGATAGCCGACTTCTACGGGACCGAGATCGAGTAGCTTTCTCGCGAACACAGGAAACAACGTCGTAAAGGCGCTTGTCGCGAAGGTATAGAGCGATGCGGTGGCGGTGAGAAACAAGACGATCGGCCGGCCTTTGACAACGTAGCGAAATCCGTCCACGAGATCCTGCCACGTCGAGGCGATCGGCTGATGGGAGTCCATACGCAACGTCGGTGGAATGAATCGAATGGGCACGAAGCAGGCGGCGGAGATCACATAGGTCAAGGCATTGAGGCAGAGCACATCCTGAGAGCTGAGGGCCGCGATGCCCAGGCCGCTGAGCGCCGGCCCCATGATGATGCCCAAACTGGTGGTCATCTGCAGCAGCGCGTTGGCGGAGGTGTACTGTGAGGGGACGACCAGCGAGGGCACGGCGGCCGTCAGCGCGGGACCGAACACGGCGGTCGCCACGGCATGCAGCGTGACCAGGACATACAAGGAGGAAACCGTAAACGTATCGACCGACATCCAGCAGGGGATCAGTCCGATCACCACCGCCCGGACGAGATCCGACACGATCAACAGCGATTTTTTGGGAAGGCGGTCCACGGCCACGCCGATGAGAGGAGCCAGGACGATCGCGGGAGCCGTTTGAAGAAGGCCGATGATGCTCGTCTTTAGCGGTGAGCCGGTCACCGAATAGACAAACCAGAGCAAGGCCAGTTTGGAAATGCCGTCTCCCACCTGCGAGACCACTTGGCCCCACCACACGAGGGTAAAATCCCCGCTGAGCAACCAGCGTCTGGTGTGGGAGACAGGTCTAAGGTGTTTGCGCGAGGGAACGGATGATCCTTTGACGACCCGCGTGAGCCGATCCTCCGATAGGGAGGTCGAGGTTAAGGCTGCCGTAACCTCAACCTGTCTTGGTTAGTCTTTGCCGACGATCTGAACGCCGGTCGTATCGACGGCACGAACGCCCGGCACTTGCCTGGCCGCTTCCGCCGCCTCCAGTGCGATGACTTGAAAGCGGGTCTTGCCGCTCAAATGTACAACGCCGTTTTCCGCTTTTACGTCGAATCCAACGGCCTTCAACGTCTCGCTCTTGGCCAGCCGATCCCTGACGAAGTGCGCGATCGTTTCGTCCTGTTTTTTCGTCAACGCGGTACGCAGGGGGGGAGAAACGGTGAGCTTATTCACCACCGATTCGATTCCCTCGATCTTCCGAACCAGATCCGCGGCCCTGCCTTTTTCCTCTTCCGTCGGAACGTGTCCGCTCAGCACCGCCTTCCGATCGTCCATTTCCACTTCGATTTCGAACGGAAAAAGCAGGGGATCGGCCATCAGGGCCAGCTTGATCGTCAGGTTGGGGGAGACCACAGGCTTCTTCGTCGTCTCTTCCTGCTTTACGGGAACCGGTTCGTCGGTTTTCCCCGCCTTGTCCTCCGACGGCGGCTTTGCCGACGACTCGGATTTCGTATCGGTCTCTTTTTTTTTCGGTTCGACTGCCGGCGCCGGTTCCTTCGGTTTGTCGGTACTCTGTCCGTTGTCCGCTGCGCCGGCTGACAGGTCGAATGCCAGCAGGACAATGAGCGCCGTCAGCCATCCGATCATGAGTCAGCTCACAAGGTGACGGAACCGTCGGTCGAGATCGGCCGAATCGGTACCTAGTAAAAGCACTGCATCTTCGCCGGTGCGGCCGACAAAACGTACTGGGAAAAACCCGAGGACTTCGGCTCGATGATTTAATGCCCGTCATTCTAGGGCCGGTCCGCTCACAAACAAGGGTATCGTCCAGTTAGGGGACTTTTCGTCAATTGTTATCGTGCGACGGGGGAAGCTTGCTTTTTTCCATGGAAACAGGATGAAGCCGACGAGAATCCTGGGCATGATTATGGCCGGGGGAAAAGGCGAACGGCTCCTTCCGCTGACGGAGGTACGGAGCAAACCCGCCGTGCCGTTCGGCGGCACCTACCGTATCGTCGATTTCGTCCTCAGCAATTTCGTCAACTCCGGCATTACTGCCCTCCATGTCTTGGTCCAGTACCGCTCGCAATCGCTGATCGAGCATCTGCGCGAAGCGTGGCAGGTCGGCGGACGAATCAAACATAACTTTGTCAGCGTGGTCCCGCCGCAAATGCGGGCGAGCGACGGATGGTATGAAGGCACGGCCGATGCCGTCTATCAGAATCTGAACCTGGTCGCAGACTTCAAGCCTGACGTCATCGCCGTGTTTGGAGCGGATCACATCTATCGAATGGACATTGGACAGATGGTGGACCAGCACTTGGAGCGCGACGCCGACGTCACCGTCGCCGCCTTGCCGGTTCCGGTAGGGGCGGCGACCGGCTTTGGCATCGTGGAAGCGGATGAGAGTGGCCGCATGATCGGATTCGAGGAGAAACCGCCGCATCCCAAGCCCATGCCCGGACGGCCGGGGTACGCCTTGTCGTCGATGGGCAACTATCTGTTCAAGACGGACACGTTGATCCCCTTGCTTAAGCGTGACGCTTCCCGGCCCGGCACACATGATTTCGGCCGCAACATCGTGCCCGAATTGCTCACCGACCACCGGGTGCAGATTTACGATCTCTTGTCGAACGATATTCCGGGGCTCCGTTCCTACGAAGAACGGGGCTATTGGCGCGACGTCGGAACCTTGGACGCTTACTGGCAAGCCAACATGGACCTGCTCGGTGAAACGCCGATCTTCGATCTGCGCAATGCAGAATGGCCGATTCTGCCCGGCGTCTATGACGGCCCGATGGCTTCGCTGGTGCGAACACGCGTCGATGACTCGATGATCGGTCAGGGCAGCCAATGCGTCGAAGCGGATATCAGGCGATCGGTGGTGGGGAGAGGCGTCCGCATCGACCGCGGCGCGCGACTCGAAGAATGCGTGATCTTGGACGATGTCCACATCGGCCCGCAGGCCCACTTGCGCCGTGTCATCGCCGACCGCCGCAGCAGGGTGCCGGCGCGCAGCCGCCTCGGTTTCGAGGCCGCCCAGGATTCCACGAAGCTTCATAGATCGGACTCAGGTCTCGTCGTGTTGCCGTATTCCTCGTCAGCGCCGGAGGCCGACCTCGTAAGGCGTGCATCGTGACGGCGTCGGGACAGGACACGATGTCGGGGCGATTTCCACTGGCTACCTACCGGTTGCAGATGCACCGCGGGTTCACGTTTGCCGACGCCCGCACCATCCTGCCCTATTTGCAGACCCTAGGGATCACCGACTGCTACTTGTCGCCGATCAACAAAGCCATGCCGGGCAGCGGGCACGGCTATGACGTGATCGATCCCACCGTGCTCAACCCCGAGCTGGGAACCCCCGAAGAATTCGAGCACTTGGTCCGGACGCTACATTCTCACGGCATGGATCTCGTGATCGACGTCGTCCCCAACCACATGGGAATCGGCAAACAATTGAACGGCTGGTGGCGCGACGTCTTGGAGAACGGCCCGAGTTCACGGTACGCGACGGCGTTCGACATCGACTGGCATCCCATCAAGCGCGAGTTGGAAAACAAAGTGCTGTTGCCGATTTTGGCGGACCAGTACGGCGCGGTACTCGAGCGGCAGGAGATGCGGGTCGTTTATGAAGAGGGCGCATTCCTCCTGCGCTATTTCGACCATGACCTACCGCTCGCCCCGAAAACCTGGGCCGGCATCTTGTCGCACGGCCTCGAACGGCTCGCCGCAGACGGGGAGCAGGTCTCGCCGGTAATGGAACTGCAGAGCATTCTGACGGCGCTCAAAAACTTGCCGGGGTTGGAAGAACGCAATCCCGAACGGATTGCGGAACGTTATCGGGAAAAGGAGATCATCAAAAAACGGCTGTCTACGTTGATGGACCAAAGTCCGGCCGTTCGTTCTTTCGTCCAAGAGAACGTGCGGATCTTCAACGGCGAGCCGGGCCGCTCCGACAGCTTCGATTTGCTCGACGCGCTGTTGAACCAGCAGGCTTACCGGCTGGCCTCGTGGAAGGTCGCATCCGAGGAAATCAATTACCGCCGGTTCTTCGACATCAACGAGCTGGCGGCCATCCGGATGGAAGATGAATCGGTGTTTCAAGAGTGGCACGCGCTGCCGCTGCGCTTGGTCCGGCAGGGTGCGGTGCGCGGATGCCGCATCGACCATGTGGATGGACTGTACGATCCGGGGCGGTACCTGCGGCAACTGCGTGACCTCATGAAGCCGGAGCAGGGCGCGTCGGAACCGCCGGCGCCGCTGTTCATCGTGGTAGAAAAAATTCTCGCGAAGGACGAGCCGCTGCCGGATGTCTGGCCGGTGCAAGGCAGCACAGGATATGACTTCCTCAATGTCGTGAACGGATTGTTCGTCGCCGGGGCCAACGAACAGACCTTCACGAATCTGTATGCCAAAGTCATCGGCCGTGAGGAGGCCTATCCCGACCTCGTCTATGCCGGTAAACAACTCATCATGAGCGCGTCGATGGCGAGCGAGGTCAACGTCCTCGGACACCAGCTCAACGTGCTGTCGGAACGGGACCGGCGCTCGCGCGACTTCACCTTGAACAGCCTCACGGATGCCATTCGTGAAATCATCGCCTGCTTTCCGGTCTATCGGACCTACATCACCGAGGGGCCTGAGCCGGTCGCCGATCATGACCGGGCGTATATTCACATGGCCGTGGCCCGTGCGAAGCGCCGTAATCCATCGATCAGCGGGCAAGTGTTCGATTTCATCCGGTCGATTCTCTTGAAGCAAAATGACGCGCGTACCAAGGAAGATCGCGACGAGCAAATGCGGTTCGTCATGAAGTTTCAGCAGACGACCAGTCCCGTGACGGCGAAGGGCGTGGAAGACACCGCCTTTTATCGCTATCACCGGCTTATCTCGCTGAACGAAGTGGGCGGCGAGCCGGAGCAATTCGGCATCGCGGTCGAGGAATTCCATAAACGAATGAGAGAGCGGCAGGCCCGCTGGCCTCACGCGTTGTCGGCGTCCTCGACGCACGATACGAAACGGAGCGAAGACGTGCGCGCCCGGATCAACGTGCTGTCGGAGCTGCCGCAGGAATGGAAGCTGCGAGTCAGCCGGTGGAGCCGGTTGAACCGCGCGCACCGCCGCGAGAGCGACGGGGAGTGTATGCCGGACCGCAACGATGAGTATCTGTTCTATCAAACGCTCGTCGGCGCCTGGCCGCTGGAGCCGATGGGAGACGACGCCTACCGCGTGTTTTGTGGACGCATCCAGCAGTACATGCAAAAAGCTCTATACGAAGCGAAGAGGCACACGAGTTGGATCAATCCCAGCCCTTTGTACGATCAGGCGGTGGAGGCCTTCGTCCAGGCGGCGTTGGAGCGGACGTCCTCCAACCGGTTCTTGGACGACTTCCTGCCGTTTCAGGAACGGGTGGCGCGTTACGGACTCTTCAATTCATTGGCGCAGCTGTTGCTGAAAATCACGGCGCCCGGCATTCCCGACTTCTATCAGGGAACCGAGCTATGGAATTTCTATCTGGTCGATCCGGACAACCGCGGTCCCGTCGATTACGAGGCTCGGGAGGCGATGGCACGGGACTTACAGGCGACCCTCGAGCGGCTTGGCCCGGACCGGATGGAATTCGCCCGCGCCTTGTTCGAGCAGGTTCAGGAGGGGCGGGTAAAACTCTACACCGCCATGGTCGGGCTGGACTACCGCCGGCTGCACCCGACCCTGTTTCAACAGGGAGAGTATCTCCCGCTGGAATGCGGGGGCAGCAAGAAACAGCACATTTGCGCCTTCGCTCGCCTGTACGATCACGAGGCCCTGGTGACCGTCGTGCCCCGGCTAGTGGCCACCTTGAACCCCGACAGCAAGCAGCTGCCGATCGGCCCCTCCGTCTGGGAAGATAGCTGGATCGCAGTACCCCCATGGCCCACCCTCAGCAAGTTCCGTCATCTCCTGACGGGCGAAATCATCGCAGCCGAATCGGTCAACGGCCGGCGGGTCCTCCCCATGAGCCGCATCCTCAATCTCTGTCCAATCGCGGTACTGGAACGGCTCTCATAAGCGGCAGATTTGAGGCACCATGGACCAGCTAGGAATGGAACAGCCTTCAAGTCAAATCCTCACTCCTGAGTCCTCCGTCCTCTTGAACGGATCCTCAATCTCTGCCCAATCGCGGTACTGGAACGGCTCTCCTAAGCGCAGGACAGTGTTCACTCAGCTTGGGGCCTCTGCGCGACAGGGGACAGAGCCCGCGGCCTTTTCACCAGCCTCCTCCTAGGGAAGATGCTAGTTGGTGCATCTACCTGAAATGCCTATCGTCACTATTTAGAAAGCCGTGAATAAGAGCCGTAAGACGGGAGGTCGGCAAGTGGCAAGAAAGTCTCAGCTGCGGCAGAGCAATCGCTCGTCGAGGGGGAGGCGGTCGGATTCATTTCTCCCGATGGAATCACAAGCCCCGCGCGAGGGACCGGTACGGCGACGAGACGATGCCTTGTCTCTATTGCGCCGGGACCATGAACAGGCGCAAAGCCTCTACGAAGGATTTCAAACCGCCGGCGGGGACGATCGATATTTTTTGACCAGCCGTCTCATGCGAACACTGGAGCATTACATAACCGTCGAAGATGAACTCTTTTATCCCGTGATCCTGGATCAGGCCTCTAAACGCGACCATCGGCAAGGACAGGAGTTGGTGCGCGCATCGATGAAAGAACATCAGGTGTGGCGCAAGCGGATTACGAAAGTGAAGGATATGTTGGCGCACGACGAAGGCTATCAAGCGCAGCTCGACGAGCTCATGGAACAGGTCCGCCGCCAGGCCGAGCAAGAGGAACAGGAGCTCTTTCCCGTCGTCCGGGTCTTGTTGAGCGACGCTGAGCTGATGCAAGTGGCCGACGACATCCGCCGGATGAAGCAGGAGGTCGAGTCGAGCCTTGCAGCCTAGGCAGGAATGGAGATTGGCCTGATGAATCCCCCGTGCTCGCGGAACGCGCACGCCAGATTGATCGAATTTGAAATCAAGGGCGGTGCTCGTTCCACGCGCGCAGTTGGGGACTCATTCAGGCCAATCCTGGGAAGGGAAGATAGTATTTCACCAAAATGAGTTTTCAACAGCAGCCTAAAGGACGGACTGCAAAACGGGTGCGACGGAGCCCGCCTTCCCCGGACGACCGGATTATAGGCGACCGGGAAATCCAATGGAGAGTGGCGGGCGGGCTCATCCTCTTGTCCGGTGTCCTTTCCTTGATGGTGTCGTTCAATGGGTTCGGCGGTGAGGCCCACGTTGCACGAATCGTGGCCGATGCGGGAAGCGCCGCGACGGCCGGCATGCTAGGGAGGAACGTCATGGACCAACCAGAGGACTCACTTCGAACGGTCGACCGGCCGATCGGCATGACGATCGGATCGCAGCTTGCGACGGGATCGGAGTCGAGTCCCGACCCTACCGCCTACGAGACCAAACAGGAAGAAGGGCGCCGGGCGCCCGGGCAGTCGCCGCGGCTATGGCCAAGCACGGTGGTCGACAACATCGAATCCCTGATTCAGCGCTATCCCTGGCCTACGCTGCTCTTGGGAATAGGAGTCGGGTATCTGCTGGCCCGGCGGGTGAGGTGACCGATGCAGGAGACGACACCGCAGGGACGATATGGGCTCATGAACCTGGTCACCGGCATCCTGGATGACATCAAGGCGCTTATGCGTCAAGAGGTCCAATTGTTGAGGGATGAGGTCAAACTCGAAGTGTCGAAGGCGGGACGAGCCGCGTCAGGATTCGGCATCGGAGCTGCGCTGACGGCGGTGGGAGCGTTGTTTCTGCTGCTGATGCTCGTCCACGGTCTGCACGAGTGGACTGTCCTGCCGCTCTGGGCTTGTTATGGCCTGATAGGGGGGCTCCTGGCCGGGATCGGCGTCGCCTTGATTGTCCGCGCCTGGTCTTTGGCCGGAAGCGTCCGGGCCGCACCGCGTCGAACCATCTATGCCATGAAGGAAAACGTCCAATGGATCAAAGAACACATGACGTTGAAGAGGACTTGAAAAACATCCTTCACACCCGTCTGGCGCTGGCCGACAAAATTCAACTCCTCGAAAAGCGGGTTGAAGACACGGTGCGCGGAGCCAAGATGGCGGCGCTGGACGCGGTGGGTCTCGCCAAGAACAAGGCGGTGGATGTCATCGAATCAGCGACTCACCACCTGAACCCTTCCGTCCAGGCCGGACGGAGACCGTGGATCTTGGTCGGCGGCGCAGTCGCCATCGGATTGCTTGCCGGGTTGATAGAGCGACGACGGCGAACGTCGGGCGTCTATTCATACTATCCTCCCGAGGCAGCAGGCGCGGACGTGATGCCCTCACGGAAACGAGGACGGATCAAGACGCCAAGCGGCGTGTATCCCTTTTATGGCAGGGAACAGCCTTCCGCCGGCCGTGGCAAGCCGGAGCGGGCAGAGGGTGATCATCGCCCGCCCGACCGAATCCCCGGAACATGGAAGCAACTATCCTCTTTATGGGACGAGCTGACGGGCGAACTGGTCCAGGAGCGGGATCGGCTTCAGCAAGCAGCGCTGCACGCGGGCCGTTCCCTCATTCAGGACGTGGTCCGCATGGCCGGACAGGCGTTGATCGACCGGCTGAGCCGCGCCGGTTCGTCGTCGCAGGTGGGGCAATCCCGAAGCCGATACGAATGATTCACCCGGTCTGGGGCGCCGCATGAACTCCTCTCTCCGCGGCCGCAGGGATCGACCGGCCGACTGATGCGACGTGACGCCATGTCGAACCATCGCCGCGGATGGATCATCGCCGCAGTCATCGTCGGCCTGCTGATCCTGGTCGTCGTCATCGTCGCGTCGGTGATGGACGAACCTCTACGGCAATATGCCGAAGCACGAGCGAATGTGCTGTCGGGCTATCGTCTCACGATCGGCGCGCTCGACCTCCATCCCTTGACCTTGTCGGTAGATCTCCGCGACGTCGTCCTCCGGCAGGACGTCCATCCTGACCCGCCGGTGCTGGCGATCCCGCTGGTGACCGCCGATGCCCGGCTCGCCCCGTTGTTTTCTGGCAAGGCAGCGGCGGATCTGCACGTCGAGTCGCCGGTTTTTTCCCTTACCAGACGACAGATAGAGCGAGCCCTGCGGAGAGGCGACGAGGAGGAGGTGAAGGAAGAGGCATTGGTCTGGCAAGATCGGTTGCGCGAGATGCTCGACTTTCAAGCGGCGTTCCACATGACGAATGGCCACGTCGTCTACCACCCAGGCACGGGGTCTGAACCGCTCCACGTTCAACAGATCGACGTCCACATACTGAACATTACGAACCGACCGGACCAACACGACGTCTATCCGTCGAAGGTCCATGCCAGCGCGAATCTTCCGGACCAGTCGCGGATACAGTTCGACGGCCAGGCCGATTTGTTGGCGAAGCCTCAGCTCAAGGTCGACGCCGATCTCAAAGTCCAACGTCTTCACATCAAGCACCTATTGCCGGCCGTCGAGCGATTCAATTTGCAATTTCGCGACGGGGCGCTCGATCTGAACGCCCGCGTCAAGCATTCCAGCCAATCGACGGTCGTCGCCATCGACGAGTTACTGCTCGACGGAGCCAAGATCGACTATGTGCACGCGGCGGCGACGAAGCATAAAGAAATCCGACGGGCCGAGAAGGTCGGACAGAAGGCGAAAGAGGTGCATCAGGATCCGTCCGTATTGGTAAAGATCGAACACGGCAAAATTCTGAACAGCGAAATGGGATTCGTGAACACAGCCACCTCGCCCGATTATCGCGTATTCATCACGGAGATGAACGTAGATTTGGATAATTTCAGCAACCGCCTCGAGGAGGGGACGGGTGTCGTGAAGGTGACCGGCAAATTCATGGGCAGCGGCCCCACGGTCGCGACGGGCACGTTTCGTCCTGAAAAGCCCAGACCGGATTTCAACCTCGACGTCAAGATCGTGAAGACGCAGGTCAAGGCGTTCAACGATGTGCTGCGCGCGTATGGAGACGCCGATACGACCGGAGGCATGTTCGCATTCTTCAGCGAGCTCTCGGTGAAAGACAATCGCATCGACGGCTACGTGAAACCGCTCCTGAAGGATGTCGAGGTCTACGATCCGTCGCAGGACAAAGAGAAGGCCTTGGCGCAAAAAGCCTACGAAGCGGTGGTGAGCGGCGTACTCGGCCTGTTGGAAAATAGGCCGCGCAACGAAGTGGTCACGACCACGGATCTGTCGGGGCCGGTCGAAAGCCCTCACGCCAATACCTGGCAAATCGTCGAGAAGCTGGTACAGAATGCCTTTTTCAAAGCGATTCTGCCCGGCTTTGAGAAGGCGGTGGGATGAATATGAGCCGCACGTCCAAGGCGTCTCCTGTTATCAGAACCCCGTGGGCCGACAATCCGTGGAGGTTGGGCGGTCTCACGATCACCGAATTGGGACGACGTCTGTGGCGGGAATCGCAGAAAGACGAGCTGATGGGTCGCGCGGCTCAACTCTCCTACTATGCCCTCCTTGCCCTCTTTCCCGCATTGATCTTTCTGACGGCGTTGATGGGCTTGTTTTCAGTTCAGAGCTACATGCCCGAGTTAATGGGCTATCTGCGCAAGGTGTTGCCCGCCGACGCCTTGTCGATGGTCGAGCGGTTCTTGAGCCAAGTGGCAGAGGGCAGCGGGATGAATATTCTTTCGCTGGGAGCGCTCGGCGCGTTATGGGCCTCATCCAGCGGCGTGACAGCCATCATCGATGCCCTCAATGTCGTCTACGACGTGAAAGAAGACAGCCGTCCGTTTTGGCGTGTCCGATTGACCGCCGTGCTCCTGACCGTCGGTTTGGCCGGCTTCGTCATTCTGTCGTTGACGCTCGTCCTCTACGGTCCGACGATCGGCGCGTGGATCGCGGGTTTCGTCGGCCTGGGCCGGGCCTTCACATGGACCTGGAACGTGCTCCAATGGCCAGTTGTCGTCGGCCTGATGCTGTTCGTAGTCGCCGCCGTGTACTACATCTGCCCCGACATCACCCAACCGTGGCGCTGGGTCACGCCCGGCTCAGCGTTCGCCGTCGCCATGTGGATTGTGGTATCGCTCGGCTTCAAAGCCTATGTCGATAATTTCGGCGAGTACAATAAGGTCTACGGCTCGATCGCCGGGGTCATCGTCCTGATGCTCTGGCTCTATTGGGGCGGCATGATGCTGTTGCTCGGCGGCGAGATCAATGCGGAGATCGAAGAGGCGGTGACTGAAGGCCAAGGTGACCGCGCCGCTGAACCGACGCGCGAAAAGCAGGTGGCGTAGTGAGGATCGTTCACTTGCCGGTCCGGCACTATTGAACGTTAAACATTGAGGTTCGTCATCCTCGATGATAGATGTTGAATGAACGGCAGAGCGAGAACGGGTCCATGAACATTTACCATTAAACATTGAGGTTCGTCATGCCTCGCGTACTTTGGAAAGGCGCCATCAGTTTTGGGCTGGTCCATATCCCCGTCGGGCTCTATTCCGCCGAGAAGCGGAACAGTTTCGACCTCACCATGCTGGATCGCCGCACGATGAAGCCGGTGGGATTCAAACGCTACAACAAGGAGACGGGCGAAGACGTGTCATGGGACGACATCGTGAAGGGCTATGAATACGAGAAAGGACGCTACGTGGTCCTCACGGAAGAAGATTTCAAACGGGCCAACGTCGAGGCGACTCAGACCGTCGATATCTTGAGCTTCGTCGACCAAACGGAGATCCCGTCCGTATATTTTGAAACGCCGTATTACCTGGCGCCGGACAAGCGCGGCCACAAGGGATACGCGTTGCTTCGCGAAACACTCAAGCAGACCGGCAAAATCGGCATCGCGAACGTCGTCATACGCACCAGGCAATATATCGCGACCTTGATACCGTTCGGCGAGGTCATTGTGATGAACACCCTGCGCTACGCGAACGAGCTCCGCGAAGCCGATGACCTCGAAGTTCCTGCGAGCAATCTAAAAGCCGTCGGTGTCAATTCCAGGGAGGTCGAGATGGCGCGGCGTCTCGTCGAAGGGATGACCGCCAAATGGAAGCCGGAGGAATACCGAGACACGTATCACGAAGATCTGCTGGCGTTGATTGAAAAGCGCGTCCAAGCGGGTCAAACAGAGGTAGTATCCGAGCCCTCGGCCGAGGAAGAAGAGCGGCCGGCCAAAGGCGAGGTCATCGACCTGATGGCACTCCTGAAACAAAGCGTGGAGGCCAAGGGAAAGGGGCGCCGGCCGGCAGCGCAACGGAAGACCGGTCGCTCGGAGCGTGAAACCAAGCGGAAGACAGCGTAAGTTCGAAATGAGGAATGAGAGATGTGGAATGACGCCTGGAGAAGACGACTCGTCCCACATTTCAAACTCCGCCGTCAAAATCGCCGCCGAAGGAAAACTGGCGGCCAAAGCGGCCGGCTTGTGGTACGTGGACGATCGCCGGCCGGGCATCTCCCGCTCGCGGCGAGGAAGCGGCTGGTCGTATGCGACTCCCGACGGCAAGCCCCTGCGCGACGGCGAAACCTTGACGCGCATCCGGTCCCTCGCGATTCCTCCGGCCTGGCGCGACGTATGGATTTGTCCCGACCCCGACGGCCACCTGCAGGCGACCGGACGCGACGCGAGAGGGCGAAAACAATACCGCTACGATTCGCGCTGGCGTGAAGTCCGGGATGGCAACAAGTACGAACGGCTGATCGCCTTCGGCCGCGCCCTTCCCCTCATTCGAAAACACGTGGAGAAAGACCTCGCGCGGCCCGGCCTCCCCAGGGAAAAAATTCTGGCCACGGTCGTGCGCCTCCTGGAAGTGACCCTCATCCGCGTGGGTAATGAAGAATATGCCCAACACAACGGCTCCTTCGGCCTCGCCACCATGCGCGACCACCATGTGCGCGTCAACGGGTCGGCTCTGCGGTTTCAGTTTCGCGGCAAGAGCGGCATCGTCCATGCCGTCGATCTGGACGATCGCCGGCTGGCTCGCATCGTCCGTCAAAGCCGGGATCTGCCCGGATACGAACTCTTCCAATATCTCGACGAAGCAGGCGAACGGCACACCATCGATGCCGCAGACGTCAACGCATACCTGAAAGCGATAGCCGGCGACGAATTCACCGCCAAAGATTTCCGGACCTGGGCGGGAACCGTTCTCGCTGCGCGGGCGCTCCGCGAGTTTGCCGCCGTCGATTCGCAGGCGCAGGCCAAGCGCAATGTGCTGCAAGCCGTCGAATCCGTGGCGAAGCGGCTGGGCAATACAAAGGCCGTCTGCCGGAAATGCTATGTCCATCCCGACGTGTTGAACGCCTATCTCGACGGCCGGCTCGTCGCGTCGTTGAACCGGAAAGCCGGCCGGGAACTCCAATCCAAACTGCACGATCTGCCTCCCGAGGAAGCGGCGGTGCTGGCGCTGCTCCATCAAGGACTCAAGCGCGAGATGCGCGCGGCGCGGGGGTAGAGACGCGTCATGCGATGGATCGGACGGTATATACCGCTCGCAGCCTCATCCCTTCTTCTGAGCGCTTGCGCCACCACCTTGCCGCCCTCGAAAGGCACCTACGCCTTCGAACGCCGCTGTTTGCCGGCACCCTCCGAGCTCCGCCGCATGCCAGTCAGCGAGGTGACGAACCGGACGCCTCAACCGGACCCGGCCGAGCGGCAGGAAGCCGTCAAACTGTACTCGCCCATCGCGGTGCATGCCGCAGACGCCATGGATTTGCTGCCGCTGCTCAATCGGATGGCGCGCTTGGAGAATGAACAGGCCCCCGTCGTTCAGATCGAGCGAGCCCGCCGGCAATTGGTGACCCGTTTGCAGTTGGCGACTCTCGAAGTGTCCAGTCTGGTGGCGGAAATCGAATGCGAGGTCCAGCGGGCCGACGAGGTCCAGGACCGGCTCAAGCACATACAAACGACCCGCACGACGACGCAAACGATCTTAGCCGTGATCTTCGGCGGGTTGGCGAATATTCTGTCAGGCGGCCTCGGCATGGCCGCCCAAGCAGGCGACGCCGGCAATATTGCCTCCGTCACAGGCGGCGCCCTGGAAGTGCTGTTCGGAACCTCCGCCAACTTCACCAAGGTCCGACAAGAGTTCAGCCATCCGCACAATCACTTGGCGGCCTTTTGGGACGGCGCGGAGGACCGGGAGTTTTTTTCGCGTGGCGTCTGGCGGTTTCTTACCCAACCGGACATCCGCAGTGTCGAAGGACATAGCTTGCGCGAGGTGCTGCTGGAGACCTGGAACGAAGAGGGGCGCCTGGGCGAACCGGGCTCGCAGGAGGAAAAACAGCGCAAGGAGCTGCTCTTCGGCAAGGGCGGCCTATATGACAGCGAGGACTTGCACGTGCGTGAAGCGATGCTGCATCAACTCGAATCCAGCATCCAGTTGATGCACCAAGATCTGGAAACTCTGCTGCGGGAAGTGCTCATCCGACAGGCCTTGGAGGAAGAGCGAATGGAGACGGCGAGCACTGTGCAATTTTGAATGCCCAACGTTCATGACAGGCTGATCATTGAGCATGTCGCGCACGCCACATGGCTTAAGTTTTCCCTCGCGGGTGAAAAAATCGTCGTGACGCGCGGGAACCATCCTGCCGAGCCCGCCTTACCTCATCGGGCAGTC
>Ga0114129_10007481_pt1 | contig 15555 bp, 15 predicted proteins | sample RhiMetdeltSRZDD1_FD_80071 | JGI IMG/M metagenome (GOLD analysis project Ga0114129, IMG submission 80071) | Populus rhizosphere microbial communities from Tennessee, USA - Rhizosphere MetaG P. deltoides SRZDD1 (version 2) (version 2) | ecosystem: Host-associated > Plants > Roots > Rhizosphere >...
CACTGCGACGGCAAGAACTGGTTCGGCTGGCCGTGCGACGAGGAGCTGGAGAAGATCCGGCTGGAGTTCCCGCTGGCCCAGACGCCGCAGCAGCAAAAGGCGGTGGTGGAACGGTTGCAGAAGCGGTTCTTCGAGGTGGTGCCGTACGTGCCGGTCGGCCAATTCTACGCGCCAGTCGCGTACCGCAGCAACGTCACCGGCGTACTGGACACGGTCCGGCTGGTGCTGTGGAACATCGAGAAGAAGTAGCCGGGACGGGGGGCGGAGCGACCCTCCGAGTGCGGTAGCCGAGCCGGTTGCGCACTTACCTCGTCCGGCGGACCCTGGCCACCATCCCCGTCATGGGGGTGGTGGCCGTGATCGTCTTCCTGCTCCTCCACCTCGCTCCCGGTGATCCGGCGGCCCTGATCGCCGGGGACTTTGCGACCGCCGAGGACATCGCCCGCATCGGGAAGCAACTCGGGCTGGACCGACCCCTCCACATCCAGTTCGTGGCCTGGGTCGGGCAGATCCTCCGGGGGGACCTAGGAACCTCCATCTTCTCTCACCTTCCCGTGACCCGGCTGATCCACCAGCGCGTCGAGCCGACCGTCGTCCTGTCGGTGACGACGCTGGTGATCGCGGTCGTCCTGGCGGTCCCCATCGGCGTCCTGGCCGCCTGGCGGGCGAGAAGCTGGGTCGACCGGCTGGTCATGGCGCTGGCCGTCTGCGGTCTCTCCATTCCGGTCTTCGTCCTCGGCTACCTTCTCATCTACCTTTTCGCTATCCAGCTCGGGTGGCTGCCGGTGCAGGGCTACGTGAGCCTCACCGAGGGTGTCTGGCCCTGCCTGCGGAGCATCCTGCTGCCCAGCCTGGCCCTCGGCTCCATCTATATGGCTCTCATTGCGCGCATCACGCGGGCGAGCCTCCTGGAGGTGCTGGAGGAGGACTACGTCCGAACCGCCCACGCCAAGGGGCTATCGGCCCTGACGGTCGTGGTCGGCCATGCCCTCCGGAACGCCTCGATCCCGATCGTGACGATCATCGGAGTGGGGCTGACCCTCCTGATCGGGGGCGTGGTCATCACCGAGAGCGTCTTCGCGATCCCGGGGATCGGACGCCTCACGGTGGACGCCATCCTCCGGCGGGACTATCCGATCATCCAGGCGGTGATCCTACTCTCCTCCGGGGTGTACGTCCTGGTGAACCTGGTCATCGACCTCGTGTACACGGTGCTGGACCCGAGGATCCGCTACTGATGGGAGTGTCGTCGCGGGCGTGGCCGAGGTGGGGCATCCGATGAGCGAGGCCGTCGCGGTCGCCGAGGGTCCGGCCGCGCCGCGCGCCGGAGGCCGCGGGCCGCGCGGGCCGATGGCCTTCGTGCGGCGTCACCCGACGGTGGCGCTCGGGCTGGCACTGATCGCGGTGATGGCCGCTCTGTCGACGCTGGCCCCGCACCTCGGCACCGTGGATCCCATCCGGTTCAGCCCGGCGCAGCGCATGAGACCGCCCTCCGACCGGTTCTGGTTCGGGACCGACAGCTTCGGCCGCGACGTCTACAGCCGGACGATGTACGGAGGGCGGATCTCACTCATCATCGGATTCAGCGTGGCGCTCCTGGCGACCACGGCCGGGCTGGCCATCGGCCTGGTCGCGGGGTACCTGCGCACGGCCGACGCGATCCTGATGCGCCTGATGGACGGGTTGATGGCGATCCCCTCGATCCTCCTGGCCATCGCGATCATCGCCATCACGCGGGCCAGCGTCCGAGGCGTGCTGCTGGCGATCACCGTACCCGAGATCCCGCGCGTGGTCCGGCTCGTCCGGGGGGTCGTGCTCACACTTCGCGAGCAGCCCTACGTGGAGGCCACCCGCGCCCTGGGCAGCGGTATCCCCCGCATCCTCGTCCGCCACCTCCTGCCGAACACGCTGGCCCCGCTCACCGTCCAGGCGACCTACATCTGCGCGGTCGCCATCCTGATCGAGGCGGCGCTCGGCTTCCTGGGCGCGGGCACGCCGCCCGAGATCCCGTCGTGGGGGAACATCATGGCGGAGGGGCGTACCAACTTCCAGGTCGGTCCCTGGATGATCCTGTTTCCCGGCACGTTCCTGGCGGTCGTCGTCCTCGCCGTGAACCTGGTCGGCGATGGGCTTCGCGACCTCCTCGACCCCCGTTTCGCCCGGCGGCTCTGATCGACCACGGCCGCCGCCGAGCCGCCCCCGGCCTGGTGGCTCTCGCGTGCCCCGCCTCGCCGAGCTATGCTGGCGACACTCCATCTCCCGGAGGTCAAGATGCCGAGTTGGCGGCTCGCACTGTCGACGACACTCATCACCCTCACCGCGGTCGGCGGCGGCCGGCCCGTGGAGGCCCAGTCCTTCTACGAAGGGAAGACCGTGCGCGTCATCGTGGGTCTCGCCCCCGGGGGCGGCTTCGACACGTACGCCCGGGTGATCGCGCGTCACATGGGCAAGCACATCCCCGGGAACCCGACGTTCGTCGTCGAGAACATGCCCGGGGCCGGGAGCCTCATCTCGGCCAACCACGTCTACCGGGTCGCCAAACCGGACGGGCTCACGGTGGGCAAGTTCAACGGGTCCCTCATGCTGGGCCAGGTCCTGGGCCAGGCCGGCATCGAGTTCGACGCCCGGAAGTTCGAGTTCATCGGCGCCGCGGTGAAGGAGGACGTGGTGTGCTCGCTGAGCAAGGCGAGCGGCGTGACGAGCGTGGAGACGTGGATTGCCGCGAAGGCGCCCGTCAAGCTCGGCGGCGTCGCCCCTGGCGCTTCGCCCGACAATTCCGGTCGAGTGCTGAGGGCCGTCCTGGGGCTGCCGATCCAGCTCGTCTCCGGCTACCGAGGGACCGCGGAGATCCGGCTGGCGGTCGACGGCGGCGAACTGGCCGGAGCGTGCTGGTCCTGGGAATCGATGCGCTCGACCTGGCGCAGCGCGCTCGACGCGGGTGACGTGATCCCGGTCGTGCAGGCGACCGGGAAGCCCTTCCCGGACCTGCCGAACGTCCCGCTGGCAATCAACCTGGCCAAATCCGACGAGGCGCGCCGTCTGATCCAGGTCGGGCTCCAGAACACCGGCGCCTTCGCCCGTCCCTTCGTCCTGCCTCCCGGTACCCCGAAGGAGCGGGTCCAGATCCTGCGCCGAGCGTTTCAGGAGACGCTGAAGGATCCCGCCTTCCTCGCGGAAGCGCAAAAGGCCAAGCTCACGCTCGAACCCGTGACGGGCGACGAACTGGAGAAGATGGTCGGCGAGATCTTCACGCTGGACGCGGCCCTCCTCGCCAAGCTGAAGGACATCCTCTACAACTAGTCAGTCGTTGACCGTGGTCGTGAAGCCGGCGCGCCGGGCCCAGTACTCCCACGCCCGGTTCTGGGATCGTGCCCGGAAGTTCATCTGCTCGGTGAGCCGGATCTCGCCCTCGCTCAGATACGTCACCTCGCCCAGCTCGCGCGCCTCCCTAACCAGGGCTGCATTGACCATGAGGTAGATCGAGACGAACACGGTGGCCTTGAGATCGTGCGCGGCCACCACCGCGCCGTGGCCGCGCATGAGGCACACCCGGTGCGGTCCCAGCTTCCGGGCCAGGGAGTCGCCCAGGGCGGCGGTGGTCACCAGGAGGTCGGTGTCACCGAACTCGTCCCTGATGTCCCACAAAGGGATCTCGGGGCCCATGGCCCCCGCCAAGTGGAGCACTGGCTTGAGCACGGTGCCGGTGACGCCGAACGGGATGAGCGACCGGGCGTGGTTGTGACACACGGCCATCACGTCCGGTCGCGTCTTGTAGGTCGAGCCGTGGATCGGGCGCTCCGAGTACATCGTCCGGTCCTGCGGATCCATCGGCCGGTTGTCGAGGTCGAACTCCATGAGGTCACTCCGCTCGACCAGCTCCGGACTGCGCGAGCGGGCCAGGAAGTAGCGGTCCGATCGCCGCGGATGCCGGATGCTGATGTGGCCGAAGGCGTCGATCACGCCTTCGTTGGCGAGAATCCGGTTGGCGAGGACAAGGTCGTCCAGGGCAGGCTCGAGCTCCGTCTCCTCCGACACTGGATTGACTCCTCTCTGCGCTAGTCGTATCCGAGCCAAGCGAGCAGGGCGCCCGGCGGGAATGGCACGCCGAGCGTCCGCTCGAAGAGCCCGTACACGAAGGCGAACCCGCCGAGGCTCAGCGCCAGGCTGGTCGCCCATCGCTCGCGCGCGCCGAGCTTGAGATAGAAGAACGTCGTCAGCAGTGTGGCGCCGGCGAAGCCCACCAGCCAGATGGCCACGAACATGCCGACGATCCAGGCCGCGATCTCCGCCGTGCGCCGCCTGGCCACCGCCGACGGCACGGCCGACGCGGCCTCGGCCGGGCCGACCTCCGGCTCGTCCGCGCGCCCGAACAGGTCGCGCCCGAACTGGACGACCGCCAGGAGCAGCGCGGGCACCGTCACCGCCCACGGGAAGAGCCCGGCTCGCGTCCCGAAGCCCCAGCTCTGCCAGAGTGCCCACAGGAACAGGAGCACGATCGCGAAGCTGAACGCCGTCCCTCCGTCGAGCCGAAGGCGGCGGGGTGCGGTCATGCTCACGGTCGCAGCCGGAGTCCGCCGGCGGCCGTGTCTCCTGGCGAGCGGGACCACGAAGCCGACCACGACGAGCCCGAGGAGGAGCAGCACCCCAGGCCGGAGAAGCCAGGCCGCGCCGTAGTTATCCGTGGACAGGAAGAGCCGATTCTCGGCCAGGGGACCCAGGACGAGCCCGAGGAGAAGCGGCGGCCGGGGCCAGTCGAAGCGGGTCATGGCGAGTCCAAGCGCACCGAACGCGAGGACCACTCCGAGGTCCTGGAAGACGTTCTTCTCGGCGAAGGCCCCGACGTAGACGAGGGTCAGGATGAAGGGGACGAGCAGCGTGCCGCGAATGCGGGTGATCCGGGCCAGCTGACCCATGAAGAGGAGGCAGATCGCCACCGTGATGATGTTCGCGATCACGATCGTCCACACCATCGCCAGCGTCACAGCCAGGTGGCCCTTCGGCGCCGGCGCCAGCATCATCGGGCCCGGCACCAGGCCCTGGATGAAGAACGCGCCCATCAGGACGGCGGTGCTCACGCTGGCCGGCACGCCGAACGCGACCGTGGTGACCAGGCTGCCGCCGAGCGTCGAGTTGTTGGCGGCCCCCGGGCCGAGGACGCCCTCCACGGCCCCCTTCCCGAATCGTCTCCGATCCGGTGAGCTCTGGACCGCGTGGGCGTAGGCCACCCACTGGGTGGTCGCGGCTCCCAGCCCCGGAATGACCGAGACGAAGGTGCCGATGGCACTGCACCGCAGCACGAGGAGCCAGTGCCGGAAGGTGTCGCGAACGCCCTGCCACACGCCCCCGACGTGGCTGACGTCCACCTGGGCGATGCTCGAGCGCTGGACCGCCAGGTCGACGAGCTCCGGGATCGCGTAGAAGCCAATCGTGACGGGCACCAGGCCGATCCCGTCCCAGAGGAAGAGCTGCCCGAACGTGTACCGCTGCGTCCCAGTGATCGGGTCGAGGCCGATCGTGGCCAGCCAGAGGCCGAGGCCACTGGCCACCAGCCCCCGGAGTAGCGCCTCGCCGCTCAGGGCGGCGACAAAGGTGATCCCGAGCATCGTGAGCATGAAGAACTCGGGGGAGCCGCAGGCAAGCACGAGGGGCCGCACGATCGGGATGGCCAGCCCGAGGACCAGCGCGCCGAATACGGCTCCGATGAGGGAGCTCATCATCGCCGCGCCCAGCGCCCGGCCCGCCTCCCCCTGCTTCGCCATCGCGTGGCCGTCCACGATGGTCGCGGCCGTGGTCGGCTCGCCGGGGATGCCGAAGAGGATCGATGTGATGTCGCCGGTGGTGTTGGTCACGGCCAGCATGCCCAGCAGGAAGGCGAACGCCTCCACCGGCGTCATCTTGAGGACGAAGGGCAGCATGAGCGCCAGCGTGGTGGGTCCGCCGAGGCCGGGCAGGATGCCGACGGCGAACCCGATCGCCACGCCGATCAGCATCAGCCCGAACGTGGGCCAGGCGACGACCTGGACCAGCCCGGTCAAGCCGGCCTGAACGAGATCGGCTATCGGAAGAGCTCCGGTGGCCCGAGGACGACGGCCGCGTCCAGGTGAAGTCTCCCCACGGATCCGCTCCCTTCCTTTTCCGCGGTGTGGACGCCGGACCGCGAACGCGCGAGGCTCCTGGTTCCGCCGATCTAGGAGGCATGCTAGGTTATCGACCCGAGACCCGTCAACTCGACCCATGGCCACACTGACGCTCACGCTCGCCTGCGGTGACTACGACCGCACCCTTCCCCTCAAGACCGGCACCGTGCGGCCAGACGGCGTGGAACTCAAGGTGCTCTCCCTGGAGCCCGAGGAGATGTTCTACCGGATGGCGCGGCTCCGGGACTTCGACGTGGCAGAGTTCTCCCTGTCCACCTACACCGTGCTGCGCGGTCGGGGCGAGCCACTGATCGCGATTCCGGTGTTTCCGTCCTTTGCGTTCCGACACTCGGCGATCTTCGTCCGAGACGACGCCGGCATCCGGGAGCCGCGGGACCTCGTCGGGAAGCGCGTCGGCGTGCCCAAGTACCACATGACGGCCGCGGTGTGGGTCCGCGGCATCCTGGAGGACGAGTATGGCGTGTCGCCGAGCGACCTCCACTGGTTCGAGGGCGGAGAGGGCGCCGCGGTGAAGGAGGTCGACGTGACGCTGCCGCCCGGGGTCCGCCACGAGCTGGTGCCGGGCGACCGTACCCTCGGCCACCTGCTGGGCACGGGAGAGCTGGACGCCTTCATCGGCGCCCGTCGGCCGGCCGGCGCCGCCAACGCTGCCAACGCCGCCAACGCCGAAAGACCCGCACCCGTGCGCCGCCTCTTCCCCGACTTCCGCCGGGTCGAGCGACTCTATTTCGAGAAAACGGGGATCTTCCCGATCATGCACACGGTCGTCCTGAAGGAAGAGCTGGCGCGCGCGCACCCGTGGCTCCCCCGGGCGCTGTTCGACGCGTTCAGCGAAGCCAAGCGCCTCGCGTACCAGCGCCTCGCCGACACCGCGGCCTTGCCCTACGTCCTGCCGTGGCTGGTGGCCGAAGTGGAGGAGACCCGCGCGCTGATGGGAGACGATCCCTTCCCGTACGGCGTCGCCCGGACCCGCAGGACGGTGGAGACGCTGGCCGGCTACTCCTTCCGACAGGGGCTCGCCTCGCGTCACCTGTCGTTGGAGGAGCTGTTCTGCGAGTCCCTGCTCGACACGTAGCCGAACCGGCGAGCTAGACTGCCCGGTCCCGGTACGTTCCGTGAAGCCGGGCGCCAGCGAGGCGCCGACGCTAACCTATCGGACCGGGCGCGACGTGAGCCCTACCGGCAGACGAACGTGCCGCCGACGTGGGCGCAGTTCCGGAGCGGCGGCTGCTGCGAGAGCGGTATCTGCGGCTGGAGGAGCTGGAACTGCAGGCTCTGCTCCTGCTGCTGCTGAAGGTTCCCCCGCTGCTGTTCCAGCTCCCGCCGGGTCTGCTCCTGCTGGGTGGCGAGGTCCTGCCGCTGGCGATCGATGGCCCCCGACAGCCCGTCCGACTGGGCCATCGCCGGCCGGGCAAGGACCACCAGCAGAAAGGCGACCACGATCGCTCTCACGCCCTCATTGTCGCGCCTCGAGGCCGGTCGTCAAGCAAGTGCCGTCCGGACCCGGCTCGCTGTGCGCCATAGTGGCAGCCGCCTCGGAACCCCCGGCAAGCTGGGCTAGAATCGGACGTCATGGCGAACGAGCATGCCCGGAACATGCGGTTGCTGGCTCACGATCCGCTGAACGGCCACGGCAACTGCGGCGAGGGCATGGCCATCCAGCTTGCTCGGGACGGCCGGCGCGTCCTGTGGCTCGCCCACGAGTCAGCACCCAAGAACGTCACGGCGGTGGACGTGACGGACCCGCGGAAGCCCGCGGTGATCTTCCAGAGCGACCTCCCCCATGCCCAGATGCGATCCAACTCGCTCGATGTGGTCGGAGACCTGCTGGTCGTCGCCTACCAGACGAGCCGGCCGGGGCTCACCCCGGCCGGCTTCGAGATCTTCGATGTCGCCGACCCCACCCGCCCTCGGACCGTGGCCATGTTCGACGCATCAGGTCCGGCCTCCCGAGGCGTCCACCACCTCTGGTTCGTGGACGGGAGCTACGTGCACCTGAGCGGTGGCGCCGTCGATTTCACGCCGCGGAACCGGAAGGACGATCAGTGCTACCGGATCGTGGACGTCCGCGATCCGGTCCGGCCCCGCGAGGTCGGACGCTGGTGGCTGCCCGGGACCGGTGAGGGCGACGCGGACCCCGCGCCCGCGAGGCATCCGGCGTTCGACACCGGCTTCCGCGCCCACAACACGAACGTCTACCCGCGCCGTCCCGATCGGGCCTACATCGGCTACATCGACGGCGGAGCGATCGTCCTCGACATCTCCGACCAGGGAAGCCCGCGGCTGATCAGCCGCTGGGACTATCACCCGCCCTTCCCCGGGTTCACCCACACTGTGCTGCCGCTCTTCGACCGTGACCTCCTGGTCGTCTCCGACGAGGCGATCGCCGACGACGGCGCCGACTGGCCGAAGCTGGTGTGGGTGCTCGACGGCCGCGACGAGGCGAACCCGGTGCCGATCAGCACCTGTCCACTACCGCCGCGCGCCGACTTCGCCGCCCCCGGCCGCCGCTACGGCGCCCACAATCTTCACGAAAACCGCCCGGCGCCTGGATCCTGGGTGTCGGAGACCGTGGTTCTCGGGACCTTCTTCAACGGCGGCGTCCGGGCATTCGATCTCTCCGACCCGTTCCGGCCGGAGGAGGTGGCGTGCTTCGTGCCGCCGGCGCCGAACGGCTCGCCGCGCGGGGCTCAGCTGAACGACGTCTTCGTCGACGAGCGTGGGGTCGTCTACACGGTGGACCGCTATACCGGCGGCCTCTACATCCTGGAGATGAGCCTCTAGGCGTTCCACTCGCGCGCGCCCGGGGGCGCCGCCCGGCTCAGAGGCCCAGGAAGCGCGCTGCCGTACCGCCCTCGACGAGCGCCCGCACGCCCGGATCGAGCCCGGCCTCCCCGACCGCGGACACCGGATCCGCGCTCCCCATGTCGAACGGGTAGTCGCTGCCCATCGCCACCCGCTCGGCGCCGAACTGCGCGACCAGGAACCGGAGGTTCGCCGCGCTGTGCGTGAGCGAGTCGAAGTGGAGCAGCCGCGCGTACTCCGCCGGTCGCTTCGGTATCGCCTCCCGGCCTTCCGGGCGCACCGACCAGCCATGGTCGAGTCGGCCGAGGGTGAACGGGAACGCTCCGCCGCCGTGCGCGAAGCAGATGCGGAGGTCGGGCAGGCGCTCGAGCACGCCGCCGTAGATCAGCTTCGAGATGGCGACTGCCGTCTCCAGCGGGTTGCCAACGATCAACGGGAAGTAGTACTTGGTGAGCCGGTCCTGGCCCACGAGCGGCGCCGCGGGGTGCACGAACACCGCCATGCCGAGGTCCCGGCATGCGGCGAAGAAGGGGAAGAGGGCGGCATCGTCGAAGTCGCGTCCCGCCGGGCACGTGCCGATCTCGACCGCGCGGAGCGCGAGCCGCTCGCGCGCGTGACGGAGCTCCTCGATCGCGAGCGCGGTGTCCTGGAGCGGCACGGTCGCCATCCCGACGAAGCGCCGAGGATAACGGGCGACGAGCTCCGACACGCCGTCGTTCTGCATCCGTGCGAAGGCCTGGCCGGCACGCGCCTCCGCCCAGTAGCAGAACATCACCGGCGGCGGCGAGAGCACCTGGCGGTCGATCTCGAGCCGGTCCATGTCCTCGATCCGCCGCTCCGGTCGCCACGACTGCTCGGTGACCTCGCGGAAGACGGTATCTCCCGTCATGATCGTGGCGCGGCAGGTGTCACGATGGACCAGCCGCGGCCAGCGGCCGCCGCCGTAGCGCCCGGCGAAGTCCTCCCAGCGCTCGGGCACGAAATGCGTGTGAAGATCGATCCGCATCAACGCCGATCCATGGCCGCAGCCCGCCTACTCTCGGTAGTAGGATACCGCGTCCGCTACGCCCGGACCGGCCGGCCTCCCGCCATGCGAAGGGCGTGCGCCTCTTGCGACGCGGGCGTGCTGTGCCCTACCATCCATTCGCGGTGTCGACGCCACTCCTCGCGATCGAGGGCGTCAGCAAGGAGTTCGACTCCCGCGGCAAGCGGGTGCTGGCGCTGGACTCCGTCGACCTGACCGTGGCCGAGGGCGAGTTCGTCACCATCGTCGGCCCCTCGGGCTGCGGCAAGTCGACCCTGCTGAACCTGACCGTGGGGCTCGTGCGGCCGACTGCAGGACGGGTCCTGTTCCGAGACCGTCCGGTCACGGGCATCACGCCGGCCATTGGCTACGTCACGCAGCGCGACAACCTGCTTCCCTGGCGAACGCTCGCGGAGAACGTCGAGATCGCGCTGGAGCTGCGCGGCGTACCTCGCGCCGAGCGGCGCCGTCGCGCCGGAGCGTTGATCGGCCAGGTCGGTCTCCAGGGCTTCGAGGAACACTACCCGCACGAGCTGTCCGGCGGGATGCGGCAGCGGGCGAACATTGCCCGCACGCTCCTCTACGATCCCGCCCTCGTTCTCATGGACGAGCCGTTCGGCCCGCTCGACGCTCAGACTCGGCTGCTCCTCCAGCAGCAGCTGCTGGCGCTCTGGTCGGCGACGGCCAAGACCATCGTGTTCATCACTCACGACCTCGTGGAGGCGATCGCCCTCGCCGACCGCGTCGTCGTCATGACGTCCCGGCCGGGCCGGGTCAAGCACATCGCCTCGGTGCCCATCCCGCGGCCCCGCCGGGTCGACGAGATCCACGCGAGCCCCGAGTTCCGGTCCACATACGAGCGCCTCTGGGCGGAGCTCCGGCCCGAGGTGCGTCTCCAGACCGCGTGAGCCCGGGGGAAGTGACGTCGCCAGGGCCTGAATTTGCGCCCGTCCCCATCGCATGGAGGATCCGACGATGAAGCGAGTCGTTTCCACGGCGGTTACGGCCGGCCTGCTCGCGTGCAGCCTCGCCCTGACCGGCCCCGTCGCCGCCCAGACGAAGGTGAGGCTGACGATTCCCGTGACCGCGCTCTCGATGACGCCGGTCTACCTGGCCCAGGCGCGCGGCTACTTCGCCGAGGAGGGCCTGGAGGTGGCCACGATCATGACCGGGGGCAGCGGGCCCGACATCAGAGCCCTGATCGCGGGTGAGGTCGACTTCACCTTCACGCCCGGCGATAACGTTCTCCTGGCCTTCCAGGAGGGTAAGCGCCTGGTGATGGTGATGAGCGGACTCAACCGCCTCTTCATCAACTGGGCGATGCACCGGGACGTGGCCCGCGAGCGCGGGATCACCGAGGCGACACCGCTGCCGGAAAAGCTCAAGGCCCTCAAAGGACTCACCGTCGGGGTCACCACGCCGGGCGCGCTCACCGCCCACCTCGCCGCCTTCGTCATCCGCAAGGCCGGCTACGTACCGCAGCAGGAGGTCAAGATCCTCCCCGTGGGCTCCGGCCCCACGTGGCTGGCCGCGCTGGAGAATCGAAAGGTCGACGTCGCGCTCACCGCCACGCCGACGCCGGAGACCGCCATCCAGCGCGGGTACGCCATCATGTTCATCGACAACGCCAAGGGTGAGGACCCTTCCTTCACCGAGTTCCTGATGGCCAACCTGATCACCCGCCCCGACGTGGTCGAGAAGAACCCCGAGCTCGTGCGGCGCATGGCGCGCGCCCTCGTCCGCGCCAACCAGTGGGCGCGCTCGGCGTCCCTCGACGAGGTGGCGGCGGCACTCCGGCCCACCTTCGCCCAGACGGACCCCGCCATCCATCTGGCGGGGGTGAAGGCCGTCTTGCCTGCGCTCAACGGCAGCGGGCGCACCACGGAGCGCAGCTTCCAGGCCACGCACGACGTCCTCGACCAGGCCGGGCTGCTCAAGAGCCGCGCTGGGTTCGCCGACGTGGTGAACAACGACCTCCTGCCACGGTGAGCGCCCGCGGCCGGCTGTTCCTTTATCGCGCCCTCTTCGGCCTCGCCCTGCTCGCGCTCTGGGAGGCCGCCTCGGGCCGCCTCATCGACCCGTTCTGGGTCTCGAGCCCGTCCCGGGTCTTCGGCTACCTCGCCCAGGTGACGCTCGATGGCTCCATCTTCGAGCACGCCGCCGTCACCCTCTACGAGGCCGTGACCGGCTTCGTCGTCGGCGCGCTCACCGGCATCGGCTTCGGGTTCCTCCTGGCCCGGCGCGAGACCCTGGCCGCCGTGCTGGATCCCTACATCGTCGCGTTCAACGGGATCCCTCGCATCGCGCTGGCGCCGCTGTTCATCATCTGGTTCGGCATCGGTCCGACGTCCAAGGTCGTCCTGGTGGTCATCGTGGTCTTCTTCCTCACCTTCTTCAGCACGTACTCGGGGATCAAGGGTGTCGACCTCGAGCTGAAGAACGTGCTCCGCATCATGGGCGCGAGCGAGCGACAGGTCCTGTTGAAGATCACGGTTCCGGCGACGATCCCCTGGATCCTGACGGGCCTGAAGCTGAGCGTGCCCTACGCCCTGGTGGGAGCCGTGGTGGGTGAGTTCGTCGCGGCCAGCAAGGGGCTCGGCTACCTGATCCACTACAACACGTCGCTGTTCTCCACGACCGGCGCTCTGGGCGGGATCCTCGTCCTGGCGGCCGTTGTGGTCCTCTGCAACGAGGTCCTGAATCGCGCGGAGGCGCGTCTCCTGCGCTGGCGCCCACGCGAGGAGGGCCGGTCGGGAGACCTCTACTAACGCACCACTCAGCGAGGCGACATGTCGGTCTCCAAAGCCGTCGCGCCCATCACGCTCATCCTCGCCCTCGCGCTGCCCGCTCCCCCGGCCCTGGCGCAGGCGCCGACGCCGTACGGAGCGGAGATCACGCTCGAGACGGCCAAGAAGATCGCGGCGGCGGCGATCGTCGAGGCCGTGAACCCGGCGTTCGCCATCGAGAAGGCGCGCACGGCGGCCATGTTCCGGCGGCCGAGCAGGACGCTCGAGGATACGTCGCGGACGCGCGTCGCCGTGCTGGCCTTCCCCGGGGCGACGCCGGTCACCGGTGGGCTTCCCATCCTGGTCGACGGCAAGATCATCTGCGGAATCGGCGTGAGCGGGGTCACGGCCGATCAGAACGAGCAGGTCGCCCGCGCTGGCCTCGACGGCTTGAAGTGACTTCGCGACGCGCGAAGCGGGATGGCGCCATCGGCCGGCCCCGGTCGCCGGTCGGTCTTGGCCGGATGGGATTGACACGGTCGCAAGCCCGCCCGTACGGTGGACGCGACGTACCGACGGGAACCGCATGAAGATCAGCGCGTTCCACCTGATGCCGCACCGGGAGCTGCCGGCGGACTTCGAGCAGCGCTACGAGTCCGTCTGGGTGACGCCTCCATGGTGGGAGCTCGCCGACGCCCGCCGCGTGGGCCAGTACTACAACTGGACGCTGGACGAGCTCCTGCACGCCGCGCGCTCCGGGTTCGACGGCCTCTGCACCAACGAGCACCACCAGAATGCATACGGCTTCATGCCCAGCCCCAACCTCATGGGGAGCGCCCTCGCGAAGCTCACGCAGGGCATGCCCGTGGCCATCGTCCAGATGGGCTCGACTCTCCCCACCTCGAACCCGCCCATCCGCGTCGCCGAGGAATACGCGATGCTGGACTGCATCAGCGGCGGGCGCCTGGTGGCCGGTTTGCCCCTCGGCAGTCCGATGGACGTGAACCTGTGCTACGGCATCACGCCCATGGAGCAGCGAGAGCGCTACCGCGAGGCTTTCGCCCTGACCCTCAGAGCCTGGCAGGCTCGAGAGGTCTTCCCCTGGAACGGGCGGTACTACCAGCTGGCCAACGTGAATTTGTGGCCCAGGCCGATCCAGGAACCCCATCCGCCGGTGTGGGTCCCGGGCTCGGGGAGCGTGAGCACCTTCGACTTCGCCGTCGCGCAGGACGTCTGCTACTGCTTCCTCAGCTACTCGGGCGCCCGGCCGGCCAAGACGCTCATGGACGGCTATTGGGAAGTGGTATCGAGCCAGGGGAGGGATCTCAACCCCTACCGCGCCGGCTTCCTCCAGCTCGTGGCCGTCTCCGAGACGGACGCGCGCGCGGAGGAGGAGTACGCGCGTCACGTCGAGTACTTCTATCACAAGTGCCTCCACGTGCCGGGCCCCTGGTTCTCGCCGCCGGGGAACCAGGACTACCGGAGCCTCCTCGCCATGGCGCGCAATCCGGTGCGCCGGCTGGAGAACCCCAAGGATCTCCGCTACCGGGACTTCGCGGAGCGGGGATACGTCATCGCCGGAAGCCCGGCCACCGTCCGTCAGCGCCTCGAGGAGGAGGTCGTGAAGGGCCTCCGCGTGGGGAACCTGATGCTGCTCGTGCAGATCGGGTCCATGCCGCACGAGCTGACCCTGAAGAACATCACGCTCCTCGCCCGAGAGGTCCTGCCGCATCTCCGCGGTATCTGGGACGACGTGGGGTGGGTGAACCACTGGTGGCCCCGCGGGCTACGCGGCGTAGCGTCAGCACCCATGGCCCGCGCCACCGCCCCATGACCACCGAGACGCGGACCATCCCCGTCTGGCAGGGCCAGGTCCACATGCGCGTCCTGTCGAAGGGCCGCGGGCCGGCGATCGTCTTCTTCCACGGTCCCTGGGGTCTGGCCTGGGATCCGTTCTTGGACGAGCTGGCTCGGAGCTTCACCGTGTACGCCCCGGAGCATCCCGGGACCAGCTCCGGACGGCCCGACGACATCTACTCCCTGGATGGCGTGTGGGACCTGGTCCTCTGCTACGACGAGTTGCTGGAGCGGCTGGGGCTGTCCCGGGCGTCGTTCGTGGGCCACTCGTTCGGCGGGATGGTGGCCTGCGAGGTCGCGGCCGCCTCCCCGGGCCGCGTGACCCGCTTGGTGCTCATCGACGCGCTCGGCCTCTGGCGTGACGACGCCCGCATCCCCAACTGGATGCTTCTCCATCAGGGAGAGCTCGCCGGCTATGTTTTCCATGACGCCGACGGCGAGGCTGGACGGCGGATGTTCGAGCCCCCGGATGACCCAGAAGCCCGGATCATGGCCCGCGTGGGGCTCCAGTGGGCCATGGGCGCCACTGGAAAGTTCCTCTGGCCCATCCCGGACAAGGGGCTGAAGAGGCGCATCCACCGGGTTCGTGCCCCGACCCTGCTCGTCTGGGGCAAGGAGGACCGGATCGTCCCGCCGCTGTACGCGGAGGAGTTCGCCCGGCGCCTCGGCGGGGCGCGGATCGAGATCGTGAGCCAGGCCGGGCACGCGCCTCATCTGGAGCAGCCGGAGGCGGTCGCCCGGCTGGTGGGTGACTTCCTGACGGAGTAGCGGGCCGTCGACTGCCACACGGCGAGTCCGATCCGGTGGCCGGGCGCACCACGATGCACGTGGTCAGACCTCGACGTTTCAGCTCGTACGCGGCGGGACATCAGGTGGCGTTGTCCAAGCCGAGGAGCCCGCGTTAAGCTGGAGCCGCGAGGGTACGCTAATCGGGGGAGGCACGGCATGGGGGACGACAGGTACGACCGGACCACCCAGGACGTGG
>Ga0114129_10007483_pt1 | contig 15553 bp, 10 predicted proteins | sample RhiMetdeltSRZDD1_FD_80071 | JGI IMG/M metagenome (GOLD analysis project Ga0114129, IMG submission 80071) | Populus rhizosphere microbial communities from Tennessee, USA - Rhizosphere MetaG P. deltoides SRZDD1 (version 2) (version 2) | ecosystem: Host-associated > Plants > Roots > Rhizosphere >...
ACGAGATCGATCAGGAAATCCCGCTGAAACCGCACGCGATATGCGACGGCGAGCCGCGCCGCCGCCACGCACGCCTCGGGATCGTCGGCATTCACGTGCACGATCGGGATCTTGAAGCCGCGGGCGAGCCCGCTGGCGTACGAGGTGCTGTAGGCGTCCTCGGCGCCCGTCGTGAATCCAAGCTGGTTGTTGACGATGATGTGGATCGTGCCGCCCGTGTTGTATCCGGGGAGGCGGCCGAGATTGAGCGTTTCCGCAACGACACCCTGGCCCGGAAACGCGGCGTCGCCGTGGATCAGGATTGGCGCGCTCCGAGTCGGATCGAACTTCGGAGGACCCGGCGCGGCCGTGATGGTGCCCGCCGCGCGCGCCATCCCTTCGACCACGGGATCGACCGCTTCGAGATGGCTCGGGTTCGCCGGCATCGACACGACCACCTCCATCTCGGGACCGCCGGCGAACGCACGCCGGGCGCCCGCGTGGTACTTCACGTCGCCGGTCCACGCCATGTCCTCGCGGAAACTGCGCGACGACACGGGATCCTTGAATTCCGCCAGAATCTGCGCGTACGGCTTGTTGAGCACGTGGGCCATGACGTTGAGCCGCCCGCGATGCGCCATGCCGATGAGGATGTTGCGAATCCCTGACTCCGCCGCGTCGCCGATCACCTCGTCGAGCACCGGCACGAGCATGTCGAGCCCTTCGATCGAAAAGCGTGTTTTGCCGGGGAAGGTGCGATGCAGGAATCGCTCGAATGCCTCGACTTGCGACAGCCGATCGAGTAGCGCCTCGGGGTTGATCGGATCGGCCGGCGCGCGGAACCGCCCACGCTCCACCGCCTGACGCAACCATTCGCGCTCTGCCGGCACGAACACGTGCGACAGGTCGTACCCCGTGGTCGAACAGTAGATGCGACGAAGCCGTTCAATCGCGTCGAGTGCGGTAGCGCCCGGATCCGGCAACGAGCCGGCAACCAGACTGGCCGGCAGGCTGCGAAGATCCTCCTCGGTTACGCCGTGAGTCTGCGGAAGGAGCGAGGGATCGCCGGGAGGTCGCGTCCCGAGCGGATCGAGCAGCGCGGCGAGGTGACCGTATCGCCGGATCGCCTCTGCGAGGTTGACCGCACCGACGATCGTCTGGAGCGGAATCTCCGGGGTCGCGGGCCCGAGGTCCTCCACCGGCGGAGTCCACGTGTCGAACAGCGCGCGGGTTTCAGGATCGACAGAAGAGGGATCCTGGCGATATCGTTCGTAGAGCTCGAGAACGTATCCGCGATTGAGCCCAGAGAACTCCTGCCACCCAGACATAACCCCTAATCCTACCCTATGAGCTAGCCCCTCGAGCGCGAGCTCCGTCCGTAACGCGGGTCTTTAGACGCCGCGGATTTCGGATCGACGCGGTGCGCGGTGGGGTCTGAAGACTCCACGCTACGGACGGCGATCATTCATATCTGAGTGCTTCGATCGGGTCGACGCGGCTGGCGCGCGAGGCAGGCGCCCACGCGGCAACGAGCGCCACGATTGCGAGAAACACTGTCACAACGGCGATCGTCGCCGGATCCGAAGCGCGAATGCCGAAGAGGAGGCCTTCGAGGACTGGCCGCGCCACGAGCACGAGCGAGACGCCAATCACGAGGCCGACGACCGACAGTACGAGCACCTGCTTCAGTACGAGCCACGCGACGGCGGCGCGCTGCGCGCCGATCGCGAGCCGCACGCCAATCTCCTGCGTGCGCGCGCTGACCGAGTACGAGAGTACGCCGTAGATTCCAATTGCCGCGAGGACGAGCGCGACGGCTGCGAACATTCCAAGGAGCAACGCCGAGGTCCGCTGCTGGAAAGACGACGCCGCCAGCGCTTCGTCGAGCGTCTGAATCGCGTACACGGGCTGTTGCGGGTCGAGCGACGTCACGGCACGTCGCACGTCGGCGAGCAGGGCCGCCCTCGGTTGGTCGAATCTCACGAGCAGAAACAACTGATTCCACGCGTCGCGGCCGCGCTCCATCGACATGAACACTTCCGGCTGGATTTCGGCGGCAATTCCCTGGTTTCGCGCGTTGCCGACGACGCCAATCACCTCCCACCACGGCCGGTCGGCATCGCCGCGGCCGATGCGCACCCGCGCGCCGAGTTGGCGCTCCGCGAGAAATCGATCTGCGAACTCCTGGTTCACGACAATCACCCGCGGCGAGTCACGACGATCTCGCGCATCGAACGTGCGTCCCCTGACGACCGGAATCCGAAGCGTCTTGAAATAATCGCGCGACGCAATCGTCGTTCGCGCTGTCGGCAGCGTCGTGCCGGTTGCCGGCATCCCTTCCACCTCGATCTGACCCGTGAACGCTTCCTGCGGTGGATATTGAGAGGCCATGGCAACCGAGGCGACACCGGGTATCGCCTGCGCTCGTTCGATCAGCTGCTCGAAGAATGTCGTGATGGCTTCACCCGATTGATACACGTTGCTCGGCAGCGTCAGCCTCATCGTCAGTACGCCGCGCGGATCGAAACCTGGATCGACGTTCCTGATGTTCGAAACGCTCCGAATGAACAACGCGGCGCCGAGAAACAGCGCAACCGAGAGCGCGATCTCGGCAACGACGAGGACGTGCCGAAGTCGCTGACCCCCTCGCGCCGCGCCGGCGCGGCCGTCCGCCTTCAACGAGTCATGAGGATCCGTGCGCGTCGCGTGAAACGCCGGCAAAACGGCCACGAGGACGGCGGATGCCACGGCAAGGCCGAGACTCCAGAGGAGCACGCGCACGTTGATGGCCGTCTGAAGGCCGAGCGTGCGGAATTGCGGCGGGATCAGAATGGTCGCCGACTCCAACCCGAAGTACGCAATGACGAGACCGCCAGCGGTTCCTGCAATCGCGAGGATCAGGCTTTCGGTCAGCAGTTGTCGCGCGAGCCGCCATCGCGCGGCGCCGAGCGCGAGCCGGACGGCCAGCTCGCGCTGGCGTGATGTCGATCGCGCCAGGAACAGGTTCGTCAGGTTCGCACACGCGATGAGCAGCACGAACGCCACGGCGCCCAGCAGCATGAACGCAGCGCCACGCACGTCGCGCATGAGCGCGGCTGCCCACGGCGTCGCGGTCAGCCGCCACCCCTCGTACTCTTTGTATTGCGACGATTCCGCCTGTGCCGTGCGTCTCGCAATCGCAGCGAGCTCCGAATTCGCCTGTTGAATCGTCGCCTGCGGCTTCAATCGGCCGACGATGCTGAACTGACGAACGTTCCGCGGGACCTCCGACGTATTGCCGCCCCACGGCAGCCACAGATCCGTACCAAGCAGGAGGAGACCTGGTGGCATCACACCGACGATCGAGCCGGCGAGCCCTCCGACGCGAATCGTCCCATTGAGGATCTGCGGATCGCCGCCGAAGCGCGTCTGCCACAGACGATGGCTGATGATGGCGACTGGCGCGCCGGGTGATGTCAGTTCCTCGCGAGTAAATCCCCGTCCGATTGCCGGCTTCAGGCCGATCACGGGAAAGAGATCATCCAGGAGCAGCGCGGTAAACACACGCTCGGGGACGTCGCCGCCCGACACGTTGCGGTTGCCAAGATCGAACGCCGCCGTGCTCGCGAACGCACTGGCGCCGCGGATGTCGGCGTATTCCGCGGGGGAGAGCACCTCGATGAAGTTCGTGTGCGCTGCGACTTTGGGGAAGCTCTCGCCGACGGCGACGAATCGATCGGGATCAGGATACGGAAACGGGTGAAGGACGAGCCCGTCGATCAGGCCGTACATCAGGCTGTTTCCACCAATGGCGAGCGCGAGCGAGATCACGGCAACCGCAGTGAAGGCCGGTCTGCCGACGAACTGACGGATCGCGAATTTCACGTCCTGCAGCAGAATGTCCATTTCGCTCCTCTTGTTTCGTGGTGGAAGCTGCGGCACGTCGGCGCGCGACGTGAGACCGCCCAGAAGCGGATCGACGCGCAGCCGGATCGCACTTCCGATGACGTCGCGGCCCATAAACACCCAGAACGCCACGAGCGCACGAAATCCGCGGCGGCGAGCGATCGTCAAATCCAGCTCAAAGGCGGCGACCATTTCGGCGCCGAACGCTCGCCGGAAGTCTGCGGGATACAGCACCAGCAGCACGTGATACAGGTGGCTCATCATTCTCCGGGGGACTTCGTCCCCCGGAGCCCCCTTGCGCCATCGCTCGCGGAGGCCCCCTTGCCCCGCTCCGCTCCGGCGGCTCTCTCGCTGCGCTCGTTCGCTCACTCGGGCCTCAGACGCAGCCGTCGATTCGCCCGCGCTGCATCGACGACATGGCCGAGCTGCCGAATCTCGATTCGCAGCGTGCGCCATCCCTCGTCGGTCAACCGGTAGTACCGCCGCTGGGCTTCCTGCCCGTTGGTCGGCTCGAACGCGTCGGTCTCTTCGATCAGACCGCTCCGCTCGAGCCGTTGAATCGCCTCGTAGAGCGTCCCGGGCCCGAGCCGAATGGCCCCGCCGGTGCGCTGCTCGACTTCCTGTTTGATCGAATAGCCGTGCTTCGCGCCTTCCGCCAGCGCGAGCATGATGTGCAACACGGGTAACGAGAGCGGCTTCGAGGCGCGTCGATGGGCCTTGGACATAAACGTATCGTTAGACGATACGTTACAGCGCCAGGTTTACTTCGCTGCCTGGCGCTCGCCGGGATTCGGGGTTCGGGATTCGGGACTCGGGGTTCGGGGTGCGGGACTCGGGGTTCGGATAGAGCAATTCGCCGCTTGGAAGCTCACCAGGCGGCCCGCCGAACCCTTCAGGGGCGGGCGGCAAGGCCGAAGGCCGTCGCGCGGAGCGCGTAAAGCGCGTGGGGGTGGGGTCCCACGCGTATTGAGAAAAGATGACTTGCGGCTCACAGAACCCGAGCCGCGACGACTGCCCTTATCGCCGCCTGGGAATGCTCAGCGTCTTCCACTCACCCGATCGCAAATGTTTGGCGAGAAAGACGATCTGACCCACGTGGTAGGCGTGATGGGTCATCTGGCGATTGAGCGCCTGCACGACGGAGAGGCGCTCGCCGCGGACCAAGACGTCCTTCTGAAGGTCACCGGGCGTGAGCCCGTCGAGCGTGGCGAACAGGATCGACCACCCTTGCTCCCAATGCGCCATCGCCGCCGCGCGATCCGGCTGGCCTGGAATCTCGAACTCGCCGTCGCGATTGCGATCCGGCTTCTCGCCGTCAGTGGTGAGGAAATCCGTGAAGCGCGAGCGGAGGTTGCCGGCCATGTGCTTCATGATCACCGCGATGCTGTTGGCCTCCGCGTCGAGCGACACGTTGAGCTCGTCGTCTCGCACCTGCGCCAAGGCCTTCTCCGCGAGCTCCTTCAGCTTCGCGAATTGAGCGCGCACGTCCGAGAGGTATACCGCTTCCGTTGACATCTGTCTGAACCGAACGTCCTCTCAACAGGAGTTCAAGAGGTCAGGAGAAACCATAATAAGTTCTCCTAGTCTCCTGACGTCTTGTTATTTCCCAGCTGCCCGAAGCAGTACAGCGTGCTGCGGGTTCGCAGATAGATCCGACCATCCACCAGCGCAGGGGTAGCGTAGATGTCGTCCTGCAGATCGTTGACGGCAATCGGCTCGAGGCTGCCGTCTGGTTTGAGCACCGCGACCTTTCCCTTCTCGCTCGCCATGTAGATCTTCCCGTCGCCGGCAACGGGCGATGCGTAATACCGATCGATCGCGCCCTTCAATCGTCCCTGCTGGATCACTTCGCCCGTATCCGGCTTCAGGCTCGTGACAATCCCGCCGTCGTTCACCATGTACAGCACGTCGTGGTAGATCAGAGGCGACGGAAGTTGCGGAACCGATCGTTGATACTTCCACCGCACCGCCTTGTCCGTCATGTCCCCCTTGCCGCCGAGGCGAATTGCGAGCATCCCGTTCTCGGAATCGGCGGTCGCCTTGTAGTAATCCCATTCCTCGCGGCTGAGGGATTTGTCGCCGTCCAGATCGATGAATTGCAGGATCGCCTTCACACGTGGATTGGGCAGTTCGGCCTCCGACAGCTTGCCATCACCATTGGTGTCGCTCTTCGGAAACACGTCGGAGGCAGGCGCCACGTCGACGTGGCGGCCGGGATCGTTGTCCGCCGACCCGAACCCGTTGATGTAGAGCGTGTCTCCATCGATCACGGGCACCGATTTCAATTCGAACGACAGGCCCCTCACCCACCACACGCGCGTGCCGTCTTTCGCGTCATACGCGATGAGGAGGAACGATCCCGGGACGACGATCTGCGTGCCACCCGCTGGCGGCTTGTAGACAATCGGCGTCGAATGGCCGCTGTGCGCTTCCGGGCGCGGCGTTCGCCATCGTTCCTTCCCCGTCTTCTTGTCGAATGCGACGATGAACGAGCCGAGATTCTGATCGCAGTTGAGGACTACCAGGTCGTCGACGATGAACGGCGACGCACCCATGCCGTAGACGTTGTTGAAAGGTCCGAGCGGCTTCCGCCACAGCTCCGTTCCATTGACGTCGTACGCCAGCAGGCCGTAATCCGCGAAGAAGAACGCGACGACAGTCCCGTCGGTGGCTGCACTGGGCGACGCGGGATGATTCCGCGAGTCGAGCTTCTCGACGCGATCGCGCGGCGCCTGGTTCTGCCAGAGAATCTTTCCGCTCCTTCGATCGACCGCCATCGTCCAGAGCTTCTCGTCCTTGAAGCCGGTCAGGAAGATTCGCTCGCCTGAAACCACGGGCGACGAGAATCCCTGCGGCAGCTCGGTCTTCCAGAGGACGTTCAACGAGGGCCCGAACTCGGTGGGGAGCCCGGTTGTCTTCGAGAGGCCGGAACCGTTGGGGCCGCGGAACCGGCTCCATTCTTCGGCCGGCCCCGCCGAGAGCGTCGCAGCAAGGATGACGACGATGGTTGGACTCAGCATGGCGGCGACATTATGACAGGTGTTTCGGGCAGGGAGAACGGGAGCGGGACCAACAGGAGAACGGGAGAAGGGGAGGAAACATACCCGCGGTTTGCCGACCTGCTCCGGCGCATGGGCCTCCCGCCACCGCAGAAGGCATCCGGATGAACACACAGCAATGGCAACGGCTTCGCGAGAGCGCCTCGGACGCCCTCGAACGCAAAACTGTCCGTGCCGTTGCCCTTCGGATCAACGGGATGGAAGACGGTCTGGCTGGATCACCTGTCGTTTTCGGTGACCAATTACAAGAAGAGCGTTTCCTTTTACACGAACCTTCTGGGTTGGACTCCGACGTATGACGAAGGCAGCCAGAACGAATGCCTGATCGGCGACGTCGGCAACATGATCATCCGCGGTGGCAATCCGCTCGATCCCGCCTTCGTAACACGTGATAAGGAAGCGGACGTGGCGGCGCACGGATCGATCACATCTCGTTCGGCATCGTGGGACACGGACGGCGTCATGGCGGCGCTCGAAACACGCGGGCTGAGAGCACACATCGATACGTCGAGCAGGCATCGTTCGTCGGAGGGCAAGTGGGTGCCCGATGACATTCACGACGCGGCGTTCAAGGGCTATCACACGGACACGCCCAACGGGTACGACCTGCAGATCAGCTACGTCACGCGCGCCAATCTCGTCTGGCGCTGTCGAACGCGGTCAGGCCCAGGCCCCTTGACCGCAAGTGACGTGCTCCGTCGGATGCGCATTCCGACCTCAGCACCGTGAGAAGCAGCAGGATGAATCCACAGCCGAGTCTCCTCGTCCCCGCGTCACAACGCGCGAGGCTATCCGGTCATACGAGTATGAGACTATTCGTGATAGGCGCGACCGGACGGACCGGATCCGAGATTCTCGACCTCGCCCGCAAGCGAGGCCACCACGTCACGGCCTTTGTCCGGTCGCCTCAGAAGCTCGCGGCTGACCGTTCGCTGACGATCATCCAGGGCGATCCGCGCCGGTCGGAAGCGATTGCGGCGGCGCTGGCTGGCCACGACGCAGTGCTGTCCGCGATCGGCCCGCACGCGAGGGATTTCCTTCGACCGAGCACGCTGCTCACGGACTGCGCCCGCGCCACGGTCGAGGCGATGGCCCGGACCGGTATTCGTCGTCTTGCTGTCGTGTCTGCTGCCCTGCTGTTCCCGGAGAAGGGGCCGCTCTTCGCCTTTTTTCGATGGTTTGCAAGACACCACGTTCGCGACCTCCGCGCCATGGAAGACCTCGTGAAAGCGAGCGGCCTCGATTGGACGATTGTGCGACCGCCCCGACTGACGAAGGCGTCCAGCTCGAGCTTTCGCGCGGTGTCGGGTGCGCTGCCGCCTGGCAGCTTGATCATGTCGTTTCGATCGGTCGCGGCGTTCATGCTCGATGCCGTGGAGCGGCGAACGCACGTCGGCGAGATCGTCGGGTTGGGGCGCGGATTGGGTGCGGCATCGTGGATGCAATCATCTGCTGTGGATCGGGGCCGCGTGTCCTCCTCGACGGCCTCGCAGTGACGAGAGTCGATCCGTTCTGATGCCTCGCTCCACCGACGACCTCGCTGTCTTCGAAACTCACCGTGCGCTCCTCGTGGCGCACGCGTACCGGATGCTCGGCGACCTCGGGCGCGCCGAAGACGTCGTCCAGGAAGCGTGGCTGCGGTGGGACGGCCGACAGGTCGACGTCACGTCCCCACGGGCGTACCTCGTGACGCTCGTCACGCGCCTATGCTTCAACGAGCTGGAGTCGGCGCGAGCGCGGCGGGAGGAGAGTCGGAGCGATCGACTGCCGGAACCGGTGGACCTCGACCAAGGTGGCCTCGGCCGTCTGGACATGCTCGACCACGTCTCGATGGCCTTCCTGGTCGTGCTGCAGCGGCTGACGCCGGCCGAGCGCGCCGTCCTGCTCCTTCGAGACGTGTTCGATTTCGACTACCACGACATCGCCGCGGTCGTCGGCAAAACCGAGGCGGCCTGCCGAAAGCTCCTCGAGCGCGCCAGACAGAACGTCGCGACTGAGAAGCGATTCTTTTCTGCTTCACGCGACTCGCATGCGCGGCTGCTCGCGGCATTTACGAACGCCGCCACATCTGGCGATCTCGATGCGCTCGTCGCACTGCTCGCGGAGGACGCCGTGCTGGTCACCGACGGCGGCGCCGAAGGTCGACGGGTCGGAGGGATTCGCAACCTGCAGGCGCCGCTCCACGGTGCAACCAGGATCGCGGCGTTCATCACCGCGACAACGCGCAGAGTCCGGCTGGACGGCGAGACTCACGAGCTCAATGGTCAGCCGGCGCTCGTCCTCTATGACGAGAGCGGCCCGTTCGCGGCGCTTCTGCTCGCGGTCGCCGACGATCGCATTCATCGCATCTACTTTCACGGGAACCTCGATCGCCTCAGATACCTCGGCCCTCGAGTCAACCGCCCCTGATCGACGGATCACGTCGCTCAGCGGATAACCCCGATCCGGGCGGAGTGCCCTGCCGCGGCGGCGAGCCGCCGATCGCGGACGGGCGGAGCGTCGAGCGCCTCCGCAAGCGCGATGTACATCGCATCGTAGGCAGTGGTGGCGTCTCGGACTCCATACCTCGTCGAACCAGATCGATATTGGCCGTGCCGGCGGATGATCAGCGCAGGGCGCTCGCGAGGCGACCGGCGAGCGGCGGTCCAGCCTGCCCTACACCGATGATGATCGCGTCGAAGCGCGTCACGACATGGCCACCATGATCAGATACGCGCCTCCGATCGCGATCGCATCCTCGATGAAAGCAGCAGGACGATCCTTGCCGAACGCCGACGACAGGCGTGCCCTGACGGCGCGTCCGCCGAGGGTTCCAATCACGGCACCGGCGATGCCGGCGATGAGCCCCATGATGAGGGCGCCGCTGCCAACCCCGATGGCGGCGCCTGACAGCGCACCCATGAGGATGCGCGTACCGAACTGGATGGGCACGGTCCGGCTCGGCGTCGATGGCAACTGGTCGGTGACGAGCTCGCCGAGCGCCAGCGCCGTGAAGATCCACGGCGTGAAGGCATATCCGAGAAAGGCGAGACCGGTCGGCGCCACGTTCAACCACCCGGCTCGTGCCGCCCAGCTGACCGCCGCCGGCGCGGTCATCGCGCGCAGGCCCGCGATAACGCCGATGAAGAGGGCGTGGACAACCGCAGTTGTGACACTCATGCTGGCAGGACTCTATATGAAAACCGAGACGAGCCTGTTCCGGTTTTCGGGTGTCTCCCTCGCCTCACCGCTTTCTCTTGCTCAGCTCCTCCAGCGTGCGCTTCAGGTGTTCCAGCTTCTGCCCGGCCTCTCCGAGCTTTCCTTCAGCAGTGAGCCGCTGGTAGTCGGCGAGATCCCTGGCCGCCTCGGAGATGAGCACGTCGACTTCCGGCGGAGCCTCAGGAGGCGTCGGCGCGCGAGGAGCAGGGGCGGCCGCGCCACTCGCGGCGGTCGTCGACGACGCCGCCGCACCGAACAACGATGTCAGCGCCGCCTCGAACGTCGGGCCGTACCCCAACCGATCCTGCAAGGCGAGCACCACGAGCCGCAGCTCCGGCATCGGGCTTCGTTCGGCCTGAAGGTAGATCGGCTCCGCGTAGAGCAAGGCGCGCCCGATCGGAATGACGAGCAGCGCCCCGCGCCTGACGCGCGAGCCTTCCTGGTTCCACAGTGACAGCTGGCTCGAGAGCTGCGGGTTCTGATCGATCCGCGCTTCGATCTGGAGCGGACCGTCCACGAGTCGCGTCTTCGGGAAGTCGTAGACGACGACCTCCCCATAATGTGGCTCGTCGCTTCGGCCGGCGATCCATCCAATGAGATTGTTGCGATTGGCCGGCGTGAACGGGAGGATTTCGACGAACTCGACGTTGTTCTCGCCGGGGAGCGTCATCAGCACGAAATTCGGCTCGATCGGCTGCGCGGTCTGCTCCTGTCGCTGATTCATGCCGACCTCGGCCGCCACGGTCCAGAGATCCTCGCGGTTGTAGAACACCTCGGGGCTCGTCATGTGGTAGAGCCCGTACACCTGCGCCTGCAGCTCGAGGAGCATCTCCGGATAACGCACGTGTTCGCGCAAATCCGCCGGCATGGCCCCGGCGTCCTTGAAAAGGGAGGGGAACATGCTCCGGTACGCCGCGATGACCGGATCGGTGGGATCGAAGACGTAGAACGCGGTGGAGCCGTCGTACGCGTCGACGACGGCCTTGACGCTGTTACGAATGTAATTGACCGCGCCCCTGTTTCCGGGGAGGCGGTAGGCGCGAGAATACGGGTACGAGTCCGACACGGTGAACGCGTCAACGATCCACGACAGGCGGCCGTCGTGCCCGACGACGATGTACGGATCGGCGTCGAACGTGAGGAACGGCGCGAGCGTTGCGACGCGATCGTTGACGGTGCGCCGCATCAGCAGCCTGCTCTCGGGCGTTATGTCGTCGCTGAACGGCAGCTTCGTCACGTCTCCGCGATCGAGCGCGATGAGAATCCGGCGGAAAAATCCACCAAGGACGATCCCGCCAGTGCCTTCGTAGGAGGTGAGGCTGTTGGTCTCTCCCTGCGGGTAGTTGAACTCCTTCTGCCGCGTCCTGACGTAGACATCCGTGTCGGTCAGCTCGCCGAAGTACACCTCCGGGCGCTTCACGGACAGCTCCGGAACCGTGGTCTGCACGGGCATGTTGCTGAGGATCAGCGCCGGCAATCCTTCGGGCGTGAAGCCGTTGACCAGGTTCATCGTCACGCCGTAGCCGTGCGTGTAAATGAGCTTCTCGTTGATCCAGTTGCGGCTGCTCTCGGGCAGTTTTCGCACGCTCAGCTCGCGCGTCGCGAGCATGACCTGACGCATTTCGCCGTCGATGGCGTAACGGTCGATGTCTATGTCGGGGAAGTCGTAATACGTGCGGATCTCCTGAATCTGACGGAGTGTGTCCTGAAGCGCCCGCCAGTCCCAGAGCCGGATGTTCCGAAGCGTCGTCTGGTTGCTGGCCGGATCGGCTGCTTCGATACTCGACTCCGCAGGAAACGGACGGGGCGAGACGCGGTTCAATCCGTAAGCCTGCCGTGTCAGCTCGATGTTGTGCGCGATGTATGGACGCTCCCGAACGAGCTCGTTCGGCTTGACGATGAACCCGCTGACGTAAGCCGCAATGACTCCGACGACCAGATAACACACTGCAGCCGGTGCTGCCGCTGCGAGCAGCCAGTGCACGCGTGGCGTCCGAATCGCGGTGGCCGCCGCGAAGATCGCACCGCCGACGAGAGCGACGGCCACAACGACCAAGCCTGTCAGCCACACGTGCGCATCGGTGTACGTGACGCCCGTGAAGATCGTATGCGCTTCGAACAACCGCTCGAAGCGCGCGAGATACACGCGAACCGCGAGCATCAGAAGGACGGCGACCCACGCAAACGCCAGGTTGCGAGCGTTCGGCTGCGTGGCTCCGCGCCGCACCTGCCAGAACAGCGCGCGCCCGCCTGAAACGACGAAGAAGAAAAGGGCGGCACCGCAGCACAACACTGCCAGCGTCATCAACCAGGCCGCGACGAGCTGCCAGGCGGGCAGAGTGAACAGATAGAAGCCAATGAGCCGGCCGAGGATCGGATCGGCCATACCTGCGCCCGGCACGGCCGCCTCGCTGCCATACCACCAGAGACCGAAAGTCGCCCACTGAGCCATCATGCTCGCTCCCGTCACCACCGCGACGATGAGCGAAATGATCAGCGCGGCGATGCGCATGACCGGCTCTACGGGCAACTTGACCGGACGGCCATTGACGAGGATGACACCAGCGCCGAAGTCACCGAGGTGCGCGGGCTTCAGGAAGAGGTACGCGCCATACAGAATCACGAACGTGCTGACGGCGAAGACCGTGAAGACGAGGGCCTGAACGTTCAGCGTCTTCCAGAACACGTCGGCGTACCCCAGCGAGGCAAACCACAACGCCTCGACGTAGTACGACAACGCCGACCTCCCCCCGATGAATATCGCGACGAGCAGAACGAGAATGAAGCGGCGGACGCGCCGTCGGGGCCGGGACCGCCCTTCAATCTGGTCAATCACCGGATTGCGGCGCTTCGGGAAGCGCCCAGACGATTTTCGTGAACTGTCCGCGCTGCAGGAGCTCGCGCCCCTTGCCGCCGCGGCTGGTGACTTCGTACTTCGCTGTGCTGATCGTCTGTTCGGCGCCGCGGCTGGTTTCGACCGTCAGCAGGTCGCGGTCGCCGCTCGAGGCGATGAAGCCGAGGACGCGGTCCTCGTCGGACGTCAGCTTGATCAGAATCACACCTCGGCCGGGGCCGGACAGGAAGTTGATCTCGTCGACCTTGCACAGGAGCGCTCGAGCCTCACGCGTCGCGGCGATCACAACCTCGCCGCCCGTGACTTTGGCGGCGCCAACGATCTCCGCTCCTTCCGCCGTTCTCGCAAATCGGCGGCCCGCCCGCGTGCTCGGCTCGACGAACGGCTCGAGGCTGAACCGCATGCTGTAGCCGTCGCTCGTCACCGCGACGGCGTGGACTGGCGGAGTCTCTCCTTCCCTGCGAGGTTTGATGTCGCCGACGACGCGTGGGTCGAGGCTCAGCGCCGCCACGATGCGCTCGCCGTCCTTCAGCTTGAAGAAGCGCTGAATCGGCTCACCGTACCCGCTCGACGCAGGGATGTCGATGATGCGAGCCGCGTAAGCGACTCCGAAGTTGCTGAAAAACACCACTGATGCACGGGTGCTGCCTGGAAGAACCGCGAGCACCTCGTCCCCTTCGCGAACGCGCGTCGCCGCCACGTCCTTCACTTCCTTCTGACGCTTCACCCAGCCGTCTCGCGAGACGAGGACGACGTTGTCTTCTTCGACGATGAAGTCTTCCGCGCTGTATTCGATCTCACCTTCGTCGGTGGCGATCGTGGTGCGCCGCGGATCGCCGTACTTCTTCTGGATCTCTTCGATCTCGACGCGAACGACGCCCCATCGGCCGGGTTCGTCCTTGAGCAGCGCGTTGATCTGACGGATGCGCCGCCGTTTGTCCTCGAGCTCCTTCTTGATGATCAGGATCTCGAGGCGGGCGAGCCGGTAGATCTTCAGCTCGAGGATTGCGTCGGTCTGCTCGGCATCGAGGCCGAAGCGCTTGATGATCTGCTGCGCGGCGTCGGGCTTTCCCTCCGACTTGCGGACGATCTTGAGAATCTCGTCGAGCGCGTCGAAAACCTTCTCGAAGCCCTCGAGGATGTGCACGCGCGTCTTCAGCGCATCGAGCTCGTGCTCGAGCCGCTTGGTCACCACCTCAAGACGGAAATGGAGGAAGTGCCAGAGCATCTCGTGTAGGTTCATCCGGTTCGGGCGACCCACTTCCGGGTTCGACTCAACCGGCTCGAGACACGTGAGATTGACGATGAAGCTGTTCTGGAGCGGCGTGTGCTTGAAGAGGTACGCCATCACCATCTTCTCGTCGGCGTCCTTCTTCAGCTCGAGTGCGATCCGCACGTCCTCGGTCGACAGATCCTTCACGTCGACGAGCGGCGGCAGCTTGCGGCTCAACGCGACTTCGGCGATGCGCTCGACGAGCGTCGCCTTGTTCACGGTGTAGGGAACGCTCGTGATGTAAACCGTCTTGCCTCCGCGCGTGACGGGTCCCTCCTCCCATGTCGCGCGAAGTCTGATCGCGCCGGATCCGGTCTTGTAGATCTCCTTGAGCTCCTCCGGTGAGTTCAGCATCTGGCCGCCGGTTGGAAAATCCGGTCCTTTGATGTACCGACACAGCTGAACGCTGCTCAGATCGGGGTTGTCCAGCAGCTTCAAGAGCGCCGTGCACACTTCGTTGAGGTTGTGCGGCGGGATGTTGGTCGCCATCCCGACGGCAATGCCGGTCGCACCATTGATCAGGAGATTCGGAATACGCGCAGGCAACACTACCGGCTCGGTCTTCGTGCCGTCATAGTTCGGTCGAAAGTGCACGGTTGTCTGATCGATCTCGCCGAGCATCTCGTCGCTCAGGCGAGCGAGACGGCATTCCGTGTAGCGCATTGCCGCCGGACTGTCGCCGTCGAGCGAACCGAAGTTGCCGGACCCGTCGACCAGCGGGTATCGCAACGAGAACGGCTGCGCCATGCGCACGAGCGTCTCGTACAGTGCGGCGTCACCGTGCGGGTGATAGTTGCCCATCACGTCACCGACGACCTTGGCGCACTTCCGGTGCTTGGCGTCGGCCGTCAGGTTCTGCTGCCACATCGTGAACAGGATGCGGCGCTGGACGGGCTTGAGCCCGTCGCGCACGTCGGGGAGCGCGCGCGACGTGATGACCGAGAGGGCATAGTTCAGATATCGCGCCTGGGCCGCCTCGTGCAGCGCCACCGCATCCGGTTCGCTGCCTCCGCTGCCGTCGTCCCGCGTTTCCACGACGGTCTCGCCGTTCGTTTCGTCGAACAGCGAACCGCTCGAATCCTTCTTCTTTCGCTTTGCCATCGATGATGAGGATACCAATTTCGACGCCCGCCGGTAGCCTCGGTCGCTCGGCTCGGGTCTTGCCAGCGGCAGTGGTAATTACACAGGAGTCCGTCACGCGCGGGGCGCACCCCGTGACATGAAAACGGGTATATCGTGACGGCGCGGTTCGATGTCGCCGTTCTGATAATGGTACTGCCAAGTCCGCACTTGGAGTCTGGCGCG
>Ga0114129_10007485_pt1 | contig 15552 bp, 14 predicted proteins | sample RhiMetdeltSRZDD1_FD_80071 | JGI IMG/M metagenome (GOLD analysis project Ga0114129, IMG submission 80071) | Populus rhizosphere microbial communities from Tennessee, USA - Rhizosphere MetaG P. deltoides SRZDD1 (version 2) (version 2) | ecosystem: Host-associated > Plants > Roots > Rhizosphere >...
AAGCACTACCGCGAAGTGCAGGATCTCGAGTTCACGATCGAACGCGCGAAGCTGTACATGCTCCAGACGCGCAGCGCGAAGCGGACCGCGCGAGCGGCGGTGAAGATCGCGACGGACATGGTGCGCGAGAAGGTCATCAACAGAGACGAGGCGCTGCAGCGCGTGGATCCCATGCACGTCGAGCAGCTCCTCCTACCGCGGTTCGACGAGGCGGAGGTCGAGAAGGCGCGGACGGCGGGTCGGTTCCTCGCGAAGGGACTCAACGCGTCGCCCGGGGCCGCCACCGGCCGCGCGGTGTTCGATGCGGACCGCGCCGTCGAGCTCAAGGGCGCGAAGCAGCTGGTCGTGCTCGTACGCCCCGAAACGAGCCCCGACGACTTCCACGGGATGATCGCCGCGACCGGCATCCTGACCGCACGCGGCGGATCGACCAGCCACGCCGCCGTCGTGGCGCGCGGGCTCGGACTCCCATGCGTCGCCGGTGTCGCCGCGCTCGACATCGATCTCGCCAAGCGTGAGATGCGCGTCGGCAACAAGACCGTTCGAGAGGGAGACGCGATCTCGATCGACGGCACGACCGGTGAGGTTTTCCTCGGCGAGCTCCCGACGATCCAGCCGAACTTCCGCGAGGAGAAGGAGCTCATCGAGCTCCTCACCTGGGCCGACCAGCGCCGCACGCTCGGCGTCTGGGTCAACGCGGACACGCCCGAGGAGTGCCGCCTCGCCCGAGAGCTCGGCGCCGAGGGCGTCGGTCTCGCGCGGACCGAGCACATGTTCCGGCAGGCGGAGCGTCTGCCGATCGTGCAGGACATGATCATGGCCGACGAGGTCGAGGGTCGAAAGAGAGCCCTCGCGAAGCTGCTTCCGTTCCAGCAGGGCGACTTCTTCGAGATGTACAAGGCGATGGACGGTCTGTCCGTCGTCATCCGACTCATCGACCCCCCGCTGCACGAGTTCCTGCGCGAGTACGCCGACGTGGACGTCGACATCGCGGTGATGCGCGCGACCGGCAAGGACGGCGCGGAGCTCGAGCGCAAAGAGAATATCGAGAGGCGCCTCCAGCAGCTTCACGAGGACAACCCGATGCTCGGCCTGCGCGGCTGCCGCCTGTTGCTCGTGTACCCGGAGATCCTCGAGATGCAGATCCGCGCGATCCTCGGAGCCGCCATCGACGCCTCCGAGAAGGGGATCAAGGCGAAGCCCGAGATCATGATGCCGCTCGTCGGCGTGATGGGTGAGCTCGACCGCCTGCAGGAGCAGGTCCTGGCCGTCGCCGACGCGGTCTTCAAGGAGCGCGGCAAGAAGGTGCCCTACAAGTTCGGGACGATGATCGAGATCCCGCGGGCGTGCCTCATCGCCGACGAGATCGCGACGAAGGCCGAGTTCTTCTCCTTCGGCACCAACGATCTGACGCAGACGATCCTCGGTATCTCGCGGGACGACGCGCAGAAGAGCTTCCTCACCAAATACGTCGAGCAGAAGATCATCCCGGCCGACCCGTTCCAGGTGCTCGACCGCGACGGCGTGGGCGCGATGATGCGGATCGCGATCGAGCGCGGACGGAAGACACGGCCGGGTCTCAAGATCGGGATCTGCGGCGAGCACGGCGGCGACCCGTCCTCTATCGCGTTCTGCCACGAGGTCGGCCTCACGTACGTGTCGCCGTCGACGTATCGCGTGCCGGTCGCGCGCCTCGCGGCGGCGCAGGCCGCCATCGCCGGAGCGGGGGAGAAGGACCGCTAACATCGCGGCATGGCCACCAAAGTTGAGCGCAGCGCGAAGCTGTCTCGAGACCGCAGCGTCGCCTCGCTGCGCATCCGCGAGCGCTCCGAGGAGCTCGAGGGCACGACGCTCGCGCCGTACGCCACGAAGAGCTCCGACGGTAAGCGCGACACGGCGGACGAGCCCTCTCCGACGCGTACCGCCTTCGCGGTCGACCGCGACCGGATCATCCACAGCAAGGCCTTCCGGCGCACGAAGCACAAGACGCAGGTCTTCCTCGCGCCGGTCGGCGATCACTACCGCACGCGCCTCACGCACATCCTCGAGGTCAACCAGATCGGTCGCGCGCTCGCGCGCGCGCTGCGTCTCAACGAGGACCTCGTCGAGGCGATGGCGCTCGGACACGACATCGGTCACACACCGTTCGGTCACATCGGCGAGGAGCTGCTCGGGCGTTTCCTCCCCGAGGGATTCCGGCACAACCAGCAGAGCGTTCGGATCGCCGAGAAGCTCGAGAAGAACGGCGCCGGCCTCAACCTGACGAAGCAGACGCGCGACGGGATCCTCAAGCACAGCTCTCCGACGGAAGGCGGTCTCGAGACGGCCGCGTGGGGCGAGCCGGAGACACCCGAGGGGTGGGTCGTCCGCTATGGCGACAAGATCGCGTACCTGCATCACGACATCGATGACGCGATGCGTGCGGAGATCATCACCGAAGCCGATCTACCGCGCGACATACGCTCCGCTCTCGGTTCCGATCGGGCGGAGCGCCTCGACACGATGATCTACGACGTCGTCGTTACCTCCTACGGCAAGCCGGACGTGACGATGAGCGCAGAGGTGCTGGAAGCCACCAACGCGCTCCGCAAGTTCATGTTCGAGAACGTCTATCTGGCCGGTCCGGCCAAGACCGAGGACGAGAAGGCCCAGGGGGTGCTCTGGGAGCTCCTGCAGTACTTCGAGGCCCATCCGGACCGGATGCCGGCGGAGCACCAGCGGATCGCCTCCGAGGAGAACGTGAAGCGGGCGGTCGCCGACTACATCGCGGGCATGACGGACGGTTACGCCCTGGACACGTTCACGAGCCTGTTCATCCCGGCCGCCTGGAGTCACCTCTAGCGGCTACGACGTCCACCTCTGGAGCGGTGTCTGCACACCTCCCTCGCTTCGCTCGGGGTGTGCAGGGTACGGGCAACCACTCGCCGTCACGTCGGTGTCTGCACAGTGCCTCGCTGCGCTCGGCCTGTGCAGCAAAACTCGGCGGCCTTGGCCGCCGAGTTTTGTAACAACAACGCAACCCAGGCGTGCAACTTGCAGCGCGAGAGACCTGATGAGGGAGCAGCCAAGCGACGTCGCCGTTGATGGTCATGCCGTCCAGTTCTACGAGCACGAGGCGTACTTGCTCGACAGCGTCACCGACTACATCGGCTCGGCGCTGGCCGCCTCGAACGGCGGCATCCTCATCGCCACCCCGCCACACCGTGACGGCGTGGCGCAGCGACTGACGGCCCGCGGAGTCGACGTCGTTGGCGCAGGAGCCCAGGGGCGCTACGTCGCGCTGGACGCCCGCGACACCCTCACCCGCTTGATGGTCGACGGCTGGCCCGACCCGGCGCGCTTTGACGACACGATCGGGACGCTCATCTCAAGGACACGCGAGCGCGCCCCACGGATACACGCCTTCGGCGAGATGGTCGCGCTGCTCTGGGCCGAGGGGAATCGCGACGCCGCGATACGTCTCGAGGAGCTGTGGAACGAGCTCGCGACGCGCGTGCCCTTCTCGCTGCTGTGCGCATACCCCCTCGACGTATTCCACGACACGTCGCACGCGAAGCCGTTCGCGGCCATGACCGCGACTCACACGCGGGTGCTCCCCGCGGAAAGCTACATGCAGCTGCAGGGCGATGCGCAGCTCCGGCTCATCGCCCAGCTTCAACAGCAGGCAGCCGCGCTCGAGGCCGAAACGATCCAACGCCGCCACGCGGAGACCGAGCTGCGAAAGAAGATGGAGCAGCTCGCGGACGCTGACAGGCGCAAGGACGAGTTCCTGGCGATGCTCGGACACGAGCTTCGCAATCCGCTCGCGCCGGTGACCACCGCATTGCAGCTGATGCGTCTGCACAGCGACGAGCCGCTGCGGGTGGCGCGCGCTCGAGAGACCATCGAGCGGCAGGTCGAGCACATGACGCGCCTCATCGACGATCTGCTCGACGTGTCGCGGATCACGCAAGGCAAGATCGAGCTCCGGCACGAGTCGGTCGTGCTCTCTTCCCTGGTCGCGCGCGCGGTCGAGTCCGCCCGGCCCGTCATCGACGAGCGCGGCCACCGTCTGACGCTCGACCTGCCGGACGAGCCCGTCGCGGTGAGCGGTGACCCCGCGCGTCTCGAGCAGGTCCTGGCGAACCTGCTCAACAACGCCGCGAAGTACACGGACGTCGGCGGTCGCATCTGGGTGCGCGCCTTCGTGGAGGGTGGGCAGGCGGTCCTGTCGGTCAAAGACAACGGCGCCGGCCTCACGCCCGAGATGCGCGACCACGTCTTCGACCTGTTCGTGCAGGGACCCGAAGTGCGCGCGTACGCGCGCGGCGGGCTCGGCATCGGACTTACCCTCGTCCGCCGACTCGTGGAAATGCACAACGGCACGGTCGAGGTACGCAGCGACGGTCTGGGCGAGGGGAGCGAATTCATCGTCCGACTGCCGCTCGGCGTCGTCTCGCAGGCTGCTCCGGCCGGCGACGCGACCGGCGGCGGGCTGGCCGGGCTCCCGATGCGACGGATCCTCGTCGTCGACGACAACGTCGATGCCGCCGACGCGCTCGCGGAGCTGCTGCGCGACTTCGGACATGACGTGCGGGCCGTCCACGACGGTCCGAGCGCCATCGAGCAGGCGGCCATCCACCGCCCCGACATCGTGCTGCTCGACATCGGCATGCCCGGATTCGACGGCTATGAGGTCGCGCGGCGGATGCGCACGGAGCTCGGACTGACGTCGACCCTCGTGGCTCTCACCGGCTACGGCGAGGCCAATCATCGCCGGCTTTCGCGTGAGGCCGGGTTCGATCAGCACGTGACGAAGCCGGTCGACATCCGCAAGCTGGAGACGCTCCTCAAGCTTCCGAACTGACCGGGCCGCGTCGCACCGGCGGCTCGCGAGTGCGCGCAACGTCCGGCCGCTAACGTTGTCGCGATGCCTGGTGACTTTGACCTCGTGAAAGAGCGCGTGGACATCGTCCAGCTGGTGGGCACGAAGGTCGCGCTGAAGAAGGCCGGACGGATCTACCGCGGCCTATGCCCCTTTCACGCCGAGAAGACGCCCTCATTCACCGTCAATCCAGAACGGCGCACCTACCACTGTTTCGGGTGTGCGGTCCACGGCGACGTGTTCACGTGGATGGAGACCCAAGAGGGGCTTTCGCCGGCCGAGGCACTGACGACCTTGGCCGAGCGGGCCGGTGTTGAGCTAACGCGGCGCGCGCCCGAGGAGCGAAAGTTCGAGGACCGGTTGCTCCAGGCTAACGACGCTGCGTCCTTCTACTTCCGGCAGGCCCTGCGGAACACGCCACGCGGCAAGACGGTGGCGGAATACCTCGCCAAGCGCGGTATCACGCCCGAGTCGATCGATGCGTTCGGCATCGGGTACGCCCCGAACGAGCGCGGCAGCCTCCTCGCCTACCTCAAGAAGAAGGGGTTCAGCGAGGACGAGGGCGTCGCGGCAGGTCTGATCATCAAGAACGACAACGGCCTGTTCGACCGGTTCCAGGACCGCCTGATGGTGCCGATCCGGGACCGGCGGGGCCGTTCGATCGCATACGTCGGGCGGGCGATGCGCCCGGACCAGCAGGGCAAGTACGTCAATTCTCCCCAGACCGTGCTGTTCAACAAGGGCGCCACCCTCTACGGCCTCGACAAGGCGAGCGCGTCCATCCGCAAGGAGGGCACCGCGGTCATCGTCGAAGGCCAGTTCGACACCATCGCCTGCCACCAGTCCGGCTTCACCAACGTGGTGGCGTCGATGGGCACGGCGCTGACCGAGGACCAGTACCGCGTGCTCAACGACATGAAGATCGAGCGGGCGATCGTCGCTTTCGACGGCGACGCCGCCGGGCAGCGCTCCGCCGAGTCGCGCGGACGGGAGCTCCTGAGCGCCCTCAGCCGCTTCGGGGCCGGCGCCGGCGGCGGTCAGCTGGGCACGCGGACCGGCCTCTCGCTGTTCGTGACCGTGCTGCCGGAGGGCCTGGACCCGGATGACGTGGCCCGCAAGGAGCCGGAGCTGTTCCGGAGGCTCCTGGCCGAAGCCACGCCGCTTCTCGAGTTCCTGATCGACCGCGTGCGCGAGACGTCGCGCTTGGACCGGCCCGAGGGTCAGCTGCGGTTCCTGCAGCGGACGGCGGCTCTGATCGCCGAGGAGCCGGACCCCGTCCGGAGAGAGGTCTACCTCTCGAAGGTCGCGGGAAGCGCAGGCGTCGATCCAGCGTTCCTACGAGAGAAGCTGCCGGCGGCCGGAAAGGGTACGAGGCGGGCGGCGCGTGCGCCGACCGAGTTACCGCTCCCGGCACGCGGCGAAACGCCCCAGCCGAAACAAACGCCGTCCGCGGAGCGTTACGTCATGGCACTATTGACTCGATATCCAGAGGACGTCTCGCGCGCCGACCTTGCTCCGACTGACCTGCTAGACCCCCTCCTGCGGGAACTTCTCGAACAGCTCCAGGCGGGGAAGCGTCCGGATTCTGACTTGCCGGCTCACCTAGCCGCCCTTGCTGCGGCACTTGGCGCCAATGCGCCTGAGCTCGACGAGCAGACGGACCCAGGCCAGGTGATCGAGATCGCGGCGCGGAACCTCCGGGTAGAGAACTTGCGGCGCCGTTTGGGTGAGGCGCGAGTACAGCTCGCGCAAGCCGTCGGCGACGTTGGAGGGCTGGATGGCGAGATCGCGCGCATGGCTGAGGAGTTCCAGGGCCTCATGAAGGCGCGCGAACGCCGCACGGTCCTGCACAGCGAGCTGGAACGAGAAGAGGATCGATGAAAGTCAAAGAAAAAGAGACCGAAAAGGCCGCCGTTCCCGAGCGGACCGGGATCCACCCGGAGCACAAGGAGCAGGCGGAGCGTCTCCTCGCGCGTGGCCGTCAGCAGGGCTATGTCACGCAAGAGGACATCGTGCGGGCGATCCCGGACGCCGAGCCGGGCGAGGTCGAGGAGCTGCTCCTCGCGCTCGACGACAACAACGTCGAGATCCTCGAGGCCGAGCGCGGACCGAACTGGTCCCAGGTCAAAGAGGAAGAGGAAGAGACCGAAGAGCTGCAGCGCGAGGACGCCATCTCGGCGGTCCTGGCCAGCGACCTCATCAGCGTCGACGACCCGGTCCGCATGTACCTCAAGGAGATCGGCAAGGTCCCGCTGCTCACCGCGGAAGAAGAGGTCAACCTCGCCAAGTCGATCGAGCTGGGGGAGCAGGCGCTCGTGTCACCTGCGCTCTCCGTCATTCATCTGTACGAGCTTGGTGTCGAGGTCAAGAAGCGCATGGCCCTTGGCCGGCCGCGGGAGTTCGTCGACGAGGCGACGCGCTTCACGGTGAAGTCGCTCAATCGCACCCTTGGTGATCCCGACGGCGGCAAAGAGCTGCGCCGTCTGACCAACCGTCTCCTCAAGCTGCGCGACCCGCTGAAGGCCGAGGCGAACAGCAAAGAGATCTCGACCGAGGCGAAGGTGCTCATCGACGAGACCGTCGCGCTCATCGACGCCGCCAAGCGCGACCCGCAGCGTCTCGCGTTCCGCATCCTGCCGCAATACGCGAAGATCCACGGACCGGCGGAAGGTGCGGAGCGGCTGGGCGAGCTCGTCATGCTCGGCCAGGAGATCCGCGACGTGCTCGTGAAGAACCTCGACATGCTCATCGAGTCGGACGCCGACGAGCAGCGCGCGCTGCGCCGACTCGCTGACGAGCTCATCCAGAAGGGCGACGACGCTCGGCACAACCTCACCGAGGCCAACCTGCGACTCGTCGTCTCGATCGCGAAGAAGTACATCGGTCGTGGCATGTCGTTCCTGGACCTGATCCAGGAGGGGAACATCGGGCTGATCCGCGCGGTGGAGAAGTTCGACTACCGCAAGGGCTACAAATTCTCGACCTACGCGACGTGGTGGATCCGTCAGGCCATCACGCGCGCGATCGCGGATCAGGCGCGGACGATCCGCATCCCCGTGCATATGGTCGAGACGATCAACAAGCTCATCCGCGTGTCACGTGGCCTGCTCCAGGAGCTGGGCCGTGAGCCGACCGCGGAGGAGATCGCCGAGCGCATGCTCATCACACCGGACAAGGTCCGCGAGATCGTGAAGGTCTCGCAGGAGCCGGTCTCGCTCGAGACGCCGATCGGTGAGGAAGAGGACAGCCACCTTGGTGACTTCATCCCCGACAACCAGGCGCTCGCGCCATCGGACGCGGCATCGCACAAGCTGCTCAAGGAACAGGTCGAGAGCGTGCTCGAAGGTCTGACCGGTCGCGAGCGGCGCGTGCTGCAGCTGCGCTTCGGTCTCGAGGACGGTCGCACGCGGACGCTCGAAGAGGTCGGGCGCGAGTTCAACGTGACGCGCGAGCGCATCCGTCAGATCGAGGCGAAGGCCCTGCGCAAGCTGCGCCACCCGAGCCGCAGCCGCAAGCTCAAGGACTACTTGGAGTAATCGCGCGGCTGCGCCGCGCTCATCGGCTAGGCGGGTGCGCTCAGCGCCCGCCGCCGTAGCGGTCGTAGCTGACGATCTCTGAGAGCGGTTTGCGTCCTCCGGGACGCGCGGTGGGACGCGGATCCTTCGCCGAGACGGGCCGCCCGACCATGACGATCGAGCGCGCGGTCCGCTCGGCCGGGATGCCGAGGATCCGCTTGGCCTCGGCCTGCTGCTTGTCGTCGCCGAACCAGGCCACCCCCGCGCCGTAGTCGAGCGAGTGCGCGGCGATGAGGATGCGTTCGGTCACCCGGCCTTCGTCGTACGCCTCGCTGACTCCGGTGCCCTCGAGCACGATCGCGATCCCGAGGGGTGCCGCGGCGAGCCAGTTGATCGGCGTGCGCAGCTGGCTGATCTTCCGCAGCTGCTCCTTGTCGGTGACGACCACGAAGTGCCAGGGCTGCGTGTTCCGCGAGCTACCGGTCCACTGCGCGACCTTCAGCAGATCCCGAACGACCTCCTCCGGCACGGGCTCGGGCTTGTACTGCCGGATCTGCCGCACGGCGCGCATGCGCTCGATCACCAACACGGACGCTAGCATTCGGCGGGCGATGGCAGAGCGCGAGGTGGATCAGGGCGAGCTCGAGCGCCTCAGCTCCGCACTGCGCCTGGCGGAATCTGCGCTCGAGGAAGCCCTCGAAGCCGCGGAGAACCTGGGGAACTTCGACCGTCGCTTCGACGTCCCGCGCGCGATCGGCGGGGCGCAGCGCCTCGTGCAGAACGCGAACGAGGCGGTCGAGGCGGCGCGACAGAAGTGATCGGGCGCCCGCCGCGGCGGCCGCGCTAGGATCGGGTCCATGCGTCAACTCATCGGTAAGCGCCTCCTCGACATCGACGTCGGTTAGGTCGCCGAGCTCGCCCGCGCGTTCCGGCGCACCGTGGTCGACGCCGGCACGGGAGACGGGCGTTATCCGCTCCACGTGGCGCGCGCACAAGCGGACACCCTGACGATCGGACTCGACGCCTCCTCGGACGCCCTCGCCTACGCGGCGCGCCGAACCATACGCGAACGCCTGCCGAACCTGTTGCTGCTCCGCGAGCCAGTCGAGAGCCTCGCGCTGGGGTCCGTCGCGGACGTGGTGACCCTGCACTTCCCGTGGGGATCGCTGCTGAACGGTGCGCTTGCGGAAGACGAGCGGGCGTTCGCGGCGATCTGCCGTCTACCGCGTCCCGGCGGCGTCCTGAGGGTCATGCTGTCCGTCACCGCGCGTGATGGTCGCGCGCCGCTCGACGAGGGCGACGTTGCGCGCCTCGGTCGCGCCTACCGCTCCCGCGATCTTGTCCTCGCTGACCGGCGCGCCGTCACGCGGGCTGATGTCGAAGCTGCCTGCTCCACCTGGGGCAAACGCCTCGATGTCGGCGGCACGCGCCCGGGCCTCCTCCTGCGTTTCGTCCGCGGCAGCGCACCAGCCTAGGCTCCGGTACCCTCACGTCTCACGGCACTCACGGAGGTCACATGTCGGAACATCGGCCGGTGCGCGAGGAACCGCGACTCGAAGATCACAAGGTCTACGCACTGCTCGCGATACCGGTCTTCCTCGTAACGATCTTCATCATCGTGCTGATCGCGGCGCTCGGGACTTCGCCGCGGCCCTAGCACCCACGGGTTTGGCTTTCGGCTCCGCCCACTCGACGTCGCTCGGCAGCTCTCGGCGCAGGATCGGTTCGAGCGCGGTCACGTAAGCCGCCAAGCGGTCAGCGAGCTCTCTCGCCAGTTCGCCGTCCGGCGTGCGGTACGGCAGTGGCTCCCACACGCGGCACCATCCGCGATCCCACCGCTCCAGTCTTGCGTTTCCGAGCGCGCGTCGCACCGTGCTCGCGTTCGCGACGAACGCGGCCAGCAGGCGCGCGTTGGTCAGCGGGTCCGCCTCGAAGTGGAGTCCGATCTCGATCGTTCGCGCGCGTTGACGTGGCGTTATCTCGTAGTGCAGGTCGTGATTGCCGAACCAGAGCTTCGCGAGGAACGATGCTTCCCAATGAAAGTCGCGTAGATCGCCGGCGAGGCGGTCGCGCATCAGTGGTCTGACGCGCTTCAGGCATTCCCCCGTCCGCATCAGCGTGACCACGCGTTGTCGGTCCTCTCCGGTACCATTGACCTCTCTTCCGGCGTAGCGCAACGGTAGCGCAGGGGACTGTTAATCCCTTGGTTGGAGGTTCGAATCCTCCCGCCGGAGCCGTGGCACTATCCCACGATTGGACGGCCCGTTCTTCGAGGATTTCACGGTCGGCAAGACCCTCCGCTCCACCATCGGCCGCACGATCACCCAGGCCGACAACATCCAGTTCTCGCTGCTCACCAACAACACGAACGAGATCCACATCAACGCGCACTACGCGTCGCAGACGGAATTCAAGCGCCCGCTGGTGAACAGCTTCCTCACGCTGGCGACGGTCGCGGGCCTGATGGTGCAGCAGACGAGCCAGTGGGGTTTCGCGCTGGGCGTCGGCGAGGTCACGCTGCCGAACCCGCTGTTCGAGGGCGACACCTTGTACGCGGACACCGAGGTGCTCGAGACGCGTGAGTCGCGCTCGCGCAAAGGTTGGGGCATCGTCACGGTCCGCCAGCGCGGGATCAAGCAGGACGGCACCGTCGTCCTCGTCGCGAGGCGCACGTTCATGGTCCCAACGCGGGCCAACGCCGCGAAGCCGCACTTCCCCGAGCCGCAGCAATAGCGGTGGACTTCGGCCGGACCGACGAGCAGGAGTCGATCCGCTCGGCGGTGCGTTCGCTGTGCGCGCAGTTCCCGGATGAGTACTGGCGCGAGCTCGACCGAAAGAGCGAATACCCGGAGCGGTTCGTGCGCGCCCTCACCGATGCGGGCTGGCTCGGCGCTCTCATCCCGACCGACTACGGCGGGGCCGGGCTGGGCCTGTCTGAAGCGGCGCTGATCATCGAGGAGATCAACGCGTCGGGCGGCAACGCCGCGGCCGCGCACGCCCAGATGTACACGATGGGCACGCTGCTGCGGCATGGCAGCGACGAACAGAAAGGACGCTATCTGCCACGGCTCGCGAAGGGGGAGCTGCGCCTTCAGGCGTTCGGCGTGACCGAGCCGGAGGCGGGCTCCGAAACGACGCGCATCAAGACGATCGCGGTACGGCGCGGCGAGGGCTACGTCGTGAACGGCAAGAAGATCTTCATCTCGCGCGCGGAGCACTCCGACCTCCTGCTCCTGCTGGCGCGCACCACTCCCTACGAGGAGCTCGAGGACAAGACGCGTGGCCTCTCCGTGTTCCTGGTCGACCTGCGCGCGGCGGTCGCCAGCGGGAGGATCGTGGTGCGTCCGATCGAGACGATGTTCAACCACCACACCACCGAGCTCTTCATCGACGACCTCGAGGTGCCGGCATCGGACCTCGTCGGCGAGGAAGGCATGGGCTTTCGCCACATCATCGACAGCTGGAACGCCGAGCGCATCCTCATCGCCTCGGAGTCGCTCGGCGATGGCCGCTGGTTCGTGGCCCGCGCCGCCGCGTATGCCTCGCAGCGCGTGGTTTTCGGCCGGCCGATCGCGGCGAATCAGGGCGTGCAGTTCCCGCTGGCCCAGGCCCACGCGCGCCTCGAGGCCGCGACTCTGATGCGGGACAAGGCGGCGTGGCTCTTCGACCACGGTCGTAGGTGCGGCGCGGAAGCGAACATGGCGAAGCTGCTGGCCTCGCAGGCAGCCTGGGACGCCGCGAACGCGGCGATCGACGCCTACGGCGGTTACGGCTTCGCCCGCGAGTTCGACGTCGAGCGCAAGTTCCGCGAGACGCGGCTTCTGCTGATCGCACCGATCGGCAACAACCTCGTGCTCGCGTACATCGGCCAGCACGTCCTTGGGATGCCCCGGTCGTACTGATGGAGACGCTCCCACCGATGCGCTCGCTCATGTTCGTGCCCGGCCATCGGGAGCGGATGGTCCAGCGCGCCCTCGGCATCGGAGGGTTCGGTCACAGCGAGCTGGACGTGGCCCTGCTCGATCTCGAGGACGGGGTGCCGCCAGCGTCGAAGGACGAGGCGCGACGTCTGGTGGCTGATGCGTTGGGTCGCGCCCCGCAGGGGCCGATGCGCTATGTCCGCATCAGACGCGCGCTCAGCGACGACGGGGCCGCGGATCTTGACGCGATCGTGCGGCCGGGGCTCGGTGGGATCATGGCCCCCAAGGTCGCGCGCCCGGACGAGATCGCGTGGCTGGCCGGCGAGCTGGACGTGCGGGAGCGCGACGCGAAGATCCCACACGGCACGATCCGCATCATTCCCTCGATCGAGACCGCCGCCGCGCTCATTGAGGCGCCGCGCATCGCGCGGGCCGCGGATCGCGTCATCGGTCTTGCGTTCGGGTCGGAGGACTTCGCCCTCGACCTCGGGCTCCCGACGAAGCGAGAGGCTGAGGCGGCGGACATGCTCTACGCCCGCTCGGCGACCGTCGTTGCCGCCGTGTCCGCGGGAAAGCTCGCCTTCGATGGCATCTGGCCGGACATCGATGACGCCGCCGGCCTTCGCGCCGACAGCCTGCGGGCGCGCCGCCTTGGCTTCAGCGGCAAGACGCTGATACATCCGGGTCAGGTGGCCACCGTCAACGAGATCTTCAGCCCGAGCGCGGCGGAGGTGGAGGAAGCGCGACGGGTCGTGCGCGCGTTCGACGAAGCGCTGGCCAGCGGTATGGGTGCGGTCGCCCTCGACGGGCGGATGCTGGACGCGCCTGTCGTCGATCGTGCGCGCCGCGTCCTGCGCGCGCACGATCGCAGCTCTTAGTCTGATGGGCGTGCAGCCCGAGAGACGCGCGACCGCATGAGGCTCGTCACACACACGCCGCTCGGCTCAGTCGCGCCCAGCGTGCCGGTCGCCGCCCGGCCGGGCGTCGTGCTTGGGGACGAGACCGTCGTCGACGTCGCCGCGCTCCTTCCCGAGGCGGGTCAGCGAGACATGGTCCTGCTCATCCACATGCTCTCCGAGGACCCACGTCTGTTCGAGCGCCTGCGCAGCGCGGCGGCGGCGCGCACCGGTGGGGTGCCGCTGGCGCAGGTACGGCTGATCGCGCCCATCCCGCGGCCGAGGCGGAACGTGTTCTGCGTGGGATGGAACTATTCGGAGCACTTCCAGGAGGGCGCCAGCTTTCGTGCCGCCCAAGGCGCCCCGGGCGAGCAGGCGATCCCCGAGTATCCGGCGCTCTTCTCCAAGAATCCCGCGACGGTGACCGGTCCCGATTCGGACGTGCTGTTCCCGGCGCCGGCCTCCGAGCAGCTCGACTGGGAGGTCGAGCTCGCGGTGATCGTCGGCCGCGGGGGGCACGACATCAAGGAAGCGGACGCGATGCAGCACGTCTTCGGCTACACGTGCGCGAACGATGTCTCAGTGCGTGACGTGCAGCGTCGGCACGGCGGCCAGTGGTTCAAGGGCAAGAACTTCGACACGCATCTGCCGCTGGGACCGTGGATCGTGACCGCTGACGAGCTCGACCCATCAGCGCTCCGCGTGCAGACGCGGGTGAACGGCGTGACGAAGCAGGACTCCAATACGCGCTTCATGGTCTTCAAGATCCCGCGCCTCGTCAGCGAGTTCTCGGTCGGCTGCCAGCTCGAGGCCGGTGACATCATGATCACGGGCACGCCTGAGGGCGTCGGATTCGCCCGCAAGCCGCCCGAGTTCATGAAGATCGGCGACGTTGTTGAGGTCGAGATCGAAGGAATAGGCGTGCTGCGCAATCGTGTTCAGGGGAGGACGTAGATGGCCGGTCAGATGGTGAAATTCCCGGCGAACGGCGGCACCGCGGACGCCTATCTGGCGACGCCGCCGTCCGACACGGGGCCCGGCGTGATCGTGATCCAGGAGTGGTGGGGCCTCACCGATCAGATCAAGGGCGTTGCCGACATGTTCGCGCGCGAAGGTTTCGTCGCGCTCGCTCCGGACTTCTATCACGGCAAGGGCGCCAAGATCGGTGAGCCAGACAAGGCCCAGAAGCTGATGATGGAATTCTTCCAGGCCGATACCGCGTCAAAAGACGCGAAGGGCGCGGCCGAGTATCTCGCGGGCCATCCATCGGTCACGAGCGAGAAGGTCGGCGTTATCGGCTTCTGCATGGGCGGCTTCCTGGCGCTGCTGGTCGGGAGCGTCGCGCCGGATAGGGTCGCGGCGGTGGTGGACTGCTACGGAGTCGGGCAGCGCATGCCCGACCTGAAACCGCTGCGGGGCATTCCCATCCTTGGCATCTTCGGCGGCAAGGACCACTCCGCTGCGGAGTTCGCGGCCCTTGAGAAGGCCGCGAAGGAGAACGGGGTCGCGTTCACGAAGCACACGTACCCCGAGGCCGACCACGCGTTCCTCAACGAGCAGCGCAAGGACGTCTACCGCTCCGATGACGCCAGGGACGCCTGGAGCAAGATCCTCCCGTTCCTGAAGAGCAACGTGCGCTGATGAGCACAACGCTCTCGCCGATCACGAGCGTGAATCCCGCGACGGAGGAAGTGCTCGCGCGGTTCGACCCGTTCACGCCTGAAGAGGTCAATCGGGCGCTCGACGAGGCGCAGGACGCTTTCATCGCATGGCGCGAGCGGTCCCTGGCGGAGCGCGCCGTACCGATGAAGCGGCTCGCCGCGCTGCTGCGCGAGCGCGCGGACCGGTACGGTCGGCTGATCACGATCGAGATGGGAAAGCCGATCACGGAAGCGAAAGCCGAGCTCGAGAAATGCGCCTGGGGCGCCGAGCATTACGCGGACAACGCGGCGCGCTATCTCGCCGACGAGGTCATCGAAACGACGGCGCAGCGCAGCCTCGTCGCATTCGAGCCGCTCGGGATCGTGCTCGCCGTCATGCCCTGGAACTTCCCGTTCTGGCAGGTGATCCGCTTCGCCGCGCCGGCGCTCATGGCCGGCAATGCCGCGCTGCTGAAACACGCGTCGAACGTGCCCCAGTGCGCGCTGGCCATCGAAGAGGTCATCCGCGATGCGGGCTTCCCGGATGGACTGCTGCGCACCGTGCTCGTGGCGGGGTCGGCGGTCGAGCCCGTCATCGCCGATCCACGAGTCCGTGCCGTCACGCTGACCGGCAGCTCGGACACCGGATCACGCATCGCCGAGCTCGCCGGGCGAGCGCTGAAGAAGAGCGTCCTCGAGCTCGGAGGTTCCGACCCG
>Ga0114129_10007486_pt1 | contig 15551 bp, 16 predicted proteins | sample RhiMetdeltSRZDD1_FD_80071 | JGI IMG/M metagenome (GOLD analysis project Ga0114129, IMG submission 80071) | Populus rhizosphere microbial communities from Tennessee, USA - Rhizosphere MetaG P. deltoides SRZDD1 (version 2) (version 2) | ecosystem: Host-associated > Plants > Roots > Rhizosphere >...
CGCGGCGGTCCGCGAGCTCTGTGACCGCTACGGCGCGCTGCTGATCTGCGACGAGGTGGCGACGGGATTCGGCCGGACCGGCCGCATGTTCGCCTGCGAGCACGAGGGCGTCAGCCCGGACCTGCTCTGCATCGCCAAGGGGATGACCGGCGGGTACCTGCCGCTCGCGGCCACGCTCGCCACCGAGGCGATCTACGAGGGGTTCCTGGGCGAGTTCCACGAGTTCCGCACGTTCTTCCACGGCCACACCTACACGGGCAATCCGCTGGCGTGCGCCGCGGCCCTCGCCACGCTCGACGTCTTCGAGGAGGAGCGGACGCTGGAGCGGCTGCAGCCGAAGATCGCGCTGCTCGAGGCGCTGCTCGGTGACGTGGAGGCGCTCCCCGCCGTGCGCGAGGTGCGCCAGCGCGGCTTCATGGTCGGGATCGAGCTGAACGAGTTCCCGCTCGAGGCCCGGATGGGCCACCAGGTCACGCTCGAGGCGCGCGAGCGCGGCGCGATCGTGCGGCCGCTCGGTGACGTGGTGGTCCTGATGCCGCCGCTGTCGATCTCGGAGCGCCAGCTCACGCGGCTCGTGGCGATCGTCACGGACGCGATCAGAGCGGCCACCGGCGGCGCGGAACTGCCTGCCGCCGCCTGACTTCCGCCTGACTTGTTACCGTGCTGGGCGCTTCGTAGGTCAAGCCGAGTCCCCGCCTCTCAGAGGGCGGGGAGCGGGGGAACCACACGGTCGTTCACGGCCGGGGGCGAATCGCGACACAGCCGTCGCGTAGCGCACTCTTTCAGCGCGAGCCCGTCAGCTAACCCCGTAGGCGCGGAAAGAGAGAGGTTCCAACTTGATGACGGCTCGTGTGCGCCTTGGCGCACTTGCACTCATTGCGGCAGGGGCGACCGCCCTCCCGGCCGGAGCATCGGCCGCCACTTACGGCTCCCGCACCATGCGCGAGGGAATGCAGGGGAAGGACGTCAAGCTGCTGCAGCGCTACCTGACCGCTGCCGGCTACTCCACGACCGCCGACGGGGCGTTCGGCCCGCTCACGGCCAAGAGCGTGCGCCGCTTCGAGCGCGCCGACCGCCGTCCCGTGAATGGGGTCGTCCCGCGAAAGGACGCCAACGCCATCGAGAAGGCGGCCACGCAGGCCGAGCCTGAGCAAACGGCGCCGGTCGAAGACACGACACCCACCGAGACGGGCCGCGCACGGATCACGAACGACGGCCTGGCCGTGGCGCCCGCGGACGCCCCCGAGCCGGTCCAGCAGGTGATCGCCGCCGGCAACGAGATCGCCAAGAAGCCGTACAAGTACGGCGGCGGCCATGGCGACTGGACCGACTCGGGCTACGACTGCTCGGGCTCGGTCTCGTACGCGCTCCACGGCGCGGGACTGCTGGCTCGCCCGAAGGACTCGGGCGAGCTCATGGGCTGGCGCTTCTCGGGGCGCGGCGAGTGGATCACGGTCTACGCCAACTCCGGCCACGTGTACATGAAGGTCGCCGGGCTGCGCTTCGACACGAGCGGGCTCGACGCGGACGGCACACGCTGGCACGACACACGCGCGAGCCGCGAGGGCTACGCAGTGCGCCATCCACGCGGTCTGTAAGCACATAACCCCTGGAAACTCAGGGTTTTCCGCAAGCACCCTGCTAGCCTGCGCGACTTCGTTCGTAAGCCACCTGCCGAATCTCCGGCCGCCGCCGGCCGGGGAGCGGGGGAACCAATGGCCGTTGACGCGGCCAGGGGCGAATCGCGACACAGCCGTCGCGTAGCGCAGCTCTTTCAGCGCGAGCCCGTCAGCTAACCCCGCAGGCGCCGGAAAGAGAGAGGTGCGACACGCATGTCAAACCAGCGAATTGCCGCCTTCGGCCTGACCGGCCTGCTCCTGCTCGGGTTGCCGACCGCAGGCGCGTACGCCGGGCCCAAGGGCCTGCACAAGGGCGACCACGGCCCGTTCGTGAAGCTGCTGCAGCGCAATCTCAACCGCGCCGGCTTCTCGACGGCGGTGGATGGCGCCTTCGGGCCGGCGACCAAGGCTTCGGTCATGAGCTTCGAGCGGTGGAAGCACCGCCGCGTGGACGGCATCGCAACGCGCCGGGACCGGCGCGCCCTGCGCCGGTCGGCGCGGTTCGGCACCCGCCGCCTTCACGCCGGCATGGAGGGCCGCGACGTGCGCGGCCTCCAGTACCAGCTCGGCCGCGTCGGCTACGGGATCTCCATCGACGGGGCGTTCGGGCCGCTGACGAAGGCAGCTCTCGAGCGCTGGGAGGGCGCGAAGAACAGGCGCGTCGACGGCGTCGCCACACGGCCCGACCAGCACACCCTCAAGCGCACCCGCCGGCGCAGCGGCGGCGGTGGGAGCTCGCCGCTCGTCCACGCGTGGATCTCGAGCAAGGGCTTCGCGCACATCTCGCCGAGCGCGCCGCGGAAGGTGCGGCGGCTGATCCGGGCCGGCAACGAGATCGCGAAGACGCCCTACAAGTACGGCGGCGGTCACGGAACCTGGAACGACTCGGGTTACGACTGCTCGGGCTCGGTCAGCTACGCGCTGCACAAGGCAGGTCTCCTCAGCGGGTCCGCGCTCACGTCAGGCGGCTTCATGAACTGGCGCTTCGCGGGCAGCGGCAAGTGGGTGACTATCTACGCCAACAGCGGCCACGTCTTCATGAAGGTCGCGGGCATCCGCTTCGACACGACCGACCGCGAGCGCGACGGCACCCGCTGGCACCGCGACATGCGCTCGAGCTCGGGCTACGCCGTACGCCATCCGGGCGGCATTGGCTAGGAGGCGGCCGAAGGCCGCCGGTCACAGGCGGCTGGACGCCGCCCTTGCCTCAGAAGCGAGCCATGGAGGGTGAGCTGTGCTTCAACCCTCGTAGGGGGTGAAGTCCCGCTTGCGCGCGCCGCAGACGGGACAGAACCAGTCGTCGGGGATGTCCTCGAAGGCGGTGCCCGGTGGCACGCCGCCGTCGGGATCGCCCTCCGCCGGGTCGTAGATGAACCCGCACGACTCGCAGATCCACATCTGTTGAGTGACGGTCTCGCTCACGCGGCCGCGAAGGTTAATAGGGTGGCCGCGTGGGGATCGACGCGCCCGCGCCCGGCGAGGAGCTCAACACCGGCGAGGTCACCGAGGCTCGCCCCGCGGCCACCGTCATTCCCGTTCGCGATGGCGACACAGGACTCGAGCTGCTCCTGGTGCAGCGCAATCCGGAGTCGCGGTTCATGGGCGGCGCATGGGTCTTTCCCGGCGGCGCCGTGCACGAGGGAGAAACCGAGGCGGAGACCGCCGTGCGCGAGGCACAGGAGGAGGCGAGCCTCGAACTCGACGCGAGCACGCTGGTGCCGTTCTCGCGCTGGATCACGCCGCGCCAGGTGAAGGTCCGCTTCGACACCCACTTCTTCGTCGCCCCCACCCCCGCCGACGCTGCGCCCAAGTGCGACGGCGAGGAGTGCGTCGACCTGCGCTGGATCGGACCCGCCGCCGCGCTCGACGCATACAAGGCCGACGAGCTCATGCTCGTCTTCCCGACGATCAAGCACCTCGAGCAGCTGACCGAGTTCGACTCGGTCGCGGACGTGCTCGCGCACGCGCGTTCGCGCCGTGTCCAGCCCGTCGAGCCGCGGGTCCTCACGGATGGCGGCGTCGCGCGGGTCCTGCTGCCGGGCGAGCCCGGCTACGACGACGTCTAGCCCTAGCCTCCCCTGGTCATGTCCTTCGGAGTACAGCTCGGGCTGCTGCTCGCCCTCGCCACCGCGTTCGCGTCCGTCGTCGGCTTCCTCTACAAGCACCGCGGCGCGGTCGAGTCGCCTCCGGTCGAGGCGCGGCGACCCGTCCGTACCTCGCTCGCGCTCTTCCGCTCGCGCTGGTACACGATCGGGATCATCGTCGCCACGGCCTCGTGGGGCCTGCACGTGGCCGCGCTCTCGCTGGCGCCGATCTCGCTCGTGCAGTCGGTCATCGCGGGCGGGCTCGTCCTCCTGACCGTCGTCGCGGACCGCGCCTTCGGGCTCGAGGTGACGCGCCGGGAGTGGATCGGCGTCGCGCTGACCGCAGCGGGGCTCGCATTCCTCGCCGCGACCCTCGACGGAGGCGGCGACAGCGCGCACAGCGACTACGAAACGGCCACGCTCGCCCTCTATGTGGGCCTCGCGGCGACGCTGGGCCTGGGCGCGGCCCTCGCGGGACGGGACGGCCACCGGCTCGGCATCCCGCTGGCGCTCAGCGCCGGCCTGCTCTGGGGCGCGTCGGATGTCTCGATCAAGGCGCTCAGCGATCACCTCGGTGACGACGGCGTCCTCGTGCTGGTGCACCCGCTCGCCCTGACGATCGCGACGCTTTCCCTGATCGGCCTCGCGGTCTCCGCGCGCAGCCTCCAGGTCGGCAAGGCGGTGCCAGTGATCGCGGTGACGAGCGCGGCTGCAAACGTCTGCACGATCGCGTCGGGCCCGATCGTCTTCGGCGAGCCGCTCCCCGACGAGCCCGCCGCGCTCGCGCTCCGGATCGCGGCCTTCGTGCTCGTAATCGCGGCGGCCGCCCTGACCCCCGCCCCGGTCCGGATCGCGGAGCCCGAGGCGGAGCCGGCCTAACGGGGCGCCGGAACGCGCTCCATCGAGAAGCGCACGCCGAGCTCCGTCTCGCAGGAGAACGAGTCGCCGCCGGGGTCGGGTCCCGCGTCGATCACGACCTCGTAGCCGTCGAAGAGATCGACGAGCGATGCCTCCAACAGCACCGGAACGCCGTCCACCTCTCCGACGGATTTCTCAGCGGGGCCACCGACATATGAGGCGAACAGGAACGGCGCTGTGGAGTCACAACACCCATTGCCGATCACGAACGTGAGATCCTGTCCACGCGTGCTTCGTGTCCGCTCGAGCGCCTCGCTCGCCGCGGGTGTCAGCACGACTGCGACGCTGGACATGTCTGAAGCATGGCGCAACATGAAGGCCCGCGCCCGGTTACACCTGTCGTGAGGCTTTCCAGCACCACATTCCTAGCCATGGGCATCGCATGCGCGCTCGCGTCGGCGGCGCTCGCCGACAGCTTCATCGGCACCGAGGCAGCCGATGTGCTGCAGGGCACCGAGGAGCCGGACCAGATCTATGCCGAGGCTGGCGACGACAACGTGACCGGGCTGGGCGACAACGACTACCTCGAGGCCGATGCCGGGGCCGACACGGTCGACGGCGGGTGGGGCGTGGACCTGCTGCTCGGGGGAACCGGCAACGACCGGCTGATCGGCGGCAACGGGAGCGACCTCGTGTACGCCGGCGCAGACGACGACGAGGTGATCGGCGGCCCAGGGACGGACCATCTCTTCGGCCAGGTGGGCGCCGACCGTCTCTTCGGCGGGCCGGACGACGACCGCCTGTACGCCGGCACGGACATGGAGGTCGGTGAGGCCGACTTCGCAGATGGCGGGTCGGGCGACGACCGCATCACGAGCGACGGGATCGCCACGCTGCTCGGCGGCCCCGGCGCCGACACCGTGAAGGCCGAGGGCGAGCGCGTGACCGTCGACGGCGGCCCCGACGCGGACCGCCTGCGCACGAGCTCGGGCGACGACGACGTCACGGGCGGGACCGGCAGGGACAAGATCTTCACCGGCCGCGGGAAGGACGTCGTCGAGGCGGCCGACGGCGAGCGCGACGTCGTCGACTGCGGGAAGGGCCGCGACCGCGTGCGCGCGGATCGGATCGACGCCGTCGAGCACTGCGAGGTAACGCTGGGGGCACGCGCCCGCCGATAGGCTGCCGCCCCGTGGCAGCCGACGGGCTCACAGTGACGGTCACCGGGCCAACCGGCGACCTCGGGATCGCCCTCGTCGACGCGCTCGAGCGGTCGCGCAAGGTCAAGAAGATCGTCGGCATGGCGCGGCGCCCCTTCGACCCGGCGTCGCAGGGGTGGAAGAAGACCGAGTACCGCGAGGGCGACGTCCAGGACCGGAAGAGCGTCGCGGACGCTGTGAACGGCGCCGACGTCGTCGTCCACCTCGCCTTTGCGATCCTCGAGTCGAGCGACCGCACGCGCGGCGTGAACATCGACGGCTCGCGCAATGTCTTCGAGGAGGCGATCGCCGCCGGCGCGGAGCGCATCTGTTACGCCTCGAGCGTCGCGGCCTACGGCTTTCACGACGACAACCCGGACTGGCTGCACGAGGAGGTCCCGCCGCGCGGGAGCGACGCTCACTTCTACTCGGCGCAAAAGGCCGAAGTGGAGGGAGTCCTGGGCCAGGCACTGGTCAAGTCGACCCGGACGAAGGCCTGGATTTTCCGGCCCTGCATCGTCGCGGGCCCGAAGGCGCAGACGATGATCGAGGAGATCCCGTACGTGCGCGTGTCACAGGCCATGCCCGATCCAGTGCGACGGCTGCTCAGCGGCATGCCCGTGCTCAAGCCAGTGATCCCCGACCCGGGCATCCCGTTCCAGCTCGTGCACGAGGACGACGTCGCACAGGCATTCGTGCACGGCGTCCACGGCAAGGGCGAGCCGGGCCCCTACAACCTCGCCGGGAACGGGAAGCTCACGATCTCCGACCTGGCCGACGCGCTCGGCTGGTACTCGATCCCGGTCCCCGAGCTCGCGGTCGGCGCCACCGCCGAGGTCGTCTCCCGGCTCCCGGTAGGCCCCCCTGTCTTCTCATGGATCGAAAGCGTCCGCAAGCCGGTGCTGATGAAGACCGACAAGGCGAAGAAGCGGCTGGGCTGGAAGCCCAAGTACACCTCGAAGGCCACGCTGAAGGAACTGGTCGCGGCGTACCGCGACGAGCAGCGCTTCTAGAGATCCGTCTGCTGTACCTCGCGGCTCGGGTGCACGCTCACCACGCGCAGCGTGTCGTCGCCCGCGCACTTGAACATGTGCGGGGTCTCTGCAGGGACGACGACGATGTGGCCCTCGGACACGGTGAGCTCCTCCTCGCCGGCGGTGAAGACGGCGGTGCCCGTCTGAACCACGAAGAGCTCCGGGTACGGGTGCAGGTGAAGATCCGGCCCCTTCCCGCGCTCGGGGTATGCCGTTACGAAGACGGACGCCTCGATCTCATCCCCGCCCTGGAACAGCGCCGCCGTCGGGCTGCGGCGCAGCTCGTCGATCGGGATGACGCGGGCTATGGCTCCTCCGACAGCAGCACACCGAACATCTTGCGCGTCGGGTCGCGCGTCAGGTCGACATGCACGTGCTTCACCTCGGTGTACTCGTTCAGCCCGTACGTCCCCAGCTCGCGGCCGTTGCCCGACTGCTTGTAGCCACCGAACGGCGCGATGCAGTTGATCAGGTGGTGGTCGTTGATCCAGACGGTGCCCGCGCGGATCTTCTTCGCCGTCTCGAGGCAGCGGTCGTAGTCCTCGGACCACACGGCGGCCGCGAGGCCGTAGATCGTGTCGTTCGCGATCCGCACAGCCTCGTCGTCCGACTTGAACTTGATCACCGACAGCACCGGCCCGAAGATCTCCTCCTGGGCGATCGTCATCGAGTTGTCGACCTCGGTGAAGATCGTGGGCTCGAAGTAGAAGCCACCCTCGGGCGCGCCATCCGGACGGCCGCCGCCGAGCACGAGCTTCGCGCCCTCCTCCTTGCCGATCCGGACGTAGTTCTCGACCGTGTCCAGCTGCGCCTGGGACACGAGCGGCCCCATGTCGGTGTCGTAGTCGAGCGCGTCGCCGATCTTGATCTGCTTCGCACGCGCGACCAGCCGTTCGACGAAGTCGTCGTGGATCGACTCGGGCACCAGCAGGCGGGTGCCCGACTCGCATACCTGGCCCTGATGGAAGAACGTCGCCCATAGCGCGCCATCGACGGCGGCGTCGATGTTCGCGTCCTCGTACACGATGTTCGGCGATTTGCCGCCCAGCTCGAGCGTGCACTTCTTGATCGTCGACGAGGCCAGCTGCATGATCCGACGCCCGACGACCGTCGAGCCGGTGAACGACACCTTGTCCACGTCCGGGTGCGACGCGAGCTCCTCGCCCACCGTCGAGCCGCCGCCGGTGATGATGTTCACGACGCCCTTCGGCAGCTCGGTCTCGTCCAGCAGCTCGGCCAGCCGCAGCGCCGTAAGCGGGGTGTCCGACGCCGGCTTCAGCACGCATGAGTTACCCATCGCGAGCGCGGGCGCGAGCTTCCACACCGCCATCACGAGCGGGAAGTTCCACGGGATGATCCCCGCGCAGACGCCGACCGGCTCGCGCAGGACGAAGTTGTACGAGTGCGTCGGGAACTCGACCGGCTCGAGCGCCTCCTGCGCCGGGCGGTCAGCCGCGCGAGCGAAGTACTCCCAGTGGTTGATGCAGTAGCCGATCACCACCGTCGCCGTCGCGCGCATCGTCATGCCGGCCTGCATCGACTCCAGCTCGGCGAGCTCGTCCTCGTGCTCGGTGAACTTCTCCACGACCGAGCGCATGATCCGAACGCGCTCGTCGGGGTCCATGTCCGCCCACACGCGCGACTCGAAGCTCTCCTTCGCGGCCGCGATCGCGCTGTGCGCGTCCTCGCGCCCGCCCTTCGGGACGGCGGCGACCACCTCGCCGTTCGACGGGTTGATCACCTCGAACGTCTCGCCGGACGAGGCCTCGACCCACTCACCCCCGATGTAGTTCTTCCAGACCTTTACGTCCTGCGTGGGTGCGACGGCCATTCGCTTTCCTCCTCGTGGGCTGGTCCTACGGCTGAAGCTTACGCCCGGCGGCGCGCGCCCAGGCGATGAAGAGCAGCTGCACGGGCAGCCGCGCGTAGAGCGCCGTGCGGCCTCCCGGAACCTGCTTGTACCGGTCCGGATTGAGCGCCATGTGCAGGTTCGCGGGGAAGACCGCGACGAGCGTCGCGATGCTCCACCAGCTCGCGAGCGTCCGGGTGCGCGGGTGCATGACGCCGAGCCCGCCCGCGATCTCGGCCACGCCGCTCGCGACCACGAGCTCGCGATGGGCGGGCAGGTAGTCCGGCACGATCGCCTGGTACTGGCGCGGGATCACGAAGTGCATGACTCCGGCGAATACGAAGAAGGGGCCGAACAGACGCGCGAGCATCGCGCCTACAGCGCCTGCTTGTACAGCTCTTCGTAGTCCTCTTCGGTCGGCTCGCGCGGGTTGAGCAGCGTCGTGCCGTCGCCCATCGCGCCCTCGACAAGAGCCGGGATCCCCGACTCCGGGACGCCGACCTCGGACAGGCGCGTCGGCAGCCCCATGCGCGCCGTGATGTTCGACACGTGGTCGGCGAGCGCGTCCCCGACGGCGTCGTCCGGGCCGCCGGACTCGACGCCGAACAGCTCGTTGACGTCGCGATAGCGGTTCGCGATGTCCGGGCCGCCGCGCGCGTTGAAGCGGATCACGTGCGGCAGGTGGATCGCGTTCGCCACGCCGTGCGGCACGCCGAAGTGTGCACCGGCCGGGTGTGACATCGCGTGCACCGACCCGAGCTGGATCGTGATCGCGAGCGACGCCGCGACGAGCATGTTCCCGCGGGCTTCCTCGTTCGACGTGTCCTCGACCGCCTGCTCGAGGTTGTCGCGGATCAGCCGCAGCGCATGGAGCGCGCGGGCGTCGCCGTGCGGGTTCCACTCCGCCGACACGTAGCCCTCGATCGCGTGCGTCATCGCGTCCATGCCCGTGGCAGCCGCGATGGGCGCGGGCAGCGTGCGCGTGGACTCCGGGTCGAGCATGGCGAGCCGCGGAAAGAGTGGGAAGTCGGCGATCTCGAGCTTGACCTTCTCCTCCGGGTCCTTGATGACGGCCGCCATCGACACCTCGGAGCCGGTGCCGGCGGTCGTCGGGATGCACGCGAGCGGCGCGATCGGCTCGGGTGCGCCCATGCCGTCGTTCCCGCGCGGCATCAGGAAGAAGCCCTCCTGCTCACGCGCGGTGCCGCCCTGGGTGAACACCGCGTCCGCGACCTTCGCGGTGTCCATCACGGAGCCACCGCCGACCGCGAGAAATGAGTCGGCGCCCGCCTCCTTCGCGGCGGCCGCGCACTCCTCGACCACGTGTGTCGACGAGTCCTGCGGCACCCCGTCGAAGATGCCGGCGACCTCGAGGCCACCGTCCTCGACGCCGGCCTGCACCTTGTCGATCAGCCCCGTGCCGCGGATCACCTCGTCGGTGACGATGAAGACGCGGTTCGCGCCCTCCTTCATGAACTCGAAGCCGATGCTCTCGATCAGGCTGCGGCCCGCGATCACCCGCGTGTGGTCGACGTACTGGTAGAAGTCCTTGAAGCCCGCCATCTGGCGGGCGTCCAGCGCACTCGGCTCGGTGCTCACGCCGGCTCTGTGCTCACTTCGCGTCGAGCAGGTCCTGCCGCCCGGCGTCCTCGAGCATCGCGCGGTAGCGCGGGAAGACCGGCTTGACGAGCGGGACCAGCTTGAGGATCTTCGCGACCGGGCCCTTCGCCTTCATCTGCCCGCGCGCGAGCGCGACGGTGACGTTGACGTTTCCGAGCCAGAACTTGTGGGCCGTGTCGGCCTCCATCGTCATGACGACCTCGGGATCCATCGAGGTCTCGCCGCAGTCCACCACCCCGTCCTCGCCGTCGATCATCTTCACCGTGATCTGCGACTCGGGGTTGCGGTACTGGTACTGGACGATCGTGTTCGCCTTGCGGAACTTGGGCGCGAGCTCGTCGTCCTCGGAGAGGTCCTCGAAGAGCTTGCCGATGTACTGGTAGACCTCTTGGTCGTCCTTGAAGTAGGGCATCGCCGCCGATCCTAGCTGCGCGCAATGAGCATTGCTATGCCCTGGCCGCCCCCGATGCAGAGCGTGACCAGGCCGACGTCGTGCCCCTCGCGCTTCATCTCACCGAGGATCTTCGTCGTGATGACCGAGCCGGTCGCCGCGACGGGGTGTCCGAGCGCGATCGCGCCGCCGTTCGGATTCACCTTGGCCGGATCGAGCTCGAGGTCCTTCATGACCGCGAGCGCCTGGGCAGCGAACGCCTCGTTCAGCTCGATCACGTCCACGTCGTCGAGCGACATCCCAGCCTTGTCGAGCGCCTTGCGCGTGGCGGGCACCGGGCCGATGCCCATGGTCGCGGGATCGACGCCGCAATAGGCGTAGGACAGGATTCGTCCACGCACCGGAGCGCCCAGCTCCTCCGCCTTGTCGGCGGACATGAGCACGACCGCCGAGCCCGCGTCGTTCATGCCGGAGGCGTTGCCCGCCGTGACGGTGCCGTCCGGCTTGAACACCGGCTTCAGCTTCGCCATCGACTCCATCGAGGCCTCGGGCCGCACGTGCTCGTCGCGCGTGAAGGGCACCTTCTCCTTCTTCACCTTCACCTCGACGGGAACGACCTCGTCGTCGAACCTGCCCGCCTCCTGCGCGGCGTGCGCGCGGCGGTGCGACTCGAGCGCGAACTCGTCCTGCTGCTCGCGGCTGATGTCATGCGACTCGGCCAGGTTCTCGGCCGTGATGCCCATGTGGACGCGGTGGAACGGGTCCGTCAGGCCTCCCACGACCGGGTCGACCATCTTCGCCTCGCCCATGCGTGCGCCCCAGCGCACGTTCGGCATCCAGTACGGGCCGCGGCTCATCGACTCCGCGCCGCCGGCGACGACGACGTCCGCCTCGCCGGTCTGGATCGTCTGCGCCGCCGAAACGATCGCCTGCACGCCCGTCCCGCAGAGCCGGTTGACCGTGAACGCCGGCGTCTCCTTCGGGATCCCGGCCTTGATGCCGACGACGCGGGCCATGTACATGTCCTCTGGCGCCGAGTGGATGACGTTGCCGAACACGACCTGCTCGACCTGCTCGGGCTGGACGCCGGCGCGGTCCATGGCGGCCGTCACCGCCGTCGCGCCCAGCTCTGTCGTGGGAATGTCCTTCAGGCTCTTGCCGTAGGAACCGACTGCGGTTCTGGCGGCGGAGGCGATGACTACTTCTTGCACTGGGCGGCGTCCTTTCGGGGTTTCGATCGGCGCTGAACTCTAGGCTCTCGCCGATGTCCCGCGCCGTCACAGCGCTCGCGGCGGCGCTTCTGGTCCTCGTCGGAGCGGCAGCGCTCGCGCTCGCCCAGGGCGGCACGACGCCGCCCAAGGGCGGGCAGCCGACCGCCGAGGTCCGCTACCGCGACGGCCAGCTGAACCGCTGGCTGCTCGGCGGCACGTGGTACGTGCGGCTCGATCCCACGGACCAGGGCGAGGCCCAGGGGCTGCCCACCAATCCATCGCTCACCGGCTGGGCGCCCACCACCGTCCCGAACGCCTGGAACGCGCGCGACCACTCCGACAACAGCCAGCGGGGCACCGTCGGGTGGTACCGGAAGGACTTCACACTCCCCTCGCGCGACGCAGCGCTCGGCTGGAAGCTGCGCTTCGAGTCGGTCAACTACCGCGCGAAGGTGTGGCTGAACGGCGTGCTGATCGGCGAGCACGAGGGTGGCTACGTCCCGTTCGAGCTGCCCACCACCGGTCTCGTCCGCAAGGGCGTCAACCGACTCGTCGTCCGGGTCGACGACCGCCGCACGGGCGCCGACATCCCCCGCGGCTACGAGCGCCCGAACGGCCGCCCCGGCGGCGGCTGGTGGAACTACGGCGGGATCCTGCGCGAGGTCTACCTCCGGAGCTTCGAGGGAGTCGATGTCGAGTCGGTACGCGTCCGCACCGAGCTCTCCGACTCGGCGGAGCGCGCCTGGCTGCGCTTCGGCGTCCGTCTCGACAACCCTGGCAAGAGCACTTCGCGCGTCCGGCTCCGCACGACGATCGACGACCGCGAGCGGATGTCGCGGCCGATCAGGGTGGGCGCGGGCAAGAGCAGGTTCGTCACCTACAGCCGCCTCGTGAAGAAGCCGCGCGTGTGGGAGCCGGGAGCGCCCGAGCTCTATCCGGTCCGCGTCGAGGCCGTCCACGGCGGGCGCGCGCTCTCCGGTTACAGCCTCCATGTCGGCATCCGTGAGCTTCGCGTGACCGACGGCGGACTGCTCCTCATCAACGGCAAGCGCGCACGGCTGTTCGGCTCCGACATGCACGAGCAGCACCCCCGCCGGGGCGCGGCGCTGCGCCCGAGCGACCGCGAGCGCGACATGCAGCTCGTCCGCGACCTGCACGCGAGGCTGATCAGGTCGCACTACCCGCTCCATCCCGAGTACCTCGAGATGGCGGACCGCATGGGCGTGATGGTCTGGGACGAGGTCCCGGTGTTCGCCCAGGGCTACAAGGGCTTCGAGGTGCCGGGGGTGACCGACAAGAGCCTCGCCTACATCCGGCAGATGGTCGAGCGCGACCAGAGCCACGCGTCGGTGCTCGCGTGGAGCATCGCGAACGAGCTGAACGGCCGCATGACCGAGGACCAGGAGAACTACATCCACCGCGCGGCGAAGCTGCTGCATCGGCTGGACCCCACCCGCCTGCGGACGATCGTGATCTTCGGTTGGCCGCTCGCGCCGCCGTCCGACGTCTACCACGAGCTCGACGCGCTCGGGATCAATAGCTACTTCGGCTGGTACGAGGGCCCCAACAGCTCGACGGAGAGCCGTCGCCGGCTCGGCCCGTTCCTCGACCAGATGCACGAGTACTACCCCGAGCTCGCGCTGTTCGTGACTGAGTACGGCGCGGAGTCGAACCACAGCGGCCCTGCGGACCAGAAGGGCACGTACGAGTTCCAGCGAGACCTCCTCCGCTACCACGCGAAGACCTACATCTCGAAGCGCTATCTGAACGGCGCGCTCACCTGGGTGCTGAAGGACTTCCGCTCCCGCCCCGACTGGAACGGCGGCAGCCCGACACCTCAGCCGCCGTGGAACCAGAAGGGGCTCGCGGGCGCGCGCTGGCACAAGAAGCCGGCCTTCGCGACGATCGCGAAGCTCTACAAGTCCGTACGCCCGGTCGCGCGCAGGCCCTACTTCGGCACGAGCCGGTAGACCGGGCCGTCGAGCGACGCGGCGTAGACGCGTCCGCGCGAGTCCTCGCCGAAGCTCGAAAGGTTCGGAACGCTCACGTCGAAGCTACGCCGGTCCTTCGCGCTGCCCGGCCCGAGCCGGGCGCCGCGCACGATCCCCTCACACAGATCGCCGTACACGTAGGTCCCGCGTAGGCCTCCGTAGGACCGGTGCCGCAGTACATAGCCGCCAGTGATCGAGCAGAAGCCCGAGTTGTGCGAGTGCTCGATCACAGGGCGGATGTGGCCGGGGGCGCGCGTGCCGTCGTCGTACACGTGGTTCCCCTCGAACGCGTTCCAGCCGAAGTTCGCGCCGCTCCCATTGCCCCGCCGCACGAAGTCGACCTCCTCGTAGGCGTTCTGGCCGACATCGGCGATCACGAGATCACCGGTCTTGGGGTCGAACGAGAACCGCCATGGGTTGCGCAGGCCGTACGAGTACACGGCGGGCTTGGCGCCCCGGCGGCTGCGGAACGGATTCGAGCGCGGGATGCGCGGCTTGCCGCTGGGGTTGATCCGGAGGATCTTCCCGAGCTGCGACCCGAGGTCCTGGCCTGACCCGAATGGATCACCGCCGCCACCGCCGTCCCCGAGCCCGATGTAGAGCCGGCCGTCGGGCCCGAACTGAAGCTGGCCGCCGTTGTGGTTCGAGTAGGTCGAGTGGTTTTGCGTCAGCACCGTCCGCGCACTCGACTTGCGCGCGCGGTTGCGCCGCCCCCTGAATTCGACCACCTTGATGTCACCGCCGTCCTCCGTGTAATAGACGTAGAAGCGGTGGTTCTTCCCGTAGTTCGGCGCGAAGGCCATCGACAGAAGCCCGCGCTCGCCGCCGGCCAGGACGCGGTCGCGGAGGTCGAGGAACGGCCGTGAGCGCTGCTGGCCGTGCTGCACGACGCGGATCGTGCCGCCCTGCTCGACGACGAACAGACGCGAGCGGTCGCCCGGCGGCGCGGTGACGTACGTCGGGCTGGAGAACGTGCCGACGAGCCGCCGCTTCAGACCCGTGACGGCAGCCCGCGCGCCCGCGTCGTCCTGGGGCACGCCCACGGCCGGCGGTTCGGTGACGGCCATCGGAGGCGCCGGCTCGTCATCGGACCCGCTGCAGGAGGCGAGCGCCGGGACGGCGAGCAACACGGCGGCGCAGGCCCGGGAGATCACGCGCCGCAGGATGCCAGAGTGTCGGAGCGTGAAAGCACTCGTCACAGGGGCGACCGGGTTCGTCGGCGGTCGGCTGGCAAAGAGGCTCGCCGCGGACCGCGTAGAGGTCAGGTGCCTCGTGCGCGACAAGGACCGCGCGCCCCACCTTGCGGCGGCCGGCCACGAACTGCACGAGGGCGACGTGACCAGGCCGGAGACCCTTCGCGGCGCCGGCGAGGGAGTCGACGTGGCCTACTACCTCGTGCACGGTATGGGGCGCGGCGCGAGCAAAGACTTCGAGCAACAGGAACGCGGCTCCGCAGCGGCATTTGCGGAGATGGCTACCCGGGAGGGCATCGGGCGGATCGTCTACCTAGGCGGGCTTGGAGAGACGCCGGGCTCCAAGCATCTGCGCAGCCGCCACGAGACGGCGCTGGTGCTCGCCGACAAGGGTCCGCCGCTCACGTACTTCAGAGCGGCGATGGTCGTGGGCGCGGGCAGCGAGTCGTACAAGACGTTGCGGTACCTGGTCCAGCGGCTGCCCGCGATGATCGCGCCGGCA
>Ga0114129_10007488_pt1 | contig 15550 bp, 11 predicted proteins | sample RhiMetdeltSRZDD1_FD_80071 | JGI IMG/M metagenome (GOLD analysis project Ga0114129, IMG submission 80071) | Populus rhizosphere microbial communities from Tennessee, USA - Rhizosphere MetaG P. deltoides SRZDD1 (version 2) (version 2) | ecosystem: Host-associated > Plants > Roots > Rhizosphere >...
CGATTCGTAGCTGTCGCCGTCGTGCGGGAAGACCGCTGATCCCGCAGAGATCGAGAGCCGCACTCGCGTCCCTGGCCGCGCATCGAATACGGCGTCGCTGACCGCTTCCTGCAACTCCTTGCGCTTGTTTTCGGCTTCGTCGAATCCGCAGCCGGCGAGCACGACGATGAACTCGTCGCCGGCGTAGCGAACGCACAGGTCGTACGGCCGCAGGGCGCTCTGAAGCGCGCTCGACACCTCGCGCAGCGCGTGGTCGCCGACGCTGTGCCCGTACGTATCGTTGATCGCCTTGAAGCCGTCGACGTCCATGACGATCACCGCGACCTCGCTCTTCAGCCGGTCGGCGCGCGCCAGCTCGCGCGACAGGTGGACGAACATCGAGCGGCGATTCGGCAGGCCCGTCAGCGGATCGGTCAGCGAATCTTCCTGCGTCTGCTCGAACACGATCGAGTTGTGGATGACGGCGCCCGCCTGCTCCGCGATCCGCTCGAGCAGCCGGCGGTGATCTTCCGTGTACCGGTTCGGCTGCGAATGATAGAGCGAGAGGCATCCGATGAAGGTGTCGTTGAAATGCAGCGGGCACACGATCGACGCCTTCAGATCAATCGGGTTCGGGAGGCCGAGCGCATCGAACGTCACGCGCGGATCGGCGTTGACGAGCGTGCGGCGGTTGCGCGCGACCCATCCCGCGAGGCCATGACCGATCCGCAGCGTGGCGTTCAACAGCTTCGGCGCGTCGGCCCCCGTCGCGAAGCGGCACTTCAATGAATCGGTTTCGGCGTTGTACAGGTAGAGCGCGCAGCCGGTCCACGGCACGATCTTCGAGATCTTCGACGAGATGAGCGCCATCGTGTCGGCGACGCCGAGGCTCGTGCCCATCGACTGCGCGATCTCGTAGAGCGCGTAGATCTCGCGGTGCGCGAGCGCGATGTTCTCGAAGGCGTTGTGCCCCGTCGGCGGGACGAGGCCCATCGCGGTGGTTCCGGTCGTCGCCGCTTCGACCGGCGCCGGGTTGGCGCCTTCGTGCGCGCGCGCGTCGGCCTCCGCGATCAACGACGGCAGCAGCTCGATGAAGATCGGCACGAGCTTGGGATCGAGCGCGCGTCCGGCTTCGTGCTTCAAGAGGCCCATGGCGCTCTCGTTGGTCAGCGCCTTGTGATACGGCCGCTCCGTCGTGACCGCGTCGTAGTAGTCGACAATCGTGAGGATGCGCGCGCCGACGGGGATGGCTTCGCCCGCGATGCCTTGCGGATAGCCTTTGCCGTCCCAGCGCTCATGGTGGCTGAGAATCAGCGGCGCGACCGGATAGGGAAACGGCACCGCCGCGATGATCTCGGCGCCCACCTGCGGGTGAATCCGGATCTTCTGGAATTCTTCCTGCGTCAGCGGTCCCGGCTTCGACAGGATGTGCTCGGGAACCGCGAGCTTGCCGATGTCGTGCAACAGCGCCGCGGTCTTGACGCCCTGAATCTGCGACTCGGTGAGTCCGGCGGCTTTCGCGAGACCGGCCGCGTACATCTGCACGCGGCGAATGTGCATCTGCGTCGTCTGATCCTTCGCGTCGATCGCGCGCGCCAGCGCTTCGATCGTCGCGAGGTGCAGGTCGGAGGTCTGCTGCACGTGGCGCTGCTCGTCCTCGATGCGACCCATGTACACCTTGTAGGTGCGATAGGTGAGGTACATCGGCGCAAACGTCAACGGCGCGACCCAGTAGCCGGCGTGCTCGACGAACCACGCGGCGAACGCCGCCGTACCGGCGCCGACGAAATAGCTCGGTGCGCTCCAGAGAAAGTTGTTGTGCCAGGTCGTGTAGAGTCCGGTGCGCGTCGAGAGCGCGATCGCCGTCGCGACGAGTCCGGTGTTCAGCAGGAAGTACACGGTCGCCGCCGCGACGAGCGGCCGCGCCACGGTCAGCGGCATGTGCGACGGCGAGCCGCCGAGCGCCTGGAACGCGTAGCCCGCACCCTGCACGGTAATCACCAGCGACGCGGCGCTGAAGAGCGTGCGGTGGATCGGATTGCGCTCTTTGCGATTCAGACTGCACTGACTGAACGCGCTGCCCGCCGCGACCAGCATCGTTTCATGCGGGCCGAGGAGCAGCAGCGACGCGAAATCGACGGCGTACGAGACCGACATCGTCGAGCCGCTGGTCGTCAGCGGCAAGTGGACCTTCAGCGCCGCCGTCGCCGACGACAACACGACGAGCGCGACGAACAAAAACGGCTGTTCGAACCGCATTTCCGGCACCGACACCACGAGCAGCGCGAGACCGATGACGATCACGCTGATCACGTACAGGCGTGCGGCGATGGGCAGCTGATTCATGACGAATAGCGGGCGGTGCTCAGTGCACGCGCGGCGCGGTGGATACCCAGTGGTCGCCCCAGTCTTCCTTCAACATCGACCAGAGCACCTGATCGAGATACTCGCCGGCGTGGCGCATCGAGCGGCGAAGAATGCCTTCCTGCACGGCGCCCAGCTTGCGGAGCGCGCCGTTCGCGCGGCCGTTTCGCAGCAGCACGCGCGCTTCCAGCCGATGCGCGCCGACCGATCCGAACGCCAGCGATCCGACCAGCCGCGCCGCTTCGAGGAAGACGCCGCTGCCGCGAGACGAGGGCACGATGGTGCATTCCCATTCAGCCGCTTCGAACGCGGGATCGAGCTGCCGCACGTGAATCAATCCGATCACGCTCCGCGTCGCGGTCAGCGTGATGACGTACGTGAAGGCGAGGCCTGCAACGCGATCGCGCACGAAGCGCTCGATCAGTTGCTGCACCGCGACATCGCTGACCGGCTCGTCGAGGCCGAAGCGCGTCGCGTCGTGCAGCGACAGGAGATCGACGAGCGGACCAAGGTCCGACGCCGCCGGCTCGCGCAGCGTGATCGTGCGAGAGGCCAGCGTGGGCAGATCGTCGCGCCAGTTCGACACAGTGATTAATGTTGGATCGCTCATCGCCACGTCACCGCCCGCAACCTACACGATGGGCGTGTGGCTGACCTGGAGCAACTCTGAAGCCAAGCTCGACATTCGCGGTCAACTTCTTCTTCCTCTATGACTTAGTCTCCACTCGCGCGAATGCGCGGCACGCTCGTTGTGTTCGTATATATGACAATAGCAGCCCCATTAGGCAATGAAAGACGCCCATTACGGCGTTGCTTTTCAATGATTTACAACGGCCGTGCTTCGAAGCGGCACATGATGTCCCGTTTCGGTCCAGTCAAACTGGGTATAAAAGACGAGTGGACGATCCTGGCCCGCGGCGATCGCTCGCCGACGATCCCGACTTTCTCGCCAGCCTTTCCGAGCTCGATCGCGGTCTGCGCGATGAACATCCGGCTCCCGCGCCGAAACGCCAGGCGCCGGCGGGTCCCGCGACTCCGCCGCGAAGCGCTGCGCCGCCGCCGCCTCAGCGAACGGTCGCTCCGCCCGCCGCCGCGCCGGCGCCGCCGCAACCGTCGCGCCCGGTTTCGGCCGCGCCCTTTCCGGCTTCGCCCGGTCCGCCGCCGCCGGGCGGCGCGAGAAAACAGCGTGCGCTGATCGATCTGTTCCCGCCGTCACCGAAGGAGCTGGAGCGTCCGCCCGGTCCGCTCCGTGGTACATCGACGGGCCCGACACTGCCGAGCGCTCGCCCGGCGCCGCTCATCCCGCCACCGCCGCCAGAGCCGCTCACGTACGAAACGTTTTACGGCTTGCGCGAAAAGCCTTTCAGCCTGTCCTGGGATCAAAGATTTCTGTATCACGGCGCCTCTCACGATCGCGCCGTGCAGGCGCTGCTCGATGCGGTTCATCGCGGCGACGCCGCGATGATCGTGACCGGCGACGCCGGCGTCGGTAAAACGACGCTGGGTCGCGCGCTGATTGATCAATTGGATCGCCGCACGCCGGTGTCATTCATTGCGGATCCGTCGGCCTCGTCGGAGCAATTGCTCGACGCGATCCCGCAGCAGACGCCCGCCGTGTTGATCATTGATGACGCGCACGATCTGCCGATCGAAGTGCTCGATCGTCTCCGCGTGCTCGGCGGCACCGCGGGCGTGTCGCGTGGGCTGCAGGTCGTGCTGATCGGCGAGCCGAGCCTCCGCGACATCCTGAACCGCCCCGATCTCAAAGCGTTCGCCCAACGCGTGGCTGTGCGATGCAAGCTCGAGCCGCTCGCTGACGACGAAATCGCCGGCTATGTGGTGCATCGACTCGCCGTCGCCGGCCCGGACGCACGCGTCGAGTTCGACGAAGGCGCGATACGGCGCGCGTTCGAGCTGTCGTCCGGCAATCCTCGACTGGTGAATCTGATGTGCGATCGCGCGCTTGCCCTCGGTCGCGATGCCTCGGCGAGCGTCATCGACGACCGACTGATCGACATGGCGGCGCAGCAGTTTGACATCGCCGTGGTCGAGACCGAACCGCGCCGGGCGCTGCGCGTCGTCGCGGCCGCGCTCGTGCTCGCGTTGCTGACGCTTGCCGGCGCCGCGGCCGCCGCGGTCGTGTTTCGCGACCGCGTCACGCGCGTGATCCTTCAGTGGGAATCAATCCCGCAAGCGCCCGTCGGGCCGATGCGGCGGCTGCCGATTCCGCTCGCGCCGCCTCGCGAACTGCCGCCGAACCAGGGATAGCGCGTCGCGCAACGGCGATCGATCGGATGAACCGCGTTGCGCGAGCGCCAGCGCTTACCGCTGAGTGCGGGACTCGTATGGATCGGCCTGTGCGTCCGGCTGCCCCGGTGCGGGATCACCGCGACGGCCGGGATGCGTATCACCGGCGCCGATAGGCGTCCGCGGCCCGAGCTGTGCCTTGCCTTTCTTGATTTCCTTGTAGAGATACGGCGTCCATAGTCCCGCTGCGAGCACGATCGCGAGGAAGATTCCCCAGAACGCCATGCGATATTCGAGCGCGAACACCAGCTCGAGGGCCGTCATCGTCACCTCCACGGGGAGTTCTCGCAACGCGCGTGCCTACGTCAACATCTCGAATCCCCTTAAGAGTTTGAACTGCTGAGATTGATCTGCCGAAGGTCGCTGTACTGCCGTGCTGCGATCGATTTGTCTCAATTTCTCGCGATGCCCGAGATGTGGGGGTGAATAACGGGGACCGAGATCCGAAACGATTCGAATTTCACGTCTGTGAATCCAGCGGCTGCGATGGCTGACCCTGTCTCACAGTCAGGGCGGCATCCTTCCGCGAAGCGAATCCAGATCGGCCGAATCGCTTTCTGCAACATGCGCGTCGGGAAATCGGACGCCGCAACGTGCTCCATGAAGGCGAAGACCCCGCCCGGTCGAAGGACACGCCGAATCTCCGACAACATCACAGGAGGATCTGAAACCGTGCACAGCGCAAAGAGGCTGACGACCGCATCGAAACTCGAATCTCGAAATGGCAAGGCGCTGCCGGATGACTCCACAATTTCGGCTGGAATGTTCACCCGCGCCGCGGCCGCCAGAATCGAGGCGTGTTGATTGACGTTGGGCTCGATCCCCCACCATCGGATGGCCCGCGGAAAATACCCGAAGCTTGGATACGCGCCGGGACCGATCTCGAGAACGTCCCCTTGGAGTCTTCCTAACAGGTTGCGCTTACGTTCCGCCACCGCGCGCTCACAGGCGTCGTCGAGTCTCGCCAGCAGGCGACGCTGTATTTCTCGACACCAGGATCGCGGTACGAACACCTGACAAGTCTACGCATTAGCTATGCTCGCGCGATGGACTTGCGCAAATGCAATCACCAGACGGCATCCGCTTGGGGCCCGAGACGCTCCTGATGCATTGCGATGAGCGCGACGCCATCAGCGCGGCGGAGACTTCGCGAGGACGAATTGCTGCCGTCGCATGTTGGCGCTCATCGTACGCCGACGCAACACCATGTCTCCAGACCGCACGGTGACAATGTAGAACTCGTCGCCGGCTACTCGCGCACCGGTGCGCAGATGAAAGTGGCCATTCTGGTCCGTTACGGCGTTGGCGGAGTTCAATGAAGTGGATACGACTGCACCGACTACCGGCACGGTCGCAGCGCCGTTGGGATCGGAGGAAGTCAGCACGTATCCCTCAACTTCGGCCGTCCTCGCTACAGGGCCGCCTCGAGCCACTAGAACAATTGACACACCAAAGACAAGGGCGACGACGCTTTTCAGCTTCGCCTTTGTCATCGTCACTACATTTGCTCCTCGAATTTCGCTCAGCGGTCCAACGGCAAGCGCTGAGCCGCGGCGTCATCTAACCGGCCTTGTGATGTCGAGAGCCCGTTTGATGCGACGATCCAGTTCGGGATCATAGGTCACGATAAACCAGGCGCCGCGCAACGTGAAGTATTGCGGATAGTTTGTCTCCCAAACCACAGTGCGACCGTCTGGCCAATTGGTAATGACGAAACGATGCGCGGGCGCCCATTCGGCTCTCGACTGGTCAACTACCGCGATTCGCGACGCAGCCACCGGATCGTCGAACACGACGATCTGGACGGAACCCACATTTGTCCAGATGGTCGCGGCCTGACGAACGTCGAAATTGAAGGGACTATGCGACCAGCGATAAACACCCTTGGCAACAATGCCCCCACTCCTGAGGACGTCAACGAACTCTCCTGCATACCGCAGGTCCTTCGGGAACGGTCCACACGACGTTACCGCAGAGACCATGGCAGCCGCAAAGAACAGCTGCACAAGATGTCGGCGCATAATCCTGGCCGCCTCTTGACGGTCGCCTCGAGCGAAGGCCTCACGCGGTTCGTGTCGCTCGATGGCCGCGAGGCGGTGTGACGCGCACCGAACGCGGTCAGCGACAACCAGAGCGATGCGGCGCTCTTCGCTTCGGCGAACTCAATCCGCTTCAGACGATGCGAAGCTGTTCGAAGTACTGAAGATGATAGTTGGGGTGGGTAACGGGGTTCGAACCCGCGACGTCCGGAGCCAGAGTCGAAAGCGACGATGTCGACGGTTTAGGGTTCACGCGTTTTTGTTCGGAAAGTCGCGAATCGTTCGGCCGCTTCGGTGCGGATTAGATACCTCGCGTTGACCTCGGTGCGTCCGCCCGGCGTCAACCGAAACATACGGTCAAAGGTCTTCAGCGCGATATCGATGTCCCGGATCTGTTCGTCACGGCCTGAAGCAGGGCGGTGGCCGCGCGATAGCATTCGCACGACGCACGTTCGAGCGCTTTCCGGTCCACGATTGTCACGCGCCCGTGGCGATATTTGATCAGGCCTGCCTTCTGCAGCGTCCCGGCGACAACCGTCACGGTTGGGCGGGCCGCGCCAAGCATCATGGCGGCAAACTCTTGCGTCAACGGAAAGTCGTCTGAGTCCACGCGGTCATGCGCCATCAACAGCCAGCGCGCGAGCCGTTGTTCGACCGAATGCACGGCATTGCAGGCGGTCGACTGCATGACGAACCCCATCAGCGCCTGTGCGTACTGACCGAGCAGGTCGTAGAGCGCGCCATGCCGATCCGTCTCGCGGCGAAGGGCCTCGACGGTCAAGCGGTAGCATGTCGCTGTCGCGGCCTGCACCATTGTGCAGGCCGTCGTGCGCCCGCCGTCCAACATCGCCGACACGCCAACGAGGCCTTCGCGGCCGATCGTCGCGACCTCCACCATCCGGCCATCTTCCAGGACCGTCAGCATCGAACAAAAGCCACCGCCGGGGAAGTAGACGTACTGGAGCGATTCGCCGGGTCTATGAAGAATCTCTTTGAGGGTGAGCGGAATGACCTCGAGCGCAGGACTGAGGCGTTTGAAATCCTCGAGAGGAAGCGCCGCAAGTAGAAGGTTCTGCGGCTTCGAGGGCGGTGGTCGATTCCTCGATCGTGGCGGTCGAGTCGCCGAGGGTCGCGTGGTCGAGCGGCGCGTGGCCTTCATGACAACCTCCCACTGATTCAAGAGGCTGTCGCGGGCCAGGCTCTGCCCTGTTCAGGGCGAGGCAGGCGGTAGACCCTTAAAAATAAAGACGTTAGCAGTCTATCACATTGTTAGAGATGTGCGGGCGAAGCGCACCAGACGAACACCGCAGATCACCTCTACGCCTCACCCGCCGCCTCCACAGCTGGTGTGCCCAACCTGTGATCGCGCGCTCGTGTATCGGCAGACCGTCATCAGCGGCGTGAAGCCCATCGAGCGCTGGGACAATTTCTCGTGCCCGACGTGTGGGCCGTTCGCCTATCGCGATCGCACGCGGACGCTTCGGCCCGCGTCCTGAACAACCTCGCGCATCCGTGCGAGCGCCATTCTCCCCTCATCGGTGTCGTCGAGGCGCTCGATTCTCGCGCGTAGTTCCGGGTGGTCAGGCGGGTCGAACTCAATCGTGAACACGGCCAGGCACGTCGGACAAGACGTCGTCACGAATCGGCCATCGGTGTTCGTATCAGGTGCCGTCTCTCCGCACAGCACACAGCGATTCACTTTGTACAGCATGTTTCACTCGACACACGCGGGAAACGGGTCTGGCCGCATCGGTTTTTACGCGGCTCGCAACGCCATCCGAACGGCGGATAGCAACTGATCGGGATGGAACGGCTTTTCAATCAGTCCGGCGGCCTTCAAAGTCGCCGCGTGCTCCGTCGCGCCATCAGCGCCCGTCAGAATCAGCACGGGGATGTTGACGAGATGTGCTTCCGCGAGACGTTCTTGTGCGGCTCGGAACTGCCAGCCGTCCATCACGGGCATGTTCAAATCGAGGAGAACCAGATCAGGGCAATGCTCGCAGAGTCGTGCGAGCGCTTCGACGCCGTGCTGCGCCATCACGACGCCGTACCCATGGCCGATTAGCAGATCGGCAGCCATCTGCCGCAAATGGGGTTCATCGTCTACGATGAGCACGAGGGGACCGAGTCTTGTTGGAGGTGGCCTGGGGCTCAGTCGAGTATCGTCCGCAGCGCCGGCAGGCTCGGCCCAACCCTCGGCGAGTAACACGCTCGCGATCTGAGTGCCAATCTCGTAAATCAAACCGATCTGCAAATGGTCAATCGCGACGCCGTCGATCGAACCCTGCAGACGTCGACAGATCCGAAGGCGCATACCCAGCCTCCATGGCAACATTCAGCCGGAGAGGGCGGGCGCCTCTGCGCGGGCGGTCCCGGAAGGATGTGGGGCAATTGTAAGAAACATTACAGTTGGCGCGCAAGCACAACCATCGAATGGGCGGGCGGCGCGTATTTCACGTCCGCCGGCCGTCATTGGCGCGACGATGACGGTGCGCAGATGAGCGTTCAATTCGCCTGGTGAGACAACGACACAGGGTCGCGTCTCTTGGATCTCGCTTCCGAGCGTCGGATCGAGCCGGACCAGATGAACGTCGCCGCGCGTCACGACCAGCGCCAGTCGGTGTCGTCGAAACGTGTCGATGTCGCGACATCGAGCGGGACGTCATCGCCACGCTCGTGCATCGCCCGCGCTTTCGCTGCCCATCCCGAGCGAGGCCGCGCCGCGGCACTGACGACGAGACGGCCGGGTTCAGCGTGAATCTCCGCCTCCTCAGGAAGGTCCGCGTGAGTGAGGAGGAGTTTTGGCACGCGAATACCGCGAGAATTACCGATGCGGACGATCCGCGTCCTGGTCGTCATGTGATCACAGTGTATCGACCACACCTCGGCGTCGAATTCTTCGACGCTGTAGACCCCACCAGAGCGACGCGGCGCTTTTCGCCTCGGCGAAGTTTCTGGACACTGGAGAAACTTTCAAGATTCTTTCAAGATCGCAGACCGCGCGACCCGCAGACGCGTCTACCGCGACCAGCGACGGATGACGCCAACCCACTGGATGAACAGAAGATGAAAGTTGGGGTGGGTAACGGGGTTCGAACCCGCGACTTCCGGAGCCACAGTCCGGCGCTCTACCACTGAGCTATACCCACCATGGGGGATCGGTGTGAGTTGGGGAGTTGGTGAATTGGTGAATTGGTGAATTGGTGAGTTGATTTGGAATTAATTCACCAACTCACCAACTCACCAATTCACCAATTCACCAGCTGAGTGTATCACCGTCGGGGACTTCGACGAGCGCGCCGTCGTCGATCTTCACGCGCAGCAGGTAGATGTGGCTCGCGCGCTGGCCTTTGGCTTCGTACATCAGTTTGTCGGCGCGCTGAATGAGATCCGCGGCGAGGCGGCGCGCGATGAAGCGGCGCTCCGCGACGCGTCCGAGCCAGAAGCAGACGACACCGACGTCGACGCGCGGCGGCTGGACGGCGAGACGATGATCTTCGAGCGCCCAGTCGAAGCGCTCGACCGCCTCGCGAAAGCGCTCGCCGACGGCGTGCGCCTGGTGACACTCGGCGAGATCGGGAATGAGGAAGCAGAACTCGTCGCCGCCGAAGCGCGCGTGGAGCTCTTTCGATCGCTGTCCGCCGGGACGCTCCTGCGCGAGGATGTCGTCGGATCGCACCTGCTCGCGCAGCAGTTGCGCGACGCGCTCGATGATGCGATCACCGACGGCGTGGCCGAGCGCGTCGTTGTACCACTTGAACCCGGTGATGTCGACCAGACCGACGGCGCACCAGCGCCCGCCGCGCTGCTCGAGCGCGAGGAACGATTCGAGCTGCTCCGTGAACCGCCCGAAGTTCATCAGCTTCGTCTTCGGATCGCGGTGCGATTTGTCGGTGAGATCGGCGACGAGTGCCTCGAAGTAGCGTGAGATGCTGCTGACCGTCGCGTCCTTCGCAGAGAGCTCGGTCTGCACGCGCGCCATCTTGTCGGCGAAGCCTGACGACAGCGCTTGAATCGCTTCGTGCTTCGACTCCTGCCACAACCGCTCGTGGCGTGTGAACACCGCGTCGATCGCCGACAGCAGCGCGCTCTCGAGCGCGGGCGGCAGGTGCAGCGTCTCGCGCACCCATGCCTGCAGGTCGTTCCGCGTCTGCGGCTGCGATCCGTTCGGCAGCTTGTTCGGCCTCGTCGATGCCATCGGGATTACACGCTCAGCCATTTCGGACACGCGACTCCCACCTCTACAAATGGCGTGCCCGTCGATCGCGACGATTTTAGCAGCCGGATCGTCTCGTTCTGTCGTCGTCCGTTCCGAATCGACGTTTCAAGTTCCACTTTTGTGTCAACGGTCTACAGATGGGGTGGCGGGTAGAAGCGGGCGACAGTGTACACGCCTGTCGCCCTCGAGTACGGATGCGGTTCAGCGCTTGATCGATTCGCCGAGGTCCTTGATGGCCTGACCAATCTTGCGCCGGCCCTTGCCGATCGCCTCTTGAACCTGGCCGGCCGCTTCATCGGCCTCGCCCTCGTTGCGCAACCGCTCGTCGTTGTTCAGATCGCCGGTCGCCTGCTTCACGCGGCCCTTGATCTGATCGACTTTTCCGCGGACTTCATCCTTGTTCCACATCAGGTGTCCTCCTCATCGATCACCGGACAACCGACACGAGTGCACGAGACGTGCCTAGTGTGCGACGGCGCGCAGGACGGAGATCAGCCGTTCCGTCTCGGTGTTGACCGCCCTCCACGCCTTGTCTGAATCGTCGAAGTTCGCGTGGCGGCCCATCTCTTCGAGCGCGCGTGCGGCGGCGACGACGCCGTCGGCGTCGAAGTTCGCCGCGGCGCCTTTCAGACCGTGCGCGGCCCGCCGCAGCGCGTCGGCGTCGCGCGCGTCGATCGCGGCGCGGATCCGCTCGAGATGCCGCGGCGCATCGTCGACGAACAAGCGGCTGATCTCGGCGAGCAATTCGTGATCGCCGCCCATGCGAGCCAGCACCTGGCGAGGGATGAGCGTTTCCTCGGGCGGCGCGGAGGTGCCGGCGGCGAGCGACTCGACGAGCGTGCAGAGCCGGCGCGAATCGAGCGGCTTGGTCAGGTATTCGTCCATGCCGCCGGCGAGGCAGCGTTCGCGATCGCCTTTCATCGCGTGCGCGGTCATCGCGATGATCGGGATGTGGCCGCCGGTGGTCCGCTCGTTCTCGCGGATCGCCGCCGTCGCTTCGAAGCCGCCCATCTCCGGCATCTGCACGTCCATCAGAATGACGTCGAACGCCTGGCGCTCGAGCGCCGCAATCGCTTCGCGCCCGTTGGGCGCGATCGTGACGCGATGTCCGCGCCGCTCGAGCAGGCTCGCGGCGAGACGCTGGTTGACCGCATTGTCCTCGGCGAGGAGCACGTGCAGGCGCCGGTCGGGCAACTCGCGCTGGAGCATCACGTCGGGCAGCGGCGCGCGCGGCGCCTGCTCGCGCGCGAGCGTGCGCCCGATCGCGCTCAGAAGATCGCGTTGATCGACCGGCTTGGTGAGATGATTCGCGATGCCGACCTCCTTGCACTTCGCGCTCTCGCCGTACTGCCCCGACGAGCTGAGCATCATGATCGTCGCGCCCGAGACGCTCGGATCGTCGTGAATGCGGCGCGCCACGTCGAAGCCGTCCATGCCCGGCATGTGCGCATCGAGCAGCACGAGCGCGTACGGATGCCCTGATGCCGTCGCGTCGGCGAGCGCGCGCAGCGCCGCGGGTCCGCTGTCGACCACCGTCGGCCGCATCTTCCAGCGGCGCAGCAGATCGTGCAGCACGCGGCGGTTCACCGCGTTGTCGTCGACAACGAGGACGGGGAGATCGGTGAGATTCACGCCGGTCGTTTCCGGCCGCGCCTCGCTGACGCCGAGCCGCGTCGTGAAATGGAACGTGCTGCCTTCGTGCGGCGCGCTGTCGAGCCAGATGCGGCCGCCCATCATCTCGACGAGCGTCGCCGAGATCGCCAGGCCGAGACCGGTGCCGCCGAACCGCCGCGTGGTCGATCCGTCCGCCTGTTTGAACGGTTGGAAGATTTCTTCCTGTTTGTCCTTCGGCACGCCGATGCCGCTGTCGCTGACGAAGTAATGAAGGACCGTCGCGTCGCCGGACTTCGATTCCACTTCGACCTGCACGAGAATCTGCCCGCGCTCGGTGAACTTGACCGCGTTGCCAATCAGGTTGACCAGCACCTGCCGCAATCGACCCGGGTCGCCGACCGCGACGTTGGGAACGTCGGGGAGCACGTGGCACACGAGCTCGAGCGACTTCTGCTCGGCGCGCAGCGCCAGCGGCTTCACGAGATCGGCGAGGTGATCGCGCACCGAGAAGGGAATGTGCTCGAACTCCAGCTTGCGCATCTCGATCTTCGAGAAATCGAGGATGTCGTTCAGGATGCCGAGCAGCGCGTCGGCGGAGCTCTTGACCATTTCGAGGTATTCGCGCTGCTCGAGCGTGAGAGGCGTATCGAGCGCGAGCTCGGTCATCCCGATGATGCCATTCAGCGGCGTCCGGATCTCGTGGCTCATGTTCGCGAGGAACTCGCTCTTCGCCTGGTTCGCTTCTTCGGCGACGCGTGTCGCCGCGACGAGCTCCGCGGTCCGGTCGCGGACTTTGCGGTCGAGATCTTCGGTCAGCGCCCGGAGCTCGGCGTTGAGCCGTTCGCGCTGCGCGAGCGCCTGTTCGAGCTGGCGGTACGAATCGCCCAGCCGCGTCTGCATGCCGTTGACGTCTTCGAGCAGTTCCGCGATTTCGGTCGGTGGCGTCGAGGTCAGGCGCGCCTCCGCCGGCACGCCGTGCGCCGAGATGTTGCGCACGATCGTGACGAGCTCTTCGAGCGGCCGCGTCACGGCGCCGGCGAAGCCGCGCGCGCCGAGGACGGCGCCGCCGAGCGCCATGAAGATCAGCGCGAGCGTCGCGGCGTAGTACTGCGTCGACTGCATGCGGAGGTTCAATAGCGGCTGCTCGACGAACACTTTCCAGCCCGCCGGCTGCACCGACGCGGTTGCGACGAGCCGGCGGCGCTGGGGCGCGTCGCTCGTTTGCCGCTGATACCGGAACAGGCCGCCGTTCGCGCCGCCGCTCCCGCGAATCAGGTCGTCGTCCGCCAGGCTCTCGAGCGCGGCGTATCCGGCGTGCCCGGTGGCGTAGATGGTGCGATTGCGCTGATCGACGATCGTGATGCGCGCGTCGGGAATCGTCCGAAAGTCCTCGACGAAGTGCTCGAACTTCGAGAGGTCCAGCGAGCCCCCGACCACGTCGCTCACGTCGCCCGCGTTGCCGACAATCGGGACGGCGATCGTCACGATCGGCACGAGCGACAGCCGTCCGAGTATGACGTCGGAGACGACGGTCCGCCGGAGGCGGACCGCGTCCATGAAGTACTCGCGGTCGGCGATTGGCGGCGACTCGCGCCGCGGATAGATCTCGCGCACGGTGCCGGCGCGGTTGGCGATGAAGATCGTGATGAAGCCCGGATAGATTTCGTGATAGCGATCGAGCAGCCGTTGACGATCGACGGTATCGACGTCCGCGCTGCGGACGGCGGCCGCGAGCGCTTCGACCGCGTGCACGTGATTGCCGAGGTACTCGTCGATGTGCTCGCGCAGCGCCGTGACCGCTTCCTGCAGACGCGCGCCGCCGTTCGATTCCTGCCGCGCGGCCGTCAGCTGACTGTCGACCGCGGCGAGCAGCAGCACCGGCAGTGTGCCGACCAGGACGAACGCATGAAACGCATAGTTGCGAATCCGCCGCTGCTCGATGGGCCGCGCGCTCACGAGGCGCTGCGCCGACACCGCCGTCGCGATCAGATCGGCGACGACGATCGCGACGAGGCCGTTGAGGACGACCTGCAGCGCGATCGGCCAGACGGCGCGACCGAGCGATTCGACGCCGTACCAACGCGGCGCGACGACGAGTCCGCCGGCGGCCGCGCTCCAGATCAACACGCCCGCGAGCAGCGGCGATTTGCCGCGCCGGGCGATCTCGCCGAGGAGGACGCCCTCGATGACGAGAATCGCGATGGCAATGATCGACGCGGCGCCGCGCACTCCGAGCGCGCCAATCGCGGCGCTGAGCGCGCCGTACAGCGGACCGAAGAGGATCGCGATCGGCAGCGTCGCGACACGGCCGAGCGTCAGCGGCGCGACCGTGTCGATCGGCAGCGAGTTCACCGCCGCGCCGACCGCGCCGCAGAGCACCGCGAGGCCGAGACGCCGCACGGTACTTCGCGTCATAATCGTGTGGGCGGCGCGGATAGTATACTCAGCGCCACGTCATGCACGTCCTGATCGCCGAAGACGATCGTGTCACGGGCGAGATCCTCGCGCGCACGCTGCAGCGCTGGAGCTACGAAACCACCGTCGTGGGCGATGGCACGCAAGCCTGGGAGTACCTCCGTACTGCAACGGCGCCGACGCTCGCGATCCTCGACTGGATGATGCCGGGCATCGATGGTCCCGACGTCTGCCGACGCGTGCGCGCGGAGCTGCCGCTCGCGAACATGTACCTGCTGCTCGTCACCGCGCGCGAAGGACGCGGCGACGTGATCGCCGGCCTCGACGCCGGTGCCGATGACTACATTATCAAGCCGTTCGATCCTGATGAGTTGCGCGCGCGCGTCGCGGTCGGCGTCCGCGTGCTCGGGCTTCAACAGAAGCTGGCCGAGCGCGTGGCCGAGCTGCAGGACGCGCTCTCGAACGTGAAACAACTGCGGGGCCTGCTGCCGATTTGCAGCTACTGCAAGCGGATTCGTGGAGACGATCAGTACTGGCAGCAGGTCGAAGGCTACATCGCCGACCATTCGGACGCGCAGTTCAGTCACGGTATCTGTCCGTCGTGCTACGCGAC
>Ga0114129_10007489_pt1 | contig 15549 bp, 14 predicted proteins | sample RhiMetdeltSRZDD1_FD_80071 | JGI IMG/M metagenome (GOLD analysis project Ga0114129, IMG submission 80071) | Populus rhizosphere microbial communities from Tennessee, USA - Rhizosphere MetaG P. deltoides SRZDD1 (version 2) (version 2) | ecosystem: Host-associated > Plants > Roots > Rhizosphere >...
GGCGCGGCGACACTACCGGAGCCAGCCGGGCGGCGCGCCGGACTTCCGGGCTTCTTCCTCGAAGTCCGAAATGGCCTTTTTGTCGGCGGCGATGTCTTTGTTGACCTGGGCCTGCTGAGCGATCGCCTTGTTGCGATTCTGTTCGATCTGAGCCTTCTGACCCGGATCGTCCCGATTGACGAAATCGGCGGAGAGCGCGTTGACCTGCGACTGAAGCGCAGCGGCAAACGCCGTATCCCGATCGAGCTTCCCTCTCAGCTCTTTCATCCTGCCCGAGTAGTAGGCCTGATCCTTGGCTGGCGTCGCTGCGGTCGTTCCGGCGGCGGGCTTGTCGCCGGTCGCCGTCTTGTCGGTTGCAGCGGCTGTTGTATCGGTTGCCGGCTTGGCGGTCGAGTCGGTCGCGCCGGTCGCCGACACCGTTGCGCCACCCGCGGTCGCGGGCGGAACATCTCCCACGTCCTTGTTCGTGTAAGTCTTTGTGCCTTTGGCCGTTCTCTTCTGGTCGTCCGCCTTTTTGGCGACATCGGCCAGCGATTGAGCGCGAAGCGGCATCGTGGATCCCACGAAGGCCGCGACAACGAACATGGCGAGAAAAGTTCGTGGATGCATGGCTTCAATCCTAAGTATCGGCTGTAGCCCGATCGTAAATAACCCCTTCCGGCCCGGTCAAGAAATGCACGCGTTTTCACAAGCAGCTCATCGTTATTTCGAGAGACGCCACGAACGCAGTCGAACTGCCGGCGTGCCGGGAACGCCAACGATTTCCTCGGGTTCGACCCTCGCGGCAGTCGCGTCGACCACTGCATGCGCACCGCCGGGCCCGAACGCCTCGGCCCGCAGCTCAATCACGCCCGAGCCGGGATCGGGATCGGAACCGTCAACCGACGGTTCGCCATCCACCTCAGACGGGTCGTCGGCAACGAGCAGGACGACGTAGAACGCCGAGCCGTTGATGGCCGGCGCCAGATCAGCCATCAGGCCGTGGGCGTAAAGCCGCCATCGCGGATTGTTGGCGCCCCACGGCCGCTCCGAAGTGATCTGGTTCATCTCCGCATCACTGCACGGAGTGAGCCTGGCGCAGTTGGCGATGTTCACGAGTTCAGTCAGATTGACTGTCGATCCATCTGGTAGTCGCCGCTCGCCTGCCGGCAATCCGTCCGTCAGGTTCGAATGGGTCGTTCCGTCGAGAACGTCGCTCCAGTCGGGAATCGACGGCAATTCGTCGAGCGCGTACTGCAGCACGGCGTCGGCCGCGTACGCCGCGGCGCCGGCGGTTCGGAAATTCCGCACGATGATCGTCTCGCTCGACGTGCCAAGCACCAGCGCCGCGGCCAGCGCGCTCATGATCAGCAGCGCCATCATGGCCACGATCACCGCTATGCCGCGTTCACCGAATGTCATCGTGGCAGATTGAGGTTGCGCGGCGAGACCGCGAAGCGAATTTCGAGATCGGGCAGCATCTGCAGGCCGCGGCTCGACGAGCCTGCCCTCGCGAACAGGATGCCCGCCGGCCCACGAAGCGCATCGATCGCCGATTCGACGCGCACGGTGACGGCAATCTTCCGGACCCGCAATAAGTCCGCATCGAACCGGTTCGCGTGGGACGGGTCGGGGCACCATGGACCGTCGGTGAGCTCGCTCGCCGCGAGCCGCGCGAGCGTCGCGTTCGCGTCGGGCACAAGCGCGGACAGCCGGGGAACCGGAGTCGAGCCATCGGTCGTGAACACACAGTTCTCGCCCGGCGGATAGTCGGTTGTCTGCACGTCAGGGGGAGGTGGCGTCGGCCCGTACGTGGTCCACGGGCCGGTCGGATCGGCGAGCGGCTTCCGCATCATCGGCGGCGCCGGGCTTCCGAAGTACTCGAAGGAAAGCGCGACAACGTGATCGACGACGGGTACGAGCGGTCCGCCACCGCCGTCACCGCGCATCAGTTGCGTTGCTCCGGTTTGAGGATCGGTCCTGAGGAAGTACGAACGGATGATCGCCTGGGCGATCCGGCTACCCGCGGGATGCACAGCCGGCGAGTCGTTGATTGTATGGCGAACGTCAACGAGGGACCCGGTGACGCCGGCGATGCCAAAAAGATCGAAGGCGCCGGTTGGTTCAAGAACGAGCGCCGTGGCCGCCTGGGTGAAGCCGCACGCTTCATCGTTCAGTGGACAGCCGGCGCCGATGTTCACCCGCACTGCGCCCGACTGCGACGGCATGCTGTGAGCGATCGTCGTTTGCACCTTCAGCGAAGGCACGAAGATCACGGTGACAGCGTCGGTCTTGAACGAACCGGGCGGGTCGCCGCCGCGCGCGAGCCGATACGGAAGCACGGCTGGAACCACGTCGGAAAGCGGCCCGGCATCCGCGCCGGAATCGACGCCGGCGCCGGCCATGATCAGATCCCTGAACAGCAGCGACTCGGCGATCCGAAGGCGCTGTTGCATGTCCGAGGCTTCACTTTCCGCCTTGAACACTTCTCGCGTCGGGGTGACGATCGCGAAGAGCGCCGCTGCGATGCAGAGGGTGACCGTTGTCGACACCAGAAGCTCGACGAGCGTGAAGCCGCGAGCGATCATCGCAGCACGCTCGCCAATCGGACTCCGGCGATTCGGGTGTCGGTTCCCGGCCCGCTCGCGCGCGTCACCGACACCTGAATCAGAAATGTCGCCGGCGAAGCCTCAGACAGCGGTTGCACGGACCAGCGGCGAACGTACGCCGTTCCCGCCGGCTGGGTGCCGCCTGACGCAATCAGCCGGCCGCGGCCGTCCAGGAAATCCGCTCCGCCGCCGGCCTCGTCCGGCGCGATCAAATCCTCCATCTTGTCCTGCGCGAGAACCGTCGACAGCGTCGCCGACTTCGCGCGAGCGTTTGCCGACGAGGACACGACGAACAGCTGCGCGAGCCCCGCGACGCCGACGATCGTGATCGTGGCGGCGATCAGCGTCTCGACCAACGAGAACCCGGACGTTTCATGACGCATGTCGGCCATGATTTGCAACGGGCGCTCCATCTCCGCGCAAGGCGCAGATCGACGGAAATGCTGAATGAATTCGTGGGGTGTGATTCCTGGCGCGCGGCCAGTGTTGCAGAAACTGCGCGGGCGTTCGGGCGAGGATGCTTACGTTTCTGCCTCGGTCGGCAGCGTTACCTGGAAGCTCGCACCGCCGAGTGATGAAGCGCCGACCGTGACACGGCCGTTGTGGAACACGACGATTTTCTGGACGAGTGCCAGGCCGAGACCCGTCCCGTTCCGTTTGGAGGTGAAAAACGGTCGAAAGATTCGCTCGCGCGACTCGGCGGCCACGCCCGGACCGCTGTCCTCCACCGCGATCCGCGTCACCCGCTGCGCGGCATCGACCTCCGACCGCACGACGACCACCGGCGCCAGCGATGCATCCGCACACGCTTCGACGGCGTTCCGCACAAGATTGGTGAACGCCTGACGCAGCAACACCTCGTCGCCCTCGAGCGACGCAAACTCGCCGCGCACCGAAATATCGCCGCCACGGGTGCGAGCCTCCCCGCGGACCTCCTCCGCAGCGCGCTCACACACAGCTCTGAGGTCCACTCGCGACGGCATGATGTGCGCCGGCTTGGCGAAGTTCAGAAAGTTGGTCACGACCTGCCCGAGCGACGCGGCCTCCGCGCGGATGCCTTCGACGTAGGGCCGGTAATTCGGTGGCAGGTGATTCAGGTCCAGCAGCTTTCCGTAGCCGTGGATCGTGGCGAGGCCGTTGCGGAACTCATGCGCGATTCCCGCCGTCAGCTCGCCGACGGTGGCGAGGCTTTCCTTCAGGCGAAGCTGCTCCTCGAGCTCCTTGACCGCCGTCAGGTCCGTGAAGAGCGTGATCGCGGCATGGAGCTGCCCCGATTCGTCGAACAGCGGGGAGACGGTGACGCCCAGATGGCTGGCGCCGTTTTGCGCCGACAGCACGAGGGTGCGGCGAACGATCGGCGACTTCGTCCGCAGACACTCGTCGATCACCTTCGACAACGCCGGCTCGCGCAGAAGCTGGCGGTAGTCGTCACGCCGCGCCGTATCGGACACGTTCAGCATCCGGCGCGCGGCGGGATTGATGATCCGCACCTGTCCGTTGACGTCGACGACAATCAGGCCCGCTGTCAGGCTGGCGATGATCTCGTCCGCCAGCCGCTCGGAGGCCTCCGCGCGGGCCGCGGTCGCGCGCTCCTGCGCCTTGAGCTTGGTCACTGCCTCCTGCAGCGCAACCGACAGCAACGCAACCTCACCCGAATTGCCTCTCAGGTTTCTGCGCGTGTCTTTCGCCGCCGCGACGAATCGCAGGACGGCGAAGGCCAGGCCACCGGCGAGCACGCCGACAATCGCCGTCATCCCGAGGAGCACGTAGGCGCTGGGTGAGAGGGTGTTCATTGCGAGAGGGTTGTCCCTAGTTTCGGTCTCAGGAGCGCGATCCCTTACCTGGCGCCGATGCCGTAAATCCGCGCAATCTTGTCGACGTACTGGCGAATCGCAAACTGATTGACGACCCGCAGTCCTTCGGTGATGCCCACGTCGTGCCAGCGGCCCGTGTTGTCGCGCTCGTACGCCTGATCGCCGCCCTTGATGGCATCTGCGATGTACAGTCGGCGGCCGTTGTGGCGGAGGACTGCGTACACCGCGCCATAGCTGGCCGCGATGACGTACGTGTCCCGGCGTCTGGCAGTCGACACGCGATCGTCGGCGCCAATCAACGGCCGGCCCATCAGGTCGTTCGCCTGAACCGGCTCATACCCTAACGCGGCGTAAATCGTCGGCGTAATGTCGGTCGTCAGGCTCACTGCATCGGCGTCGACCGCGTCGGCGATCGACGCTGGAAAATGGATGATGAGCGGAACCTGGACCACCTGAGGAAACAGGTGGTAGCTGTGTCCGAAACGTCCGTCCTCACCGAGCATCTCTCCATGATCGGCGGTGACGACGACCAGGCTCCGATCGAATTGCCCGCGCCGCTTGAGCCCGTCGATGAAGCGCCCGAAGCACGCATCGAACGCGTGGACCTTGGTCGCATACGGCGCGTAAAAGGATCGATACTCCTCTCCGTGCTCGACGGTGCGCGGCAGGCGGGACATGTGAATGTCCTGCGGGAGCGAGTACGCGAAGACCGGTGTAGAGCCGATGCCCTGCAACTTCGAGTCAAGCTCGTCGAGCGTCCGGCAGATCTCGAAGTCCATGTTCGTGCGCCCGCGGTCGAGCTCCTCGATGGCGTTCGATCGGATCAGCAGCTGCGACATGATCGAGTCGAGGCCGAGGATCTTCCGGTAGCCGTTTGCGTCCAGGAGCTTCTCGAGCGCGTTCATCGGGTGAAACGGCTGGACGTACTGCTTGTGGACAATCGATGAACCGGCCCACATCGCCGGCACCGACAGGCCGGTACCGCCGAAGCGCGTGAACGCGTTCGCAAACACGATGCTCTCGGCGGCAAACTCCGCGATGCGCGGCGTGAAACGTACCTGCCGGTTGTACGGCGACAAATAATCGGGGCGCAGGCTGTCGATGACGAACAGAAAGATGTGAGGTTTCGGCCTCGCCGTCGGTTCGAGCTTCGGCACGAAGTCGATGTCGATCGGGTCGACATGCAGTGCGGTGAGTCCGGTGTTCGCCACTAAATACCTGTCGAACGATGGAATCGTCGTGCGCGAGTCGCGGAGCAGCTGGCTGACGACCCGGAAAGACGGGTTGTAGATCGCGTAACGGGCGGTGCGGTCGACTGGTGCCGGTCCGACGGCGGCCGGTGGCGGCCCCTGCCCGGTGACAAATGCGACCGCCAGCGGCGACAGGCACGTCGCCGCGACGACCCCATGGCTCACCGCCCGCTGCCACGAGGTCGCGCGATAGACCACACCAAACGAGCAGCACCAGACGACGAGCACTCCGGCCTCGAGAAGCACGAAGTCCCAGTCCGCGAGCGCGGAGAGCAGCATCAAGCCATACGCCAGGACGGCCACCGCCACGACCCGTAAGATGGTCGAGGCCCGGCTGTTCGTTTTCGATCCCCACAACAGATCCAACGCTGACTGCAACTTCGCGTTCTCCAGTTGCAGGGTCCGCAGCCGGAGTCCGATCCACACGCCGACGATGCTCGAGGCCGTCGCAATCGCCGCCACCGCACCGGCCGCACCGTGCATGCTCAAGGCATCACCGACGAGCGTGGCGAACGCGAGCGAGCTCGCCGTGAGGAGCACGAGGATCGTGGCTGCGAGCTGCAGCACGAAGCGTCCTCGAGCGACACGCACCAGGACTGCGAAGAGGAGGAACGCAGCCGCGAACACGATGAGGTGGCCGACAAGGGATTTGAAAACGCTGTCGGCAATGCCGGCCAGCCGCAGATCCGGTTCGAATGCACCCGCCAAGGGGATTGAGGCAAGCATCGCGTACAGAATCGTGACGAAGACGGCGGAGCCCACGGATACGATGAAGAGCCGCCCTTCGAACTCGGCCGACTCGATCTCGTTCTGCGGCGCGCGCTGCCCGCTCAGATAGGACCGCGCGTTGAGATAATCGATCGCTGCCAGCCAGACGAGCGGCACGAGCGCCGCGACGCCAACGATGATGCTGCGGTCGCCGTCCGTCAGACCAGGCAACACGGGCCTCGCGTAATTCCAGAGCGTCGCTGCTCCGCTCGCGACAACGAATGCAATCGCAAGTGGGCCGGCCGGCGAGCGACGCCGGATGTCGGGCCATACCGCCACGACGGCGAGAAGCATCCAGACAAGGCACAAGACGGAATGCCAGTCGCTGAACTGCCCGATCCAGGGAAAGACTCGCGGCCGGACGAACTGCAGGTACGCGAACGCGCTCGATACGACGAACGCATAGGCGGCGGTCAGCCAGCAGAAAGACGCCAGACACAGCCGGAGGGCAGTACGAACGGGACGCGGCCAGTCTGTCATGGCTTCTCTGGCCGAACCGGCGCCAGTCGCTCGATGCGACGGCCGATCACCAGGTTCGCGGGATCGAGCGTCGCCGCCCGCTGAAAGGTGCCGAGCGCTTCGCGGGGCTGCCCGGCCTGCTGATACGCGTCGCCGAGATCGATCAGACGCTCGGGCTCCGTGGGATCGAACGACGCACAGCGCTCGTACGCCGGAAGGACCTTTGCGGAATCACCCAGCCTCGCGTAGGCCTGGGCGAGTTGCGGGCACGCTTCAGCCTGATTGCGTCCCAGCTCAATGAAACGTTCCCAAGCTTCGGCTTCGTCGCCAGGTCGATTGAGACCGCGATAAATAATCGCGAGCCAATAGGCCAGCAGCGGTTCTCGCCGGTAGTCTCCGAGCTCCCGAGCGATTGGCAGCGCATCCGTGAATCTGCCTTCGGCAATCGCCAGTTCAATCTGTCGCGCGTGCGGACCAACTGGATCGAGCCGCTCCGGTCCGCCGGACACGATCCACTGCCCGAAGAAGGCTCCGTAAACGACGAGCAAGGCGACAAGCAGAGCAAATCGCTTCATGATGCCGGACCAGTTACTGCCGGGGCGTGAAGTGATACTGAGCGGCGATCCGCGAAACCTGTTCGCGGATCAGACCCCAGTTGAGCGCGCGCATCGCCTCGGTGATCTCGACGCGGGTGCCGAATCCCCCGTCGGCGAGGTCGTACGCGTAATCGCGCCCCTCGACGGCATCCGTGATGTAGAGGAAGCGTCCGTTATGGCGCAGCATGCCGTAAACCGCGCCGTAGCTCGACGAGAGCAAGTACGGATCCCGGCGGCGCCGCTGTTCATCGGGCGCCGGATTGAACAAGGGGCTGCCGTACAACGGACCGTACTCCGCGGGGTGATAACCGAGCAGCGCGTACAGAGTCGGCGTGATGTCGGAGGTAAACGCCACCCGCGTGAGATCGGCGGACATCGTTTCCGCCATCGGCTTCGGCAGGTGCACGACGAGCGGGACGCGCATGACCTCGGGAAACACGGTGTACGAATGTCCGAACCGCCCTTCTTCGCCGAGCGAATCGCCATGATCGGACGTCAGGATGATCACGCTGGTGTCGAAGAGGCCGAGGGCCTTCAGACGATCGACGAAGCGGCCGAAGCACGCATCGATGCGCCGAACCGGGGCCGCGACCTGATCGATGAATCCCGGATAGTGCTCGCCCTCCGGCACCGCGGTTCTGAATGCGTTGGCGATGTGAATGTTCTGCGGCAGCGTGTACGCAAAGAACGGCCGCGGATCCGATCGTCCCTCTTCGAGCTTGTCGCCGAGCTCGCCGAGCGTCCGGCAAAAATCGTACTCCTTCACCGGAATGCCCTTGTCGAGCTCCGTCAGGAGCGGCATCGGCCCTTCGACCATCCGCACCGCAATCGAGTCCATGCCCATGATCCGGCGGTAGCCGGCCACGTCCAGGAGCTTCAACAGCGTGTTCATCGGCACGAACGGCCGGATGTACTGCATGTGCAGCGTCATCCCGCCAATCCAGATCGATGGCACGGCGAGGCCCGTCGCGCCATATCGAGTGAAGGCGCGATCGAACACGAAGCTCTCACGGGCGAACGCATCGATCCCCGGCGTGAACGTCACGTTTTTGTTGTAAGGCGAGATGTAGTCGCGGCGGAGGCTGTCGACGATGAACACGAACACGTTGGGCCGCGGCCCCGGCGGCGGCCCGAGCGGATGGACGAAATCAATGTCCACCGGATCGACGTTGACGTGGTTGATCGTCGTGTGCGCTTTCAGGAAGCCGTAGAACTCCGCAGCCTCGCCAGAATTCGCGTGCGCGACGTCCTTGATGAAGTGAAACGACGGATCGACCGCCGCGTAACTGTCGAGCACGAATTCCGGGTTCAGGCGTGCGTTTCCCGTCAACCCAATCACCGCTGGCGCGCCGAGCGAGACCGCCCAGTACGCGGCGAGCACGGCGGCAGGGACAACGAGCGTCATCGGCGTCGACGTGTCACGCTCGGCCCCCGCACGGTTCCTGCCATAAATCAGCGAGAACGCCAGAAGCCACACCACCAGGACGCTCAGCTTCTGCATGAGGAAGTCCCAGTCCATCTGCTCGACCGCGCTCGCCAGGCCGAACGCGGCGACGGGTAGCAGCAGCAGAACGATTCCGCGGACCGCGCGCGACGGGAGATAGATCGGCGCCAGAAACAGATCGACCGCGTCGAGCGTCTCGCTGCGGTCCGCAGCCCGGTGACGCGCGATGCCAGACCAGACGATCGCAATCGTGACGCCCAACCCCCACGACGCGACCCACGCAGCGGCGCCAGCAAAGCCGACGGCCGCAAACGCCATGAAGTACAGAATGAGCGCCAGCCCCGAGGCGACGGCAAGCACCAGCAGCCAATACTCCGCGCGTGCGCGGCCTCGTGCCGCTCGCACCAGGCCGGTGACGAGCGCAAGGAGCAGAAAGACCGCCGTCATGGCCATCCCGTGGGCAACACCGGAGGCGATCATGCCAATCATGACGGCGGCTGCCGCCATGTCGATGCCGGGCGCGCGGTGCAGCCGATACGGCGCCGCAATCGCGTACGCGGCCCAGACGACGACCGCTGCCATCGCGCAGGTGCGCAGAAGCCGCTGCTCCCTCGAATCCTGCAGCGGTCGCGCCGGAACAATCGCGTGATCGATGATCGCCAGCGCGAGCGGAAACAGCAGCGCCGACAATCCGATGAAGAGACTTCTGGGGCTGTTGTCGATCGTCGGCAGAAGCGGGTTCTTCACCAGCCAGGCGCCCACGAGCGCCGTCGCCGCCAGGTACGCGACAGCCGACCACGACCGCTGCGGTCCGCTGATGTACGGCATGAGCGTGAGCAGGTTGATCAACCAGCACACTCCGAAGAACCAGTGGTACAGCGCGACGAAATCGCCAGGCCACGCGAACACTTCCGGCCGGATGAATTGGTAATAGGCGAACGAGTTGTAGCTCAGGATGCAGTACGCCGCGGTGATCAGATAGAAAATCGTCGTCGCGGCGCGCCCGACGGCCGTGATCGTCGACCGGCGAATCATCGGGCCGCTCCGTGAGCCGCGTGGCTCAGGAGATCGCTCGCGCGTGCGCTGCGCGGGTGATACATGAGCGCCGAGCGCGCTTCTTCCGCAGCCGCGGCGCGATCGCCGCGCCGCAGGAGCAGGTGGCCGAGCCGGACGTGGACATCGCTGTCCTTCGTGTCGACGGCCAGCGCCCGGCGATACAGTGCTTCGGCGCGCTCGAACGCCGCGTTGGCCTCGTAGAGCGCTCCGAGATCGAGCATGATCTCGATGTCGCGCGGCTGAAGCGCGAGGCAGCGCTCGAGCCCCGCAGCCTCCCGCGGCGGATTGAGCTCGCACACGGCTGCGAACGTGTCGGCGTCACGAACCGGCCGCAAGCCACGCGCAGAGATGCCGAGCGCCAGCAGCAGTGCGGCAATCGCGAGCAGACGGCCCCACCTCGCGCGTTCGTTCACCAAAGCCGCAAGTACCAGTCGAGGATGCCCTGTCCTGCCGTAGCGGCCACCGCCGCGCCGAGCGCCAGGAATGTCCCGAATGGCAACGCGTATTTCATCGTGCCTCGTCCCATCAGGATCAGGAGCAACCCGATAATCGAGCCCGCGAACGATGCCATCACCAGCGTGATGAGCGTCAGCTTCCAGCCGATGAAGGCGCCAACCATCGCGAGCATCTTGACGTCGCCGAGGCCGAGGCCTTCCTCATGCCGGACGCGGTAGTAGGCCCACCGGATCAGGTAGAGGCTGCCCGCGCCGAGCAGAATGCCCAGCAGCGAGTTCAGCCACCCCGGCTCCATGAAGAAGCTGAAGACGAATCCGACGACGATTCCCGGCAGTGTGATCTGGTCGGGAAGGAGTTGGTGCTCGAGGTCGATCGCGAAGAGGACGATGAGCGAGCAGCCAAGGAGCACGCGTGAGGCGAGCAGCAGGCCGGGGCCATAGTAGAACCAGGCCGCGGCGAAAAGCAGCGCCGTCAGCGCCTCGATGAGCGGGTATCGTCCCGAGATCGGTTGCTTGCAGGTGCGGCAGCGTCCCCACAGCACGAGATAGCTGACGATCGGGATGTTCTCGTACCACGAGAGGTTCCGTTTGCAATGCGGGCAGGCCGACGACGGCCAGATGATGGACGTCTCGCGCGGCAGCCTGTGGATGCAGACGTTCAGGAAACTGCCGACGACCGCACCGAAGATCGCGGCGGCCAGGATCGCGCCGGGTTCTCTCATGCGCCCGGCGTGATGAGTCGCTTCGGTTCGTCGGGAAGCGGAAAGAGCGGCGACCGCGGCGAGAGGCGGACGCGGCCGCCCGCATCGATTTCGAGCGGCACCTCGCGCAACGGATCGGCCGGAATGCCCCTCAGCACGCCGGCGCGGATGAGCGTCTGCCAGTCCGAAACCGGCTTGCCCTCTCGCGCGATGAAGTCGTCGACGATTTTCTGCAGGGCCTCGATCTCGTCGTACGCGTCGAGCTGCTTCAGCCGGCGGTCTGCTTCATTCCTGAGCCACTCAATCTCCGCGGACTGTCGAATCGACAGCCACAGGATTCGCGACGATCGCCGGTCGCCGCCCTCCGCCAGCGTCACCGCCGCAAGGGAGCGCAGAAACCACGGGGCGCCGGGCACCTCGCTCGCGCGATGGAACCAGTCTGCCGCGGCTTTGTAATCGTGCGTCCACCAGTAGTGAACGAAGCCAATGTCCTGCATGTACTCCCACTTATCGGGCCGTTCACGCACGCCCTTTTCAAGGAGCGCGATGGCCAGATCGGGACGCCCGGCCCCGCCCGGGTATGTCTCGGCGAGAAAAATCGAGCCGAACCGGTAGGCGATGTTGAATCGGGGATCCAGGCTCGTCGTCAGATCGAGCATCGGATACAGCAGTTGATAGTCGCTGAGCCCCCGGCTCGCCTCGGCCGCGGTCAGCTCGCGGACCTGCTTCAACCGGAGTTTGACGCTGCCGTAGTACTGAATCGTGCGGATCCAGTAGAGATCGGCCGCCAGCGCGTTATAGCCGGCGCTCATGCGCCGGACGGCGGCGCCCGACGTGATGTAGAGCGAATCCTCACCCGGAGGCGGCGAGGGATAGCGCGTCTCGCGAACGGCCTGGAGTGCCGCGGCGGAGCCGACGAGGATTCCCGCGATGACGATCGTCGCCAGCGCCTGAGCGAACGGCTTGCTCATTTGAAATCCCGTCTTGAAAAAATGAGGAGCGAGACAACCAGCAGCGCCGCAATGTAGATGACCGCGTATGCCGTCGTCAGCGCCAGATACCCGAACGGCACCGGCTGCGCGTGCACGACCTGCGAGCGCACGTCGAACGGCGCGAGATTCGGCAGAATCCAGTAGAGACCCTGCGCGATCGCGGCGGCGGCCGGCGAATCGACGACCTGATTGAAGTTTCGCAGGTCCGTGCTGAAGCGCCCGGCGAGAAACAGCCCGAACGTGAACGCCGCCGAGAGCATCGGCGTCGAGAACGTCGAGAAGAACAACGCGATCGCCGTCACAATGGACAGCTCGACGAACGTGAGCCAGACCGCCTTGAGCATGCGCGGATCGACCGCCGGCGCTTCCCAGCCGGTCCTCACCACCGGATCCTCGAGCCACGACATCACCGCGAGCACGACGGCGAGCGCGGCCGTCATCACCGCCAGGTTCACGGCCAGCGTCAGGACGAGGCCCGCGTACTTGCCGAGCACGAGCTGATACCGGTGAATGGGCTTGGCGAGCAGACCGTAGATGCTGCGGCGCTCGACTTCCTTGGACACGAGGCCGATGCCGATGAAGATCGCGATGAACAGACCGAAGATCGAAGTGGCCGCCAGCCCGAGGTCCTTGATGATCTTCACATCCTGTCCCGCCGTGAGCTGGCCGATCAGGTACGACGCGCCCATCAGGAGAATCGCGAAGACGACGAGGTTGTAGAGCACCTTGTCGCGGACCGATTCGCGAAATGCGTTGACGGCGATCCAGGCGACGGCGCTCACGAGGGTGCTCCCGACAAGGGCTTCCCGAGGCCGCGATCGGTTGACGCATGCTCCGGGCTCGTCACCTGCTCGATGAAAAAGTCCTCGAGCGTTTCGCGGAGGGGGTTCAGCGACACGAGGGTCGCGCCACCCGCCGTCAGCTCTGCGAGCAGACGGTCGGGCGGCGGGTCGAGCGGGAGCTCCGCGCTGTAGCGGCCCTCACCGAGGCGGACGACGTGCTGCGCGCGGGTTTGCAGCGTGTGGTGCACGGCGTCGGTGACGTGCGACGCCACGAGCTCCCATCCGCGTACCTGAAATTCCAGCATGTCCGTGAGCCGGCCGGTGGTCACCAGCTTTCCCCTGGCGAGAATCGCGACATTGCTGCAGAGGGCTTCGGCGTCGCTCAGCACGTGGGAGCTGAAAAAGACGGTGCAGCCGCGGTCGCGCAGCCGGAGAATCAGCGCCCGCACGTCGCGGCGGCCGATCGGATCGAGGCCGGACATCGGTTCGTCGAGAATCACGAGATCGGGATCGTTCAGCAGCGTCTGCGCGATGCCGACGCGCTGCAGCATCCCCTTGGAGAACTTGCGCAGCGGCATCCGCCGCTCAGCGCCGATGCCTACCTCGTCGAGGAGCCGTGTCGAGCGCCGGCGCCGCTCCGCCGAGTCGTACCCGAACAGAGCGGCAAAATACGCCAGCAGTTCTTCGGCGGTGAGGTAGTCGTAAAAGTACGGGTTTTCCGGAAGATAGCCGATGCGGCGCTTGACGGACAGATCGCCCAGCGGCCTGCCGAGCAGCTCGGCGTGACCGGAAGTGGGAAACACGAGCTGCATGAGCAGCTTGAGCGTGGTGGTTTTTCCGGCGCCGTTCGGCCCGAGAAAGCCGAACACCTCGCCCGCCTCGACTTCGAGCGTCAGGCGATCGAGCGCCCGGTAAGGTCGTTTGCGCCAGAAACCGACGGCGTAATCTTTGGTGAGCTCATGTGTCGACAGGGCTCGCGCGTTACTTGGCACGCGCGAGCTCATACGCGATCGCCTGATCGAAATAGACGGCCGGAAGTGCCCCCTCGATCTTCACCCCGTTGATGAAGAACGTCGGCGTCGATCGGACGCCGAGCGTTTTTCCATAGGCGATGTCGGCCTTCACCTGCTCGAGGACCGCCGGATACCGGGCGTCGAAATTCGTGACCTGGCCGATCTCGCGCGCCGCCTGCTTGACCGACTCGGGCGTGAGGGTCGGCTGGTTCTGAAACACCCATTCCTCGAACTCGTGCTGCCGGTTGTGCTCCTTCGCCAGGCGCGAGGCAACCGCGGCCTCGCATGCGGCCGCGTGCAGCGTCTGCTGGACGTTGTCGTTGCATTCAGCGTCGAGCGGAAAATCCTTGAGCACGAGCTTCACCTGTCCCGGGTTCGACGTCTCGTACTTCGTCCACACGTTCTTGTAGTCCATGTACGACTGGCGGCACGGCGGGCACTGATAGTCGTTGAACTTCACGACCAGGACCTTGGCGCCCTCAGCCGGCACGACCAGGTTCAGTCGCGGCTGCGACGTGTAGTACCGTTCGAAATCGGACCGCTGGTCCTGCGTCACCGCGGCGGGTGGCGGCGCGGCGGTGGCCGCCACTCCCGCCCCTCCGCTCTCGCGTGGGAAGAACGCGAGCGTCGTCGCCGCGCCGCCGAGGAACAGCACGGTCAATGCGATGGCGAGCGGGCTCGACGCGAGCACTTTGAGATCCTGGAACGCGCGGCGGGGCAACGTGGTCATGGGGACTGAGCTCGCCGCGCCGGACACCAGAAACAGGCCGATCACGGCGGCATACGTGATCAGACACAGAATGCAGACAGTCTTGAGCAGGACGAACGACGCGTAGCCCAGATACAACACCATCGAGAGCGCCAGCGTCGATCCGGCGAACAGATACCCCGGCACGCTCTCCTGAACGGCCGGCCGCGCGGTGAGCCCGGCGAGCGCCAGGAGCGCCGCCACCGCAAACCAGATCGCCCCGAAGATTGCGACGGGCACGCCCGCGATCGTGCCGTAACGGCTCGCGTAGACCTGCGTACAGCTCATCGTGGCGCTGACGTCGCAGAAGCTCGTGTAGGTCGGGTCTCGCAGGAGATGGTAATGCACGTACGAAGCGGCGCCCGATGCGGCCAGGCCCACGAGGGCACTCACAAGAGCGAGGCGCGCGGCCGTTTTGTTCATCTCTGAGGGTTGTTGTAACAGGGCGAACTGAGCACGTCAAGCATAGTCGTTGGTCGTTGGTCGTTCGTCGTTGGTCTTAGTCGTTTGTCGTTGGTCTGGTTGTCGTTGGTCTGGTTGTCGTTGGTCTCTTTTCAGGCACTCCTCGACGAACGACCATGAGACTCACGACCAACGACTAAGACTAACGACTCATGACCAACGACCAACGACCAAAAAAAAGGGACGCCGCCTTTTGGAGCGACGTCCCTTTCCTTGCCCACCGACGACCGAGGAGAGAGGTGACTACTGGAGAACGTTCGCGCCCGCCATACCGGCCGGAATCAACGCGCCGGTATTCAGGAAGTAAATCGTGCCGCGGCTATCGGTCGCGAACGAACGCTGGCCGGTGCTGCCAACGGTGACCGGTTCCGCATGCGCGTAGTAGGACGAGATCGCGTCCTGCGCCGCCGCGTTGCACGTA
>Ga0114129_10007490_pt1 | contig 15549 bp, 14 predicted proteins | sample RhiMetdeltSRZDD1_FD_80071 | JGI IMG/M metagenome (GOLD analysis project Ga0114129, IMG submission 80071) | Populus rhizosphere microbial communities from Tennessee, USA - Rhizosphere MetaG P. deltoides SRZDD1 (version 2) (version 2) | ecosystem: Host-associated > Plants > Roots > Rhizosphere >...
CTCCACGTCAAACGGCTGAGCGCAACCACGGTGATCGCTGGGGGCGTCGCGGTCCGCACCAAAACCGACGGACAAGAACTGGAGCGGGCCGGCGTCGTTTACTTGTTGCAAAAGACAAACGGGGAGTGGCAGATCGCAACTATCGTGATCCACGAGGCGAATGATGCTATTCGTCCCGAGTAGGTGCGATGCGGCGAGAGGAGCTGGCGATTCTGCGCTTCGACCCGAGCAGTCGCGTACTGGCGAGTGAACCTGCCCTGAGCCTCAGGTCGCCACTGCGCCGTTGCTCGTTACTTACGCGCACGGCCCATACTGGTGGAGACCAACGGCAGAGTGGGCCTGAGTTCGATCGGACTTATTTCCGCTCAGATTCGCGAACACTCAGAGGCTCCCAGCGGCCAATTTTTTCGACAAGCTCGACATCACCAAAGGGTTGATTGCCTTCTGCAGACGGCCCCAACTCAGATAGAACGCTCCGAATATCCCGAAGTTCGTTCGCGATGTTCGCGAGAAAAGGCTCCCTGTGTTCCGCAGCCGCCGAACGAAGCTCCTCTCCGCGCCGAACGACGTCCATTGGACGATAGAACTCACCTCTCCCCGCAGCCTCGATGAACCCACAGAGCTTCTCGCGGGCTTCATCCAGGAATAACATCTTCCGCTCGACCATGAGAACTCGCTGATGGTTAACATCGAACGGAACTCGCTGGCTCTTCCAAGCGAGCAGGACGAGTGGCAACCCCAGCGCATGCCGAATCCCAAGTTCATACATCACGTTCGAGTTGGGTTCGTCGGCCGGAGTCATGCCGCCTAAGTCCACGATTACCATCGGGTCGTGGGCCAAATGCTCGCGAAGTTCATCAGTGATGTCGACCGGTGACTCAGATGCGACGGCAAGTATCGGTGTGAATCCTGAACGTCTTACGGCAGGTTCTATCGCTTGAAGGTACCAGCCGCTATACCAAGTAGATTCCTCCTCCGTCCTTCCAATCGGCATTGCCACGAAGCAGTGCTTGTCGTGTGGGCCGGTCATGGCTTCGTCTAGAGGTCGAGGTCGACTTTGATGTCACGTCCGTCCTTCGAGAGCATCAGGCTATATCCCTCACGCTTTCTTGTCATCCACCAGTCGAGGACGCGAAGCGACAGTCGGACGAGTTCGCCTGGTGTCTGAGTGCCTGTCAAACCTTGAAGCTCTTTCAGCTTCGTCAGTGCCTCATCAGTAAAATCAAGTTGCACGCGTTCGCGATCTCGCTCCGTGCGAACGGCCATTCTCGGGGACTCCGCCAGGCGCGCCATAAACCGTCTCCTATTCCATCAATCCAATGCCTTACCCTATCCGAATGGTGCAGCTGGACGGTAACAGTTTTTCGGTGTTGTTGAGCGCCCCGCAGAGTCAACACCGTACGATTCAGCACCGTTCACTCTGGCCTGGAAACGCATGCCGCGTACGTCACGCTCAGGAGCGTTCTGAAGCCTGAAGTTCATGTCGTCCCTGCTAGACGGCGCGTGTTTCCAGAGACAAGCGGCAGAAAGTCTTGGAATGTGGCGTTGGGAAACGAGGAGTGTTTAGGAACCTTACGTATCCGAGCCCTACTTCGGTGGGAATCGGCCCCGACGACAGAACCTCCGTCAGCGCGCTAGCGATTCTTGATAGCGGGCCAACCGTGCGGCCTTTGGCGTTGCGGATCTGTCACAACCCATACGCGAAGGTCCGCGCTCGCGAACCTTGATGACCTCCGGGACAAACCGCGGCAGCTGCATGTCCGACGGGTTGCTACGGCATCCTCGCTTTATCAGGGGTGCGGACCGACAAGAGCGCCAGTGACGTCTGACGGGAGCGACCCGCCAACCTAAGGCCGCCCACGCCCAGCTTTCACAGCCCTGCACGGCTTTTTCGTCGCACTGTTCAAAACAGAACAGCCGACTGTCGGACGGGCGTCCCATGTTGGTAGCCTCCCTCGAAAGGCAAGGCCGGGCATGGCAATCGAACGCGACAATATAGCCGAACGTCTCGCCCGCATCGACAAGCTCATAGCTGACATAAAGCCCACCCCCGCCCAGCAACAGACCGTTCGTCTCCAAACACGCGAAGCACCGCTACAGGTCGTCTCCCTGCCCCAAGGCCCCGCGCTTACTATCGGTCGCCGCAACTCATAACGAAAGGCGTCCGTTCCGCTCCGGCAGGCGCGCAGGCTCGCCAACGTAGGCTTTTTGTTGAACTGAATCGGCTCGGCGAACTACTTAGACCGACGGCGGCGGCAGTATTCAGCGGCGAGACCAAGCGGGGCGTTGTCGGTCGCCACCATCGCGCGCGGTGCGAGGGGGCGATGACCTTGTTGTAGTACGTCGTCGTGGTCAGTTCTCCGGCCGCCGCGCCCACACCTCTGATGGAGACCGTGTAGCCCGCGATCTTCCCGGCGGCCTTGGCCTTCTTCATCGCAGGCAACACGTCGTTCTTGATGTAGTCCAGATACTCGGCCTGCTTGCCAGGCAGGGGGCGCGCACAACCGCGGTCCTCGCAGCCGTAGCCGTGCCCTGGGGGATGCGAAGGTCGTCACGTCGGTTGAGCGTACGTGCTCTGCGTCAGGACACACCTGCGGATCTTTGCGGCGAGCTGCGCGGCGGCCTCGGTTCCGGGGGCCTTCTGCTGCGCGTTCTGGCCGTCCAGGATCCCGTAGGACGGGTACGGAATGATGGTCGCGTGCTCGAATGCGTTGCCGAGAACGGTCTGTAGGGTAGTCCGGGATCATTCGCGCCAGACGCGAGCGTGCGTTCCTGGGGTTATCCACGCCAAAAACGCGGACTATTACTCAGTCGTGCCTGTCAGACATCGGGTTGATCGGCCCGACCACCGTCCGCAACTCGTTTTCGAGGTGGGTGTAGAACGTCGCCAGCCGGTTCGGCAGGTGGCTGTACTCCCCGACCGGAACCTGCGGGGGCAGGATCGTTGCGCTCGACACCGAGCTCGAATCAAGCTCTTCGTTCGTCAACTCCTCGGCCCAATCGCGCGCCGCCCTCAGCTGACCGATCATCGCGCCTTTGACCGCCAGCGCATCCAGCCGGCCGCGACGGGGCCAGTGCGGGTTTTCACGCAAGTTCTGGAGCACGTCCTCATCGGCCATCTCGTGATCGGGATTATCTGATCGGAAGCACTCAAAGCCAAGGCTAGTAGGCCGGTGGTAGGATTGCTGGCGCTCCGGCTACTCATCGAGGCAGCTTATGAGAATCGCCGCCTTCCTGGTGGTTGCCCTCGTTGGCTCGGTTCTTCCTTCGTCTTCCCAGCCCGCTCAGGGGACGCCGCGCCAGCAGTTTCGCTGCGAGGTGCCGTACATCACCGGCGCGACGTCACCGCAAGGGGCATCCGTGAAGATGACGGTCGTGAGCGACGGGCTTGCCTGCTCCATCCCGAACTGGGGCGTGCCGGACGATCGTCGCAATCCGGCAACTGCCGGAGAGATCACCGACGTCCCGCAGCACGGCACCGTCGTCTTCTTTCCACCGACGGCGAGGTACATCGCCGATGGTGGATACGTGGGTCCGGACGCCTTCGCCTACCGCGCGACGGTGCGCGACGGCGACGGCCTCGAGCGCCTCATGACCGTCCGTGTGGAAGTGGACGTGCGCGCGGCGCCGTTCGATCGAACGCCAGGTGTCGCGAGGATCGTCGCGCTCATCCCGGTTGGTCCGATCCGCGCCGGCAACGACGTGCCTGCGCCGCAAAAGCTCAGGGACGTCAAGCCCGCGCTTCCACCGGAAGCACAAATGGCTCGCGCGCAGGGCATGGTCGTGCTCGATGCGACGATCGACCCGGATGGCAGGGTGAGCAATGCGAGGATCGTTCGCTCGGTCCCGCTGCTCGACGCCGCCGCGGTCGCCGCCGTGCGGCAATGGGAGTTCACGCCGACCGTGATCAACGGACGCGCAGTCTCCGTGATCACGACGGTGACGGTGAACTTCAGCGCTCAGGAAGGATCCGCGTCGCCGTCCGCGGGGCCGCCATCGCCGCCAGCTGCGCCGATCATCCAGCCGATTCGCGGAGGCCCTCCGCCGAGCGTGTTGAAACGCGTGAATGCCTCCTACACCGCCGAGGCGTTGCGCGCCGGGGTCCAAGGTTCCGTCATGGTGGAAGTCACGATCGATCCGCAGGGTAAGGTGAGCGATGCCAAGGTGACGCGCTCGATCCCACTGCTCGATTCCGCGGCCGTGTCGGCCGCGCGTCAGTGGGAGTTCACCCCGACGATCATCGACGGAAAGCCGGTGCCGGTCATCGCCACCATTGAGCTGACGTTCAGCATGGCACCGCGGCCGGCGCCGCCAACCTCGGAGCGCGGGCTGGCGGTGCCGGCTCCTTCTGCTCCGCCGTCTGCCGGCGGAGTCACCGTCGACGCGGACGTCAATGCGGCCCTGGAGCAATTGCAGCGCCGGCAATACGACGACGCGCTGAAGGCCTTCCGCCAGGCCAATGACCGCCGCGGCCAGAATTGCGCCATCTGCTATGTCGGCATGGCACGCGCGTACGAGTCACTCGGCGCCGCGAAGAACGTGGTCGACAGCTGCGACCGCGCGGTGGCGATTGCGGGCGGCGACAAGTTTCTCGTCATTCAGGCCCGCCAGCTGAAAGCGGTCGCGCTCCAGGATCTCGCTCAGGGGAAGGATCCGAAGCGGCTGCACGAAGCGGAAGACGAGCTCCGCGCGGCGCTCGCGCTCGATGCGTCGGCGAGCTACCTGCACTTCAACCTGGGGCTTGTGCTCTTGCGCGAGGGTCGCGACGGCGATGGCGTCGCCGAGCTGAACGAAGAACTGGCCATCCGGCCCAACGGCCCGCAGGCCGAGCGCGCCCGCTCGCTGATCGAGAACCCGCGCCGGGCACGCGAAGCGTTCTCGCCGAACTTCTCCGTCGTGACCTTGGATCGGGAATTCGTCGACCTCGGCAGCCTTAAAGGCAAGGTGGTGCTGCTGGATTTCTGGGGCACCTGGTGTCCTCCCTGCGTGGCCGCCGTTCCTGCGTTGAAGGATCTGCAGAAAAGGCACGCCAAGCATCCGTTTGTGCTCCTCAGCGTCAGCTCGGACACAGAAGAAGCGGTCGTGCGCGATTTCACGGAGAAGAACAAGATCAGCTGGCCGCAGTACTGGGATCGCGATCGGAAGGTCCAGTTGGCCTTCGACGTCCGCGCCTACCCGACGTACGTGCTCATCGACGACGAAGGGATCGTCCGGTTCCGGACGAGAGGCGGCGGCCTCCGTGAACCTGCGGGATTGGAGGACGCCATCAAGAAGCAGCTGAAGGCCGCGGCAAACCGCGCGTCGACTGAGCGCCCATCGTCCCCTCGATAACGTTCATCGACCCTCGGCTGATCGATCAGAGTCGCTGAATCGTCCAGTACACCGCCGTGCACGCGATCGCCAGCGACGCTGGAACGACGATGCGACTGCGGTACCAGGTACGATGGGCTGAGTACCAGCCAACGAGCAGGAACGCGGTGCCAATCACGGCCAGCTGCCCGGCCTCGACTCCGGCATTGAACGTCAACAACGCCGTCACGAATTCCGATTGCGGCAGTCCGAGCTCCTTGAGCGCTCCGGCAAAACCCATCCCGTGCAGAAGGCCAAACGCGAAGACCAGAGCCACTCGCCACGACTTGAGCTCGGACAGAAAGATGTTCTCGATGGCCACGTACGCGATCGAGAGCGCAATCAGTGGCTCGACGATCTTCGGCGACACCGAGACGACGCCGTACATGCTCAATCCGAGTGTGATGGAGTGCGCCAGAGTGAATGCGCTGACCTGCCAGAGGACCGAGCGCGCGCAGCCGCTCAGCAGATAGATGCCAAGCACGAACAGCATGTGATCCAGGCCGCCCGGTACGATGTGAGTGAACCCGAGGACGAGATAGCGCCGCGCCGTGGCGAGCCGATCGACAAGTTGTGCAGACGCCGCGAGCGCAATGGGCGCGCTGGGCTGCCCTCCTTCCAACCACTCCGTCGTTGGATTCCCGGCCGCCGCGCTCCTGACGGTCACGGCGTAGGACGCGAACGTCCAGGCATAGCTCCAGGTCAGATGAACCGCGCCCGCCGGAACCTGGCCGGTCATCCCAATCGTCGCGACCGGGGACGCAGCGGCGTCCGTGCCGGCGGAGACGGCGTATGTAATCGAGGGCCGAACGTCCGATCCGTCGAACGTCAGTTTCACTCGCCGGCGAAACTGCTCGTCGAAGCGCAGGAGCTGCGCGCGCAAACGATTGAGATCGGCGTCGACCGCAGGCGATTGACCGCTTGACGCTTCGAGTTTCTCGACCAACGCCGCGGCATCGGTGACGATTTCAACGTGGTAGGTCTGCCCCTCGTGAAGGAGGATCGACACGCGCGTGGTCCCGAGCTCGTGCGCGAGCACCGCTGCCCCGCACGCATAGACCGCAACGCTCACAAAGACCGCAACGGGCAGCCACGAAAACACGAAAACACGAAGACTGTTTGTTGTTTCGTGCTTTCGTGCTTTCGTGGCACAACACGTCATTAGTAGGTACCAGCGACCGCGCTCCGCATCTCGAACGTCAGCGACGCCCAGAAACTGGCCCAGTCGGCCTGCGCGCCGGCTGGCGCAGCAACCATGTGAACGGCTTTGATCAGCCACAATCCGTCGTGTCGCAATCTGAAGCGCACGCGGCCGTCTTTATCCGTACGAGCCGAGAGCTTCTCAGCGGGATTCAGACGGTTCATCGCGACTACGAGCGCGCCCGCAAGCGGACGGTTCTCGTAGGTCAGGCGCACGGGCAGATCCTGATCCGGCCGAATCGCGTATGGATTGCGCTCGGCGACGAGCTCCAGGGCGAACCCGAGCGGGCGATCGCCTTGCGCCTCGGCCGCCGATCCCGAGAAGACCAGGCTCTTCGCGCAGCGCGAGAAGATCTCGCGCGCGGGCATCCCCGTTTCGTTTCGGCTCGTTCTCGTCGCCGACACCGCATCGAGCCCTTCCTCCTTCAGATACTGGTTGAACTTGTCCGCCGCCATCTGGATGGCGCTCGGGTTGCTCTGGTAGCCCACGACCAGCCCACCTGGAGCGGCCACGCGCACGAGGCCGGCCGGATCGCGACCGTCGCGGCGAACGACGGGCCTCGAGCCACCGCCATCTTTGACGACGAACTGATTGACCAGCGACGAATCGAGGAGCAGCGGATCACCGAGCAGATCCTGGCCGACGCGCAGCCGAAGGCTGACGATCTGACCGGGCTCCGCGAAAAACGTCGTCGGCTCGATCCACATGTCGTGCGCCGCCAGCGGCGCAGTCCAGAGGGCGGCGATCACGACGAGCACCCCGTACCGACGACGCGTTGATGAATTCATCGTGGTTTCCTCGGAAAGGACGGCCCTCGCGAACGAGGACCGTCCTGATGCGATCGACTATGGAACGGGGATGTTCGGCACCGTCGGCACGTTGATGCCGCCGTGGCCCTGGAGCAGGCCCTGATGCGCCGGCGCCAGGAACGGGAATCGGTCGAGGAAGTTCTTGTCGTTGACTTCGACACCCTTGGCCAGGCCGGCCGCCGGATCTCCCGCCACGATCAGGCTGATCAACACCGTGTTCACGTTCACCTGATGGCGGTTTGGCGCGGTCCCGCCGCCAAGGCGGCGGCCGTTCGGGAAGCTCGAATCGACCGCGGCGTCAATGGTGATGACGTCGCCGGTAAAGCCATCGGCGATCGGTATCGGCCGACCGAGGTTGATGGCGTTGATGATGTCGGCGCGTGGCCCCTTCAGCGTCGCGACAGTCGCGGGCGGAACGCCCAGCGCGGCGTAGATGCCCAGCGCTTCGGCGTCACGCACGAGCACGGGGAACAACACATCGGCGCCGAAGTTGGTCACATCCTGCATCGGGCTGGTGTGCAGATACAGGGTCTGACGCTGCGTACCGACAAGACCGGCATTGAACAGCGGCAGCGCGTTACGACCGACCTGCACCCAGGGGCCGGTTCCTTTGAGGCCTGTGATGATGTTGTTCGGATCGACTGTCTGCGTTTCCCGGCGTGTGATGCGCGACCAGACGCGGATGAGACTGTCGGTGGAGGTCGCCTTCAGCTCGCCGTTGTGCGGGATGCCGTTCGGGAAGATGTCGCTCATCGGGACTTCGAGGGCGATCGAAAAGACGTTGAAGCCCGTGAAGACGTCTTCCGCGGGCCCGCGGCGCGCTCCCGGAATGCCCCCGAGGTCACTCGAAGCCAGGTTGACCAGATCGAAGATGCCCTTTTCATCGAGCTGGTAGGGATCGTCGAACTGGCCGGCGATGATCCGCCCGCCGTTCGAGAGGTTGTGAATGTAGCTGTCGACGAACGGCTGATCGTAGAGACCCTGTTCACGGCTCGACGGATCGCCGGTTTGATAGCCCTTGAAGGGACCGAGACCGTAGACGAGGCGATCGGTTTGCGGCCCGTGATTATTCGGCAGAACGTTCAGATTTCGTCCCAGAACGACCCCGTCTTCGTCGTCGGATCGGCCCCGATCGTCGTCCTGATCCTCGTTCTTGACGAAGCGCGTGACCTTCATCGTTTCCGTCCCGCCGGTCAGCTGCCAGAGCAGCTCGTTGCCGCCGAGCAGCGGGTCGGTCGGGCTCGGGGCGGCTTCCGGCGTGAGCCTCTTCGTGAACTCGACGCGATAGATCGCCCGGTCCTCGAGGCTCTTGCCCTTGGCGATGTGGAACTCGTAGCGATAGCCGTCGCACGCGCGCAGACCCTGGTTACCCTGACCAGGCTCGTGCAGCGGGTTGAAGTCCATGATCAGATAGAGCTTGTCGTGCGCGGCGTTCGACACCCACGCATAGGTGTCGGTGTTGTCGGCGCAGGGCTCGTTGAGAATCGCCAGCGCCTCGCGATGGCTCGACCCATGCACCGTCATCCCCGTTGCAGCGAGCATCGTCGCCGCGAGCACTCCGAATACGACTCGTTTCATAGCAGCTCCCTTTTCAAACAGCGCTTTCCAGTGGCCTTTCGCGGCCCATCCATCGTTCAGACCCGGTCCTTGCGCATGTTTACGGGCGCCAGGGGCGTTTTGGATTGGTACGGGCTCGGGACTGGTGGGCGTTCAGCCCGCGAGCGCGCCGGCAAGAAGCGTCAGGTACCGATTACGACTGACCTCGACGGCGCCCAACGACTCGAGGTGATCGGTGCGCCATTGCACGTCGAGCAGCGTCATGCCTGCCTCACGCATCAACTGCACCAGCGCCATCAAGGCCACCTTTGACGCGTCACGCCGTGCGTGGAACATCGATTCGCCCGCGAAGAGTCCGTTCACCCGGACCCCGTAGAGACCTCCCGCAAGGCCTTCCCGATCGAAGACCTCCACGCTGTGCGCCCAGCCGAGCTCGTGGAGCCGGGTGTACGCCTCGACGAAGGGATCGGTGATCCACCCGTCTTCGCGAGACGGGTCGGCGCACGCGCGCATGACGTCGACGAAGGAGGTATCGGTCCGGATTTCGTACCGCCGGGCGCTCTGCTTCATCGATCGCGTGACCCGCAGGCGGTCCAGCGGCAGGATGCCACGGGGATTCGGGGACCACCAGGCGAGGACGCCGGGAAGCGCGCGCGCTTCCATCGGAAAGATGCCTTGGCGATAGGCGGAGATGAGCGTCGTCGGTTCCAGGTCGCCGCCAGCCACGATCAGATCGTCATCCGGCCACGCCGACGGCGGTGGGAAACGCCATCGACTGGGACCGATCGGTTCTGGTTTGGATGCCCAATCCGTCACGTTTCGTTAAGATTACAGCGCGCATGACGTTCAGAGCGATTGAAGGCGGCGGCGTGCTGCTACTCCTGTCCGTCTTCTTCGCATACGTGCTCGCCCCGGCGGTCGCTGCAGTGCGACGTCGTGTCCGCTTCGGGCGACGGCAGCGGCCGGTCTCCGACGCGACGGCCATCGCGCTCATTTACGTCGTCGTGTTCGTGCCGGCAGCGGTCCTGTGGCCGTCCGCTCGCGACGGTGTGTCCCATTGGGTACATGTGACGGCGCCGGAAGCCGTCGAACACTTGTTTCAAGGCGGCGAGCTGATGCCGCTGACGCGGACGATCGCGCGGGCGCCGCTCTCGTCTTCGGCGCGCACCGTAATCGCCGAACGTGTCGACCGCGCGGTCCGTTACATCGAGCGCGAGGCCCGACAGACGCTGAACGATCTCCTGGATGCGGCGCCGTATGCCGCGTGGCTGTCGGTCGCGCCGCTCGTGGCCTTTCTGCTCCTGACCGGCGCTCCCAGCTTCCAACGCTCGGCGCTGCGTGTGCTGCCCCGGGGGCATCTGCAATGGCGGGGCGAAGAGTATCTGCGCGACGTCAACAGCGCGCTCGCCGGCTACGTGCGCGCGCAGACCGCCGCCGGATTCATCGTCGGCGCGCTCTGCGTGTGTGGCTTCGTGCTGATCGGTCTGTCCAATGCCGTCTCGATGGGCGTCGCCGCCGGCATTCTCGAACTGGTCCCGGGCATCGGCCCCCTCACCGCGTTGATCATGGTCGCTTCTCAGGCGGGCGATCGCGTGCTATGGGCCATGGCGTTCCTCGGCGGGCTCCGCATCGTGCAGGACTACGCCATCTATCCGCGGCTCGTTCGCCGCGGCATGCATCTGTCGACGTTCGCGGTCATCCTGACGATCTGGGCCGGCGCGGCGCTGGCAGGCGCAGCCGGCGTCGTTCTCGCGCTGCCGGTTGCAGGCTTCCTGTCGGTGAGCCTGCGGCACTGGCGCGAGTATCGCGACATCGAGCGGCTGGTTCAGCGCGCGCAGGCGCAAAAGGCTGCCGTCCCCGAACGACCGCGCCTATAATGCTGGCCGTCAACCAGCGGTCACGACGGTCAACGCAGCGCTCGCGGAACTCGCAGAAAAGTAAAGTATTTGGCTAGGAGGTCCCATGACACTCGGTCGCCGCGAGTTTTTGGCGGGCGCAGGCGCCCTCGCCGTTTCAGCACGCGCCGCTCTGGCCGGTAGCCAGGCCGCAAAACCCGGTGCCATCTTCCCGGCTTCGGTGCGCGCGGACTTTCCGTCCGTGGCGCTCGATACCTACATGAACTCCGCCGCGATGCACCCGCTTGGCAGCTTCGCCGCGCGCGCGATCGAAGAAGGCGTCGCGTACCGGCTGCGCGGGGCCGGACCGAGACGCGCTGATTTCGGCGCGGACAAACAGCAGGATCTGAAAAAGCGGTATGGACAACTGATCGGCGCGACCGCCAACGAAATCGCCTATACGGCCAGCACGTCCGACGGCGAGAACATCGTCGTGATGGGAATGGACCTCGCGAAGCGCGGCGGCAACATCGTGATCGACGAGCTGCATTTCACGACTTCCCTCTACATGTACAAGGAGCTCGAGAAGAAGGGCGTGGAGCTTCGGATCGTGAAGCACCGCAACTGGGCGATCGACGTCAAGGACATGGACCGCGCGATCGACAAGAACACGCGGCTGGTGTCGCTGGCGCTCGTGTCGAACGTCAACGGCTTCATACACGACGCCAAGTCCGTGAGCGCTCTTGCGCACGCTCGGGGGGCCTACGTGTTCGCGGACATCATCCAGGCGGTGGGCGCTGTTCCAGTCGATGTGAGAGCGCTGGGCATCGACTTCGCGTCGGCCGGCACGTACAAGTGGCTGATGGGCGAACGCGGCCTCGGCTTCCTCTACGTGCGCGATGACCTACAGGGCACGGTGCTGCCAACCACGCGATACGGGCATCGGCAGGTTGCCAACTTCAATCGCGCCGAGCTGACCTGGGAACCACTGCCGGGTGCGGCGAAGTACGAAACGGGCGGCATCGGCGTCCTGCTGGCGGCGTGCGTCTCGGCCGGCATCGACTACGTGCAGGCGCTGGGTCTCGACAAGATCCGCGCGCACGCGCGCCAGCTCACCGATCGCCTGCAGAAGGAGCTGCCGCCGCTCGGCTACAAGGCCCTGACGCCTCAGGGAAACGAGACGCCCATCGTGGCGTTCGAGCTGAAGGACGCGGCTGCCACGACCAAGGCGCTGCTGGCCGGCAAAGTCGCGGCGACCGTTATCGCCAACGAAAGCCGCCTGAGGCTGTCAGTGTCGGTGTTCAATACGCACGAGGACATCGACCGCGTGGTCGAAGTCCTCGGCGGGCGCCGGACGTCAACCGCAGGGATATAAGGTCTCAGGGCCGCGAATCGTTCCCGTGGCCGAGGCGGTGCTCGGTTACCCACTGGTGGCTCACCGCGCCCAGATCCTGAGCGTCGCTCCGTCGTTGCTTTGAGCGCGCGAGAATGATGATCGCGAGGAGCACAACACCGCCTGAAATGAGCCAGATGATGTTCATTGGCGGTCCCAAGGCCTCCCGCGAGCCGGCGCCTTCTGAATGCGGTTCAGATTCCACATCTCGCCACACGCCACGCAGCGCCAGTAAGTTGACGCGTCCACCTTCTCGCTGGCCGCTTTGATAGTCGCCGAGCCGCAAAAGGGGCAGGTCCTCGGAGCAACCGCGGGGGACGCCGTCTCAGGCCGAAGCGTTTTCACGACAACCTCAGGGTGTTTACACGGGACCAAAGTTGGGCCGGTCGGCGCGTCACCCTGCGGGGAGGGCACTACGCGAACGCTGGCAGGCTCAGTTCTGGATGAGAGATCCACTATACACGATCCGGTGTTAATCTCTGCGGAGCGCCATTTCGTCCTCATACTTCTGGAAGGGACCAACTATGACGATTCAGAACACGCGTCGCGAGATTCTTCGAGGAAGCCTGGCGGTGGCGGGGTTGGGCGCTCTCGGCATACCGGACTGGGTTCTTCCCGCGCTCGCCCAGGGCGAGACGGTCGTCAAGTTCACCGACATCCCGGACAACCAGCGGTTTGAAACGGCGCCCGACAGACGGACGCTGGACATTCGGACCATCGACGGCCCGTTCGTCTCGAAAGACAAGTTCGCCACCACGCAGCACTACGGCCATCCCGATGTCGATCCGGCCACCTTCAAGCTGAAGGTGTCAGGTCTCGTGGACAGGCCGAAGGCCTTGTCACTCGACGACCTGAAGAAGATGGGCACGGTGGATCTCGTCGCGGGATTCGAGTGCTCGGGCAATCGCGGCCCGATGAACGGGCTCTGTGGGAACGGCAAATGGACCGGCGTCCCGCTGAAGACCGTCCTCGATGCGGCGGGGGTGAAGGCGGCGGCGCGTGAATTCGTGTTCTTCGGCGCGGATCACGGCGAAGAGGAAATCGAGTGGCGCACGCAGAAGTTCAAGCTGGATCAGCAGTTCGGCCGCAGCCTCAATCGCGAGAAGGCGATGTCGACCGAGCCGTTCCTCGCGTGGGCGCTGAACGGCGAGCCGCTCACGAAGCATCAGGGCTCTCCGCTTCGGCTCCTGGTCCCCGGCTGGTACGGCGTCGCGAACGTGAAGTGGCTGGCACAGATCCACGTGCAGGAAGACGCGTATCTCGGCAAGTACCAGGCGCGCTGGTATCGTACGCTGAAGGGCGAAATGATTGACGGCGAGATGAAATGGAAGGAAACCGCCGTCACCCACATGAACCCGAAGTCGTTCATCGCGCGCGTCACGAAGAACGGCAGCAGCCACAAAGTGCTCGGCGTTGTGCTCAACGACGGCTCGCCGCTGAAGTCGGTCGAAGTCAAGGTGGACGAAGGCGCGTGGCAGCCGGCGACGTTCGACCCGTCAACCAAGGAGAAGTTCGGCTGGAAGCTCTTCACCTATACCTGGAATGGTGCAACGCCGGGCGAGCACACGCTCGTGTCGCGCGTCACCGAAATGAACGGCAAGGTGCAGCCAACGCCGGCCGAGCTCGAAACGAAGAAATCATTCCTCGAGGAGAACTCGCAGGTCACACGAAAGGTCATGGTCTCGTAGGTCCGGCCGTGGGTCCTGCTGAAGCCGGACACTACGTACGAGGCACGAGGGAACATATATGCGCGAACGTTTCCTGACGCTGTTCGCGATTGCGTTGTTGGCCGCCGGCATCTCCGCACAGACGCCTGCGAAGAAACCGGCCGCTGCAACTGGCATTCCACGGATGGCGGACGGTCATCCGGACCTGCAGGGCACGTACGACCTCGGTACGCTCACGCCGCTCGAGCGCGCTGCCAGTTCGCCGCTGGTGCTCACCGACGAACAGGCGAAAAAACTCGAAGCGCAGGTCGCGCAGCGCAGCGCCGGCTTGAACGCGGCGATCGACGGCAATCGCCAGGCGCCGCCCAAAGGCGGCGACGGCACGCCGGGCCCGTACGGCAACGTTGGCGGCTACAACAACTTCTGGCTCGATCCGGGGTCGCACTACACGATGATCGACGGCCAGAAGCGCGCGTCGCTTCTCATCGACCCGCCGGACGGCCGCGTGCCGCCGCTCACCGAGGCGGCGCGGCAGCGCCGCGGGGCCGGGGACTATGGACGGCCGACGTCGGACCAGGCCGCGCGTGAGGAGGACCCGGGGTTCGAAGGACCCGAAGCCTACAACGATCCAGAAATCCGGCCGCTCGCCGAGCGGTGTCTGGTTGGCTTCAGCTCGACGTCGGGGCCACCAATCCTGCCGACCTACTTCTACAACAACCTGCACCAGATCGTGCAGACGCCCGACCACGTGATGATCCTCACCGAGATGGTCCACGACGCGCGCGTCATCCGCATGAACGGGCAGCACGCGGCGCCAACGGTGCGCAAATGGCTCGGCGACTCCATCGGCCGCTGGGACGGCGACACGCTCGTCGTCGAGACGACAAACTTCAGCGACAAGACGCGGTTCCGGGGATCGAGCCAGAACCTCAAAGTCACCGAGCGGTTCACGCGGCTCGACGCGAGGACGCTTCGGTATCAGTTCACCATCGAGGATCCCACGACGTGGACGCGTCCGTGGACGGCCGAATACGCATGGCCGCTCACCAACGATCTGATGTACGAGTACGCCTGCCACGAAGGGAACTACGCGATGGGCAACATCCTTCGTGGCGCGCGTCTGAAGGAAAAGAACGAAGCGGCCGCGAAGCCATCGAAGCAACAGTAAGGATGCCCCTCTACGATTTCCGCTGCCGCGGGTGCGGCCACGAATTCGAACTGCTCGTGCGCGCCGGCGACAACGATCCGACATGCCCCTCGTGCAACAGCATCGACATCGAGCGGCTACTGTCGTCGTTCGCCGTGAGTTACGCCGAAAAGACCCAGGCCGCCGCACGCAAGAGCCGAAAGCAGCAAATCGCCAAGCGCAAGGACGCCCTCGTCGCCGAGGAGGAATACCGGCAGAAGCACGACAAGGAATAAGCCTCCGCGAAGTCTTACGGCTTCCACACCGCCGTCCAGATGTTGCCCGTCGTCTCTCCCTGATTGAAGAACAGCGTGTCGGCGGTGAGCGAGAGCTCCCAGAGCAAAGGAACACCCGCACTGGCCAGCGAACGTCGAGCGCTGTGGGAGTGGTAGATCGCCATTGGCCGGCCAGCCGGATGCTTCGTTGCAGGATCCAGACGCCGAGCCCAGACGCAGCGGAAGCCGTCGACCTCAGATGTGTAGTAGAGGACGTTGCCATCGGGAGACCAGCGCGGTTTGTCCTGAGGGATCGCCTGATGTTCAGTAATAGCGA
>Ga0114129_10007491_pt1 | contig 15547 bp, 12 predicted proteins | sample RhiMetdeltSRZDD1_FD_80071 | JGI IMG/M metagenome (GOLD analysis project Ga0114129, IMG submission 80071) | Populus rhizosphere microbial communities from Tennessee, USA - Rhizosphere MetaG P. deltoides SRZDD1 (version 2) (version 2) | ecosystem: Host-associated > Plants > Roots > Rhizosphere >...
TTCGGAATTCTGTCCTTCTTGTGCTTTTTGTGTTCCTTTCTTACTTTCTTTCCTGGAACTCTATCAGCAGCGGCTCGCCCAGGCCGCCGGGAACAGGCTGGTAAGTAACCGTGACGGGGACGTTAGGAGTTATCGGACCACACCGGATGTTATTGCTGACCGTCGTTGTATAACTGATGAACTGAATTTTCTTAGGCTCGGATGAGTGAAGCTCGACGGTAGACCGATCGGTCCGGATGGTCAGCTTCAAGCCATTTGAGCAATCCATATTCGTCAGCAGGCCGGAGACTTTTTCGCCCTCCACTGCGGGCCCGATTGGCGTCACCGCCTCCAGAACCGTATCCTGGACACTTCGACTCGGTGGAGCGGGTGGAGTGGCGGGCGTTGGTTGACGGCGCGCTTCCTCGGCCCTTTCGTTAGCGAGTTCTTTTTCGACAATCGACGTGATTTCCGTAAACGTTGCCGTCGGTTCGCTCTGATCCAGCAAAGCTGTCGCCCGCCGGCGTATCTCCGGATCGGAGGTGCTGCGCGACACGCTCTCCAGCAATTCGCGCGCCTCGGCGGTGCGATTTGCCCGCAGCTGCGTTTGCGCGAGAAGCAGTTGTAGATCTTCACGGCCGGGAGCGATAGCGATGGCTTTCTTCAACGTCGCGTCGGCCTCCTCCAGGTTCTCTCCGGCAGTCAAATCGGCACGCGCAAGAAGCGCATAGGCTTCGACAAAACGCGGCGCCAACTCGATCGTTTTCTTGGCGTACGTGCGCAACGTTTGATACCGGTCGGTGGGCGCGTTTGCCAGATTTGCCGCCGAGTCCGCATCGGCGCGCTCCATCAGGTAGGCGTAATAGTAGTTCACGATCGGATTCTTCGAATCGACCTCTATCGCGTTTTGGAGCAAGGTGAGGGCCTCATCATATTTCTTTTGCCGGACACGCAGGATCGCAAGAGATGCCTGAGCCGCCGCGAGGTCAGGCGTCTTAGCAGCGGCGGTCAAATGCGGCTCGGCATCCGCAATTCGATTGAGGTGAAGCAGCAGGTCGCCCAAATAGAAATCGGATTCAGCATCGGACAGCGTCGTCGTGGCCAGGGATCGCGCGTCCACCTGGATGGTATCCCTGGACGCAACTTTCATCATCGGCCACGAGGTCCGCTTGCGGACGTATTCGCGGACCTCGTCCGCCAGGGTTCCGTAATCCGTTTGAAAAGCGTCGCCGAAACTGTCATCAAACCGTTCGCCTTTCGACAACGACGTCAGTAATTGTGCGAATTGGTTCCGCCGCTTTCCATCTGCGCCAAACAGGAGGTAATGAACGATCGCCCATGATTCCGCATAGAACATTCCTTGCTTCGAGTCTTCGTTGTACTCGGGGGACTGCGGGCCGACGGCCAGGAGTTCCTTGAGCGGAATGAATCGAGGCGTTGAATTCAGTGTGGCGATGTGTTGGTCCGGAGCGCGCCCGAGCGTGAACTCGTTCCTTCCAGTGAGATCGAAGGTGCTATAGCACTCGGCGAGACCCTCGCTTATCCACAGTGGCAAGCCACCGACGTTCTGACGCAACAGGAAATGGACATATTCATGAAGAACGATGTTCGGGGAAGGCAGTGTCGCAGTAACGGCGATATAGTTGACATCTTCACCGGGCTGGAAGAATGCCAGCGCATTCGATGGCTGTCCTTTGTAAAGCGGCTTATACGGTTTGAACGACTCATCATTCTTGAATACAAGAATCGTTGTAGGTACGGACGACGTTTGGTCGATTCGGGGAAACGTCATCCCCACAGCGGAGCGGAATTCCTCCAGAGTTCGTCCGACGCGTCGAATATCGGATTCGCCTGCATTTCCGACTAACAAAAAGTTCTTCGATCGAATGCTCAGCCACTTGTCCGCGCCGAACGCCGGGGAAAGGTAACCGACAGCCACGCACACCACGACGAGCAGTGTCTTCCTGAATAAGGTTGGTTTATTCATTTGCCTTAAAATACACGAGCTTGCCGCGAACGTAAACTTCCTGCACGCGCTTTTGATCGACGACAACGAAGTCTGCGTCCTTGCCTGGCTGAAAACTGCCGATCCGGTCCCCTAGCCCGAGCGCCGTCGCTCCACCGAGTGTCGCAAGGTAGAGGGATTCATCCTGGCTGATGTTCGCGGCGCGAACCGCTTGATCCATTTGCTCCAGCATCGAAAGCGACGGGCCGCCAGCGATGTCGGTTCCCAACGATACGTTCAATCCAGCGTCGCGAAGCGTTTTGTACGGCATGATTCCGCTCCGAAGCGTTCGGTTGGAGTAAGGACAAAACGCCACCTTCGTCTGCCGTTTGGCCAGCACCGCAATTTCGCCGGAAGACAGGTGGATGCAATGCGCCATGATCGACCTCGGCGTTAACATTCCCGCTCGATCGTATACGTCCGTATATGACGCCGAACCGGGGAAAAGCTGTCGGACCCATTCCACTTCATCCTTGTTCTCGCTCAGATGCGACTGCACAAACGCGCCTCGCTCGCTCGCGATTTCCCCGACCGCCTTCATCAGATCCGTCGAACAGGCGGCCGCAAACCGAGGAGTGAAGACGTAACGTAAGCGTCCATTGTCCACAGAGTCCCACTTTTCAAAAAGCCGCTTGCTGGCCGAGATGGATTCGTCCGTCTCTTCCTGAAGTTCAGCAGGTGAATTACGGTCCATCATGACTTTTCCGATGAATGCGCGAATTCCTTTCGCTCGCGCGACCGAAAACGCGATGTCCGTGGCCTGCTCATGGACGGAAGAATAAATCATGGCGGTGGTGGTGCCGCTGGCGACGAGTGCATCAAAGAATTCACGCGCGATTTTATCGGCATACTCGGGATCGGCAAATCGCGCCTCCTCGGGATACGTATAAGTTTGGAGCCAGGTCAGCAACTCGCCGGAGCCGGTGCCCATAATCGCGAATTGAGGAAGGTGCACATGCGTATCCACAAACCCCGGGAAGATTGCTTTTTGTCCGGCGTCGACGAATGCAGCCTTCGGGAACTCGACACGTGGATCCCGCCGATCCAGGCGTTCCACCGTTTCACCGGAGAGCACGAGGTACCCGGGATCGTAAACGTCCACACGCCCGGGCGCGATGGGGTTCATCACCAATCCTTTGATGATGAGTCTAAACTCGGGAGGAGTAGTCATAACGTGGACTGTCTTTGCGCGGAAACAGTCCGATCAGGATAATTCCGATGATGAACCCGCCGATATGTGCCCACCACGCGACACCTCCCGCGCTGGCGCTCGTGGTGGCCAATGCAGCCGTGCCGCTGAAGAACTGCATCACGAACCATAATCCGAGCACGACCACGGCGGGAATTTCGATGATCTGCCAGAAAATGAAAATCGGTACGAGCGTTAATATTCTGGCTCCGGGGTACGACACCACATACGCTCCCAGTACGCCGGCGATCGCGCCGCTTGCCCCGACACTGGGCAGCACAGTGTTGAAATTCAGAATGGTGTGAACGATACCTGCTCCGATTCCGCACAGAAGATAAAATAGAAGGTAGGAAAAGTGACCGAGGCGGTCTTCAACGTTGTCGCCGAAAATCCAGAGATACCACATGTTCCCGATCAGATGCAGCCAGCCGCCGTGGAGGAACATTGAAGTGATAAACGGCAGGGCTACGTCCGACAGCGAGCGATTTGACGCGGGCCAACCGGTCACCGCTGCCGGAACAACGCCATATTGCATGATGAAGCGCTCCAGGCCCCGGCCCAGCGAGAGCTCATAAAGAAAAACAAAGACGTTGATCACTATTATCAGAATCGTGATGATTGGAAATGTTCGTGACGGAATGTTATCTCTGAAGGGAAACATGGTTCGCCGTTTTCTGCAGTTCTGCGCGCTTGTTTGGGTTTGTTGTCTTCCAGCAGCCGCTGCGGATCCGAAACTGATCTACGATCAATCGACCGACGCGCTCTACAACCTCGACTTTAACACCGCGCAACGCGGGTATGAAACCTTGACCCACGATTACCCGAATAATCCCGACTATTGGAACGCGTTAGCTTCATCAATCTGGCTTCGCATCATGTACGAGCAGCAGAAGCTTAATCTGGAGAGTTTTTCAGGATCATCTCTCGGCACAGCGGACTCGCGGGATGCCGTGGACCCTGCGGTCGAGAAACGACTCCGCGAAACGCTTACTGTTGCAATCGCAAAAGCAGATGCACTTCTGAAGAAGAATCCCAAAGATGTTCGCGCTCTTTACGCGAAAGGCATTTCTTACGGGACACTCGCAAGCTTTGAGGCTACAGCCAAGCGCTCCTATTTCAGTGCAGGCAGCAAGGCGAAAACGGCACGCGATCTTCATGAGCAAGTGTTGGCCTTGGATGCATCTTTCGACGACGCTCGAATGTCTATAGGTGCATACAACTATGTCGTCGGTGTGATTCCGGGCTTTGTTCGATTTCTGCTTTTACCTCTTGGGATTCACAGTGCAGGGAAAGATCTGGGCATCCAGCAGCTCGAGACAGCAGCTGAAAAAGGGAAGAACGCCTCTACCGATGCACGAATGCTGCTGATTGTTGTGTACAGCCGTGAGAGGCGATACGAGCAGGCGCTAAACGTGGTGAGCGAACTTTACGCGAAATATCCACGGAATTTTCTCTTCGAGCTCACTAAAGCCTCCACGTACGGCAAAATGAAGCGTTGGGACGATGCGGTCCGCACTTATGAAGACGTGCTCATGAAAGTGGAAAGCAAACGAGATGGCTACGATCGCCTCTCGGCGGCTCGCCTATATTACGTGCTTGGAACCAGCAACGTTGAGCGGCTTCAGATACAACCCGCTCTCGATGCCTTTGGAAAAGTCGTGAGCGCCAAAGACGCACCCGTCGACGAAAAAGCGAATGCCTATCTGTGGATGGGAAAAATCTACGACTCCGCGAACGATCGAACGCAAGCACTACAACAGTACGATTCCATTCTGGCTCTAGACTGCAATCCGGAAATCAAAGAGCAGGCGCAGCGGTATAAGCGGACTCCGTTTAAATAGCGCTTTTTGTGTTCCGTTTTTTTTTACGTTCTCAGTCGTTCTTCCAAATACGTCTGCAGGGCGTCAATGGTGATGCGGTCTTGCAGCATAGTGTCACGATGGCGGACGGTTACCTGGGCGTCTTCAAGAGACTGATGATCCACTGTCACACAAAATGGTGTGCCGATCTCGTCTTGCCGCGCGTAACACTTGCCTATGTTTCCACTATCGTCGAATAACGAACGCATCCTGCCGGTTGCCTGAAGCTGCTTTTTGATTCGTTTTGCGAGTTCGACCATATCGGGCTTGTTCCGGGCAAGCGGTATCACGGCGACCTTAACCGGAGCGAGGTCGGGATGGAGGTGCAGGACAGTCCGCTCCTTACCGCCTTCGAGTTTCTGATCTTCGTAAGCATCCATTAGGAAAGACAGGGTAATGCGATCCACGCCGCCGGACGGCTCGATCACATAAGGCGTCAGGTGCGTGTTGGTGGCTTGATCAAAATAAGTCTGTTTGAGGACAGCGTGTTCATTGACCAGGAAAGTACCGTCTTTGAACACAGTTTTTCCGCCCTTCGTATGACAGATCAGATCGTAATCGGTGCGATTAGCGATACCTTCCACCTCGTCAAATTGCCTGGTCTCATCATCGCGCTCGGGAAAAAAGCGATAGAGCAGATCCGTCGTGGCCTTCGCGTAGTGGGCGAGTTCCTCCGATTTCTGATCGTACTGTTTCAAATTCTCGGGGCGAATTCCGTACTGGTGATACCAGGCCACGCGATCCGCTATCCATCTGCGATGCCAGTCTTCGTCAGTGCCGGGCATCACGAAGAACTCGATTTCCATTTGTTCGAACTCGCGAACCCTGAAAATGAAATTCTTTGGTGTGATCTCGTTGCGGTACGCCTTGCCGATCTGAGCAATGCCAAAGGGCAATTTCCGATTCGTAGAATCGATCACGTTTTTGAAATTCACGAAAATGCCCTGCGCTGTTTCAGGGCGCAAATACGCGAGATTCTCTTCGCTTTCAATCGGGCCGACGGTCGTCTTGAACATCAAATTGAACGGGCGCGGCTCCGTCAGATTATGAGTTCCACCTTCCGCACACTTTTCGTTTGGTTCGATCTGGTCCGCGCGAAACCGCTTCTTGCACTTGCGGCAGTCGACTAGAGGATCGGAAAACGTTGCTTCGTGTCCGGAATATCGGAGCACGGCCCGGTTCATGAGGATAGCGGCGTCGAGCCCTTCCATATCGTCGCGCTCGTAAACATTGGCGCGCCACCAGGCTCTTTTGACGTTGTTCTTGAGTTCAACGCCCATGGGCCCGTAGTCCCAGGTACCCTGGAGTCCTCCATACAACTCGCTGCCTTGGAAGAGAAATCCACGCCGTTTGCACAAAGAGACAATCTTGTCCATTGAAGCTGGAGCCATTAGATCAATTTCCCGAGGAACCCAATTTGATTTTCACCTCGGCGCCGTAAAGCATCGTCCGATCGTCGTCGCGTGCGGCCCACTTCATTAGAGTTTTGAGATTGCGTTCGACCCGTCCTTCGAAGACGGTGCGGCCGTTGGCGACAACTTTCACCGGTTTGCTGAAATCGAATTGGTCTGGTGAGATGAGGAGAGTGAACGCCGAGACCCCAGTGGTCACAGCTTCAACCGTATTTTCCTTGCGGACAAGGTCGACGCGGCCGGGACGTTTCGGCCGAGTAAAGAGCAGGGTGGGAGTTGGGGCGTTCATCAGATTTAGATCGGGCAAGGATTGCGCATCGCCAGCCTGTGTGCCCAGTTGATCGATAACGAGCCAGTGCGCCCGATTGTGTTTGAGATTTGCGGTTTCCCAGGTGACCCTGTCGGGATGGGGGACGCGCGGATGCGTCATTACGAACTTTTCAAAGGTGTCCTTCACTTCAGGCCACCATGCGGTATTGTGGCCTGCTTCCGGTTGGGGGTGATATTCGATCTGGACACCGGTCATGAGATGCTTCACAAAGGGTTCGACATTCGCGGTCGGATATAGCGGATCTCTGCCGCCGTTGACAACGAACATCGGCTTATTCCGCAGATTGTTCGGGAACACCTGACCGTCGTCGATGCTGTCGTTGGCGATCACCATGATGAAGCCGTTGAGGGGAACGAAACTAGCGTACGGGGTCGTATCGCGCATAGCGATGTAATAAGCGCCGGTACCGCCGTCCGAAACGCCGGCCACGACTACCCGGTTTTCGTCCACGTTGTATGTACGCTTGATCGCGTCGGTAATTGTGGCGAGGTTCAGTACTTGATCTTCACTCCACCACGGTGACGCATTCCACGCGTAGGGAACCACATAAATCTGCTCGGCGCCTTGAAGGGGAGATTCGCCCGTCCCACGCGGCTGATTGCTCTCACGCCCGCCAACGCCGCCGTGCAACTGAAACCGGACCTGGTACCGGCGGCCCGGATCGTAATTCGCGGGAATGTTCAAGGCATAAAAGTGTTCGACTCCATCTTTCGTCTTATTGCTCAGCTTGACGATTCCGGTCTGCTGCGCCGTGTGGATCCGGCCGGCCTTCAACCGGCGCATGGCGTCATCAAAAGACACTCCCGATTTGATGACGTCGTCCACGAAACGCTCCGCTTCGTCGGGACTTGTCGCGCTCCAGAACTTTTGGAAAGCCGCGTCGATCCGTCCGGTACCGTTCTGGGCCGCTAGAGTGGAGATAAAGAGCACCGTCACGATCCCGGCAAGACGAAGAGCGAACTTCACCGAAGTCATGACCGAATATAGTAGCGCAGATTGGGCTGGAGGGTGGCGGAGAGGAATTTGAAATTGGACGATTGGACGATTCCTGCATTGCAAATTCGAAATCCGAAATCGCAGATTGGACCGGCCGGAGTACGCACTTAGCGTGCAATTTCAGATTTCGGATTTCGAATTTGCAATGCAGGAATCGTCCAATCGTCCAATTTCAAATTCCTATATACCGCCGTTACGGTCCAGGAACTCTCGTACTTCCTGCAGAGTGGGTATTCCTCGCCTTGCCCCGACATGCATGCACTTCATGGCCGCGATTGCGTGCGCGAAGCGGATGACATCTTCCAGACTCCAGTTCTGGAGCAAACCATAAATAAATCCGCCGTGAAAAACGTCACCGGCGCCGGTGGTGTCCGCGACCGGTACCTTGAATGCACGCGACTCGATCAACCTGCCGCGGTCGAGAAACACGGCTCCTTCAGCCCCACGCGTAATTCCTACAACTTTGCACCCGTACCGTGCTGCCAATTCGCCGGGATCCTCCGCGAAGTCTGATCCTGCAATCAGGTAATCGACGAGCCGCAGCAGCTCGTGTGTGGATTCGCCGTACACCTCATCGATATCAATCACGACGGGCAGACCAGCTTCCTTGGCCCATCGGGCCGCCTGAAGCGCAGCTTCCGAATCACAGCCATCGATGTGGAGAACGCGAGCGCTGGTAATCGTCTCGCGCTGTAACGCTTCGACCGGAAATTGCAGCTTTGGATCGCGCCGCCACAGGATTGTCCGTTCGCCGACACCTTCTTCAAGAAGAATCACAGCGACCTGGCTCGCGGCTCCTTCGACCTCTCGCACCAAAAGTTCGAGCTTCTCTTCGCGCAGGCTCGCGAGCTGAGCCTTGCCCCAATTATCCGACCCCACTGAACCGATATACCTCGCCCGCAATCCCAGCCTCGCACACGTAGCGAGTGCGGTGGCCACCTGGCCGCCCGGCTCGACGCGTACTTCATGCATGTGCGTTTTTGTATTCGGACGCGGAAATTTGGGCACGATGCAGATGGTATCCATTGCATTTAAACCGAATCCGACTACGTCAGTTGTGCTATTTTGCAATGTTCGGTATCCCAGTATGGCTCTCCATCAGAGCGACTCGATTATATTGAAGACTTATCCGCTCGGAGAGGCCGATCGGATCGTGGCTTTTTTCAGCCGGGATCGTGGCAAGCTGCGTGGCGTAGCAAACGGCGCCCGAAAAATGAAGAATCGGTTTGGCGCGTCGCTCGAACCGCTCGCGCATTCCCGAATTCAGTTTTTCGAAAAGGAAAATCGGGATCTGGTGCGTATCCAGTCCGCGGAGTTACTGGATTCGCCCATGAAGATCTTCGAAGATTATGACCGTGCCGTCTGCGCCAGCCGAATGATCGAGCTGGTGGACCGGTTTTTGCCGGAACAGGAACCGCAAGACGCTGTGTTCCGATTGGTCAGGATGACCGCACGAGCTCTCGAACAAGGTTGTCCGATCGAGTTCGCCGCGTGTTACTTCGAGGTTTGGATGCTGCGTTTGGCCGGCGTCTTTCCAGACTTGTTTCTGTGCTCTGTCTGCACACGAAAGTTGGAAATCGGCGATCCGCGATACTTGGCGCCTGGACTTCAGGCGGTCATTTGCGAGAGCTGCGACCATCGAAGTTCCTCCGGCATCTTGATGGAGGTCATCGAGTTGACTTTCATCATTTTGAAACAACCATTGAATGGCAACAGCGACGTAAGTGACCGCGCCGTGCGGAATTTGCACGAGTTGAATGAATACTGGATTCGACATTATTCGGAACGTTAAATAAATGGCAAAAGTAACCAAAGCACTTCAAAAAACAGCTCAATACGTATACCTCTTCGGAAACGGCAAAGCCGACGGCGACGGTTCTATGAAAGCGCTGCTTGGCGGCAAGGGGGCGAACCTTGCGGAGATGAGCCGAATCGGGCTCCCAGTGCCTCCAGGCTTCACGATCACGACTGAGGTCTGTACTTACTACTACGCTCACAACCGTTCATATCCGAAGGAACTCCAAGCTCTGATCAAGTCGGGGATCGCTCAGATCGAAAAAATCATGGGCACGAAGTTCGGCGACAAGAAAAACATGCCGCTATTGGTTTCCGTCCGTTCGGGTGCTCGGGAATCAATGCCGGGCATGATGGACACGATATTAAACCTTGGACTTAACGACGACACTGTTCTCGCGCTTGCGGCAGCAACGAAAAATGAACGGTTCGCATGGGACTGCTACCGCCGCTTTATTCAGATGTACGGCGATGTTGTCATGGGTGTGCAGAAGCGGCCGAGCGAAGATCATGAACCATTCGAAGTCATCATTCACGGCCTCAAACACGAGCGGTACCATGCCGACATCGATGATCCGAAGCTCTCGACGGAGGATCTCAAAGAACTCGTCGGCCGCTTCAAGGCTCTCGTGCGGGAGCGCGCGGGGACAGACTTCCCGACGGATCCGTGGAAGCAACTCGACGGAGCCATCGGCGCTGTTTTCGGTTCGTGGATGAATGATCGTGCCGTTGTTTATCGCAGGAAGTACAACATCCCCTCCGCTTGGGGCACTGCAGTCAACGTGCAGGCGATGGTTTTTGGGAATACAGGTGAGCAGTCTGGATCGGGCGTCGCCTTCACGCGCGATCCGGCCACCGGTGAAAAAGTGTTTTACGGCGAATTCCTCATGAACGCCCAGGGAGAAGATGTCGTTGCCGGAGTGCGGACGCCGGAACCGGTTGCCGCCCTCAAGAACCATTTACCAAAACCATATGCGGAACTCGAGAAAGTTCGCGCAACGCTCGAGCGTCATTTCAGAGATGTTCAGGACTTCGAGTTCACCATTCAGGACGGCAAACTTTTTATGCTGCAGACGCGCAATGGGAAGCGCACGGGATTTGCGGCAGTTCGTTTTGCGGTCGAGATGGAAAAAGAAAAACTGATCGATTGGAAAACTGCAATCAAGCGGGTGCCCGCTGATCAGTTGGATCAAGTGCTCGCGCCCGTGTTCGACCGCGAAGCCGTCAAATCCGCCGAAGTCATTGCCAAGGGCTTACCGGCTGGACCGGGGGCGGCGACCGGCAAAATGTATCTGAATGCCGAGCGCGCTGCTGCGGCTGCAGCCAAGGGTGAAAAAGTACTCTTGGTTCGCAACGAGACATCGCCGGAAGACCTGCGCGGCATGATCGCGGCGGAAGGCATTCTGACAGCCAAGGGTGGCGTCAGTTCGCACGCGGCGCTTGTCGCGCGGCAAATGGGGAAGGTTTGCGTGTGCGGTGCCAGCGAACTGCAGATCGATTACTCCGCCAGAACCGCATCCGTTAAGGGGCGCACGTTCCGCGAAGGGGATTTCCTCTCCATCAATGGCACGGTGGGTGAGGTATATCCTGGTGAGATCAAAACTGCGGCTTCAGAGATCGTTCAGGTCCTAATCGAAAAATCGCTCGACCCGAAAGAGAGCAAAACGTACGGTTTGTTCAAGCAGTTGATGGACTGGTGTTCCAAAGCAACCCGCCTTCAGGTTCGCACTAACGCGGACACGCCGGAACAAACCGAGAACGCCATCGCCTTCGGAGCGACCGGCATCGGTCTATGCCGCACCGAACACATGTTTTTCGAAGGCGAGCGCATCGACGCCATGCGGGAAATGATCCTCGCCGAGAGTGTGGAGGATCGCAAGAAAGCGCTCGCCAAATTGCTTCCGTATCAAAGGGAAGATTTCATCGGGATCTTCAAAGCGCTGGATGGTTACCCCGCAACGATTCGTTTCCTGGATCCACCGCTGCACGAGTTTCTTCCGCACGAACCCAGCGCACAGCAAGATCTAGCAAAAAAGATGGGCGTCCCGGTCGAACGGATACGGCAACGCGTGAACGAGTTGCATGAATTCAATCCGATGCTCGGCTTTCGAGGCTGCCGCCTTGGTGTGGTCCACGCTGAAATCTCCGAAATGCAGGCCCGAGCCGTATTTGAAGCCGCGGCCGAGGTTCAGGCGGCGGGGATTAAAGCTCGGCCGGAAATCATGATCCCGCTGGTCGGTTTCAAGAAAGAGCTCGATCTGCAAGTGGAAGTTGTGCATCGCATAGCGAAAGCCGTGATGGCAGAGAAAAAAGTAAAGCTCAACTATCTGGTCGGTACAATGATCGAAGTTCCGCGAGGTGCGTTGACCGCGGACGAAATTGCCGAGACGGCCGAATTCTTCAGCTTCGGAACGAATGATCTCACCCAGATGTCGCTCGGCATGAGCCGCGACGATTCCGGTTCGTTCTTAACGGCATATGCGGAGTTGGAGATCGTGAAAAAGAATCCGTTTGCAACGATCGATCAAACAGGCGTCGGGCAGCTGATGAAGATCGCTGTGGAGAAGGGAACTCAGACACGGTCGGATCTCAAGCTGGGCATCTGCGGGGAACACGGCGGCGACCCGGATTCCGTAAAGTTCTGTCACCGAATCGGGCTCACGTACGTCAGTTGTTCGCCATATCGCGTGCCGGTCGCTCGACTCGCGGCGGCACAGGCGGCTATTGACGACGCCGCTGGGGCGACGGCAAATAGTGGAAAGCGTAAACGGAAGTAAAGAGGAGAAATTTTAAATTTTGAAATTGGACGATTCCTGCACCTCAAATTCGAAATCCAAAATCGGAAATTGGACTAGCACGTCCACAGTCCAATCTCTAATTTCGGATTTCGAATTTCAGATGCAGGAATCGTCCAATTTAAAATTTCCGGTATGAAGCTTCTCTATTCCTACCTTAAGCAATATCGGACACTCGTCGTATTGATCCTCGTTCTTGCGGCGGTCAATCAAATCTTTTCGCTGCTCGATCCTGTGATCTTTCGCCACGTGATCGACGATTACGCGACGAAGTATTCTCAGTACACGACGGGACAGTTTTTCCGGGGGGTAGGGTTACTGCTCGCTGCAGCGGTAGGTGTGGCGTTTGTCTCCCGAGTGGCTAAGAACTTTCAGGATTATTACATCAACGTCATCACACAACGGCTTGGCGCTCAGATTTACTCCGATGGATTGCGCCATTCTTTAGAACTCCCATACGGTGTCTTCGAGGATCAACGCAGCGGCGAGACGCTGGGCAAGCTTCAGAAGGTTAGATCGGATTTCGAACGGTTGACCACGTCCTTCGTCAACATTCTGTTCATTTCTCTCGTGGGCGTCCTCTTCGTTATGGTCTACACGATGACGGTGCATTGGCTAATCGCTTCCGTTTACTTTCTGACCATACCGGTTCTCGGTATCCTGGTTTCCGTACTTAGCCGCAAGATCAAAAAAATTCAGAAAGTCATCGTTGCCGAAACGACAGCGCTTGCCGGATCGACGACGGAGTCCTTGCGCAATATTGAATTGGTCAAGAGTCTCGGTCTGGCTCAACAGGAGATCAAACGCCTCAACAACACGACAGGGAAGATCCTTGAACTCGAGCTCAAAAAGGTGAAGTACCTGCGCAGCTTGAGCTTTATCCAAGGCACGTGCGTCAACGCGCTTCGCACTTCGATTCTGGGATTGATGCTCTACCTGATCTTTGCCCGAGAGATTACAGTCGGGCAATTCTTCTCGTGCTGGATCTATTCCTTCTTTATTTTCGGTCCGCTTCAAGAAGTTGGAAATGTGATGAACATCTATCGCGAGACTGAGGTGTCCCTCAACAACTTCGAAAATATTCTGAAAATCCCGAAGGAACCGCGGCCCGCAAATCCCGTCATGCTGCCGGGCATAAGTCGTATTGAGTTCGATAACGTAACGTTTCAACACCAGACGGCAACTACAAAAGCACTGGATAGTATCTCGTTCAGCACAGCACTAGGACAGACGATCGCGTTTGTCGGACCGTCCGGATCCGGGAAAACAACTCTCGTTAAACTGCTCGTTGGCTTGTACCGGCCGCAGTCTGGCGATATCCGCTATGACGGTTTTTCTGTTCACGATATCGATCTGGACCACCTTCGGGAACGAATCGGCCTGGTTACGCAGGATACTCAGCTCTTTTCCGGAAGCATTCGCGAAAATTTGCAGTTCGTGAATCCCACGGCCACCGACGAGGAATGCATGACGGTTTTGAAGAAGGCAGCCTGCCACAGCCTGTTGGCGCGAGCCGACAAGGGATTGGATACGGTTATTGGAGAAGGTGGTGTCAAGGTATCTGGCGGCGAAAAGCAGCGGCTATCAATTGCGCGTGCGCTGCTACGTCATCCGAATCTGCTTGTTTTCGACGAAGCGACGTCTTCGCTGGATTCCTTAACTGAACAGGAGATCAGCGAAACGATTCGTGACGTTTCGATGCGCAAAGACCTTATTACGATTCTCATCGCGCACCGTTTATCGACCGTCATACATGCGGACAAAATTTTTGTTCTGGAGCGGGGCCGCATCGTGGAATCCGGCGAACATCAGGAGTTGGTAGATCTGAAAGGTCTCTACTATGCAATGTGGAGGCAACAGATCGGCGAACGCACTTCGCGGGAATTGCAGTTTGCCTCCACCATTGTGACGGCACGCCAGAAGGTCTAGGAAGCTATTTAGACCTATGGAAAATTAACGCGCCACCGCCGCGGGCTCCGCGCCCATTTTGACCCGACGGTGGTCCTTTAGCTGGATCTACCGGTGCTCCACCGCCAAAACCACCACCGGCGCCGGGTCCGCCTCCAACGAACCCGCCGGCGGCTCCGCCGCGCGCGGGCAGGACGCGCGTAATCGAAAGGGTATTCGCGTCGGTCATCTGACCGTTCCACGTTACAGTCACCGTGTTCCCACCGGTCAAGGTCCGCGTCGTCTTGAAAGTGAACGTCTTTCCAGTGATCGCGCCCTCGGAGATGTTCAAGGGATCGCCGTTGCCAATCTCATTGACGCTTCCGGACAGCTTGTTTCCGTCAACCTTCAAATCCAACACAACTGCTTGACCGCCGCCTCGCCCTCCACGTCCGCCATCCGCAGGCTGAGCCGGAGTCCCTGGCGACGCTTGTGCGGCAGCGGCCTGATCGGTTTGCCACTTGCCCGCCAGCTCGGTTTGCGCCAGCAGTGCCGTAGACGCTAAACACAGGATCGCGACTACGGAAATAGCATTCAACTTCATTCTGTCCTCCAAATAAAAAGGGAATCTGGAGTTTTTACATATAGTCGCGGGATTTAGTCCGCGTTTACATGCTGAATTGTAAGTTTATGTGCAAAGCCACTCTGAATACTGTTGTAATGAATTTTTTTCGAATTTCACGCCGAGCAAATATTAGAGAAAGTCGCCGTAATGAAGCCTGAAGTCTGGTTACGAGGTGCCCTCCCTGATATTCCCGCCTTGTTACAACCCGTTGCGCATGCATTGTTGCAAGCCCGCGAGGAAGTCGCTGCAATCATGCGAGATTTTCCCCGCGAACACTTGTGGGATCGGCCTTGCGGTGTAGCTTCGGTCGGTTTTCATTTACAGCATCTCTCCGGCGTCGTGGACCGACTATTTACTTATGCGCGCGGAGAGATGTTGAACGAGGAACAAGCCAAGACGTTAGCGGTGGAAGAGAAACCAAATGCGGAGCTCCGAGCGGAAGACTTGATTGAGGCATTTCACCGCCAGATAGAACGAGCTCTCGAGCAGCTTCGCCAAACCCATGAAGATTCGCTTACAGAATATCGCGCTGTCGGGCGCGCGAAACTTCCTTCGACGCAATTAGGACTTTTGGTCCACGCAGCGGAACACACGCAGAGACATGTCGGACAGCTGCTGGTTACGGTTCGGATTCTGACGAACTCGGGCTAGAGGAATCGCGAACAGGACACAAAA
>Ga0114129_10007492_pt1 | contig 15546 bp, 10 predicted proteins | sample RhiMetdeltSRZDD1_FD_80071 | JGI IMG/M metagenome (GOLD analysis project Ga0114129, IMG submission 80071) | Populus rhizosphere microbial communities from Tennessee, USA - Rhizosphere MetaG P. deltoides SRZDD1 (version 2) (version 2) | ecosystem: Host-associated > Plants > Roots > Rhizosphere >...
GGCACCCGGCACGTAGCACCAGGCACCCGCGTAGCACCCGGCACCCGGCGTAGCACCAAGCACCTGGCACGTAGCACCAGGCACCTGTTAAGGTGACGAGTATGCGACGACTCTTCGCGGCGATGCTGTCGATGGCGTTGGCGGTCGCCGGTTCGAGCGGCGCCGGCGCGCAGACCGACGGCGGCTATCGTCTTGTCCCGAACTGGCCCAGGTTGCCCGCGGGCATGTACTTCGGATTGAAGGATGCACCGCCGCCGCCGGCCGAGCGTGAGGCGCAGGCCGCCGCCCGGCGGGCGCGCGGCGACTCCGACAGTTCGCGCGGGTCCCAGAGCAGCACCGGACCGGCCAATCAGCCCGGAATCTCCGGCCTCGCGATCGACGCGCAGGATCGCATCTACGTGTTCAATCGCGGCGCGAAGCCGGTGATGGTCTTCGATCGCGACGGCAACTTGATCCTCGCGGGCGCCGACCAGGAGATCAACGGCAAGGCGATCAATCCTTCCTGGCAGCATTCCGGCGGCGTCGACTGGGACGGCAACGTTTACGTGATCGAGCGCGACGCGCACCGCATCGTGAAGCTCGGTCCGAAACTCGATCGATTCCTGCTCCAGCTTGGCACCACCAACCAGAAGGGAACGGACGCAACGCATCTGAATCTGCCTTCCGGCATCGCCATCCTGCGCAGCGGCAACATGGTGGTCACCGACGGCTACGGCAACAATCGCGTCGTGCTCTTCGACAAGAACGGAAAGTTCATCAAGCAGGTCGGCAAAGCCGCCGGCGGTCCCGCCGACAAAGGCACCGCCCCGGGCGAGTGGAACCTGCCGCACAAGCTCGCGGTCGACGCCGACGAGAACCTGTACATCATCGATCGCGAGAACCACCGGCTGCAGGTGTTCGACAGGAACCTGAATTACATCCGCGAGATCGCCAACGACTGGAATCCGTGGGACGTCAACATCTCGCGCAAAGGGACCGACGGCATCGGCTGGATCGCGGATCACAAGGACGAGCGCGTGCTGAAGTTCAGCCTCCGCGACGGCAGGATCCTCGCGACATGGGGGCGCCAGGGACGCGGGCCCGGGGAATTCGACTGGGTCCACGGCATCGTCGTCGATTCAAAGGGCGGAGTTTATGCCGCTGATACGTACGGCCAGCGGCTACAGAAGTTCGTGCCGGCGACCGGGGCCCCCACCGCGCGGACTGTGCGCGGTGGGGTGGTGGCGTCGCGTGGCTCCACGCAGCAGTAACGGGACGGCGATCGCCGCGACGAGGACGATAGCGGTCGCGCGTTCCGTCAGGAACGGAACGCCGAATTGCCCGCCGATGTCGATCGGTGCGCTCCAGGCATCGCCCGCGATCTCGTGAACGAGCACGCGGCCGTCGGCGCGGCGGACGATCAACGGGTACGGGTCAGCCACCAGCCCGTAGTACCAGCGGAGCGTACGCGCTTCGAGCGGCATCCGGCCGCGCATCCGGTACGTAGCACGCGCTCCAGTAGCCCCAGGAGCATCGTCGCGCAGGAATTCGACCGAGGCCGGTCTGATTTCACGTCCGTCGACAAAGATCACGACACGATCGCGGAAGTCTCCGCGAAAGCGTTCGAGCCTGAGCTCGAGCCACGCCGGATCGTTGGAGACATCGAGGATGAACGAGCCATCGCGCGCGAATGTCAGCGACACCTGCGTGCGCTCGACGTCGTGAGCGCTGGCAGGAGTGATCGAGATTGCGAGGAACGCCGCCAGGAGCACGCGTCCGCCGGCGGTGGCGTCCGGACTCACGTCCGTCATGATACGCGCCTGGCCGGCCTGGGACATGGGCTACACTAACCGGACCTGCGGAGGGGCCATGAAGCGTGTGATCGTTGCCTTTGTGGGGATCCTCATGGCGCTGTCGACCATGCGCGCGGCCACGAGTCACCTCAGCGCGGCTGCCGCCCCCGCCTCCGTGCCGACGTTCGCCAGGGATGTCGCGCCCATCGTCTTCAACAACTGCGCGACGTGTCACAGGCCGGGCGAGGTCGCGCCGATGACGCTCCTCTCGTACGACGAAGTGCGGCCCTGGGCGAAAGCGATCAAGACGAAAGTCGTCGCGCGCGAGATGCCGCCGTGGGGCGCCGATCCGGCCCACTCACTGAAGATGCGCAACGATCGCAGCCTCTCGGACCAGCAAATCGAGACGATCGTCCGATGGGTCGATGGCGGCGCGCCGAAAGGGAACGACGCCGATCTGCCGCCCGTGCCCCGGTTCGCGGAAGGCTGGACCGCAGGCTCGGAGCCCGATGTCGTGCTCGAGATGCCCGTCGAGTTTTCGATCCCGGCGGAGGGCGAGCTCGGCGTGCAGATGTTGTACTCGCCGATTCCATTCAAGGAAGACAGGTTCGCGGAAATCCTGGAGCTGCGACCGGGCAACCGGTCGGTCCTCCATCATGCGGGCGTGTTCGTCGTCGATCTGCCTGAAGGCGGCCGGATCGACGAGAACGGCCGGCTGATCATGCCGGACGGCAAGGCTGCCACCGATCGCGCGGCCAGCGTGCCGCGCAACGAAGTCGGCGCGCTGCCCGGATCGTCGAAGCTGCTGTCGTGGGTCCCGGGCCGCGGCGTCGACCGTCACCGCGCCGACGTCGGGAAGCGGATTCCGGCCGGCAAGTACCTGAACTGGCAGTTGCACTACAACCCGACCGGCAAACCGGAGAAGGATCGAACGCGCCTCGGGATCTGGTTCAACAAGAAGCCGGTCAGGCACGAGCTGCTGATCCGCCAGGCGGGCGATCCCCTGGCGACGATGAAGAACGGGCTGTCGCTCTATCGGGTGGAAGGGAAGGAAGTCGAGTACACCGCGGACGAGGGAAGCACGCGGCGCCGCGGCAAGACGCCGAACATTCCGCCGTACGCCGAGAACTGGACGATCACCGGCATCACGCCCGTGACCGAAGACATCACGCTCTACGCGATGTCGCCGCACATGCACCTGCGCGGCAAGAGCCTGCGATGGGTCATCGTGTATCCCGACGGCCGCGAGCAGACGATTCTGGACGTGCCGAAGTTCGACTTCAACTGGCAGATTCAGTACGAGCTCGCCGAGCCGCTGCGCATTCCCGCCGGCAGCAAGATTCTCGGCATCGGCGTCTACGACAATTCGGTGAAGAACCGCTGGAACCCCGGGCCGCACCTCGAGGTGTACTGGTCAGAGCAGAGCTGGGACGAGATGTACCAGCCGTTCACCGAGTACTCGGTTGACAGCCAGTTCGTCAGCGAGATGACGGTCGCGAGGCCACCGCAGCGATGATGTCGCGGCCGCGAACGGTCGCGGCCGCGCGCGGAGGTGCCATGCTCACGCGACGAATTCTGCTCTCCACGTTCGGCGCCTGCGTCGTCGTTGTAGCGATCGCGTTGCTCGACTCCCACGATCGCGCGAGGACACTATTCGCGCAGGGAGCCCCGAAGGTGGGAAATCCCATCACCGGCGAGGGGCTGCCGAATCCGGCACCGAAGGTCACCCGCAATTGGGGCCAGCTGCCCGCCGGCCGGAAATGGGGCACGTCGGCCGGTGTCGACATCGACCCGAAAGACGGACACATCTGGGCGTACGAGCGCTGCGGCGCGGGCACGCTCGGCGGAGCGGCGGGCGGCGGCGTCAGCTGCGATACCAACCTCCTGGACCCGATCTTCAAGTTCGACCGCAATACGGGCGCGGTGCTGGCGAACTTCGGCAAGGGCGTGATGGTGACGCCGCATGGCATCTACGTGGACCGCGAGGGCAACGTCTGGATTGCGGACTTCGCCGGCAACGAGGCCGGGACCAAAGGACACCAGGTCCACAAGTTCAGCCCGAAGGGCGAGAAGCTTCTGAGCCTGGGCGTCGCCGGGAAGCCCGGCAACGCCGATGGCCAGTTCAACCAGCCCAACGACGTCGTCGTCGGACCCGACGGCAGCATCTACGTGTCCGACGGCCACGACGCGCAGGGCATGACCACGGCCGCGGCGATCACCGAAGGCATCAAGCGCGGCGCCACGTCGCGCATCAGCAAGTTCACGCCCGACGGCAAGTTCGTCAAATCGTGGGGGAAGATCGGCGTGCGCCACGGCGAGTTCCGCACGCCGCACGCGCTGGCCTTCGATTCGAAGGGCCGCCTCTGGGTCGCGGATCGCGGCAACCACCGCCTCGAGATCTTCGACAAGGATGGCAACTATCTCGAGTCGCGCTACATGTACGGGCGCATCAGCGGGATTTTCATCAAGGGCAACACGGTCTACGCGATCGACTCCGAGTCGGGTCCGTTGAACCACACGAACTGGCGCGACGGTGTCCGGATCGGTCCTCTCGACGAGGATCGCCTCACCGGATTCATTCCGCCGTTCGAGCGCGAAGACCGCGTGTACCAGGGGACAGCCGGCGAAGGCGTCGCCGTCGACGCGGACGGGAATGTCTACGCGGCCGAAGGGCCGAACTCGCTGACGCAGGCGGGGGGCGCGTTCACCAAATACTCGGTGAAGTGAACAGCGGCGGGCTGCTCAGCCCGTATAGCCACGCTCGCGCGCGAAGACGATCGCCTGCGCCCGCGACCACACGCCGAGTTTGTCGAACACATTCGACGCGTGATTGCGGACCGTTTTTTCGCTGATGTTCAGCCGCTCGCCGATGTCGGCGTTGCTCAATCCGTCGGCCATGAGCGCCAGCACCTGGCGCTCGCGCGCGGACAGCGCGGCGAACACCGAGTCGCCCGCCGGCTGACCGGGCTGCAGAAACGCGAGCACCGCGTCGCAGAATCGCTGCCAGGCCGGCTCGTGCTCGAGCAGGATGTGATTGCGCGAGTCGAGCTCGACGAACTCGGCGCCCGGAATGCCGCTGGCCAGCCCGCGTCCTTCGCCAATCGGAATCACCGCATCGTCACGCGCATGCAGGACGAGCGTTGGCGTCGTAACGCCGCCGAGGTCGGCGGAGATATCCACGACGCCGCGGGCTTCCTGCAGGCTCGCCGCAATTTCGCCGGACGTCGTCCTTAGACACAGATCGTTGAACCACTGCAGCTGCTCGATGCTGCCGCCGGGAATGAAGCGCGACGTGAACACCTGACGGAACGTGGGATTGTCCTTCCCCCAGGCCAGGCGCATGAGATCGACCATGGCCTCGTACTCGCGCTGGTTCGCAGGCGAACCGCGCCGTTTCCATCCCCGCGCGAAACCTCCGTACAGAATCATCCGGTCGACGCGCTCCGGATGACGAAGCGCGTACCGGATGCATGTGGCCGCGCCCTGCGAGATGCCGAGCAACGTGACCGGCGCCTCGGGTCGCGCGGCGTCGATGACCGATCCGAGATCCGCAAACCACTGGTCGAGCGACAGAGATCCGCCCTGCCAGTCGCTCATGCCGCAGCCGCGCTCGTCGTACCGTACGAACCGGCAGTGCGCCGAGAAGAACTGAATCCAGTGTCGCCAGACGGGACTTTCCCACTCGTATTCGAGATGCGTCAGCCAGTTCGCCGCTTTGACGATGGTGGGGCCGGCGCCTGACTCGGCCCAGGCGAGGCGCGTTCCATCCGACGCGTTGAGGTACCGCACGTGCTGGCGAAGCCTCGCCGAAGTGCTCATGTCTCCCACCGGGACATTTGTCTTACATCCGGGTCCGCCATTCTAGTCGAACCGGGACAAAGCGCCGATGGTCCCGGCGTCTCGTCCGCGGCATTCTCGCGGCTATCACAGGAGGGATGCCATGACGAAACGGTTGCTGTTCTTCGCCTACGGTGCCGCGTGCTATCTCATCTTCCTCGCCACGTTTCTCTATGCGATCGCGTTCGTCGGCGGCGTCGCGGCGCCCACGCGCCTGGATGACACCCGGCAGGGCTCGTTGGCCACGGCGCTGGCGATCGATTGCGCGCTCCTGACGCTCTTCGCCGTTCAGCACAGTGTCATGGCGAGGCGGTGGTTCAAGGAGCGATGGACGCAGATCATCCCGTGGACGATCGAGCGCTCGACGTATGTGTTGTGCGCGAGCCTCGCGCTGCTCCTGCTCTTCTGGCAGTGGCGTCCGATCGGGATCCAGATCTGGTCGGTTGACAACGGCGTCGCTCGCGTGGCGCTGTGGGTGCTGTTCGCCGCCGGATGGGCGACAGTCCTGACCGTCACCTTTCTCATCAACCATTTCGATCTATTCGGCTTGCGGCAGGTCTGGCTGCCGCTCGTCGGCCGGCCGTACACGCGCGTGTCGTTTCGCACGCCGCTGCCGTACCGGTTCGTCCGGCACCCCCTCTACTTCGGCTTCCTGCTCGCGTTCTGGATGACGCCCACGATGACGCTGGCGCATCTCGTGTTTGCGCTGGCGACGACCGCCTACATCGTTCTGGCCATCCAGTTCGAGGAACGGGATCTCGTCAAGGAACACGGCGCGGCCTACGAGGAGTACAGGCGCAGCGTGCCGATGCTGCTGCCAGGGATGCGGGGAAGCTCCTTGTTCGGCGTTCTCGTGCTGGTGATCTCGTGGGCCTCACCGGTCCTGGCGCAACACGACCACACGAACGCGCAGGCGTCGTCGAGCCAGAAGAATCAGGCGAGCGAGCTCGTCAGGATCGTCCGCGAATCGACCGAGCGGTTCAAGGATCCGGCAGTCGCCGACGGCGATGGCTACAAGCTGGCATTCGGCTGCGTCAGCGGACCTGACTACGGGGCGATGGGGCTGCACTTCGTGAACATGAGCCTCGTGGGTGATCCGGCGCTCGATCCCAGGCGCCCCGAAATCGTGATCTACGAGCCGCTGCCCAACGGCCGCCTGCGCCTGATCGGCGCGGACTTCCTGGTGCTCGCCAGCGCGTGGGATGCGCTGCATCCGGGCGAGCCGCCACAGATCATGGGTCAGCTGCTGCACCTCTTCGAGGCGCCCAATCGCTTCGGGCTGCCGGCGTTCTACACGCTGCACGTGTGGGCGTGGAAGGAGAATCCGACCGGCACATTCGTCAACTGGCACGCCAACGTGTCGTGCGACAGCTTCAGCGGGCAGTGACCGGAGCGGCCGTTTAAACTTGGACTGATGGACCGCGCAGCGGCAGCGCGCCGATGGACGCTGGTGGCGACTATTCTGGCGTCGAGCCTCACGTTCATCGACGCGACGGTCACGAACGTCGCGCTGCCCGCGCTCCAATCGGAACTGCACGCGACAATTACCGACGTGCAGTGGGTGATCGAAGCCTACGGATTGTTTCTCGGCGGCCTGATTCTCGTCGGCGGCTCGCTGGGCGATCAATTCGGGCGGAAGCGGATCTTTCTCGCCGGCGTGATCGTGTTCACGGCCGCGTCCGCGGCGTGCGGGCTGGCGGGCTCGACGCGCGCGCTCATCGCGGCGCGCGGCCTGCAGGGGCTCGGCGCCGCGTTTCTGGTGCCTGGAAGCCTGGCGATCATCAGCGCCACGTTCGACGGCGTCGATCGCGGGCGTGCGATTGGAACCTGGTCGGGTTTCAGCGCCATCACGTCCGCGATTGGACCGGTCGCCGGCGGGTGGCTGATCGAGCACGTGAGCTGGCGCGCCGTGTTCTTCCTGAACGTTCCACTGGCGGCATTCGTGATCGTGTTGTCCGCGCGGTTCATGGCCGAGAGCCGCGACACCTCGAGAACGTCGCAGGTCGACTGGGCGGGGGCGGCGCTGGCCGTAGCCGGTCTGGGCCTCGTGGTCTTGGCGCTCCTGGAAGCGCCGAAGCCGGACGTCGATCAACGCCTCGTGCTTGCATCGCTGTCATTGGGCGTCGTGTCGCTGGCCGCGTTCGTGGCGGTCGAGCGCCGGGCGCGGGCGCCGCTGCTGCCGCTCGAGCTGTTCAAATCGCGGACGTTCACGCTCGCCAACGTCCTGACATTCTTTTTGTACAGCGCGCTGATGGTGGTGTTCTGGCTCCTGCCGCTGAATCTCATCCAGGTGCAACACTACACGGCCACCGCGGTCGGGGCCGCGTTGCTTCCGTTCCCGGTGCTCATGTTCCTGCTGTCGCGCTGGTCGGGTGGGCTGGCCGCCCGCGTCGGCAGCCGACTGCCGCTGACGATCGGTCCGCTCGTGGCGGCGCTCGGTCTGGCGATGCTCGCTCGAATCGGCAGCGGCGGCAGCTACTGGATGACGCTCTTTCCGGCGGTTGCCGTGATCGGGTTCGGCATGGCGATCACCGTGGCGCCGCTGACCACGACCGCGATGACGGCCGTCGAGGCGCAGCACGCCGGCGTCGCCTCGGGCGTGAACAACGCCATTGCCCGCATCGCCGGCTTGATCGCGATCGCGGTGTTCGGCGTGGTCCTCGTGCGCACGTTCGACGTCCGCGTCAACGCCGCCCTCGATCGGCTCGAGCTGTCCGCCGCCGCGCGGGCGGCCGTCGATCGTGAGCTGCCGCGCCTGGCGGGCGCCGAAATCCCCGAGGCCGTGGAGCCCGCCCGTAGCGCCGCGGCGCGGGAGGCGATCGACGGCTCGTTCACATGGGCGTGCCGCGTGGTCCTGCTGGCGGCCGCGGCGGTGGCGGCGGCCGCCGGCGTGGCGGGCTCGCGGATCCGGTAATCATCTGACAGCCTGCTACGGCAGACGATCAGCGGCGTGTTCTCGACAAGGTCAGAACATGGGCCGCGCTGTTGAACGATCGGCCGATTTCGATCCCGTCGCGCATGAGCTCTTCTCCGCTGGCGGTGCCCAGTTCGCCGGCATCAACCGACGTCACGCGGTACGTGAAATCGGGCCGCAGCCTCACCGGCCGGACGACGATCGTGTCGGCGCCCGCCTCCGACTGAAACGCGAGCAGCACGGCAAACCGGGATCTCGGCGTCGTCGCCTGGAAGATATCCCAGTCGGGCCCGCCGCGCGCGCTCGCCTGGTCCGTGAGTAGCGCCCCGGCCGCCCGCTCGAGCGTGCCGCGGATTGTCTTGTAGATCTCGATCTCGTCGCTCATGTGGGCCAGCTGATCCTCTGAGAAGTCGTGAAGGCGAACGCAGAGGCCGAGCGTCGCGGGCATGCGACTCCGGAAATACAGCGCCAGGTCGGCGGGATCGTGAATCGACTCGTCCGGGTGATCCATCACGAAGGACAGCAGGTACGCCGGCGGAAACACGACGCCAAGGCCTTCGACGTTGCGGCGCACGACCCTCGAGGGCGCGCTGCGATCGTCCATCCATCCGACGTCGGAATAGCGCAGCATGCCGAAGTCGAGGCGATTGCCTCCGCCCGACACGTTCTCGATCAGCAACTCCGGATAGCGCGCGCGAAGCGCGCCGAGCAGCTCGTACAGTCCGCTGACGTGCGCGAAGTTGCCGTCGGCCGCGCCATGGCCGTGACCGCTTCGATCGCAGTTGATCCAGAAGTTGTTGTCCCACTTCACGTAGTCCGGCTGCACGCTGTCGATCAGGCGTGTGAGCTGGTCGGACACCCATTGCCGCACCGCCGCGCTGGCCAGGCAGATCTGCGCCTCGCGCGTCGCGCCGTACTTGCCGCCGGTCTTGGCGAGCCATGATTCGGGAACCTGGCGCGACACGACCGACTGCGCCACGCGCTCGGGCTCGACCCAGATACCGAACTTCATGCCGCGCGCGTGCGCGCGCTCGGTCAGCGCCCTCAGTCCCGCCGGGAAGCGCGCCGTGTCGACCTGCCATGTCCCGAGGCCTGACGCGAAGTCCGATGCGCCGTCGCGGCCGGTACCGACGTACCAGCCCGCATCCAGGACGAACAGCTCGACGCCGAGGTCGGCGGCGGCGTCGATCTCCGCCAGCATCGAGGCCTCGTCGATCCAAACGCCGTAGACGAACCATGGGTTGTACGTGACGAGCGGCTTGAACGGCCGTCCGCCGCGCAGGCCGTCGATGATGAACGCCTGCAGCGCGGATGACGCCTGCGCGGCCGCGCCTCGCACGACCCCGAAGAAGGCGTGGGGGCCCTCGACCGCGGCCGACGTCGTCGTCGTCATCGGCGCGAGGCCGAGCGTCATGTCGAGCCCGGCGTCCGTGCGCGCGACGCTCAGAGACCAGGCGCCGGACCAGAGCAGGCCGGCATACAACTGATCGCCGTCGGAGTCGATCCGGATCCACGGCACCGTCTGCTCGGAGGAGCGGCCCTGCGCGCCGAGCGTCAGCGCTCTGCCAGTCGACAGCTCGGCGGTCTGATGAATGAAGGCGGTATCCGTGTGGCTGTTCGGATCGTCGCCCTGCAGGCCATTCAGCCAGTGAATCGTGCCGGCGCGTACCGTCAGGCGAAAGGCATTGAGATCGGAGAGCGTCACCGGGCTGCCAAGCGGCGTGAACGTCGTCCACGTCTCGAACGTCGGGGAGCCGCTCGTCGCCGCATAGTGGCGTGTGACGCGGAGGCGGGAGCCCGGCAGATCGAAGGTGGCGTCGAGCCGAACCGTCGATCCCCGAACCGAGGTCGTCACGTCCTGAAAGACGAACCCGCTCGAACGGCTGCCGAACGCCAGACGGGCTCCGCCGACTCGCAGAACGGTGTCGGACAGCGGGCCGACGACATGCGTCTGCCCCGAGGGCGAGACGAGTCTCGAGATGCCGAAGTCGCGATCCGGTCCGATCGTCAGCGTCAGAGCGGCGCCCGCCGACGCGATCCGCCAGGTTCCGGCCTCTGGATCGTTGGAGATGCTCGCTGATCCGACCTGAACCGTCTGGCTTGCGGCGGGACGCGCCAGACCGAAACAGATCGCCACACACGCGCACACCGCTGCCTTGCCAAACCGGATGAGCACATCACGACGATACGGCAGGACCGGGCCGTTCGTTTCACCGAAAACGAGCCGGGGACATTTGGAGGCAACTGAGTATGAAGAAATGCTCAGTCGACTTCGGTCTCGCAGCGTGGCGGATCGGCAGGCTCGTAGAGAGCGCGCGCGCCGTCATCGTGGAGTTTGTTCAGACGCAAGGCGTCGATCGCAAAGCGCTGAAGGTCGGACGATGCCTGAAGTTTGTTGATGACGACGTATCGGACGCAGCCGCGGCGCAGGAACGCATCGCGCGATCGACGGGCTTCTTCCAGCCACTCGCTCGGCGGCGTGCGCCCTTCACTCAGCGCGAAGAGCGCGCGCAGCATCGGCACGCGGTTGTTCTCCCGCTTGCGCCACTCCGAGACGCGCGACAGATAGCCGCCGATGAGCGGCCGGCGGTGGTGCGTCTGAAAGAACACGGCCGATGCGCTGAAGTTCCCGATTGACGACGTCCCGTCACGAATTCCCGTCGGGAGCTCGAGCAGGCGCCCCGCTTCGTCGTCCATCGTCGCGATCATTCGGTACACTTCCGGCACGGCCGCCGAGTACAGCGGGCGCGGAGCCGAGAACAGCTCGAACACGAGGAGTGCGCCCACGACCGGCACCGTTTTTCGCGCGGCCAATGGATACCGGCGGCGGAGGCCGTCGCATGCGTACCCGGCGAGCAGCGAGAAGCCGAGCGTGGCCACGATTGCGAATCGCGCGGGCGATCGCGCGAGGCCGACAATCGGTACGTAGCGCAGGAACCCCCACGGGCCGATCACATACGTATTCACGCCGGCGACGTGCGCGAACGGTCCCAGCGACAAGGCGACGAACAGCGCCGTGAACGCCAGCCACGAGGTGGGCACGGCTCCGAGCCTTACGCCGGCGAGAATCAGCGCGAACGCCACGATCGAGAACGACCCAATCAGTTCGGGAAACGCGTCGCCCTGCGTTGGAAGCAGCCAGTCGCGCGTGCGGCCGCCGAACCAGGCATGGTTCGGGTTAGGCACGAGGTAAGCCAGGAGATCGACGCCGCGCGGACTGCTCCGCCAGAAGACTTCGACTTCCGGCATCTGGTGGTGCGCAATCCGAAGGGCAACGCCGACGAGCACCGGCGCCAACAACACGAGGCAGACCGCGACGCTGAGAACCACGCGTCTCGCCAGGGTCGGGATCTCCCGCGCTGGATCGTCGATGACCAGGATGGGTCGGCGCGGCAGCCATAACCGGATGGCGGCGGCGCCCACAAGGAGCAACACAGGCGTGTAGGCGGTTTGAAGGCCGACCGTCCAACCGCCGAACACGATCGCGGTGCGGCCGGTGATTGCCCTCCACAGCAACAGGGCGGCGATCAGCGCGATCACGAGCTCCAGAACGTGCCGAAGCCGTCGATGATCCGCCGTGCCTGTGAGCGGCGTCACGCGGACGAACCGCCATCCGACGACGAACGCTCCCATGACGATGCAGTAGACGCCGTAGTACGCATCGCTGTACGTCGCCAGCGCGACCACGACGCCGACGGGGATCGCATCCCACCGCGATCTGGACGCCAGTGCACGCAGGAGCACGAGCAGAAACAGCGGCAGCGGCGCCGCGTTGACCAGACTCAGGTGCGCGGTCTCCCTGGCCGTCATGACGGGCGACGCGATGAAAAGGGCGCCAGCCAGCCACGCGGTCGCCGCCGTCATGCCGAGACGCCTCGCGAGCGCAAATACCGAGAGCGCGGCCAGCGTGACCAGAGCGAGCAGGACCACGTTGAACGCGCCAACCACTCCAAGTGGATCGATGAGCGGCGCACCGGCAAGGCTGGCAAGCGGCGTGTAGTTGTGCAGGCTGAAGTCCGCGCCGCCGCTATAGGAAAAAAGATGCGTCGTCGAAAACGGAAGCCTGCCGTGCCGCAACAGCTCGTGGTTGAAGATCCAGGTGTTCCACACGTACACGCCGGTATCGCCGGCTGGATCGCCGAGCAGATGCGTACGCAGATGAATGGGAAGCGGCCAGGCCAGCACGCACGACAGAGCCATGTACGCCGAGGCTGCGATCGACCAGATCGCGAAGGGGCGCCGCCAGGCACGCTGATTCATCGGTTCGGAAAATCGGGATTCTACTTGAATCCTCGTTGTTCGCTCGCGCACTACGGTCGGCTTTTGCCCCCGCGTGCCGCGCGGCGGCGGGCGATCTCGCGCTGTCGCGCGTGGACTCCGTGATCGCCAAGGACGTCGCCAATCACAATCGAGAGACCGCCGAACGCGGCCAGCGGCGGTGCCGCTTCCGTCAGGCCGACCTGCACGCCGCCGTCGAGCGCGAGCCTCGGGCTGATCACGTAGATGGCTCCGCCGTCTATGGCGACGACCGGCCGGCCGTTCGGCTCCTGCCTGGAGACCCAGAATCCTTCGACGTACGGCGTCACGGGACCGGGGACCTCCGCGCTGCCGGACGCCGAGACCAGATGCTGAGTGAATCGAGGCAGACCCGTGCCCGCGCCAATGCGGCCGATTCCGTAGTTGACGTCAACGTGCGCGTGGGCGAGCACGTCGGCGCCGGTCAGGACGGCGATCGTGAAATCGGATTGACCCGACCCGAGCCCCTTGGACTCGCTGGCGACCGGGAGATTGACAACCGGAAGTATGGAGAGCACCGGCACACCTCCGGGATCGGCCCACAGTCGCAGCTTCGCGCCGAGTTGAATGTTCCCGAAGCCGTCCTGATGTCCGGTGGGATCGGTCACGTCGAGGAACCCATCGCCGCTGAGCCGTACTTCGATCCAGTCTGTCAACCCGACACGAGCGGTCAGCGGCGTGCCGAGCGCGTGGATCGCGGACCGCGCGCGCGTCCAGATGCTGCCGAATTCCAGCTGCAGCAGCCCGACGTCGACGATGTGCGTACCGTTGGTGACGTCCGGCCGATCCGGTTCGAGGTTGTCGTCGCGCGATGTCGCCTCCGGTCGCGTCGCCGTCTGCGCAATGACGGCGACAGTGTCACGGCACGCGATCGCGGCGCACAACGCGAGGACTCGAAGCCGTTTCCTACGGCAGAGCTTCACCTTATATATAGCTTACGATTGGGCGGGATGTTGACGAGCGCCGAGCTCAATGCGCTAATCGCGCGATCGGCAGACATCGCAGCGTTCGTCAACGCCCGCAGCGGGCTTTTCGCGTCGGCTGAATGCGATGCCGGATTCTTCAACTGCGATGCAACCAACCTGACCCTCGCGGCCGCGCGTGCTCTTCGTTCGCCAGATCACCGCACGGGGGCCCACCTTTTTTAGGCGCTACAATGCGCGCCATGAAACGCCTTCTGTTGTCGATCGTCTCCGCTGCCGCGCTGTGTTCCGCGACCGCTTCCAGCCAGTCCGCGGTCACGGTCAGCCAGGACCGGTTGATCAACTCGCAGGACGAGCCGCACAACTGGCTGATGATGAACGGCGATTACGGGTCCACGCGCTACTCGAAGCTGACCGAGATCAACCGCCAGAACGTCAAGAGCCTTCGGCTCGTCTGGGCCATGGCCCTGGGCGGCATGCAGGACGTGGGGCAGAACGGTCCGGAGAGCGAAATCCATCCGCTGGTCGACAACGGCTTCCTGTACACGAGCGACGGCTGGGGCACGATCTACAAGATCGACGGCCGCAGCCCGAACAAGGGCGAGTTCGTCTGGGTGACGGACCCCGGCGTCAAGCATCAGGGCAATCTGCCGCGCACGCGCGGAATTGCGCTGTGGGAAGACCTCGTGATCGCGAACCTTCCCGACGGCCGGGTCGTCGCCATGAATCGTGACACCGGCGAAATCGTGTGGGACAAGATGATCGCGGCCGTCAACGAATTCGGGGCCAGGGAACGGTTCAACGCGGCGCCGATCGCCGCCGACGGCAAGGTGATTGTGGCGAACGGCGCGGGCGACGCCAAGACGCGCGGCTGGATTGCGGCGCTCGATGCACGGTCCGGCAAGGAGCTCTGGCGATGGTACGTCGTGCCGAAGCCCGGCGATCCTGGCAGCGAAACGTGGAAGGATACGAACAACGCCTGGAAGACCGGCGGCGGCGGTCTCTGGCAAACCGGATCGTACGACCCGACAACCAGGCTCACCATCTGGGGCACGGGCAATCCGGTCCCAATCTACGATCCGCAGGCACGTCCCGGTGACAACCTCTACACCAACTCCGTCGTCGCGCTGAACATCGACACGGGCAAACTGGCCTGGTACTTCCAGTACACCCCGAACGACTCGTGGGACTTCGACGAGGTCGGAGTTCACATGCTGTACGACACCAACATCAACGGCCGAAGCCGCAAGGTCGTGGGACATTTCGCGCGGAACGGCTTCTACTACTCGCTCGATCGCACGAACGGCGAATTCCTCAGAGGGGAACAGTACGTCAACGACTTGAACTGGACCAGGGGACTCAATCCCCGGACTGGCAAGCCGCTCGAGTACGACCCGAAGCTCGACGTGCAGATTTACAATCCGGCGGCGCGCGCGCTGCGCGGCGACCGCCTCAAGCGAAGCTGCCCGACCTGGCACGGCGGCATCGCGCATCAGCCGACCGCCTACAACCCCGTCAAGCACATCGCGTACGGTGCCGGCATCGAAGGCTGCTTCTCTCAGACGGGAGCGGCGGTGGCGTTCCTGTCGCCCGAGGGCGGGATCGACGACAAGAAGAGCGAGAAGCGCACGTACAACAGCGACCTGTACTACGGCTCAATCACGGCCTTCGACACCGTCACCCACAAGGTTCTCGCAAAAGCGAAGACCGACATCGAAATCCGCTCGGGCACCACGGCAACGGCGGGCGGTCTGGTGTTCTCGGCGCTGCAGGACGGGTGGGTCGTCGCCTACAACGACGAGAC
>Ga0114129_10007493_pt1 | contig 15546 bp, 13 predicted proteins | sample RhiMetdeltSRZDD1_FD_80071 | JGI IMG/M metagenome (GOLD analysis project Ga0114129, IMG submission 80071) | Populus rhizosphere microbial communities from Tennessee, USA - Rhizosphere MetaG P. deltoides SRZDD1 (version 2) (version 2) | ecosystem: Host-associated > Plants > Roots > Rhizosphere >...
CTCTCGAGACCAGCCAATTCCGCCATTCAATCCCCATAGGCCCGCGTCCCGCCGCAGACAGCCAGCGGCTCACTACAAACCGCTTTATCGAAAGTGCTCCGGACCAACATTCATCTCTTACTGCGCCTTTCTCGCCGGAGCACTTCCGATAAAGATCTCGCGTTTTACGGACGCAATCAGGCTTTGTGACGCTCTGTCACGGTTCGTGTGGTCTAGCGGCAGCCTGAAGCAGTTATTTTTCTCAAGCCTTTATCGACGTGAAACCGCAGAACAGTAAACCAGAACAGTAAAGAAGTTAACGCGAAACCGCAGAACAGTACAGAAGTTGCTTCGCGCTGTTTAGACGTGTATGATCCGACCAAATCTTGTCACCGATCATCAAAAACAGTATCTAGCCTAACGGAGGTTTCTATGCACTTAGCAGCACACAGGCTCCGGGTTGTAGCTGCAACAATGCTCGTGACTACCGTTCTCGCCGTAGCGCCTCTTCACGCCACCACAACTCCCGTCGGTATAGCCGCTTTTGGTGTGGGATCGACATTGACAACGTTCACCGGCATCCCGAACAACACAGAGGTGAATGGACTGATAGTGGATGGAATTCAGTTCACTTACAGTTTAGGGAACGGCCAAGCGATTATCGACGGTGGACCTGGACTTACCAACAACATTAATCCACCGAATGTTGTATCTATCGGTAATAACACAGGCGGCATCTTGCGACTAGCCCTTCCTTCATTCGTTGATACATTCGGCTACGGGTACGCCCTCCTCAATTCCAGTGCAGTCGCTAATGCCACGACAATTAATTTGTTTAACGGAGCCACAAACGTCGGCAGCCTATCGTACAACAGCGTCCCAGATCCGACTTTTACAGGAGGATTCGCCGGAATCCAGAGCACGATTCCGTTCAATATTGTTCAAGTCACTTTTAACTCAGCCGTTGCTCCGGCATTCGCCCTAGATAACATCCGCACTTTCACTGCCCGGGGGACGACCTTCGACATGGTACACGCACAAGCCACCTGCTTGCTGCATGCGAGAGGACAGGTCCGGGTCACGTCCGTGGGGCCTGTCGAGGAGATGGACGTGGAAGTGAGCGGGCTGCCGACGAATACGGACTTCGATTTCTTTGTGATTCAGGTCCCAAAGGCGCCCTTTGGCCTAGCGTGGTATCAGGGCGACATCGAGACGGATGATCAGGGAAAGGGCCACCAGCGCTTCATCGGCCGCTTCAGCATTGAGACATTCATCGTTGCGCCAAACATTGCTCCAGCCCCGGTCGTGCACGACCAACCGCCGTTTCCTGATGCCAGCTCGAACCCAGCGACGGCCCCTGTCCACACCTTCCATCTCGGGCTATGGTTCAACTCGCCGAAAGATGCTGTGGCGGCGGGATGCCCTGGCGCGACGACCCCCTTCAACGGGGACCACACCGCCGGGGTCCAGGTGCTGAACACTAGCAATTTTCCAGACGACCAGGGTCCCTTGCGGCAATTGATCCCCTGAGCGTGGGGCAACAGACACGGTCCCGGGCTGCGGATAGAGCATCAGGTGCGGTGACAACTGACACAACTGACACCGGATTCGGCGAGGGGAGCCCTAAAGCGATAGGTTGACCGTTTGAAAACTTGAGAAACTTCGGCTTTCTAAACGGTCAACCTCACCGTTTTGACTGCATTCGCCAGCTAGAACAAATACAACGATAGATTACGTTTTGGGAGCGCCGGCGCCGCGCAGCTTACCGGCGCAACGTTAGCCCCATCTTTCCGATCTTTCAAGTGCTGATGACCGATCACTGGACGTATTGTCGGTATGCCGGAAAGTGAGAATCCCAATCAGAATGCCCGGCTACTTGAAGGTGCGCGTTATACGTGCTTTAAAAGGTTGGTTGACCCAATTCCATCGACGTTAAAATCCTTGCGTGGCTCCAACCATCAGGACCGCGTTATCTCTTTTCTTACTGTTGCTGTTTTTCCAATCGGGAGCCGCAGAAGTTGCATCTTTTCGAAGCGGACAAGTGAATCTCCAGGGATTCCTATTTAAACCCGAGGGAGTGGGCCGCTTTCCGGCAATTGTGTATAACCATGGCAGCGCAGCCGGGATGCTGAGCAATGACGCATTCGAAATCATCGCTCCTCTATTTGTCAGTCGCGGATGGGTATTCTTTGCGCCATACCGGCGAGGACAGGGATTGAGTGCTTCCGCGGGCCCATTCATCGGGGCTGAGATCGCTTCAGCCCGGCAGAAAGCCTTGAGGCGAACATTCCCCGTCTTGGCAGTTGCTTTCGTTGTGATCGCGGCATTTTTATTCGTAATAACACGTCGGAAACGGGCGTGGATCCGCGCAACGTCAATCGCACTTTTGGGCGCGCTGACAGTGTCTGTCGGCTACTTGAGCGGTATGCTTGCAGGGGCAGCCACCATGGTTCGATTACTTGAAACTGATCACCTCAATGACCAAATCGCCGCGTATGAATGGCTACGACAACAGAGTTTTGTTCAATCAAACCATATAGCGGTGGCGGGGAATTCCTTCGGCGGGATAGAAGCAGTCCTCGGTGCGGAGCGGTTAAACTATTGCGCGGCGATCGATGCCGCGGGCGGTGCAGAAAGCTGGACACTTGCACCTGTATTGCGGACGCGGATGCTCAGTGCGGTCCGGAATTCCCGGGTACCGATTTTTTTCTTTCAAGCTGCAAATGATTACAGCCTCGCTCCAAGTCGCACATTGTCGGCAGCAATGCAAGATGCTGGCAAAGTGTCGGAGCTGAAGATCTATCCTGCCTTCGGTGATTCGGCATCGTCTGGACACAGCTTTACGTGGTTAGGGACATCCATTTGGGCTGATGACGTGTTTCGATTCCTGAACCGACATTGCAAGAACTAACTTCGTGCCGCGATCCGAATGGTCTCGAACTCACACTCCTTTGAAGTCGGTAAACCGGACCAGTGAATTTTACCCCTGCCTTGTTCGATGCCAATCTGTGTTTACGCCGTATTTCGGAAATAGAACAGCGCTCCTCAGATGCGCAGATAAGGAAACTCTTTAGGGGCAGCTGTCACTCTTGGTATGCGACGCACTGACATACGAACTGAGCGCCCATGTTTCCCTTACTCTTCATCTATCAAATCCACAAGCGTCTTCTCCGTCACTTCTCGCTTGCACATCGGGCAGCGCGCAGGCTCGCTTATCACGTAGTCAGTATTTTCGCCACTCCGCCCTATAACTTCATTCAGGACCCAGCAAACGGGATCTCGGCATCGTTAGGATGACAGTGCTCGCACGCAATGATCGTCTTCTCCAATCGTCGAATCACTTCAGCATCAATGGTGATTACATTGATGCCCGACCTCATCAGTAAGTCATCGCCATCGAAACCGCTCTGAAGAGTCCACTCGTCCGCCTCTTCGCTGTACCGCAGGATGCACCGCTTCCCTTCATTCGTGCAATTTGTTCGCTCATCGAAAAAGACGATGACGTGTTGGAACCCCATGGAAAAAGCTTTTTCGGGACAAAAAAAGTATTTCATAAACCGAAAATCGATTTTCCATGGGGTATTAACAAATCAGCAACGGAGGGACGACGCTGCATGCAGTGCCGTCTTGAATGGTACTGCCTACGATGCCGAAGAAGATCGCTTGTTTGTGACGGGCAAGCTCTGGCCAAAAGTCTTTGAAATACGGCTGTGAAGGCGGAATTTTAAGTACGAGCACTTGGAGTGACGAGGGCTCACGCGAGCCGCAGCGTCTCGCCTGTTGGCGGAGTTATCCCGAAGTAAACCCCGACATCCTGCACTTCGTGGCGACCTCTTGCATCTGCAGGCCGGAGTAGTAAGGCTGGTCCGCCGAACAGCAGCTTGAGGCCGATCGCAACCGCGACCACCAAATCGTTGCGCTTCGGCAACAGCCCTCGTGAGAAAAACAACCCATCGCGGAGCTCAAGGTACTCGCCACTACCTACGAAGTCACCCTTCCTAAGCGCATCGAAAACTACTTTGGGCAGGTCAGTTGGTTCTCGGATCGCTTTCGCCCAACTGAAAGAGTTCTGGACCTCGACTGCCAGATTCGACGAGAGCGAGCCCGGTCCTGTGCGCCACATCTGTTCCAAATCGAGTCCGTCTTCCACGAGTTTTCCGATCAACGGTGGACCCTCGCAGTGCCAGGGAAATATCACGTCGGGACGGTCAGTCAATACTGGCCGCCAGCTGCGGCTCGGCTCCGCGCTGCGCTCGGTCGCAGCGAAGATAAACGAAAAATCAGGCTTCCTCTCACAGACGCGCATGAAACGCTCGGCCGCGCTGAGCTCGAGGTCGTCCGCTGGACCCTGCCAGTCTTGGGAAATCGAGCCGAGGATCGCGTTGAACACATCATCGGGATAACTCGGGTCGGTATGGCGTCCATGCATTCCAGCCATGATCTGATAAACGTTCCCTTCCAAAAACGGTGCTCCCATCCAACCGCCCACCAAGTCCTCGAACCTGTCGAGGTTCGGGTAGATATTGCGGATGGTAAAGCGATCCACAACGCCGGATTTTTTGAGCTCCGCGATGGTCTCGCCAAGAGCGTTGAGCAAGAAGCGCGCCTCGAGATGCACACCGGGCGATCCTTGAGCGGCAAACTCGATCTCCCCGGCGTTCGCCATTTCCTGGTACGTCCAAGCGCGCGAGACCCAGATGTCGGATTCCAATTCCGGGAGAAGAATTTCATCGATGCGGCCATTGCGAGCCTGGACCAGCGCCCGTCCCCAGTCCTTGCTGAGCACAACGACGACCTTTGAGGCGTGTCCGTAGATGCTGCCCATTTGACGCAAGCAGGTCGCGCGAGCCTTCTTTTCAAAAGGCACCGAGAAGGCGTCGACCCACAGTGCCGTCACTTTTTCCGTAGCGAGAGCGGCTTCGATAGCAGCCAGGGTCACTGACGACATCTTCTGGAGTGCGTCGAACGGATGCGGCACAAGCTCGCTGCCATGAGCGTACGAAACGCACACGTAGGGTACCGGGCTCGGTTCTGATTCCGTCGCAGGTACGTCGATGACGGTCCAGAGCCTGCCGCAAAGTTCGATTGTGGGATTCGATGCTGGCGTTTGGGACTCGACAGGAGCGAGCAAACGTACCGGTGGTTGAGCCATGCTAGGCGATGCTAAACCAGGTGGATCACCAGCGCACGCTCGGAGCAAACATGTACCAGGGGCAGTTCGAAACCCTTTTTTGCAAGGAACTCCTCGATGGCATGCCTGGCGTCTTCGAACGGCTTGCCCGAGAAAACTTTCAAAGACAACATGTCGATGTTCGGTGGGCAGGACAAGATCGAACTCTATTACTTCGGCGCTGCGCACACGAACGGCGATACCTTCGTAGTGTTCCCCGCCTTGCGCGCAATGCATGCCGGCGATGTCTTCGCGACGAAAGGCCAGCCGCTGATCGATATCGCGAACGGCGGAAGTGGAATCGCTTACCCCGAAACCATCAAGAAAGCTGTTGCGAAGATTAAGAACGTCAATACTGTGATCACAGGCCACACGACTACTGGCCCTCTGACGTGGCAGGACTTCCAGCGGTCATCGGGCAAGTGGATTCGGGCGAAGTTGAATTCTGACTGCCTTCGGACGATTCGCCACGCCGCCTTCCAGATGAAAGTTCGTCCGGCTGCCAAAGGTCGACCACAGCGACTTGCCCTTCCAGCCAGCATCGGAATTATCGATACGTCCGTCGACATTCTTGGCGAAGAAGCCCATCGGGTAAGGCACGACGATATTGATGAACTTCCCGTCCACCAAAGCCAGTACGGAACTGTTCAAATTGCCCATCGCTATCGGCACGTTGCGTCCGAGGCCGAGTGTGTCGTACCAATCGACCCAGGTGTAGTAACTCGACTCGGCGCTACCCGGATCGGAGACATCTTTCAATTGAGGTCCGGGAAGCTGATAAAACTTCCAACCTTCAGGACAGTGCCTCCCTGTCGCGGTTGGTCCGTTAATGACCTTGCATTTTCGACGATCGAAACTCGCGAGGTGACCGCTCGCTAACGATACCCAGTAGACGCCATCGCTGCCGATATCACCGCCACGCGGTCCGAACCCAGGGGCAGGCGGTTCATAAATTTCCGTAAGAGCTGTGTGCGTCGGATCAGAACCCGGCACGACCCGCACCACATATCCGGGATATCCGACCACTGTTCCCCAGACGGCGCCATCTGTCGGACTCACGGCCACCGCATAGGTATTGACTAAAACACGTTTATCCTTTGCCGGATCGGCAGGCTGATCGGGCTCCACATACGCATCGCGTTTTCCGTTGCCGTTGGTATCGAGGATGAACGGCGTCCAGCCTTGCGACTTCGCCTCGTCGCCGGTCTCTTCGAACATTTTTCTGTTCAGCCAGCCAATCACGCCGGGACCACCGATGCCGGCGCTGGTCCACAATGTTTGGTTCGCATCGGCGGCAAAGTTGAGATGATGCGTTGGGAAGCAGGTGGAGATCAGTGTGAATTTTCCGGTTGCCGGATCGTACATCGACAAGTGCCGGCCGGATTCTGCAAGCGGAAATGCCTTCGCCGACGGATGACTCGACCCTTCTTTGCAATAGTCTGGATTCGCCTGCGGGCGTATTCGAGGGGTGAACCAGACTCTGCCCTTTTCATCGAACATCGGATTATGGTTGATCGTCTGGTTGTCCCAAATCGGTTGGGAGCCCCAATAGGGTGAGAGCCCGATGGGATTGCTCTTTACGTTTGGCGTTTTGGGATCGCGGACAGGATGCTTCACTTCGCTTGCAGTATTTGTTTTCGGGTCGAGGATTGGTACGAAATCCGTACTGTCTTCAGGCGATCCGTAAATCTTCCCGTTGGCGTTGAGTCTTGGATTGCGCCGGTCCGTTGAAACGGCGTCATGCAAGTACGACGTCGTGCGGCCCCAATCCCACATTGTAATCACGACATTGCGCTCGATACCCTTAGGCCGATCGGGTTTGGCGAAGGGCAGTTCACCGGCCGCGATGCGGTCGGTCCAGTCTCCGAACAGTTTCAGAGCAATCTGCGTATCGAGCCGCGTAATATCCCGCGCCATGAGGTTCATTGCGCTGCCGGCTTGAAGGCGTTTCTCCCAGGCGTCGGCGGAGTTTTGAAACTCGCCGAGTTCTTTGCCTATCCTGCGCATTCCGGGTGTCCCAAGCGGGTGGCACGATTGGCAGGCGCCGCTTTTGATGACGGTCAACCACTCGCCCTGGCTTTTGATCTTCGGCAACGGAAACTCGCTTTTGCCGGGCACTCTCATCAAGGAAAACCAGTATATCGGCGGATAGTGCTCGGCGGCCGCCGCCGCTGTCGGCGCCGGCATCGCGGACAGATTCACAATTTTTCCCAGCGGAGTCTCGGTTTTCGCCGAGTCGACAAGTCCATAACCGCGCGCCCAGACTTTGTAGTTTGCTTTGGGGAGATCGGGAATTACATACCGCCCGCCGTCGTCGGTAACGACAACCTTAGTGAACGGAGTGGGAAGGTCCGTCGTTTCCGCGATGACCCACACTCCCGCCTCTGGGCCATTCTGTCCGGACACAATACCTCCAAGATCGTTCTCGGCAATGCGGATTGCGGAGTCGACATTTCCCCGTTGAGCCTGTATTCGAGCGGCAATTAGATTGGCCGCGAAAGCGGCGACGATCACGGTGATTAGACGGTATCGCATGCCTGATGCTCGTATCATGTACCTTGTGAGATGGTCAACAACTAGAGGGAATCGGATGTCTAGGCTACGATGATGCGACACCTCGAAAAGAACAGGAGACCAGCCCATGAGGTCGGCCGCATCGACGCCATCTCAGTAGAAACTGGAAGAACCGATGATAGAGACTAGGGAGGAAGCAACATGTCGAACCAACATATGAGGTGATCCACCATCCGAACCGTGATGAAACCATCCCGATGCCTTCGTGCCGGCTATCAAAATCAGGAGCGGCAAACTCCTGTGGCTGGCTGGGACGACTGCGCTGCCGGTGTATCATGATCATCCGCACCGGCGCGAAGACCTGTCCAAACATATGCCTAATGATCTGGAGGCGCAGACTCGAGCAAGCATGGATGGGATCAAGAAGACCCTGGATGCCGCGGGAGCAACCTTCGGAGATGTTACCACGTCTTTGTCTTTCGAGTGCGCCCGCGGATAGGGGACATCGGAAGAGCGAGGCGATTATCGATTCCTATTTCGCTCCCTACAACCATAAACCTACCTCGACGAACCTCGCGGTCCTGGAACTTGGCGAACCCGAGCAGTTGATAGAAATTCAAATGGTCGCAGTCGTGGACTGATTAGGTTCTGGAGATAAGCCTCTCTCAGGAGGCGATTATGGTTTCCTGCAAAACTGGCGGCCTCCAGTAGTAGTAAGAACATCGTTTTAGAAAGGCAGTTGTTGATACCCCATGGAAAAAGCTTTTTCGGGGAGAAGCAAGCGTTTCACAAGCGAAAACGATTTTCCATCGGATATTATCGGATATCAACAAATCAGCAGTCACCGCCGACTCCGGCGGCCTTCTTGTAGTGACGCCAAAAAGTGAGCGAGCCGCACATGGCAAACCATTCGCTTCGAGGCTTTGTTGGAACCCCATGGAAAAAGCTTTCTTGGGGAGAAGACAAGCGTTTCAGAAACCGAAAAACGATTTTCCATGGGTATCAACAAACGCGGAAACGTTCTGACGGTAACGGCGAGAATGTCATCCTCACCCATCACTGCATCCGCTTAAGATTCTTAGGCTCCTGCGAGTTCTTGACATCAAAAGTTGGTGTTGCATAGACTCGCCCCCAACGTTCACCAAAAATCATTCGCCGAGATTTCACATTCTGGGTTGTCTTCTCTTGAAGGGAGGATCGACATGAGTTCACTGAGAATTCTCGTTTGCCTCGCTGTCGTTTCTCTTTCGGCTTTTGCACAAAGCGACCGTGGAACTGTCACGGGGACAGTTTCGGATACAACAGGTGCCGTCATTCCAGGTGTCAGTATAGCCGCGACTAATGTGGAAAACGGCGGGCGATACGAGACCGTCAGTACTGAGACAGGCAACTACACGCTGGGGCAGTTGCCGTCAGGGCAATATCAGCTAACGGCTGAGTTGCCGGGATTCAAGAGATATGTCCGGCAGGGAATCAGTGTGCTTGTGGCGCAAACATTACGCCTCGACGTCACGCTCGATGTGGGTTCTAGCAATGAAGAAGTAACGGTCACGGAAGACGCACCACTGCTCAAGACCGACAGCACGGAAGTGGCGCATAACATCAGCGCGGAATTCCTCAACAATGTGCCAATCCTGGGAATTGGTAGAGGTGCATCGGGTGCCACCGGCATTCGCAGCGCCTACTCTGTCGCGCAGGTCGTTCCCGGAGCCACATGGCTACCGGATCAAACAATTCGCGTCAACGGAATGGAAGGCAACACATCCGCGCTGCGCGTCGATGGTCAGGACGCGACTGCGACGATCAGCAACGGCCAGATTACCCAAACACAACAAAGCGTAGAAGCCATCCAGGAGGTCGCTGTTCAGACCAGCAACTTCGCGGCTGAATTCGGTCAGGCGGGCAGCGGTTTATTCAACGTGACTATGAGGTCGGGAACCAATTCATTTCACGGCAGTGTCTACGACTATTTCGTCAACGAAGCGCTTAATGCGGGATGGGCATTCACTGACGATGGGAGGGGTAACCGGGTGCGAAATCGTGAGCGTCGCAACGATTGGGGATTCAGTTTCGGTGGCCCGGTACTAGCGAAGATCTATGACGGTCACAACAAGACATTCTTCTTCGTCAACTTTGAACAGTTCCGCGAGACGCAGGTCAGCAACTTTCCAGTGACGGTGCCGATACCGGCTTATCGCAGGGGCGATTTCAGGGAAGCGATTCCATTGGTCAATGGCGCGCCGCGAGTCCTGGGCACGGATGGACTCGGCAGCCCCATCATCGAAAACACCATTTACGATCCCACGACAGAGCGCCTGATCAATGGGGTACGTTACCGCGATCCGTATCCGGACAACATCATTCCGCCGGAGAAACTGGATCCGGTAGCATTGAAGGTTCAGGAATATATTCCGCTGCCGAACCGCCCGGGTCTGACCAACAATTACGTCCCGAGTGAAGTGAATCCGCGAGTTTCGCAAATCCCGTCCATCAAGCTCGATCATTCCCTCAGTGCCCGGATGAAGTTGTCCGGAATCTGGTCACGAACGCAAACGGACACGCCTAATAACACGTCTGGTCTGCCGCAGCCGATCTCCAGTACCGTCGGTCAACACATTAAGGCGGACACGATCCGCGTCAGCTTCGATTACACGGTTTCGCCGACGACTCTCCTGCACCTCGGGTCCGGTTATATACATGTCGTTAACGACCCCCAAGTGCCGCGTTTCGACAACAACAAGCTCGGATTCAAAGGAACCAACACGGATCTCTTTCCCTATTTCTCTGTGCTGAGCGTGGCGCAGGGCGGCATGGCAAACTTCGGGCCGCCATCGAATTTCCGAATCGAAAACTTGAAACCTACAGGCAATGCTGCGCTCACATGGGTCCGAAACAATCACACGTACAAAACCGGCGCCGAACTGATCGTGAACGGGTATCCGTCGTATAGCGAAACATACTCTTCAGGGAACATGCTCTATAGTCCGAATCAAACCGGACTGCCGTCCCTGCAAGGCGTGACGCTCCCAGCCAACGTCGGATTCAATTACGCCAGCTTCCTTATCGGCGCGCCCAACAGCGGCTATGACAGCGTTCCGGCCAGAATGAGAACCGGCAACCATTCGATGGCGTTTTTCTTACAGGACAGCTGGAAAGTGAACCGCAAGCTCACGCTCGATTACGGTCTGCGCTACGACTTTCAGACCTATCTGAAAGAACACAGTGGCTATATGTTCAATGTCAGTCCGACAGCACCGAACCCAACGGCCGGCGGCCTGCCCGGCGGAATTATTTTCGAAGGCTACGGACCCGGAAAATGCGATTGCGCATTCGCAAAGAACTATTTCTACGCGTTCGGACCGCGACTCGGCGTGGCCTATCAAATCACTCCGAAGACAGTGTTACGTGTCGGCGGCGGCATCATGTACAGCAAGACAAACAACGATGCCTCCAAAGCCAGTAATTTCGGTTCGACGAAACCGTTCAACGCTCCCGAGTACGGCATTGCTCCATTCACGTTGCGTGACGGCATGCCTTACAAGATTACGTTCCCGGACTTCGATCCCGGTCAGCAGCCTCTGCTCGGTACGATCGGAAATCCAACCAATATGGTCGATCCGCAGGCGGGCCGGCCCGCGCGGATTTGGCAATGGAGCATCGGGCTGCAGAGGGAGATCACAAAGGATCTCGTGGTAGAAGCTGCTTATGTCGGCAACCGCGGAGTGTGGTGGGCAGCGCAAACTCTGAGTCCATTCGCTTCAAACGGCATCCCGCCATCGACACTAGCCGCACGTAGTCTCAGTCTCGACAATCCGGATGACCGGCGACTCTTGACCTCTCCGATCAATTCCGCGTACGCCGCTCAGCGAGGCTTCGGCACCCCGCCGTATCCTGGATTCCCGACGGGACTCACGGTGGCTCAAACTTTGAGGCCGTTCCCGCAATACACGGGTATCGTGCAAACCTGGAATCCCTTGGGTAATACCTGGTACGACAGCCTGCAGGCGAAAGCAACCAAGCGGTTGTCCAAGGGCTTGGACTTCGTCGTTACCTACACGTATTCCAAGAGTCTGGCGTTAGGCGCCGAGGAAAATAACAACTACGGCTCGGTTGTGAATCCGATCATCAACAATGTGTTTAACCGGCAGGGCAACAAGACATTGTCGGGTTTGGATCAGCCGCACTCCCTCATGATCGCCGGCACGTACAACTTGCCGGCGCTATTCAAGAGCGCGTCGGATTTTGCAAGCAAGATGCTCTCTTGGGTTGCGAGCGATTGGCAGATCGGCGGAGTTCTGCGTTATGCCAGCGGCTATCCATTCCGAGTTCCGGCCTCGACAACAAATCTCAACGCATTGATCTTCCAAAATACGTTAGTCGAACGCGTGCCCGGCGAGCCCTTGTTCGCGACAACCTGGGTCGACAAGCACGGAGTGACTCACGAGAATGAGGAGCTGAATATCAACTGCGGGTGCTTCGATCCGACAAGAACTTTTGCGCTCAACCCAAAGGCTTGGCGTAACCCACCCGACGGAAAGTTCAGCGTTTCAAATTCGCATTACAGCGATTTCAGGCAACAACGGAGGCCTAGCGAAAGCTTTAGTGTCGCCCGTCGATTCCGAATGACCGAGCGGGCTACGTTTATGCTTCGCGCCGAATTCACGAACATCTTTAATCGCACGGGGCTGAACGTGCCTTCGGTTGCAAATCCTTTCTCTGCGCAGACTCGTGACAAGGACGGCTTCAGCACCGGCGGCTTCGGTTACATCAGTCCTGCGGCGGTTGGTGGAAGCAACACCAATCCTGCCGCTGCGGGCACGGCGAGTTTTGCAACGCCGCCGCCACGTTCGACGACGATCGTGGCACGGGTCCAGTTTTAGCCACAAAAAAGGCACAAAAAGACGCAAAAGGTTTTGTGAAATTGTGCCTTTTTTGGGTCTACCTTGATTTCAAAATCTGCAACGCTTCTTGGGCCTGTCGAAAATTGGGATCCAACTTCAACGCGATTTCCATTTGGCGCTGTGCCTCCGCAAAACGATTCATCTTGGAAAGTGCGACAGCGTAGTTGAAGTGCGCCGGTGCGAAATCGGGCTTGAATTGAAATGCGGTTTCGAAGTGATACCGCGCTTCCTCGAAACGGTTGGTAGACGCTAGAACGTTGGCGAGGTTGCTGTGCGCCTCAGCATAATCCGGACGGATACGGATCGCTTCGCGAAATGCCGGCTCGGCCTGCGTCAACTTACCGCTTTCGAGCCAAATCCCACCGATACTGTTGTGTGCTTCAAAGAGGTCCGGATCGACTTCCACAGCCTTCTGGAATGCCGACAACGCCTCCGATGGTGAGCCCTGATCCAGATAAACCAGACCTAATTGGTGCCAGCTCGCGGCATCGCGAGCGTCTACGGAGAGCGCCTGCTTCAGAACCTCGGCTCCACGCGCGCTCTGTCCCGCTGACCTCAAGGCAAATCCAAGTCGCTGCAACGCGACTGGCGACTTGGGCTCACGCCGGACAGCTTCTTCATAAATAGGCAGCGATTCGTCGAGCTTGCCGCTGTCTTTCCAGGCATCGGCCAGGTGCAAATAAAACTCGATGTGATCGGGCCGATGTTTGTCTATGGCTGCCCTCAGATCCTGAATACCCTGATTCAAATTCGACTTCTGACTGACCTGCGCGACGGCGAGGTAGAGGTCTCGATCCGGCCCTTGTATGGACGACGGGTAGTACAAGACAACCGGTCCGCGATATCCGTTCTCGTCTGTTTCCCGCCGCTCCGCGACTGGCGCCAAAAGATCGCGTGCCGGACGACGACGTTGGATGTAATGGTCCGTCATTACCACATGCACAGCGTCGTCCGTACGCCGTTTCGGCATATGGCAACCGATGCAGTCTCCGGATTTCGTGTGTTGGCCCGTGCTATGGCACTGCCGGCATACGTTCGTGTAGTGCCCTGTTGCTTGTTCGCCGCGCGGAATATCGTGGGGATTGTGACAGGTGGTGCATCCAAGTCTGCCCTCACTCTTCATGAAACACGCGGATCGGCGAAGCCGATAGGCGGCGCCCGCGATCTCAAATTTATCCTCGTGCCCGAAGCCGGGAGCCTCGTCAAAGTGAAGAACAAAATCGCCCAACGGCTCACCCGGCTGGTAGGAGAACGGTGCGCGATTGAAGCGCGCGATCGAATTGGGCAGACGGAAGCTTGTCGTTTCGAGGTGGCATTGCATGCATACCTCGACCTGCCGATCAGCGTTGAGATGCGATGGGTTAACGACTGCCTGCCGTACTTCCTCCACCTTAGCTGCGGACTCCGCCAAGTCGACGTGCTTTCCACCCGGCCCATGGCACCTTTGACAATCGATACCTTCCGGTAGCCGCTCCGGAAATACCGCCTCGGCTCCCGACCGCTGGTTTTCGACGGCCTCGTCCGGAATGCCGTTGTGACAGAACATGCAGCCGTGTGTGATTGCCCGTGTGAAACTGGGATGATCGGGCCGATCGTAGGCCGGGTTCATCGCCCAGTAACCGTTTTTCTCCCCATACCAGGCAAGCGGCAGTTCAATTAACGTGTTGCGTTCGGTTCGGCTAAGGAATGCGCGAGCATGATTGCCGGATCCCAAGACGAAGTGGATTTCTTTTTCGATGCTGTTTGTCTCTTTGCCGTCGAATCCAATCTGATAGCGTCGCTGATAAAACCGTCCGTTACGCTCTGCCACGGTGAAGTAGCTGCCGGAAGGTTTGTGGTAGAAGGCAACGGGATTCTTGATCTCTCCAATCGTATTGGCGGTTGTCGGCCGACTGAATGAACGCGCCATACCTGTCTTGCGGTACGTTTCCGCGATCGTCGGATGACAGTCGACACACACGGATGGATCAACGTACCGGTTTTCAACAACGTTTTTGGAGGCGTGTGTACCTGGCGTCTTTACGTGCTGCTGGCGGTAAAAGTAAATCGCGGCTGCGAACGCCGCTAACGAGACAAGACTCCAAAGCCACCAGCGTTGTCGCACGGCGCAATCTTAGAGTGGCGAAGGCGCGCGAGCAAACCAATTTCTACAGCCCTGCATTGATAGTAGGATTTCGGCTTTTCTAAATATGAAGCTAAATCATCCGGTATTTCTTCTCCCTCTGTGTACCGAGTGCAGACCATCAGCGCTATCGTGAGAACGTTTCCGCATTTGTTGATACCCCATGGAAAGTCGTTTTTCGGTTTCTGACTCGCAAGATCGCACTCAGTTTCTTCACAATTATTTCGTGAATATAAACGGCAGATTTGGTTCGTAATCTCCGCGTTATAAATACACGCGATCAAATGAAGAGTCCGCAGGAGTCGGGCTGTCGGGCAATTCACAGCACAGATTGACATCAATTGGTCAAACGAAAAAGCCGTTCCGCTTTCCCGTTCAATCACAAACCTGTGGCATGCAAAACAGTCTGATTGCTCAACGGTACCGCTACCAATAATGATGACCAGACCGATTCGAACTTGTCGAGGATGGCCGTGAAGAGTTCGATCCGCGGCGCCTAATCCTGTGGCAGCTCGGCCTTGATCAGTTGCGCGATCACTTGCCCGGTAATCGAAAAATTTGGACTGATGCGAAAGCGGACTGCATGTCGCGAGGATAAACACTTGAAGCAGGATGCAGCAAGTAACGGTGATAACTTCGCGAATCGGCAATGCCTAAGCTGAGACCGTAACGCTCGCATAATGGAGATCCTACCTAATTGGGCACTTACAGTTGCGCAACCGGTTGTTCTATTTCTCTTCAAAATCGCGTCGGACCTCAGGTTGAATCTTGGGTTTCGGTACGACATGGAATTTCAGCCGTGGCCGGTGCACCGGGACCGCAACAACTTTGGGCCGCGGTTCGGCTTCGCTTACAGCTCC
>Ga0114129_10007495_pt1 | contig 15539 bp, 14 predicted proteins | sample RhiMetdeltSRZDD1_FD_80071 | JGI IMG/M metagenome (GOLD analysis project Ga0114129, IMG submission 80071) | Populus rhizosphere microbial communities from Tennessee, USA - Rhizosphere MetaG P. deltoides SRZDD1 (version 2) (version 2) | ecosystem: Host-associated > Plants > Roots > Rhizosphere >...
CAGTTGATGTGCGCAACGCGTCCGTTGCCGATGTCGAACCAGATGCCGCGTTTTCGAGCCCCAATCACCTCGGGCAGCACCTTCCCGTTCTCGTCGAAGATGCCATGCGGCGGCGGCGCGTACATGTGCGTGACGATGTCTCCGGGCTTGAGGAGCGCGAGGATCGCGGGCAGCGACGACACCGTCTCGCCCATGTGGATCATGACGGGCAGGTTCATCGGACGCACGATCGCCTGCGCACGTCGCAACGCCTCCAGGTCGTTGTTGCCAGCAACCGGGCGCGACAAGCGCGCTTTCACGCCAACCACGACGCCTTTATGACGTTCGATCGCCTTCTGCCCTGCCGCCACATCCGCGCGCGCGATGTCCATCAACTCGCCATCGGGCAGGATCCCGGTGCGCGCGACATTGAGCAGCACGCGCACGTGATTGCGCGCGCCCTGCGCGTTCGCAACGACCTCGTCAATCCCATCGGCGCCCGCCGATCCGGCGTCGAGCATCGCGGTGACGCCGTTCGACAGCACGATCGACGGCATCTCCTTCGACCGCACGTGTGTGTGAATGTCGATGAGACCGGGCACGACGAGCTTGCCCGCGGCATCGAGCACGTCGGCCGCGTCAGCCACGGCGATCGTCGGTTCGACGGCTGCAATACGCCCTCCCGCGATGGCCACGTCTCGTATTCCGTCGACGCGACGCACGGGGTCGATGACACGACCGCCTTTGATGAGCAGATCGTACTTAGGGGCCGCGTTTACGCGGCCCGGCGACTTGGCCGCATGCACACCAGACGCGCGCGAGAGCACCGCCGCGCCGGCAACGGCGGTCGAGTGCAGGAACGCGCGGCGCGTCAGCATCCGCGGATTATAGCCCTGGGAAACGGAGGGGACGGAGGGAACGGATTCACACGGAGTAGCGGAGGAACCGAGCCCTGTGGTCGATTAATGAACTGCTCGAGATCCTGCACACTCGACGCCGGTTCGATCGCGCAGAAACCGAAACATCAACACCACAGTTCCGCGATTTCACGCGCGGATCGAGGCGGCACGGCGCTCGCACATGCGAGCTAAAATGGAGACCGCTCCATGGCCGCCACTGTTACGAAAAAGCGCTTTACGGCCGACGAATATCACCGGATGGCGCAAGTGGGCATCCTCTCCGGGCACGATCGCGTCGAGCTCATCGACGGCGAGATTGTCGTCATGACGCCGATCGGCGCCCGGCACAATGCGTGCGTGAATCATGCCGCCCGCGCACTGACGCGCGCGGCAGGCGACGATGCGATCGTACAGTGTCAGGGGTCAGTGCGACTGGATCCGTACTCCGAACCTGAGCCCGATCTTGTCCTGCTTCGACCACGACGAGATTTCTACGTGTCGCACCTTCCTAGTGCCGACGAGATCTTGCTCATCATCGAGATTGCCGACTCCTCGATCGACTACGACCGCGACGTGAAGGCGCGCATCTACGCTATGTCCAGCATTCCGGAATACTGGCTAGCGGATCTCAACGCGAATGTGCTGTGGCGCTACTCGTCGCCCGACTTAGGCGTCTATCAGCGTGTCGAGGAATGTCGCCGTGGCCAGTCGATCGCGCCACAGCAGCTACCGACGTGCATCGTCCCCGTGGACGTGTTCTTGATCGAGTAGGGTCTTACGCACGTGCTCGGCGAGGAGCGCCATCGCTTCGCGCTCGTGGTCGCCCGCCGTCTTGTCCACGATCACCTGCAGTCGCGCCATCTCGCTTGTGACGAACTCTCCCGACAGCACGTGCAGTCGCGTCGCGTAGATCGCGGCCTCCAGCACCGCGTGCCGCGCGCGATTGAAGCCGATGAATTCGCGCTGCACACCCCGATGCACGACCGCCGTGTCGATGCGCGATCGCGGCGGCGTTGAATCGATCGTGCGGACGTCGAGTTCTCTCCACGCGCAGCAATCGGCGAGTCTCACACCGCGAACGACAGTAGCGGGCTCCGTCGGATACTCCGGATTCGAGATCGCGGCGTTCGCGAAAATCCGCACGTCATCGATGAGGTTGACCACCGCACACCGTGTGGCGACGACGTTTCGGTAGGTCGCGGTTTCGAGAAACGGTTTCAGGACAATGGCCGCGTCGCCCCACTCGACGCCCATCGGCGCACAATTCACGCGCCCGTCGGCGTCAACGGTCGTCACGATACTCTCGATAATCACCAGCACGGACGGTATCATTCCGGCAACGCTCGATGCCACTGACGCCCGGCACTCGTCTCGGGCCGTACGAGATTGACTCGCCGCTCGGCGCCGGCGGAATGGGTGAGGTCTACAAAGCGCGCGATACTCGCCTGAACCGCCCCGTCGCGATCAAGGTGATGCCGGAGCACGTCGCGTCGGACCCATCGCTGAAGCAGCGCTTCGAGCTCGAAGCCAAGGCGGTCTCGAGTCTGAATCATCCGCACATTTGCACGCTGCACGACGTCGGTCACCAGGACCCTTCGACAGGCTCAGGGCAGGCGGTCGACTTCCTGGTCCTCGAATACCTGGAGGGTGAGACGCTCGCGCTGCGGATCGAGAGCGGGCGCCTCGACGTCTCACAAGCCCTCGCAATTGCGATGCAGATCGCGAGCGCTCTCGATCAAGCCCATCGCGCCGGCATCGTCCATCGCGATTTGAAGCCGGCAAACATCTTCCTCGTCCGGAAGGGCGCGCCCTCGGGCCAGCCGGTCGCGAAGCTGCTCGACTTCGGCCTGGCCAAGAGCAGCGCGCCGGCGGTGAGCGGATCCGCGCTCTCGATGCTGCCAACGACGCCGCCCGGTGTCACGGTGCAGGGCTCGATTCTCGGAACCTTTCAGTACATGGCGCCGGAGCAGATCGAGGGGATGGAGGCCGACGGGCGAACGGACATTTTCGCGCTCGGCCTTGTCGTATTCGAGATGCTCACCGGACGGCCGGCGTTCGAAGGGAAGACGCGCGCGAGCCTGCTCGGTGCGATTCTCAAAGACCAGCCGCCGCCAATCTCGCAACTGCGGTCCGACGCCCCTGTCGCGCTCAATCGCATCGTCGCCACCTGTCTCGCGAAGGAACCTGACGATCGCTGGCAGACCGCACGCGATCTCCGTCGCGAGCTGCAGTGGGTGGCCGAGGGGAGTACGGAAGCGCCCGCACCGATCGTCGCGGCGCGCGCGCCGCGGCGGCGCTACATCACGTGGGCTGCGATCGCGATCGGCGTCCTCACGTATGTCGCGCTCGCCATCCCGGCCTGGCGGTATCTCCGTACTGCAGGCGCAGAGAGCCCGCTCGTCCGTCTGGAGCTGAGCACACCTCCGACGACGGATTCCGTCTCATTCGCGCTCTCGCCAGACGGTACGCAGATCGTCGTCGTCGGTACATCTGACGGCCACACGCGCTTGTGGCTGCGATCACTGGATTCATCGAACGCGCGGCCCCTTGAGCGGACCGAAGGCGCAGCGGCTCCGTTCTGGTCGCCAGACAGCCGTTCGGTGGCCTTCTTTGCTGATCAGAAGCTCAAACGCATCGACGTCGTCGCGGGCTCGGTCCAGGCGCTCGCAGATGCGAGAGGGGCAGTCGGGGGCACGTGGGGCGCGGATGACACCATCGTCTTTGGCGCTGGTCCTGCCTCGGGGCTGTCGAAGGTGTCGAGCTTCGGTGGTGCCGCTACGCCGCTGACCCGCGTCGAGACGAATCAGCAAGGGCATCGCAACCCGCAGTTCCTGCCGGACGACCGCCATTTTCTCTATTACGTGAGGGGTGGCGACGACGTCCGCGGTATCTACGTGAGCTCGCTCGACGGCCTGGCCCCTCGACGACTGCTCGATGGCGATATCGCCGGACCGGTCTATGTCATCGATGGCAAGCTCCTCTTCGTACGGCAGGCGACGCTCTTCTCTCAGGAGTTCGATCCCGATCGACTGACCTTGACCGGAACGCCCGTTCCGCTCGCCGACCAGGTCGGCGTCAACGCGGCGGCGCGGGCTGCGTTTACGGCATCAGACGATGGCCTCATCGCGTACCGCACCGCCGCGATCGACAGCAGACGGCAATTCGTGTGGTTCGACCGATCGGGAAAGGCGCTCGAGACAGTTGGGCTGCCCGATGACAACCGCGCGTTCAGCCCGCAACTGTCACCTGATGGAACTCAGGTGGCCATGCATCGTTCCGTCGGCACCAACGTGGACGTATATGTGCTCGACGCCCACCGGGGGATTCTCACTCGGCTGACGACCAGTCCGGCGAACGAGCTCACCCCTGTTTGGTCTCCCGACGGGAAGCGCCTGGCCTTCAGCGCATTTCGTGATGGTGACTTCGAGATACGCATAAAGACCATCGCGGATGGAAAGGACGAAGTGCTGCAGACCAGGGGATACATCGCCGACTGGTCACCGGATGGGCGCTTCCTTCTGTATGCGGCTGGTGCCACTCAGGGCAGTTTTCGGGGCCTCGTGGCACTGTCGCTCGACGATCGACAGTCGTTCGCGGTCGCCGAGGGCGGAAACGGCCGTGGCCAGTTTTCGTCCGATGGGAAATGGGTGGCGTACGAATCGCTCGAATCGGGTCAGCCAGAAATCTACGTTCAGGCGTTTCCGAAACCTGCCGGCAAGCTGCGTATATCGACGAACGGAGGAGCACAGCCGCGATGGAGCCACGACGGCCGCGAGCTCTTCTACATCGCCCTCGACGATCGTCTGATGGCGGTCCCGATTCGAAAACTCGAGAGCGGAGCACTCGAGCCGCAGATTCCTGTGGCCCTCTTCCTTACGAAGATTGGCAGTGCGGTGCAGGAGCTCACGTCGGCTTCGTACATGGTGTCGCTCGACGGCCAGCGCTTCCTCTTGCACACGCTGCTCGAAGAGGCGCGCACCGAGCCGATCAAATTAATCATGAATCGAAAGCGGAACTGAAGCGTATCGTTCGGGTTCACCGTACGAGTTCCACCGGAGGGGGAACGAACCCGTCCCTCTCCTTGCGCGTCCATGGCGCGATGATCTCGGGAGCGGTGTCGGCGCCGTCGGCGCTACTGGGACGCGTGCCGAGACGCGCTCGGTCGCCGTTCAGAAAGCGGTCCAGGATGGCGTACCCGTGTTCCGTGGCGGCGGACTCGGGATGAAACTGCACGCCGACGACAGGGTGGCTGGTGTGCGCGACAGCCATGATTTCACCGTCATCGCCAGCGTTGGCAAGCACCCGCAACGATGCGGGGAGCGTTCCAGGCGCGATCACGAGCGAGTGATAACGCGCGACGCGAAGGGGCGACGGGAGACCGGCAAACACCGACGAGCCATCGTGGGTGATGAGCGACGTCTTCCCGTGCATCGGGTAGCCCGCCCGAACGATGTCGCCGCCGTACGCGGCGCCAATGCATTGATGGCCGAGGCACACCCCGAGAATTGGCGTCGTTGCGCCAAAGCGACGGACGACGTTGGTCGAGATGCCGGCTTCAGCAGGCGTGCACGGACCAGGTGAAATCACGATGTGCGTCGGCGCCAGCGCCTCGACGTCGCCCAGTGACATGTCATCGCTGCGACGGATCACGGCCTCCTCACCCAGCTCACGCACGTAGCGTGCGAGGTTGTAGACGAACGAGTCGCGGTTGTCCAATAAGAGAATCACCAATTGAAGATTGTACGATCTTTGATTATTGATTCGTTGTTGATTGGGGATTCTTGATTGTTGATTTATTGCGGATTGGTGATCTGGTTGATTGTTGATTGGCCTTGGCGGTTTCGCGGGAGCGGACGAGGATTCGCGTCAGCTCGTCGGCTTCTCTCCACAAAGGCGTCGTCACCGCGGCCGCGCAGATTCCCGACTCGGCCAAGACTTCAAGCCAGAGCGCCGATTCGTCGATCTCTTCGATGCCTCCGGCCAGTTTGTTGATGAAGTCCTTTCGGGACTTGGCGCGGCAGACTGCGCGGTAGTACGAAGCAGTCGACGTGGCCGCGTCGGTGAGTTGTGAGGCGATTTCGTCGTTGATGTGATCTCTTGGAATCGTCTTGGCGAACCGGATGATATCGACGGCAAACTTCTTCGTTCGTGCTTTCAAATCGTCGGGCGTCATACGGTGCCGTGTGAGCACTCCCCATGCCAATCACCAATCAGGCGCAAACTCGCCAATCCCGCAATGAATCAACAATCACCATTCAAAAATCAACAACGAATCAACCAATCAAAGATCGCAAAATCTACGATGATCCTCTGGCCAACGCATCGATCATGGCGCGCGCCTTGTCGAGCGTCTCCGTGTACTCCTGCTCCGGATCCGAATCGGCGACGATGCCGCCTCCCGCGTTGAAGTACACGCGGTTATCGCGGACCACGGCCGTGCGTATCGCAATGCTCGTGTCGAGCTCCCCGGTGACGCTCCAGTAGCCGATCGATCCGCAATAGACGCTGCGCCACGACGGCTCGAGCTCGGCGATGATCTCCATCGCGCGCAGCTTGGGGGCGCCGGTGATCGAGCCACCGGGAAACGCGGCACGCAGCAGGTGCAGCGCGTCGTAGCCCGGCTCGAGTTGGCCGACGACGGTGGAGACGAGATGGTGCACGGTCGCGTAATGCTCGAGCGAAAAGAGCTCGGAGACGCGAACGGTGCCCGGCGCACAGACGCGCGAGAGATCGTTGCGCATCAAATCGACAATCATCAGGTTTTCGGCCCGATCCTTGGCGCTCTCGGTGAGCGCCTGCCCGAGCGCCGCGTCATGCTCTGGCCCGACACCTCGAGGGCGAGTGCCTTTGATCGGACGCGTCTCCACGCATCCATGGTGATCGACGCGCAAGAACCGCTCGGGCGACGCGCTCACGACGGCAGCGTCTGGACACTCGAAGAAGGCAGCAAAGGGCGCGGCGTTCTTCTCGCGCAGCCGCTTGTACAGGCTCCACGGTGATTCGCCGAGCGGCGCCTCGAATCGCTGCGAGAGGTTCGCCTGAAAGATGTCGCCGGCAAAGATGTAGTCACGCACTCGCGTGACGGCCTCGAGATAGGCGTCGCGTGTGAACGATGAGCGGATCCCGAGGCTTGGATCCCACCAGGCGTCATCTATGGAGTGCGAGGGTGCGAAGGTGCGAGGGTGCGAGGGTGCGGGGGTGCGAAGGTGCGAAAGTGCGAGAGTGGCATCCAGCCTCTCGTGCACAGCGCGCGCCCGTGCTCGTGCGCGGGTCATGCGCGACGTCTCTTCCGTCTCAGGCATGCCGGTCGAGATGAGCCATGCGCGTCCAGTCACGTGATCCCAGCCAAGAACCCAGTCGTACACGCACAGGACGACGTCGGGAAGCGCGAGGTCATCATACTCGGGCGCTGGTAGTCGTTCGAGCGTCAGACCCCAGTCGTAGGCCACGTAGCCGGCGACGCCGCCTTGAAACGGCGGAAGACCCTCGACCACATCGGCTGCGTGCGGCGCGAGCCGCTCACGAACGATGGCGAGGGCGTCCTCGAGCAGATGCTCGCGCGTGCCGCGAAGCTGATCGATGCACTCTGTCTCACGCCCCTTGCTGCGGACAATCGCGATTGGATCCGCTGTGAGAAACGAGTAGCGACCCAATCGCGTGGTGCGCGCCGCGCTGTCGAGGAAGAGCCGGTACGGAAGGCCGTCGAGCCGCTCGCAACAGAGAACCGGATCGGGCGCTGGTACGATCTCCTCGACAAACGGCCCTGCGCCTCGATCAGCCACTGGCATCCTCGTTCGTCGGGCCTTGCGCTGTGCGCGTGCGTCGAGGGCGCTGAGTCAATCGCACGTGTTCCGACTTCACGTCATCGGGCGGCGTGAGATAGCCCCATGACAACGCACCTTCTTGTCGGTAGGTCTTGCCAAGCGTCACCGCGAGACTCGCCTTCGCCAACTCCTTCCCAAGGTAAAAGGCATGCGCCGGATCATCCACCTCGAGCTGCGCGAAGATCGACTGGATGTCCGTGCCACGTACGAAGCGCTCGTTGTTGAACACGGTGATCGCTTCGGCGTCGGCGAAGATGCGGAAGTTCGGGTCTGTAATCGCCGCCTGCAGGGCGCGCAGCTCGTCCTCTGAATACGTCAGCACCATCGGATCCTTCACCGTGAGGAGCCGCTCGTCGACGCCCTTTGGAATCGTGTGCTGCGTGACGGCGTAGTGCATCAGCCGCCGCGCCACATCGATCTCACGCACGGCGCCGCGCGCCCAGGGGATGACCTCGGTCGTGAGCACCGAACGGATACCCAGCTCCTGGCACACGGCAATCAAGATGGCGTTGATGCCGGTCGAGTCTGCCGCAGTCAGCTCCGTCAGGTTGCCGATCCCCATGAGCATTTCCGCGTCCGGCCAGCGTTTGCGGACCCCCGCGTACCGCTCGAGCGAGGCCATGAACCCCATCCCGATCGGCTCCAGGATTGGATCGATGAGATAAGGGACACTCCAGGCACGGAGCTTCGCCATCGTCGGCTCGATCGAATCGAGGCCCTGACCAGGATCCGGGATGATGACGAGGCGCGTTCCGCGTGGAGCCAGGTCCTGCGCGACGGCGACGTTCGATCCGTTCACGCTGAGCACGAGCTCGGCGCCTGCGTCGATCGCGACGAGAATCTCGTGAGGCTCTAATGTGTCGATGCTGACGCGCATGCCCGCATCGCGCAGCTCACGAATGACGAGGCCAAGGGCTGGAAACGCAAGACCAGGCGTGCACCCGATATCGATGATGTCCGCGCCGGATGCGCGATAGCGTTCGGCTTCGCTCCGGATCGCTTCGCGCGTCATGCGCGGTGCGTTGTTGATTTCCGCAAGGATCTCGATGTCCCACGCGCCGTACTCGCCGGCCTCGGTGTGTCGCCCGAAGTATCGCGGGATCTCGCGCAAATCCTTCGGTCCCTTCTCCACACGCACACCGACGCGATCCGCGATGACGCCCGTGTCTCCCTCGCAGAGCCCGGGGATCAACACGAGATCCGTCTCGGGAGGAACAGTGAGCGCGCGCGCGATCCACGAGGTCGTCATCAGCGCCGCGACGGTGATGTTGAGGACCGCGACCTCATGGTGGAACGGCTGCGGCATCTCGGCCAGCACGCGGCGCATGGATGGCTCGGCCAGCTTGCCGGTCACGAAGAGAACACGCTCAGGCATCTACGATCGGGGATCGCCGCTCCGTACCCACTTGTTGGGCGTTCCCTCGAGCGCGTCGCCCTCCTTCGGGCGCCACAAGACGAGGTCCTCGATCTTGCGCGCAAGCGTGAAGTCCTTGTCCGTGATGCCGCCCGCGCTGTGCGTCGACAGCTTGACGGTGATGCGCCCCCACGTCACGGAGAGGTCGGGATGGTGATACGCCGCTTCAGAGACGTACCCAATCGCGTTGACGAGCATCAGCGTCGTCGGCCATCCGTCGGTCTTGTAGACGCGGCGGATCCAGCCATCTTCGAGATACCACCCCGGCAGCTCGCGCAACCGGTCATTGATCTGTCCCTCGTCGTAGGTCGGTTCTTTCTTCGCCATACGCTTCTACTTTTGAGTTTCCGTGTTTGAGTTTTGAGTTTTGAGTTTTGAGTGACGTGTTACATCACCACTCCTCCGCCCACCAGAATGGCTTGTCCCGTGATGAATGCCGCTGCTGGGGACGCCAGGAAGATCGCCGCCCCCGCAACATCGTCAGGCGTCCCCCACCGCTCGAGCGGCGTTGCCTCGGCGATTGCGCGTCGTCGACCTTCGTCTAGGGCTTCGCCGAATGACGTCTCGATCCAGCCGGGCGCGATGACGTTCACGCGGACCCGTGGCGCAAGCGAGCGTGCGAGTGACTTGCTGAACGCGAGCACGCCGCCCTTGACGGCGGCGAACATCTGCGGGTTCGTGCCAGCCATTCCGGTGAGCACATGATCCCAGCTCATGTTGATGATGACGCCGCCCTCATGCTGCGCATTGAGCACTTCAGCCGCATGCCACGAGGCGTGGATCGTGCCGCGGAGGTCGACCGCGAGCAGGAGATCCAGTCGCTCCGAATCGGTCATCGACGCCGCGGGCCCAGTGAGAATGTCCGCACCCGCGTTGTTCACCCACGCGTCCACACGGCCGAGCGCCTTCCGGGCCGCCGATCCGAGCACGCGGAGCGAGGCGTCGTTGGCGACGTCGAGCCTGATGACGGCCGCGCGTCGGCCGAGTGCCGAGATCGCCTGCTCCACTTCTCGAGCGCCGGCCTCATTGGTCCGGTACGTGATGGCCACGTCGGCCCCGGCCCGCGCCGCACCGAGCGCGATCGCCTTTCCGATTCCGCTCGATGCGCCGGTCACGAGCATGGTTCGCCCGGACAACGGCGCCAGGTCCGTCATTCGGGGCGATCATATCTCGTTCGGATCGTTCGGATCGTTCGAGTCGTTCGGATCGCTCGGATCGATCGGGTCGTTCGGATCGTTCGAAGCACGAGGAGCGCTCTGTTAGAATCCGGGCAAAGAGACCACCATGCCGAACACAACTGTACGAGCACTGAGGCGAATGCTGATTGGCGTCGCCACCGCGTGCGCGCTGACCGCGACCGTGGGAGCACAGTGGGAATCGTATCCGTGGAAGAACGTGCCTCGGACCCCGGAGGGGAAAGTCGACGTCAAGGCTCCGCCGCGTCGTACGGCCGACGGCAAGGTAGACCTCTCGGGCTTCTGGATGCCCACCGATCCCGTCAAGCATCTGCTCAACCTTGCGGCCGATTTGAAGCCAGGAGACGTGCCGCTCCAGCCGTGGGCTGAAGCGCTCTACAAGGAGCGCATCGAAACCAATGGCAAGGATCATCCCGGAGTGCGTTGCTGGCCATCGGGCATTCCAGAGAAGCTGAACATCCCGGACGGCCTGAAGCTGGTGCAGACTCCCGACCTGATGATCTTCATGCACGAGTCGCGCACGATCTATCGTCAGGTGTTCACCGACGGCCGCCCGCTGCCAAAGGATCCGCAGCCGGCGTGGATGGGCTACTCCGTCGGCAAATGGGATGGCGACACCTTCATCGTCGAGACCATCGGACAGAACGGGAAGACGTGGCTCGACATGCGCGGCCTACCGGGTACCGAGGCGCTCAAGGTGACCGAGCGCTACACGCGGCCGACCATGGGCCGGATCTACATCGACGTGACCATCGACGATCCGAAGGCGTATACGAAACCGTGGAACGTCAGGCTGTCGTGGAACCTTCAGCCCGACATCGAACTGATCGAGAGCATCTGCGAAGAGAACAACAAAGACCTGCCGCATATGATTGGTAAGTAGAAGGCCTCGGGAATCAGGCCTCGGGCCTTCTGCGTCACAAACCGACTCGTTCTCCGTTTCATCATCAGAGCGGGCAGACGATCGTGACTACGATTGCCAGTGCGCGGATGAACTCTCTCAAGACGACCGAGGTGGTGGGGCCGGTTTCGATCGATCCCCAGGCGGAGGTTCTGCGGCTGTTCTCCGAGCATGGGACAGCGTTGTTTCGCTTCTGTCGCAGCACGCTTGGAAACGCCACCGACGCCGAAGACGTCACCCAAGAGACGTTCCTCAAGCTGCTGCGTCATCTGCAGGCCGGGGGCGATCGGCGCAACTTGAAGTCCTGGCTCTTCACCGTCGCGGCCAATGGCTGTCGCGATCGCGCCCGCGTGCGCCTGCGCTGGCTCCCTTGGCGTGCGGAGCTCGATCATCGAACGGTCGAGCCTGTTGACGACACGCCAGACCTGCATCGAGCGAGGCAGGCGCTGCGGGCGCTCGCGCCGCGCGATCGACTGCTGCTCTCGCTGCGCGCGAGCGGTCTGTCGTACAAGGAAATGGCGGCCGCCGCCGGTATTCGCGAGCAGTCGATTGGCCGGCTGCTCGCTCGGGCGGTGGATCGATGGAAACGTCGTCTCGTGTAGAGGGACACGTTGTAGCGCACGTGAGAGGAACCTATGCGGTGTTTGACTGACGGTGAAATCCAGGCGGTTGTGGATGATGAAGCCACGATCGAGAGTCGTGACCATGTGGAGACCTGCCAGCAATGTCGCGAGCGCGTCAGCGAGCGCCGGCCCCACATGACAACGCTTTTCGCTGTCGTCCACGCTGAAGCCGTGCCTTCCGCGATCGAAGCGCGGCTGCGTCACGCGATGACCTCGAGCAGCGACGTGCGCGGCTCCACTGTGCTGCGAGCGTCCACTCGATCGCAGTGGCGTCGCGTGGGTTGGGTGTCTGCGTTGGCGACCGCCGCCGCAATCGCCGTCTTCGTCGGTGTCATCCTGCCGCGGCTGGGCGCTCCGATGACGTTATCGGCGAGCGAGATTCTCGGGCGCTCGTTGCAGACCTTGTCGGCGGGGAGCGGCGTCGAGCTGCTCGAGTACGAGGTCGCTGTGGACGGGATGTCGCACAGCCCTGTGGTGATTCGGCAACTGATCGATCGCGACAATCCGAACCGATACCGGATTGCGTCCTATGGACCCGACGGCGTCATCCGCACCGCGATCAGCCAGGACCCGCTCGCACAGCGACGCTCGCAGCTCATTCACGTCGACGGCGTGAACTACATCGTTCGGGTGGGAGCGATCAACAACCCAGTACTGTCACTGCCGCAGATGGCCCAGGCCCTCGTCGAGACCTCCATCGGGATCATGCAGGCCAAGTCGGATCAGCAGTTGACGATCGAAGACGGGCCGAGCGGCCGGCGATACATCATCGAGGTGCCGCCGGTCACGCGACAGAACCCGGCGGCGACGCTCGATATCTTCAGCGCGCGCGCGGTGATCAACGGACAGGACTTTCACATTCAGGAGTTCGAGGCCACCGGCGCGCTGTTGAAGCAACCGTTCTCGGTGTCGGTGAAGCTTCGTTCTCAGACACAGGCGACCAATATCTCAACGGGGTTCGAGATCGAACCCGGTCCCGGAGACGTGGTCCTCGACGGCGAACCTGGTGACGACCCGGTCATGGAGCTGCTGACCACGATCCTTCGAGCGGTGGGGCCGGCCAAGTAACTCGAAACTCAACACTCACCACTCAAAAACTCGAAACCAAGCAGTGTTTGAGTGGTGAGTGTTGAGTTACAAGACACATGAGCGTGTCCGCCATTCAGACACAGGGGCTCACCAAGTATTACGGCCCCGTCGTCGGCCTCGAGGATCTCTCGCTCGAGGTCGCGCAGGGGGAGGTGTTTGGATTCCTCGGCGCCAATGGCGCCGGCAAGACGACCACGATCCGTATGCTGCTGGATCTCGTGCGGCCGACGCGCGGCACCGCGTCGGTCCTCGGATTCGATTGTCACGCTCGAGGACTCGATGCGCGGCGACGCATCGGCTATCTGCCGGGGGACATGCCGATCTACCCGGAGCTCACAGGGCTCCGGTATCTCTCGTTTCTCTCGTCGCTCGGGCCCCAGCCTCCCTCGTCATCGCGTCTCGAGTTCCTGTTCCGGCGGTTCGACGTCAGCGATCTCGACTTGAAGCGGCGCATGCGCGACTACTCACATGGCATGAAGCGCAAGCTCGGTTTGATTCAGGCTCTCATGACCGATGCGCCGGTGCTCATCCTCGACGAACCGACATCGGGGCTCGACCCATTGATGATTGAGGCGTTCAGCGAGACGATCGACGAGCTGGCGCGTGGTGGGAAGACCACTGTCTTTCTCTCGTCGCACATCGTCTCGGAAGTCGACCGCACCTGCCAGCGCATCGGGCTCGTCCGGGGTGGTCGCCTCGTCGCGGTTCGCACGCTCAGCGAGCTACGCGCGTCGACGCCGCGACGAATGACCGTCACCTTTGCACACGCGGTCAACGGGATCGCGCCAAGCCTGCCCGGCACGGTTTTCGTTGCGCGTGAACCCGATCGGTGGATACTCGACGTCCAAGGTCCGCTGGGTGCTGTCCTACCCGCACTCGCGTCCTTGCCAGTCGTGGATGTCAGCCTCGCAGCGTTCACGCTCGACGATGCGATCCTGCGGCTCCTGGGGGAGGAACGGCCGTGATCACGCTCGTCGCTCGATCGTTCGGGCGGATCGCGCGTCTGTTGTGCGCCATCCTCGTCGTGCTCGTAGGATTCCAGATCGCACTGACTGCCGCGGCCGCTTCCTTTGCGACTGCCGGTGACTTCGATCGCCTGTCACAGCTCACACCGGCTTTCATTCAACAGACCCTGGGACCGGTGCTCACATCGTTTCAGGGCATGGTGACCGTCGGGTATTTCGATGCGCTCATCGTGATGCTGTTCGTGCAATTCGCCATCTACCTCGCCGCAGAGCCCGCTGGTGAGATCGAATCAAGCCTGGTGGACCTTGTGCTGGCGCGTCCCATCCCTCGACACTGGCTCGTGACTCGCTCGCTGCTGGTGATGATCTCGACCACCGTGGCGTTCGCCGGTGCGATGGCGCTCGGCACCTGGCTCGGTTTGTTGTGGCTCGCTCCCGATGGTGTTCAGTGGCCTGCTCCTCGGACCGTGCTGAGCTTCATTGCGTATCTCACGATCATCGCATGGTGTTTTGGCAGCGCCTCGCTGGCCGCTTCCGGCTGGGCACGACGGCGCGGGGCGGCGCAGGCGGTCATCGCCGTCGCCGCCATGGTTGCGTATCTGATCGACCTGCTTGGAATGATGTGGCCCCCCATACGCACGGTGGCTCGCATCTCACCCTTCCACTATTTCCACGGCTCCACCATCCTCGCGGGCACCGCAGACCCTGTTCAGGATCTTGGCATTCTCGGCACGCTGACGGTCGTCGGGATCGTCCTTGCGTATTGGAAGTTTCAGAGACGCGACCTGTAATTCAGCTACGCTCTGTAATTCAGAATGCAGAATTCAGAATTCAGACACTGTCTGCATTTTGCATTCTGCATTCTGCATTACGGGCTGTCTCAGACGAGGTGATAGCATCACGCGTCAATGGCCCCGGAGACGATTGCGCATTACCGCATCTCATCGAAGCTCGGCGAAGGCGCCATGGGCGAGGTGTATCGCGCGACCGACAGCAGGCTCGGACGCGAGGTCGCGATCAAACTCATCCCTGAGGATTTCGCAAGAGACGCGCAGCGCATGGCGCGGTTCACGCGTGAAGCGCAGGTCCTCGCGTCGCTCAATCATCCCAACATCGCCGCGATCTACGGCGTCGAAGATCGCGCGCTCATCATGGAGCTGGTCGAGGGGCCGACGCTCGCCGAGCGCATCACGCAGGGCGCGATCCCGCTCGACGAGGCGCTCGAGTACGCCAGGCAGATTGCCGATGGTCTCGAGGCCGCTCACGAGAAGGGCATCGTCCATCGCGATCTGAAGCCGGCCAATATCAAGGTCACGCCAGGCGGCATCATCAAGCTGCTCGATTTCGGGTTGGCCAAGGCCGAGGGTCCGTGGACGTCTGGATCCTCGGTTGAAGAGGCGCCGACGTTGACCGTGGCGACGACCGCCGCGGGGATGATCCTCGGCACCGCCGCGTATATGGCGCCGGAACAGGCGCGCGGCAAGAACGTCGACAAGCGCGCCGACATCTGGGCGTTTGGCGTGATCGTCTACGAGATGCTCACCGGCGAGCAGATGTTCGGCGGCGACTCGGTGACCGACGTGCTCGCGTCGGTCGTCCGTCAGGAGCCGGACTTGAGCCGCGTGCCCGCCAGGGTTCGGCCGCTGCTC
>Ga0114129_10007496_pt1 | contig 15538 bp, 11 predicted proteins | sample RhiMetdeltSRZDD1_FD_80071 | JGI IMG/M metagenome (GOLD analysis project Ga0114129, IMG submission 80071) | Populus rhizosphere microbial communities from Tennessee, USA - Rhizosphere MetaG P. deltoides SRZDD1 (version 2) (version 2) | ecosystem: Host-associated > Plants > Roots > Rhizosphere >...
ATCCGCCGCCACAATGGCACTATTGATGTCGAGAGCGAGCTTGGCCGTGGCACCACCTTCCGCATTTCACTTCCAATTGCGAGTGCCTGTCCGGTGATTGTGGCGGCGAACCTCTTCGACCCCGATACAGCTCCCGTAGCTAAGGCAGCAAAAGTTTTAGTTGTTGATGACGAGCCGGCTGTTCGAGACGTGTTGCGTGAAGCACTGGAAGCAGAAGGGTGCGAGGTTGTGATCGCTGAAAGCGGAGAACAGGCGCTCCGAATCTATGACTCTATCAAAGGCACTCTGGATGTAATCTTCACCGACATCGGTATGCCCGAGATGAGCGGCTGGGAACTCGCCCGGGAAATTCGTAAACGTTCGCAAACGATTCCACTAGCCATTGTAAGCGGCTGGGCCGACGCAATTAGTTGTGACGCTCGCGAAGCCATCAATGCCGATTGGGTGGTGTCCAAACCATTCGACATTGCAGCTATAGCGGAAATCGCAAAAGAAGCCGCCGCCCGCAGAAAAGCTCACACGCAATCCAAAGGCGATTTAAGCACCAAAAACGTTCCGATGCTGTTGGGGATTTCGGGAACTTAGGCGCTTGCACTCAGATCGTGGCGCTCTAGTTTCAGGTACAAACCACGGCGAGTAAGACCGAGCTCGCGTGCGGCCCGTGAGATATTGCCGCCGTGTCGACGGAGAGCGTCTGCAATCATGCGTCGCTCGACTTCCGCGAGCGCGTCTGCAAGTGTTCCGCCTTGCAACGCGGCCGCTGGCATCGACGCCAGCGTCGATGCTGTAGTAGACGGCGTTGCAGGTGAGGCAGTGCGTTTCAGTTCCGGTGAGAGTTGATCCGGCGTTATCGTCGTCGCATCTTCAGACCGCGCAACAATGCGCTGAATCTCATTGCATAACTGGCGCACGTTACCAGGCCAATCGCTGACCATCAAAAGATCAACTGCCTGCGGCTGAATTTGAATGTCTTTCCGTCCGAACTTAGCCGAGTAATGATTAATGTAATAACTAACGATCGTGGGAATTTCGGACCGTCTCTCGCGCAGCGGCGGGACGCGCAAGCGAATCACGTTCAAGCGGTAGTACAGGTCTTCGCGGAAGCGTCCTTGAGCGACCATCTCTTCGAGGTCGGTGTTTGTCGCTGCGATGATTCGCACATCGACTTTTGTAGGTCGCTGTTCGCCAAGGGGTTGTATCTCGCCCTCCTGCAGAAAACGCAAGAGCTTCGGTTGCACGTCCAACGGCAGATCGCCAACTTCGTCGAGGAAAAGTGTGCCGCCGGCTGCGGTGCGAATGACTCCTGGCGAATCATTCACTGCTCCCGTGAAAGCGCCCCGGCGGTAACCAAACAAATAACCTTCGGAAAGCTCTTTCGGTACTGCTGTGCAATTAAACGGCACGAACACTTTCGATCGTCGCGCCGAGATCGCATGAATCGCACGCGCAACCAGTTCTTTTCCTGTTCCCGATTCGCCGGTCACCAAAACCGTCACGTCGGATGAGCGGATCTTGTGCACTTCTTCAACCAGCCGTGTCATTGCCGGACTCGAGTGAATAAACCCGGGCAATAGGCTCGTACCGGTTAACTCATGCGGTTGTTCAGTGCCTGAGCCTTTGTGCGTTGCTGCCCGCAATGCGCAGACATCCATGCCCAATTCCACAACCCGTATCAAGGGTTCCAGGGACATGTCTCCCGGCAACTTGGCGCGCGACCGAGGCGAGATGAGAAGTGTTGCATGTGGAGCGGTCGACGGTCTCAGTGCAATGACGGCACAGTCGTTGTTCTTCGCATAACGTTCGCGGTCGTCCTCGTCTTGCAGACTCCCCAATTCCGTTGTGATTTTTGCACTTTCCGCCGGCGTATACCCGTGCGCTACGACCAGGCGCGGTTGATTATGTTCGTCGCGCTCCTTGATAAGAACGCGCTTGGCGCCCGTTTCCTGGCCCATCACCGCAGCCAATTCGCGCAGGAGAAGTTCTCGAGAAGCCACCGCTTCTGCCAGGCGAAGCGTCAGAAGTTGAGTTAATGCTGACTGCTCCTGACTCCGCTCGGGGGCTGCTCGATCGAGTTGTGCGAGGGCGTCTTCTGCGCGCGATAGATCCAACCTCGCTCCGAGCTCACGGAATGTGTTCGCGGCTCGAGAGAGATGCTCAGCAGCACGCTTCACTTGTGTTTCCGCGTAAGCACGCCCGAGTTCGTAATGCGCTCGTGCTGCTCGATACCGATCACCCAGCATGTCGAAGATGGAAACGCTGCTGCCAAAATGCTGAGCCGCAGCTGCTGCGTCCGCCTGTAACATAGCTAGGGTGCCGGCGAGCCGTTGCGCTTCTCCAGTAAAACCCAGGTCTGTAGCTGAATCTGTAGTCTCTGCCGAAATTTTTTGCAGTTCAGCTGCGGCTTCGCGCAGATTTCCACGTATCAACTGAGCCTCAGCAAGAATCAATCGAGATTCGCAGGTGGCCTGGCGGTCTCCAATCTCTTCTGCCAGTGCCAATGCTTGTCTTCCCCGAGCGAGCGCGCGCGAGTCGTCTTTCATTGCGAGATAACAACGGCCGAGCGTCCGGACTGCCTGCCCCGCGTACCACTTGTTTCCATTCTCAGTTGCCAGCGTCACGGCACGAAGTAAGTAATCTCTCGCTTCATCAAGATCGCCGCGCAACATGTGCAACTCGCCCAGCGAGTCGAGAATCATCGGCACTTTGGCGCCGCGTTCATCGACCTCAGATGCAAGCGATAGAGCACGTTCAAGTGCTTCCTGCGCGCGTTGCCATTGCCCAATAAGAATCAGGTTAATGCCGAGATTGTTATATCCATCAGCCGCGTTCGTCTTGTGATCAGTGCGTTCGTAGTAATTGATTGCCTTTTCAAGATAACGAATGCCTTCCTGCGGCCGTTTTAGAAACCAACAGGCGCCAGCCATGTTCGCGTATGTTCGACCAAGCATGAATGCAGCCGGCCGGTCGCCAATTAGTTTCAGTGCCTGATCTAAATTTTCGAGACCGGATTCGTACAGCCCTTCCTGAATATCGGCCAGGCCGATGGCAAAATACGCGTCAGCCAAGCCACGCCAATCGCCGGTCTGACGAAAGTGTTCGAGCGCTCTTTGCGCATAGTCGCGGGCGATGGGAAATTCACTGATGCTTCGATAGATTCTGGCGAGCGCCGAATAAGTGCGTCCGAGTTTCGCGTCGTCCGCACTCTCCTGGTAATCGCGCAATGCGGCCTTGAGCATCGCAATCGCTTTCGGATGATCGCCGTTGTAGTTGTAGGCCAGTCCCAACTGTACGCGCAGCTGGCTAACGGTTTGCTCGTCGAATTTATCCCGCGATTCCGGCGACTCGTACATCGCGACCGCAGCGAGTGATTCGCGATAATGCCCCTGCATCTCCAATGCAGTTGATAGCGCGCAACGAGCTAAAGCGAGAATGTTAGGAAAGTTTCGACCCGTAGAGATAATAGAAGTGAGGCGTGACTTCGCTTCTGTGGATAGACCCTGATCGAGGAGCGAACGTATTTCATCCAACTCCGCCATCAACGAGTCATTTGACGGGCGGGACCGTGAGCGCAGTCTTACTCGCGCGTCGGCGAGGTCAACCACACCTCGTTCGCCCGAGGAATTGTCTGCGGTAGAGTCGGCAGACCCTGAACCGACACGTTTAGTCATTTATAGTCCTAGAAAGTCTCAATAAGCCGCACTTTTCAACGCTTTGTCGGCCCTGGAAGGTGGGAACTGGCACGCGGCCCTCCGCCACGCACCGAATCTAACATTGAGCACGGTGAATCTAACACATCGGACGAAGACCGTACAGATATAAATAGCTGCTAACGTTCTAAAGATTGGATGTTTAGAGGCTTTTTGATAACCCGGCCTTACCTTGACACTCCCGTACCTGCCCGCTATTCTTGCCGTTTCCGTCTTCAGTGCGGAACTTCGCCTAGTGTTATATGTTTGAGTCCCTATCGGATAAGCTCAAGCGCACGTTAAAAGACTTGCGCGGCGAGGGCGTGCTGACGAAGGAACACGTCGATGCCGCGTTGCGCGAGATCCGGCTTGCCCTGCTTGAGGCCGACGTTAACTTTAAGGTAGCAAAGGACTTTATTGCCTCTGTCAAAGAAAAAGCAGAGGGGCAACAAGTCTGGCAGGAACTAAAACCATCCGAACAGGTCGTCAAGATCGTTTACGACGAACTCGTCGATTTGCTCGGAGGCCAATCTTCACGACTGGTATTTACAAAACAGATACCAAACGTGGTGATGATTGTCGGTCTGCAGGGGTCAGGTAAAACCACCTCGACAGGCAAGATTGCGCGGTGGCTGGTTGCGAATCAGCAACGCAAACCTCTGCTGCTGTCGGTTGACGTTTACAGGCCGGCAGCTCGTGAACAGTTGAAGGTCATCGCAAAGGCGACTGGCCAACAGATCTTTGAAGAACCTGAGATAAACGATCCGTTGACACTTGTGCGCGATTCATTCAGGCATGCGCAACAGACGGGCTTTGACACGTTGATGATTGACACTGCGGGCCGACTCCACATCGATGACGCACTAATGGAGGAGTTGGTGAACATCAAGCGTGAAACGCACCCGGTTGAAATTCTGTTCGTTGCAGACGCGATGACTGGGCAGGATGCTGTTCGTTCGGCAGAAGAGTTTCACCGTCGGGTTGGTATTACTGGTGTGATATTGACCAAGATGGACGGGGATGCACGAGGCGGTGCGGCGCTGTCGATCAAGCAGGTTACCGGACAGCCGGTTAAGTTTGTGGGTGTCGGCGAGCGATACGACGCGCTTGAGCCCTTCTATCCGGACAGAGTCGCACAGCGAATCCTTGGTATGGGCGACGTCCTGTCTCTAATCGAGGAAGTACAGTCCAAAGTCGACCAAAGCGAAGCTGAAGAGCAGTTAAAAAAGCTTCAGAAAAACGAATTCACGCTCGACGATTTTCGGTCACAACTGCGACAGGTAAAGCGCCTCGGTTCTTTCTCCAAGATCATGAAGTTACTTCCTGATCAGTTATTGGGCGGCATTGGTATGCCCCAACTGGATGAAGAACAATCCAAGCAGATGGAAAGGGAACTGAAGCGGACGGAAGCGATCATTGACTCGATGACAGCTAAGGAGCGAATTGACCATCGCATCCTCAACGCCAACCGCCGGCGCCGAATCGCTCGAGGATCAGGAACGGCAGTGGCTGACGTTAACCAGCTCATCAAGCAATACACCGAGATGCGTCAGATGATGCGTCAGCTTTCAGGTTCGGGTTTGTTTGGCGGCAGCGGCTTGAAGGGCAAGATGATGAGACGCATGGCGGGAATGGCCGGCATGCCGGACATGAGCGGGATGGAAGATAACGGCGAACATCTGGCTTTGCCGTCAATGCCTGCAGGGCCATCACGTAAGAAGTTGAAGAAGAAGCGAAAAAAGAAGCGAAATCGGCGATAGCAAAGCTGGCTATGGTGAGGAGGAGATTTTGTTAGCAATCAAGTTAATGCGCACGGGCGCGAAAAAGAGTCCATCGTACCGAGTTGTAGTCAAAGAAAAACAATCCAAGCGGGATGGCTCATACCTGGAAAATCTCGGGACTTACAACCCGACACGCAACCCGGCTGAGATCAAGTTGGACATGGACCGTATTCGATACTGGATTGGCAAAGGCGCGCAGCCCACGGACACCGTCAACCGGCTGATCAAGAAGAATGCAAAGGCCACGGCGTCTGAATCTGAAGCCGGAGCGGCGGCTTAACTGTTATTGTTCTCGCTCCACCGCAACGGTAAATAATGCGAGAGACGATTGAGATGATCGTAAAGGCGCTTGTCGATGACGATGCGTCTGTCGACGTTCGTGAGATCGAGCGGAACGGCAGCACGCTCATCGAAATCCGCGTTGCTTCGGAGGACATGGGAAAGATCATTGGCAAGCAGGGGAAAACTATTAGGGCGCTTCGCTCTTTGGTCCGTACTGTGAGCTTGAAAAGAAAGCATCGCTTCGTTCTGGAAATTATGGAATGACGGATTCGGCCCAGGGTGAGACTCCAGTTGTCGTCGTAGCTCGAGGGGTAAAGACGAGAGGACTCAAGGGCGAGCTCGTAGCAGATCTTTTAACAGATTTTCCCGAGCGATTTGGCGATATCGAGCAATTGATTTGCATTGACAACTTCGGAAACCGTTCCACTGTAGAGCTTGAGGAGTACTGGTTCCATCAGGAGCGAGTGGTCCTTAAGTTCGCAGGTGTTGACGATCCTGACTCGGCACAGCGATATGTTGGGTGTGATTTTGGCGTGCCGGAATCCGAGCGCGTCAGGCTCCCAACGGATCAGTTTTATGACTGGGAACTCGAAGGATGTTCCGTTGCCACGGTCACCGGTGAGCAAATCGGCAGCGTGCGAGAAATTATGAGAACGGGCGCTGTTGATGCGCTGGTCATCGAAGATGCCGATCAGCGCGATTACCTCGTACCACTGACTAAAGCGATCGTTACGCACGTTGACGTCAGCAAGAAAACTATTTTGATTGACCCACCTGAAGGGTTACTCGAGTTATAGATCTTTGATTGACGATTTGCTGATAGGTCTTATAGGTACTAAACGTCCTATATTCGTGATATGCGTATCGACATAGTTACCATTTTCCCGGATTTTTTTCGCGAGCCGATGGAGTACGGTATCGTTGGTCGTGCACGTACGGCCGGCTTGGTTGAAATCAGAGCACATGACCTTCGGGGATGGACCACTGACCGGCATAAAATCGTTGATGATCGTCCGTTCGGTGGCGGAGACGGAATGGTCCTTAAGCCGGAACCGATATTTGATGCGGTCCAAACGCTAACCGGGTCGAGCGATCGGACAAAATATCCAGAGGGAACAAGAGTCGTTTTGTTATCGCCTCAAGGTCGCGTCTTCAATCAAAGCGTCGCGAATGATCTTTCTAAAACAGCCGAGCATCTCGTTTTGCTTTGTGGGCGTTATGAAGGAATTGACGAACGGGTTGCAGAAATGCTCGTTACGGAGGAGCTTTCGATCGGCGATTACATATTGTCCGGCGGCGAGGCGGCGGCCCTCGTGGTGATTGACGCAGTGGTGCGACTGTTACCGGGTGCCCTCGGTAGCGAAACATCATCAGTGAATGAGTCGTTCTCCCGCGGTATGCTGGACCATCCTCAGTACACACGGCCACCTGAATTTCGTGGCATGCGTGTTCCGGATGTTTTGCTTACGGGAAACCACAGAGAGATTGCTCGTTGGCGGGAACAAGCGGCGTTGACCAAGACACAGCGAAACCGCCCCGATCTGTTGAAATAGTGCATGCGAAAGTGCAGATGGATTTGACTAATTTACTCAGCAACTGTCGTCGAGACCGTCGAAGATATCATTGAAAGTTGAACGTTTTGGAGTAGGAAAATGAACCGATTAGATAACATTGAGAAAAGCCAGATGCGCAACAACATCCCGGATTTCAAGCCGGGAGATACAGTCCGTGTTCACGTTCGCATCAAGGAATCAGAAACTAAGGAAAGATTACAAGCCTTTGAGGGCGTGGTTATTGCGCGAAAACATGGCGGAGCACGGGAAACGATCACCGTGCGCAAAACCAGCTTCGGCGTCGGCGTGGAACGCATTTTCCCGCTTCATGCTACGATTATCGATCATATTGACCTGGTCAAAAAAGGACGCGTGCGACGGGCCAAACTTTACTATCTACGGAACCTTCGAGGTAAGGCCGCGCGCATCAGAGAACGCGATACTCGTGGACAAACCGGCGGTGACTCTCAGGCATCAGCCGCCGGAAAAACCAAGTAATTGAGTGATGAGTGATGAGTGATGAGTGATGAGTAACGGGTGCTCACGAGTCGGAGTGCTCCAGTACCCGGTACTCATCACTCATCACTCATTACTCACGTTGTAAGACGGAGCAAGAGACAATCTTGCGTATTGCGATCGACGCCCACTCGGTTGGGACTGGGCTAGCGGGTAACGAGAGCTATGCAGCCAATCTGATAGAAGCATTGGCCCAGATAGATTCCGTCAACGACTACACGCTGTATGTAACCAAAGCCGAGGCTGTAGATCGGTTCAGTAACAGGTGGCCCAATTTTCGAGTCCGGACCACTCTTCCACACACCCCACTTATCAGAATTCCACTCACGCTCAGCGCGGAATTGCGCAAGAATCCCGTAGACGTTCTTCATGTGCAATTTACATCACCTCCGTTCCCGCCGTGCCCCGTTGTCGTCAGCATTCACGACCTTTCGTTCGAACACCTGCCGAAGACTTTTAACCGTCGGAGTCGCACACAGTTGCAGCTGACGGTGCGGCGATCTGCGCGGAAAGCCGCTCAAATCATTGCCCCTTCTGAACATGTACGTCAGGACATAATTTCCACGTATGGCATCCCGTTAGAAACAGTTACGACTATTCCGCTGAGCGCAGCCGACTCTTTTCAGCCGGTGATTGATAAAACCGAACTTCAACGGGTGCGCGACACTTATGGCATAGAAGGCGACTACATATTGACGGTCGGTTCAATTCAACCTAGAAAGAATTTGGGCCGTCTGCTTGCGTCATATTCATACTTGCGCCGTGCGCAACCCGAGAGTAAGCTGCCAAAACTGGTCCTTGTCGGTAAGCGCGCGTGGCTTTACGACGAAACACTTCGCGCGATCCACGAGCACGGATTATTGGATTCGATCATTTTGACTGGCTATGTGCCACAAACCGATCTCCCCGGTTTATACTCAGGCGCGATCTGTTTTGTCTATCCCTCGTATTTTGAAGGATTTGGATTACCGCCTCTGGAGGCGATGAAGTGCGGCGCGCCAGTCATTGTAGGCAATAGGACCAGCCTGCCAGAGGTTGTGGGCGATGCCGCATTAATGGTCGATCCTTTTGATATTCAATCACTTGCCTCCGCCATTGCGGATGTTGTTTGGAATAGAAGTATTCGAGATGAGCTCCGCGTCAAAGGACTGGCCCATGCCCGCAAGTTCGATTGGCGCGAAACTGCTCGGCGCACGCTGGGTGTTTACCAGGAAGTCTACGAGAAGGCCCCGCGAAGAAAAGGGTTAGAACAAAAAGCCGCGGGCCAGAGTTAATGGCTAACGGCAATCCTATTACAGCTTATGCGTATAGCCATCCTGGGAACGCGCGGCATACCCGCGAGTTACGGCGGGTTTGAAACGTTTGCCGAGCACTTGTCGACAAGACTCGTAACGCGCGGTCACGACGTAACTGTCTATTGCCGATCTCACTACGTTTCCCCGCGTCAGCTGAAGTACCACGGCGTAAAACTTAAGGTCCTTCCCACCATACGCCACAAATACTTCGATACTATTGTTCACGGTTTTCTCTCCGCCATTCACGCGGTGCCTTCACGATATGACGCGGCTTTAATCTGCAATGCCGCCAATGCTCCTTTCGCGCCGATTTTGCGTTTCACCGGAACACCGGTGGTTATCAACGTGGATGGCCTGGAGCACAAACGCAAGAAATGGAATTTCCTCGGACGCCGCTACTATTTACTGGCTGAAAGACTAGCGACCATACTGCCTAACGTCACTGTTACCGACGCTCACGTGATCCATGATTACTATTTGGCCCGTTACAACGCGCCTTCAACCATGATTGCGTATGGATCAGAAGTTGAACGGCGACCCGACCGCGAAACAGTAAAGCGGTGGCGAGTCGAGCCCAATCGCTATGTCTTGTACGTTTCTCGCCTGGAACCAGAGAACAACGCTCATCTGGTTATTGAGGCGTTTAAACGTGTCCGCACTGCCTACAGGCTTCTGATTGTTGGCGATGCGCCATATGCTCACGAATACATTAACGACCTAAAAGCCCGCGCCAGGGGAGACAAACGAATCATTTTTACCGGCTTTGTGTTTGGGCAGGATTATCGGGCCTTGCAGCAGAATGCCTACTGTTACGTTCACGCTACCGAAGTCGGTGGAACTCATCCTGCATTACTTGAGGCTATGGGCTATGGAAACTGCGTTTTGACCCTTGCGACCCCCGAAAATATTGAAGCTGTAGGCGAAGCGGGAATTCCGTACATCGACGAGCTGGACCTTGCCGAAAAGCTTCAGCGAGTGCTGCGCGACGGTTCTTTGGTGCACGCGTATCGCCACCGCGCGCAGGTGCGCGTACAAACGAATTACGACTGGAATCGAATCGTCGATCAGTATGAACAGTTGTTTGCTGAGATGGCAGGTCTACAATCCCGGGCGCCGGCGGTTCAAGAATCATTAACGGAAGAGAAGGCCGTAATGCTCGAAAAATAGCGCAATACAGTCCGTTAAAAGGAAGAGCCCCGTCAATCAGGCGATTGGCGGGGCAAACTTTACCGGTAGGTTCGGGCAAATCGGAATGGCGTTTGCAAAGGACTGAGAATCGTCACTGAAGGCCGATCCCGTAGTTCAGGCGGTGTGCGTTTCGACGGGCGAGATAAAGCCACGCGGTTAATTAAGATAAAGTCCGCGACCGCAATAAATCCTCACCGACTGCCGCTTCCCTGGAGCGCCAGATCCATAAGTTTAAAAGAACTGTTGAGCTGACTAAGAAATCAAAGTGGTGGCCCAGTCTGGTGTGAAATTATACCGGAGTATTGTGACGTGTCAAGAACATTAGTAACTATTTCGCAAAAATCTCGTAACACTTACGTTCAACAGGATTTATCAGCCCGATCGGACGTCAAACAACCTCGTGGCCTGACGCCGGACTGTTTCAGAAACGTTGCGATTTTGCGAGAGCTGTTTGAGGTCTTTGATGTGAATGCGTGGCAAAATTCCCATTACCGTCGGAATTGGAGTGCGTGGATTCCGGGCGAGACTATGAATAATCGGGTACGAGCGGGCCCAGGCGCGGTTCCTCGCGATTATTCTTAGGACTTCATCCGCGACGGTGCGCATTGCCGCGATGTTCTCTACTTCATGATCCGTTATCCGCGGATTATTGATGACTCCAGTCGCCACTACCCGGTTGGAATCGCGGATCAGGATGCCGCGGGCTTCACGATCGCCTTTCATTGCCAGTTTCATGCGGTCGCGTGCGGTCATGAACATGATGCGACGAATAAGTGAAACGCGCTCGGCTGAAACTTCGCCGGTTTCGAGGCGTTCGCTTTCGAGTATACGTTGGACGTTTGCAGCAATCTCTTCTTCGGTTTCCGACATCAGCTCTTCATAGCGTTCTGACGGCAGCCAGGAATCGTCCAGTTCTGCATCCGATACTTCAATATGCTGCGCCAGCAGCCATGCATCATCGAGGCTGAGTTCTCCGGCAAGCCCAGTCAGTTCTGCTGATTCGAAAAACTCTGCGGCAGCCGCCTTACCCCGCACTCGCAGTTCCTCCGCGATCTGCCGTGCTCCACGTTCCTTCTCGAAAAACTCCCGATGAGTTTCACGAGCACGTCTTTCCGCTTCACTGGTGCGCGCTTCGTTTGCAAGGATCGCGTTGATAATGTCCGGAGAGCGCACGAGCCTTTGCTGGTTAATGGCAATGAGCTCGAGAAGGCCGGCATCCGATGTTGCCGCTGCTACTGATGCAATGGCAGCGTCTGGCGTACGTCGATTAAGAATCACCGCTTCTGTGATTTCGCGGCCACCCGCCGGGAAAGTGGCGAGAAATCCAAGGACTGAAGGGGAACTGTCATCCCCTTTCGCAGCCATCAGCAAGTCTTCCGGAGTTTGCGATTCCAACGTCTCAGCGGCTGCCTCAGCGATTTCGGCATCTGTCGAGTCACGCAGCGCAACCAGCACTTCTAGCAAGTCATTCTGAGGCAGAGGCAGCAAGCCACGAGCTGCAGCCAACCGCGCCGGCTGCGGAGCAGTGCCGTTCACGATTGCCTCGACCACCGGATTTGCGGATGTTACGTCAGTACCCAAGATTAGTGTTTAGGCAGGTATTCAACGAGGGTTAATACCTGTCGAAGTTGTATTCCAACTGGATATACGTTGAGACTGGCTTCCCATCCGCGTTAAGGTGGACACCAAAAGCGCAGTGAAGAGAAGGCGAGGCATAGTGGGAGTGAACGCGCGTCACGGAATTGCGCTGCAATCATGCCAGGCCGTGACACTTCTTATACTTTTTTCCCGAGCCACAGGGACACGGTTCGTTGCGACCGACCTTTGGCTGATCACGGACGACCGTTTTTACTTTCCCGGCTTCCTCACCAGCTGCGGCAGCACCCTGGTTTGGTCCAGTGAAAGTCATTGATGTTGGCCGGCGCGGTGGCCGCCGCCGAACATTTTCAGGGGGCTCACCCGAAACGATCTGTAGATTGAACAACGAGCGAATTGTATTTGTATCGATCCGATCAAGCATCTCCTGAAACAGCACGAAGCTCTGCTTCTTGTACTCAACCAGCGGATCCTTTTGACCGTAGCCGACGAGGCCAATCCCCTGCTTTAAGTGGTCCAGGGAAAGCAGGTGGTCCTTCCACTGAGCGTCGATGATATTCAGCATGATGATGCGTTCGTATGTCCGCATCGCCTCAACACCGATTTGCTGCTCTTTGTCAGCATAGTGCTTTTCCAGCCGCTCCCAAATGGCTTCCTCCGCCTCGGGAGAAGTCATGTTCGGCAAATCAATCCGCTCAGCATCAGTATCAAACGCGTAGATTGTGTGAACTTGAATCTTGTAGTTCTCGATGTCCCAGTCATCCGGCGACATGTCTGGATTCAGATACTGTTTTGTTATATCACTCAGCAGATCACGCGCGACTCCCTGAATGTACTCACGTTGATCCGGCTCTTCCATCAACTGCCGGCGCAGACCATAAATGGTCTCGCGCTGTTTGTTCATTACGTCGTCGTACTCGAGCAGGTGTTTACGTGCTTCAAAGTTGCGGCCTTCGACCGATTTTTGTGCAGCCTCTATTCGCTTCGAGACCATCTTTGATTCGATCGCAACACCCTTTTCCATTCCCAACCGCTGCATCAAGGCTTTCACCTTGTCGCCTGCGAAGATGCGCATCAAATCGTCTTCTAGCGACAAGAAGAAACGAGATGAGCCGGGATCTCCCTGCCGGCCGGCGCGACCACGCAGCTGATTGTCGATGCGACGAGACTCGTGTCGTTCGGTGCCGACGATATGAAGTCCGCCGAGGCCGACTACCTCCTCATGTTCAGCTTCAACGATTCGCTTCGCACGCCCGAACGCTGCAGTCCAGTCTTCCTCATTGACTTCATCGGGATCGATCTCGTCCCTTTTCAGGAACTCGCGGGCCATGAAGTCGGGGTTTCCACCGAGCAAAATGTCAGTGCCGCGACCTGCCATGTTTGTAGCGATAGTGACGGCGCCTTTGCGTCCTGCTTGAGCGACGATCTCGGCTTCGCGTTCGTGATACTTCGCATTCAGCACGTTGTGCGGTACAGATTCCCGCTGCAGGCGCCGCGAGATCAGCTCGGAATTTTCAACGGATACAGTACCAACGAGCGTCGGTTGTCCCCGGTCGTAGCAGTCTTTAATCTCGTCGATTACAGCATCCCATTTCTCAGGCAAGGTTCTGTAGATAACGTCTGAGTTATCCGTGCGGACCATTGGCATGTGAGTCGGAATCACGATCACATCGAGCTTGTAGGTGGAGTTGAATTCCGCTGCTTCCGTCTCTGCCGTACCTGTCATGCCGGAGAGTTTTTCGTACAAGCGGAAGTAGTTTTGCAGAGTGATCGTGGCCAGCGTCTGGTTTTCCTTTTCGATCCTTACGCCTTCCTTTGCCTCGACTGCCTGGTGCAGACCATCGGACCAGCGACGGCCCTTCATTAAACGTCCGGTAAAATCATCAACAATAACGACCTCGCCATCCTGCACTACATACTGGTGATCCAGTTTGTAGAGGGTGTGAGCCTTCAGCGCCTGTTCGACACAGTGAAGTAGTTCCATGTTCGAAGGGTCGTAAAGATTTCCAACGGCAAGCAATCGCTCGGCTCGATCGACGCCCTCTTCCGTGAGCACGGCAGTGTGGGCCTTTTCATCGACGATGTAGTCGCCCGTCTTCACTCCATCAACCTCTTCTCCGCGGTGTAGTTGAGGAATAATCGCGTCACCTTTGTAGTACTTATCCGTCGCTTCGTCGGATGGACCAGAAATGATCAGCGGCGTCCTGGCCTCATCAATCAAGATCGAATCGACTTCATCTACAATCGCGAAGTAATGACCACGTTGCACACAGGTGGCCAGGTCAAACTTCATGTTGTCGCGAAGATAATCAAAGCCGAATTCGTTGTTCGTGCCGTAGGTTATGTCTGCGCCGTAGGCGGTCTGCCGCTCAAAGTCGTCCATGTCGTTCTGAATGCAACCGACTTCGAGTCCCAGAAAGCGATGGATCTGGCCCATCCACTCCGCGTCGCGGGATGCCAGGTAATCGTTGACCGTGATTACGTGGACACCCCTGCCGGTAAGCGCATTCAGGTAGGCGGGCAAAGTCGCAACGAGCGTTTTTCCTTCACCCGTGCGCATCTCTGCGATCTTGCCTTCGTGAAGGACGATTCCGCCGATCAGTTGCACGTCGAAATGCCGCATTCCGGTTGTGCGAACGCTGGCTTCGCGAACAGTTGCAAAAGCATCAGGAAGAATTTCATCCAGCACCTCTTTTTCACTTCGTTTGCGGTCTTCCGGATCGCGAGCGTCTTTGACCGCAGCGGCGACCTGCTCTTTAAACATAGCAGTTCGCGCGCGGAGCTCGTCGTCAGACAGTCGTTTAACTGCCCGCTCGAGCTCATTGATTTTGTTGACGATGGGTTGTACTGATTTTAGATAACGCTGATTGCTACTACCGAATACTTTAGTAAGAAATTTATCGATCATCTTTTGAATACCCGCATTAGAAATAAGCCAGTCTTGTTGTCGTTAATTTCGCGTCCTAATAAAGAAATTATGGTTGATCATAACGGTTTTTGATTTTAATTGAGCAGCGAAGTGACGGCAAACAACAACAGGTTCAGCCCTGCTTTGTGTTTGCGTTTGAGGCAATCTGCTTCTTGATCATCTCGCCAACAGCTTCTCGAGGCATGGAAAAGCTGAACACGACTTTCTTTCCTTCAGCTGACGCCGCCGTGTTTCTCATCAGAACGGCTTCGTCCTTTCCTCTGCGTGCCTTTTCTCCTGCCGCAAGCATCATGTTAAAGACGCTCGCCTTCTGTCGTGCGGATTGTTCTGAACTCACATCTGATTCAATTCGCGCTACCAACGCCGTCTGATCCTGGCGTATGGTAAAAACCAGCTTGGTCGGTTTGCCTTCATTCAACGCCTTTAATAAAACCAGAAGACGACTATCGTTCAGCGCTGCAACCATTCTTCCCGCCAGATCAATCAGCGCCGGGTCGCCCGATTTCTGAACAAACGTCGGCTTTTGTAATTTCGCACTTTCGTCCAATTCTGCCTCGACAACGACTTCAAAGTTTTGGTCGAGGTTGAGTTTGCCATCTTTCTTCAGGGTGCTCGCGTAGCTCGCGAGATCCCGCAAAGGTTGTCGATTAATTTCGTTGTCAACCGGTAAATCGACCCCGTTGGCTGCCGCCGTCTTTTCCAACTGCTCCTG